>FZPZ01000139.1_pt1 | contig 29764 bp, 25 predicted proteins | sample 1534811 | NCBI WGS metagenome assembly FZPZ01 (sample SAMEA104161953, study PRJEB21768) | metagenome | biome: subterrestrial habitat; feature: phreatic zone; material: underground water | place: France | collected 2016-06-01 | depth 60 m | reverse complement strand
GGGCATCGGTAATCTTACTGAGAGGCCGTGATCGAGGCTCATGTGCTGCTGAGTTAGCAGGAGAATGTGACCTCTTATATTTTCAGGATGTTGTTAAATCAAAGGGTTAGAAAATAAAATGACACGTTATACAGAACACCCATTTTCTTATACAGAACAAGTTCTGTATATTTCGCGTTAGGTTTTACATCATGAAGCGACTTCTTCCGAAAAAAGATATTGATTGGGAAAAATACCTAGGTATAAAAATATCACCTAAGAAAAAAGAATTAGAGAAGGAATTACAAGAACAAATAAATGAAAATGGCATTTATGCAATTTTCGATAAGTCAAATTCAAAAGAAGAAATGACTAAGAGACTTAATGAAAGAAAGAATGAGAACTGGAAAAAAGCAGGAATAATAATTGCTGGAATTGGTGCACTTATTGCGATAGCGAAAATTTTAATAGGTATTTAACCAAGGAGAGTGAAGTGAAAGGTATTTTTCTTACTATTGCAATAATCATATTTGTGCCGTCAGTTTTAATAGGTGGTTTCGGTGTCTCTAACAACACAACACTTACCGTTGTTGTTGTAATTCTCGGAGCACTTGCAATCATGTCGGCTGCGAAGGGAAACTAAATTACGTTAGGCGGTGTGGCAACGCTTTTCACATCGCTACAAAAAACGGAGGAATCATGAAAAGAACAATTGCTTTTTTGTGTTGTTATTGGCAACCAGTATAGTATTTATTTGTGGCGCTTTTGAATCCAGAAACGTTAGTTATTAACTAGGACGCAGCTGAAAATGAATTTGTTTCATAACCATTCGTAATATTTTATCTTTCTTTGTAAGCAAAATATTGGGGGAATATATATGGGCTTTTTTTCGAATCTTTTTACACCAAGGGAACATTCTGCGGAAGAGGTGGCAGCAACCAAAATGGCGCTACTTAAAAAAAGACTCCGTAATGTAACGCTGAGGCTTACTCATAAGAGAATCACTATGCAAGAGGGTGAAAATGTAGTGGCTTTTGAGAAACTTCAACAACTTTCTGATAGTGAGGTGCTAGGCCTTCCAGAAGAAAATATAGTTGTTATGGCTGGGATATACAGGCGTTGCATAGGTGAAGGTGGATACCCTCATGAGGCTGCGCTCAAACTTGTTAATTCAACAAGAATTCATCCAATTCATTGGAAGGATATTTCAAAGTTTAAGACCATAGAGGAATACATAGTAGCAAGATTAGAAGTTGAGCTGGCTGCAATGGATGCAAAGAAACCAATATTGAAATATTTAACGCAAGATTTTATTTCGAATGCTGTTCAAGAATCCAATTTGGTATTTCATGAAATCTTTGGCTATTAGCCCGTGTAGGGCGGAATAATGTGGAGCGGTTACCAACATCAAACCTAACCATACGCTCAAGAGGGACTGCGCTGATAAAGCCCAGCGCAGCCAAGTAGGGTGCGCCATGCGCACCATTTATGCCGTGCATACCCTAAAAAAACATTTAATTTCAATGTGATGTGAATTTATGGTGCGCACGGCGCACTACGTTCATTAGGTGGATATGCGCAAGGCAGCTCGTAGCTTGGGTTGAGGTACGAAGCCCAACGTTTAACGTGTGAATTTGTTGGGCGCAGCTTGCGCTCAACCCAACCTACGTGCTGATAAATTTTCCAGCCAAGTAAGGTGCACCATGCGCACTATTTATGCTGTGTATCCTATGCCGCCATAGGTCGGGTTTTAACCTAACTTTTGACGTGAATGTTGGGACAAATTCCGACCTGCGCGATGATTTTTACGTTAAATCGCGCAATTTCTACGCGCCCACGACAAGAAGCCCCTCGATTTTTTGAATTGAGCATTGCTGACTTATCCTCACCTGGCTAACTAAAAGCTGGCGACTCGCGACGCATAACTCAATACCCGACTATTGGTGCACAACTACTTATATAAAATTTGCCCGACTCAAGTGCAATCGTCCCGCTAAAGTGGTGCCTATATCATTGGGGATGCTGCATTCGACTTTCCTTATATATGTCTAAGCATACTGATTCAAATTGACCCGATGGGCGTTAGCAGGTAGGATTGCGTACCTTTTAACACTGAGCGGATTGATTACCATGCGTCGTAAATTAGTGGCTGGGAACTGGAAAATGCACGGTGGTTTGGCTCAGAATGCCGAGCTTCTAAATGCAGTGCGCAGTGGGATGGATTTGATCGACGGTATGGATTGTGCGGTGTGTGTCCCCTTTCCATATTTAGCGCAGGCGCAGCAGGCTCTGGCTGGCAGTCGCGTGAAGCTGGGTGCGCAGGACGTGCATCAGCTGGATAAAGGGGCTTATACAGGCGAAGTGTCCGCGTCGATGTTGCGGGATTTTGGTTGTCAGTATGTGATAGTGGGGCATTCAGAACGCCGCGCTTATTACGGCGAGAGCAGTCATTTGGTGGCTGAAAAATTTTTGGCGGCACAGCAAGCGGGGTTAACGCCGATTTTGTGTGTGGGTGAAACGCTGGCACAGCGCGAAAGCGATGTGACTGAAGCGGTCATTGCTGAGCAATTGGATGCGTTGATTCAGTTGGCAGGGGTGGGTGCTTTGCGTGGTGCGGTGGTCGCTTACGAACCTGTTTGGGCGATTGGGACGGGCAAGACGGCGAGTTCTACCCAAGCGCAAGCGGTTCATGCGTTTATTCGTGGGCGTGTGGCAGTAGATGACGCACAAATTGCCTCGGAATTGGTTATACTCTATGGCGGTAGCGTGAAGGCAAATAATGCCGTGGAATTATTCGCTATGCCCGATATTGATGGCGGCTTGATTGGTGGTGCGGCGTTGGTTGCAGAAGAGTTTCTGGCAATCTGTCGCGCTGGACAGATTTGATGTATTTTTGGAGTAGTGTGTGGAAACAATCGTTTGGGTGGTGCATGTTTTAACCGCAGTGGTGTTGATCGGTTTGGTGTTGATGCAACACGGTAAGGGTGCTGATATGGGTGCGGCTTTTGGCACAGGGTCAGCAGGTAGTTTGTTTGGTTCTAGTGGTTCTGCTAACTTCTTAAGTCGTAGTACAGCGGTGGCGGCGGCAGTTTTCTTTGTGACCAGCCTGACGCTGACCTATCTTTCAGCTCATCCAGCTCAGCAGCAAGGTGTGATGGATAAACTCAATGCAGCAACGGTGAAAAAAGCACCTGTGGCTGCACCTGTGGATAATTCAAAAGCAAAAGAAATCCCAAAATAGTTTTGTAGTAAGTTGTGAGTGATTAGTCGCTAGTTAATGCAAAACAACTAGCGACTGACGACTTAGCGACTAGCAACTAATAGCCGATGTGGTGAAATTGGTAGACACGCTAGCTTGAGGGGCTAGTGGCGCAAGCTGTAGCAGTTCGAGTCTGCTCATCGGCACCAAATAAAAGCTGATTTTTTAAATTGGCGATTCAAAATAATTAAGCGGGATGCTGTGTGCTTGCAGTAATCTTCGTCATATCAAACAGGAGGAGGCTTAATGTTGGAAAACTATTTTCCGGTGCTGCTGTTTATCTGCATCGGTTTGGCATTTGGTGTGGTTCCTGTCATCTTGGGGCGGCTGGTCGCGCCTCATCGTCCCGATAGCAAAAAAAATTCTCCTTACGAGTGTGGTTTCGAGGCATTTGAAGATGCGCGTATGAAGTTTGACGTGCGTTATTACCTCGTGGCTATTCTGTTCATTCTGTTCGATCTTGAAATTGCATTCTTGTTCCCTTGGGCGATCGTGATGCAAGAGACAACGGATGGCAATATGTTCTTTCGCTACATTTCCATGATGATTTTCTTGGCGATTCTAGTGGTCGGCTTTATCTATGAGTGGATGAAAGGGGCGTTGGAATGGGAATAGAAGGCATTTTGGAGAAAAGTGTTGTCACGACGACACTGGATTCCATTATCAATTACACCCGCACAGGTTCGTTGTGGCCGATGACGTTTGGCTTGGCGTGCTGTGCGGTGGAAATGATGCAAGCAGGCGCGTCGCGCTATGACTTGGATCGTTTCGGGATCGTATTTCGCCCGAGCCCGCGTCAATCTGATGTGATGATCGTGGCGGGGACGCTGTGCAACAAAATGGCTCCAGCTTTGCGCAAAGTGTATGACCAGATGGCAGAACCCCGTTGGGTGATCTCCATGGGGTCTTGTGCCAATGGTGGTGGCTATTATCACTATTCCTATTCCGTCGTGCGTGGCTGTGATCGCATCGTCCCCGTTGATATTTACGTGCCAGGCTGTCCTCCGACTGCCGAGGCCTTGTTGTACGGTTTGATTCAGTTGCAAAACAAGATCAAACGTACCAATACCATTGCGCGTTAGGTGAAATATGGCTGCTGACTTAAAGGTATTGCATGACCACTTGACCCAGCTGTTGGGTGATAAGTTGGTCAGCGCGGAACAAAAATTAGGTGAACTGACTATTGTGGTCTCTGCGGCAGATATGCTCAGTTCCTTGACGATTTTGCGAGATGCAGCGTCGTTGCATTTTGAACAGTTGATCGACTTATGCGGGATGGATTACTCTGAATACGCCGATGGCGCGTGGCAGGATAAGCGTTTTGCGGTGGTTTATCACTTGCTGTCGGTTCATCACAACCAACGTCTGCGTGTGCGCATTTTTGCGCCAGAAGATGACTTTCCTGTGTTGGCTTCTGCGATGGATATTTGGTCAGCGGCAAACTGGTTTGAGCGTGAAGCCTTTGATTTGTACGGCATAGTCTTTACGGGACATAACGATTTGCGCCGCATCCTCACCGACTATGGCTTTGTTGGCAATCCATTCCGTAAAGACTTCCCGTTATCGGGTCATGTGGAAATGCGTTATGACCCAGAGCAGCAACGCGTGGTGTATCAGCCTGTGACGGTTGAACCCCGCGAAGTCACCCCGCGCATCGTGCGCGAAGACAATTACGGTAGTGAAGGACGCGCTCATGCCTGAAATTAAAAATTACACCATGAACTTCGGCCCGCAACACCCAGCGGCGCACGGGGTATTGCGGTTGGTCTTGGAGTTAGATGGTGAAGTGATTGTGCGGGCTGATCCGCATATTGGCTTGTTGCACCGTGGCACGGAAAAACTTGCTGAACACAAAACTTTTTTACAATCCGTGCCTTACATGGATCGACTCGACTATGTGTCGATGATGTGTAATGAACACGCTTACGTGATGGCGGTGGAAAAATTGGCGGGCATAGATGTGCCATTGCGCGCCCAATACATCCGCGTGATGTTCGACGAAATCACCCGCATTCTGAATCATCTGCTGTGGTTAGGCGCGCATGGCTTGGACGTGGGCGCGATGACCATGTTCTTGTACTGCTTCCGCGAACGCGAAGATTTGATGGACGTGTATGAAGCGGTGTCTGGCGCACGCCTACACGCCGCTTATTACCGCCCTGGTGGGGTGTATCGTGATTTGCCCGATACCATGCCGCAGTATCAAGCTTCCAAAATTCACAATGCCGCTGCCGTGGCAAAACTCAATGAAAATCGTCAAGGTTCAGTGTTGGACTTTATTGATGACTTCACCAAACGCTTCCCCAAATGTGTCGATGAATACGAAACGCTGTTGACCGATAACCGTATCTGGAAACAACGCTTGGTCGGTATTGGCGTAGTTACTCCAGAACGCGCCTTGGCAATGGGCTTCACAGGACCGATGTTGCGCGGGTCGGGCATCGAATGGGATTTGCGTAAAAAGCAACCTTACGAAGTGTATGACCGCATGGATTTTGATATTCCTGTCGGTAAAACAGGCGATTCTTATGACCGCTATCTGGTGCGTGTCGAAGAACTGCGCCAATCAAACCGCATCATCAAACAGTGTGTGGACTGGCTGCGCGTCAATCCAGGCCCTGTGATGAGTAGCAATCATAAGTTCGCACCGCCTAACCGTGTTTCGATGAAAGAAAACATGGAAGAGTTGATTCACCACTTCAAGCTGTTTACCGAAGGGATGCACGTCCCCGCAGGCGAAGCTTATGCAGCGGTGGAACATCCTAAAGGCGAGTTCGGCATCTATATGGTTTCCGATGGCGCGAACAAACCCTACCGTTTAAAAATCCGCGCCCCTGGCTATCCGCATTTGGCAGGATTGGACGAAATGGCGCGTGGACACATGATCGCCGACGTGGTCACCATCATTGGGACGCAAGATATTGTTTTTGGAGAGATCGACCGCTAATGTTATCCGAACACATACAACAACAAATTCAGCGGGAATTGATTAAGTATCCCGCTGAGCAAAAACAGTCCGCCGTGATGTCTGCATTGCGCTTTGTGCAAGATGAAAAGGGTTGGATTTCGACTGATGATATGGCGGATGTGGCTGCCTACTTAGGCATGGCTCCCATGGCAGTACATGAAGTGGCGACTTTCTACCACATGTATAACTTGAAGCCCATGGGCAAGCATACGCTGACAGTGTGTACTAACTTATCCTGTACCTTATGCGGTGCGTTGGATACCGTTAAGTATATCGAAACGAAGCTAGGGATAGGCATGGGCGAAGTGACGGCGGATGGTAAGTTCGGCTTGCGAGAAGGTGAGTGCATGGGGGCTTGCATTGATGCGCCTCTGATGACTGTGAGCAATAGACGGCTGTGTGGTCATTTGACCCCTGAAAAAATTGATCAAATTTTGGCGGAGCTAGATAAATCATGAACGGAGCCGTCACCCAATTTACAAGAGATTTTGAACAGCCTTGGACGTTAGAAAACTATCTCAAAGCAGGTGGTTATCAAGCTTTGCGCAAAGTACTGACGGAAAAAATTTCGCCTGAATCCATTATCGCCGATGTGAAACTATCGGGTTTACGGGGTCGCGGTGGTGCGGGTTTTCCCACGGGGCTGAAGTGGAGCTTTATGCCCCGCAATTGTTCAGGCGATAGCTACATTGTTTGCAACAGCGATGAAGGCGAGCCAGGCACCTGCAAAGATTGGGATATTCTGCGTTATAACCCACATCTGTTGATTGAAGGCATGGCAATTGCTGCCTACACCATGAATGTCAAAGTGGGGTACAACTATATCCACGGCGAGATTTTTGAAGCCTATGAGCGGATGGAACAAGCGGGGGCGGAAGCGCGTGCCGCAGGGTTGCTGGGTCAAAATATCATGGGACTCGGCTTTAACTTCGAGTTGTTCAATCACTTAGGCTACGGTGCGTATATCTGTGGTGAGGAAACCGCCTTGCTGGAGTCGATTGAAGGCAAAAAAGGTCAGCCACGCTTTAAGCCACCTTTCCCCGCTAGTTATGGTTTGTACGGTAAGCCCACCACCATCAACAACACGGAAACCTTTGCGAGTATTCCCTACATCATCAAGCATGGTGGGCAGAATTTCTTGGAAATTGGTAAGCCCAATAATGGCGGCACCAAGTTATTCTCCGTGTCGGGTCATGTCAATAACCCAGGGAATTTTGAAGTACCCATGGGTACGCCTTTCGCCAAGCTATTAGAGATGGCAGGGGGGGTGCGTCATGGTCATACGTTGAAAGCGGTGATTCCTGGTGGTTCGTCTATGCCTGTCTTAAAGGGTGAGACCATGATGGATCTGACCATGGATTACGACAGTATTTCCAAAGCAGGTTCAGGATTGGGCAGTGGCGCGGTCATCGTGATGGATGAAACGGTCTGCATGGTGCGCGCGCTGGAACGCTTGTCTTACTTTTATCATGAAGAGTCCTGTGGTCAATGCACCCCTTGTCGTGAAGGCACGGGTTGGTTGTATCGCATTGTCCATCGCATCGAGCATGGTCAAGGCAGACCTGAGGATTTGGACTTGCTGTTGAGCATCGGCGGGAATATCGCGGGACGAACCATTTGCGCGTTAGGTGAAGCGGCAGTGTGGCCTGTACAGGGCATGTTGAAGAATTTCCGCGACGAATTTGAGTATCACATCGAACACAAGCGTTGCTTGGTGTAGCGGACAGGTGAGCTGATATGATTAAAATCGAAATTGATGGCAAGTTAATTGAAGCACCGCGCGGTTCTATGGTGATTCAAGCCGCGCAGCAAGCGGGCGTTTATATCCCCCATTTTTGCTACCACAAAAAACTCTCCATCGCGGCAAGTTGCCGTATGTGCTTGGTCGAAGTGGAAAAAGTGCCTAAACCATTGCCCGCCTGTGCTACGCCAGTAGCCGACGGCATGAAGGTGCATACGCACTCCGACATGGCGGTCAAAGCCCAGCGCGGCGTGATGGAATTCTTGTTGATTAACCATCCGCTGGATTGCCCCATTTGCGATCAAGGGGGGGAATGTCAATTACAGGATGTCGCCATGGGCTATGGCGGCGGGGATTCACGTTATGAAGAAGAAAAGCGTGTGGTATCCGCGAAAGACATCGGTGAATTAGTCTCCACGCAAGAAATGAGTCGCTGTATTCAATGTACCCGTTGTGTCCGTTTCGGTCAGGAAATTGCGGGCATCATGGAATTGGGCATGGCGTACCGCAGCGAGAACGCTCAAATTATGAGTTTTGTGAATAGTGCCGTCACCTCTGAATTGTCAGGCAATATGATTGATCTGTGTCCCGTGGGCGCACTCACCAGCAAGCCTTTCCGTTATACCGCGCGTGCTTGGGAATTATCGCGTCGTAAATCAGTGAGTCCACATGATGGCCTAGGCGCAACCTTGGCAGTTCATGTTAAAAACAACAAAGTGATGCGGGTCACGCCCGTTGAAAATGAAGCGATCAACGAATGCTGGATTTCAGACAAGGACCGCTTTAGCTATGAAGGCTTAAATTCCGCTGAACGCTTGACCAAACCGATGATTAAACAAGGTGGCAAGTGGTTGGAAGTGGAATGGCAAGCGGCATTGGAATATGTGGCAAACGGGCTACGCCAAGTGGCAAATTCCGCAGGAGCCGATCAAATTGCGGCATTGGCAACCCCCCATAGCACCTTAGAAGAATTAGCCCTGTTGCAAAAACTCATGCGTGGCATGGGTTCCAATAATGTGGATTTCCGTCTGCGTCAGTCTGATTTTAGTGCAGATACCACGCAAGCAGGCGCACCGTGGTTAGGCATGGCAATCACCGATTTAAATACCCGTGACCGCTTCTTGGTGGTGGGCAGTTTCTTGCGCAAAGATCACCCCTTGTTAGCGCAACGCATACGCCAAGCGGTTAAAAAAGGCGCGCAGGCGAATATCGTGCATAGCAGCAATGATGACTTACTGATGACGATTGCCAATCAAGTGACGGTCGCACCTAGCCAATTGGTCAACACGTTGGCGCAAATTCTTAAAGCGGTGGCGGCTGAAAAATCCGTCGCGGTTGACGTGGGCGAGGTCGAAATTTCGGCAAGCGCGCAGGCCATTTCACAAAGCTTAATCAGCGGTGAACGCGGCGCAGTGTTGTTAGGTAATTTTGCACAACAACATCCGCAAGCCGCGCAGCTCGCCTCACTCGCACAACAAATTGCCGAACTGACAGGGGCAAAATTTGGTTATCTCGGCGAAGCCGCGAATAGCGTGGGCGGTTATATCGCGAATGCCGTTCCCAATGGACAAGGCATGAATGCCGCGCAAATGCTGGCAACGCCCCGCAAAGCTTATGTTCTGTTGAATGTCGAGCCTGAGCTGGATATGCACAACCCGCAACTAGCGATGGCTGCCATGGCAGCAGCGGATATGGTGGTGGCATTGTCCGCCTACAAACATCACGCTATCGACTACGCTGATGTGTTGTTGCCTATCGCGCCCTTTACCGAAACCTCTGGCACCTTTATCAATACCGAAGGTCGCGTTCAATCGTTCAAAGGCGTGGTCAAACCGCTGGGTGAAGCCCGCCCTGCGTGGAAAGTCTTGCGTGTGTTGGGTAATTTGCTGAATGTGGCGGGTTTTGATTACACCACCTCGGAAGCGGTGCGGGATGAAGTCTTGGCGAGCGGCAATGTCGCAGATCAACTCAATAATCAACTGACAGGTGTCGCGATGCAAGCGGTAGCCAGTGTGCAGGGCTTGGAACGCATCAGCGATGTGCCGATTTATGCAACGGATGCAGTGGTGCGCCGTGCCGTCGCGTTGCACAAAACCCCTGATGCCGCAGTACCTTGCGCACGCCTGCACTCACAAACCTTGCAACAGCTCGGTATTGCCGCAGGTGATACCGTTAAAGTCAGTCAAGGAACAGGCAGTGTGTTGTTGTCGGCTGTCGCGGATGATAGATTGCCTGTCGCAACGGTAAGGGTCGCGGCAGGACATGCGGCAACGGCACGGTTAGGTGCGATGTTTGGAGCAATTAGCGTGGAGCGTGCATGATGGAGTTTCTGCAAACATTAGAACAAGCTGGGCAAAATTTGTTAGGGCCAGCTTGGTTGCCAATTTGGACGGTTGTCAAAATTATGCTGATCGTAGGCCCTTTGATGGGCTGCGTGGCATATTTAACCTTAGCCGAACGTAAAGTCATCGGTTGGATGCAAATTCGTATTGGTCCGAATCGTGTGGGTTACTTTGGGCTGCTGCAACCTTTGGCAGACGGCATCAAACTGTTGATGAAAGAAATTATCATCCCCAGCGGGTCGAATAAATTTCTGTTTATCGTCGGTCCCATTATGTCCTTGATGCCCGCTTTGGCGGCGTGGGCGGTCGTGCCATTTAACGCCGAACTGGTGTTAGCCGATGTCAATGCTGGGCTGCTGTACATTTTGGCGATGACATCCTTGGGTGTGTATGGCGTGATCATCGCGGGTTGGGCTTCTAACTCGAAATATGCGTTCTTAGGGGCATTACGCTCGGCGGCACAAATCGTGTCTTACGAAATCGCCATGGGCTTCGCGCTGGTCACGGTGTTAATGGCTGCACAAAGTTTGAATTTGGGCGAAATCGTTAAAGGTCAAGAGGGCGCGGGGGGCTTGTTGAACTGGTATGTTATCCCCTTGTTCCCGATGTTCTTGGTCTATCTAATTTCAGGTGTCGCCGAAGCCAACCGCGCCCCGTTTGACGTAGCCGAAGGCGAATCCGAAATCGTGGCAGGTTTCCACGTCGAGTATTCAGGCATGGCGTTCGCGCTGTTCTTCCTCGCCGAATACGCCAACATGATTTTGATCGCCTTCCTGACCTCCATTATGTTCTTGGGTGGTTGGCTGTCACCCTTGCCTTTCTTGCCAGATAGCATTGTGTGGTTGTTCGGCAAAGTCGCATTTATTCTGTTTTTGTTCTTGTGGTTTAGAGCCACTTTCCCACGCTATCGTTATGACCAATTGATGCGTTTGGGTTGGAAGGTGTTTATCCCCTTGTCGATTGTTTGGGTCGTGGTCGTGGGTGCATGGATGCAAACACCGCTGTGGATTTGGTAAGCGCGGGAGATAACGATGGAAAAAATTACCAGCTTTTTTAAGACCTTTCTGCTGTATGAGTTGTTGAAAGGCATGTCGGTCACAGGTCGCTACATGTTTGCGCGCAAAATTACCGTGCAATATCCTGAAGAAAAGACCCCGCAGAGTTTTCGCTTTCGGGGGTTACATGCTCAACGTCGCTACCCCAATGGGGAAGAGCGTTGCATTGCGTGTAAGTTGTGTGAAGCCGTTTGCCCTGCACTGGCGATTAAAATTGAAGTGGCAGAGCGTGAGGATGGTTCACGTCGCACCACGCAATACGATATTGATTTAACCAAGTGTATTTTCTGCGGTTTTTGCGAAGAATCTTGCCCTGTGGATGCCATTGTTGAAACACGGGTGTTTGAATATCACGGCGAAAAGTGCGGGGATTTGTACTACACCAAACCCATGTTGTTAGCGGTGGGCGATAAGCATGAAGCACAAATTGCGCAAGACCGTGCAGCTGATGCGAAGTATCGCTAATGAGGTAGAGGGCAAACGTGAGTCAGATTGGCATCTGGCGTTTCACTTTAGAGCAGGCATAGAGGGCAAATTATGAGTTTTATCAGCATCGTATTTTATGTGTTCGCCGCATTGACCGTGACCGCGTCTATGGGGGTGATTACATCACGCAATCCCGTCCACGCGGCGTTGTTTTTGGTGCTGGCGTTTTGTAGCGCATCAGGCATTTGGATGACACTGGAAGCCGAATTTTTGGCGATTGTGTTGATTCTGGTGTATGTCGGCGCGGTCATGGTGCTGTTCCTGTTCGTGGTGATGATGCTGGACATCAACTTGATTTCGTTGCGCGAAGGCTTCTGGCGGTGGTTTCCTTTTGGCGCAGGGCTAGCGGGCTTGATGGTGTTTGAGATGGTGTGGGTGTTAGGTTCACGTCAAACGTCCGATACGGTCACAGCGATTACCCATCCTGCCGACTACAGCAATACTAAAGAGCTGGGACGCTTGATTTACACCGATTATGTCTATCCCTTTGAATTAGCAGCGGTGATTTTGCTGGTGGCGATGATCGCGGCAATCGCGCTGACCTTGCGTCGTCGTACAGGGGTGAAATCGCAAAACATTGCCGAGCAAGTTCAGGTGAAAGCAAAAGATCGCATTCGTATCGTCAAAATGGTTGCCGAGTCCAAAGACTCTGTCAGCAAATAATTAAGGAGCGAAGCATGTTGACCTTGTCGCATTACTTGGTACTGAGCGCGGTGTTGTTCGCCGTCAGCGTGGTGGGTATCTTTCTGAATCGCAAAAATGTGATCGTGTTGTTGATGTGTATTGAGTTAATGCTGTTGGCAGTGAATACCAACTTCGTGGCTTTTTCGCACTATCTCAATGACACCGCAGGACAAATTTTTGTGTTCTTTATTTTGACGGTTGCAGCGGCTGAAGCGGCGATTGGACTGGCAATTCTGGTGGTGTTGTTCCGCAATTTGCGCACGATTAACGTTGATGATCTCGGCAGTTTGAAAGGCTGATGTAATGTATATCCTAAGCTATTTACTCGCACCGTATTACGAATACATCGTTAGTACCAAGCATATCCAGAGCTACTATCTACTCGTCCCGTTAGCCCCTTTATTCGGTGCGCTGGCTGCTGGCTTATTCGGCAAGGTGTTGGGTCGTACCTGGACGCACCGCATCGCCATTGCGATGGTGGGCGTGGCGTTGTTCAGCGCGATTAAAATTTTCCTCAGCGTCTTAGACGGGCATGTGTTTGATGGCACGGTCTATACTTGGCTGGTGTCCGATGGCGCAACCTTCCAAGTCGGCTTTTTGATAGACCGATTGACCGCCACCATGATGCTCGTGGTCACCTCGGTGTCGCTGATGGTGCATATTTACACCATCGGCTATATGTCCGAAGACGCAGGTTATCAACGCTTCTTTAGCTACATTTCCTTGTTTACCTTCTCCATGCTGATGCTGGTGATGGCAAACAACTTTATGCAGTTGTTCTTCGGTTGGGAAGCGGTAGGCTTAGTGTCTTACTTGCTGATCGGCTTCTGGTACACCCGCCCCACCGCCATTTACGCCAACTTAAAAGCTTTCTTAGTCAACCGCGTAGGTGACTTCGGTTTCTTGTTGGGCATTGCTTTGGTGCTAATGGTATTTGGTTCACTCAACTATGCCGATGTATTTGCACAAGTGGGCGAACATGTTAACGATTTAGCCCCGATTGCAGGCATGGAAGTCAACCTGATCACTGCCATTTGTATCTTGCTGTTTATCGGCGCGATGGGTAAATCTGCGCAATTCCCCTTGCACGTTTGGCTGCCTGATTCCATGGAAGGTCCTACCCCGATTTCCGCACTGATTCACGCGGCAACCATGGTGACTGCTGGGATTTTCATGGTGGCGCGTATGTCGCCGATGTTTGAATTATCCGACACCGCGTTGTCCTTTGTGATGATTATCGGCTCGATTACCGCGCTGTTTATGGGCTTCTTGGGGATTATCCAAAACGACATCAAGCGCGTGGTAGCCTATTCCACCTTGTCACAATTGGGCTATATGACCGTGGCACTGGGCGCGTCCGCGTATTCCGCTGCGATTTTCCACTTGATGACCCACGCCTTCTTTAAAGCCTTGTTGTTCTTAGGTGCGGGTAGCGTGATTATGGCGATGCACCACGATCAGGACATCCGCAATATGGGCGGTCTGCGCAAATATATGCCGATTACCTGGATTACTTCGCTGATAGGTTCATTGGCACTGATAGGTACGCCATTCTTCTCAGGCTTCTATTCCAAAGACAGCATTATCGAAGCCGTGAAATTGTCACATTTGCCAGGGGCTAGCTTTGCCTACTTTGCCGTGGTTGCAGGCGTGTTCGTCACAGCATTCTATTCTTTCCGTATGTACTTCCTCGTGTTCCACGGCGAAGAGCGTTTCGGTAAGGCGCACCATGCTGACCATCACGCGCCTGTCGCGCACGTCGCGGCACACGGAGACGCGCATGATTCACATGATGCGCATCATGCCGATGACGACGCAGACGAACATGCCCACCACGGCTTAGCCCCAGGGCAAAAACCGCACGAAACCCCGTGGGTGGTCTGGTTGCCATTGGTCTTGCTGGCGATTCCTTCGGTTGCCATTGGTTTCTTTGCCATTGAACCGATGCTGTTCGGCGATTATTTTAAAGAAGCGATTTATATCGGTCAGCCGCACCTCCATGCCTTGCACGAAATGGAACATGAATTCCACGGGGCATTTGCCATGGCGTTACACTCGTTCACCACCTTGCCATTATGGTTAGCGATTGCAGGGGTGGGCTTGGCAGCATTTTTCTATCTAAAACGCCCCGACATTCCTGCCGCGATTCAAAAACGCTTCCAATGGGTTTATGTGGTGCTGGAAAACAAATACTACTTTGACCGCTTCAACGACTGGTTCTTCGCAGGCGGCGCACGTGGGGCGAGTGGTTTCCTGTCCAAATTTGGTGATCGCATTTTGATTGACGGCTTGTTGGTGAACGGCACGGCGAATATGGTGGGCAGGGTTTCAGGTGTGGTGCGACGTTTGCAGTCAGGCTATATCTACCACTATGCGTTTACCATGATCGTGGGCGTGTTTGTGTTGTTGACCATACGGACTTGGTTTGAATAATGCTTGAGGTCATGGTGACTTCAAGAGAAAAATAGTTTGTAGGTCGGGTTTTAACCCGACATGCGTAAAGTTGGGTTAAAACCCGACTTACGAGTGCCGCCTTAACCAAAAAAGGAATGACAGTATGAATTTTGGATTACCCCTCATTAGCGTCGCAATTTGGCTACCGATTTTGTTCGGTATTCTCGTCATGGCCACGGGCGATGATAAAAATGCGTCTCTGGCTCGAATAATCGCTTTAGTGGGTGGGATATTGGGTTTCCTGGTGACACTGCCGCTTTATACGGGATTTGACACCACGACCAGTGATATGCAATTTGTGGAATATCTTCCATGGATTACGCGTTTTAACATCCACTATCACCTTGGGGTCGATGGCATTTCAATGCTGTTTATCCTACTGAATAGTTTCTTTACCCCCTTGGTGGTCTTGGCGGCTTGGAAAGTCATTGAAAAACGTGTCGCACAATACTTAGCGGCCTTCCTGATTATGTCGGGCATCGTAAATGGCGTGTTCGCAGCATTGGATTCCATCCTGTTCTATGTGTTTTGGGAAGCCATGCTCATCCCGATGTTCATCATCATCGGCGTATGGGGCGGACCACGACGCGTGTATGCCGCAATGAAGTTCTTTCTGTACACCTTGTTGGGTTCCTTGCTCATGCTGGTGTCGTTGATTTACCTGTATAACTTGTCGGGCGGTAGTTTTGCTATTCTAGACTTCCATCATGTCGCCATTCCCTTGCCCGCACAGATGTTGATCTTCGTGGCGTTCTTCTTTGCCTTCGCGGTGAAAGTGCCGATGTTCCCCGTCCACACTTGGTTGCCTGACGCACACGTTGAAGCCCCGACAGGCGGCTCGGTGGTACTGGCGGCGATTATGTTGAAAGTGGGTGCTTACGGCTTCTTGCGTTTCTCCCTGCCCATCACCCCCGATGCCAGCCACAAGCTCGCAGGCGTGATGATCGCGTTGTCACTGATTGCCGTGGTGTATATCGGTTTGGTGGCATTGATGCAGTCCGACATGAAAAAGCTGGTGGCGTACTCTTCCATCTCGCATATGGGTTTTGTCACATTGGGCTTCTTCCTGTTTAACCAATACGGCATGGAAGGCGCGCTGTTGCAAATGATTTCCCACGGTTTTGTGGCAGGCGCGCTGTTCCTGTGTATCGGCGTGTTATATGACCGCGTGCATTCGCGTGAAATTGCCGCTTACGGCGGCGTTGCCAATAAAATGCCCGTGTTCGCTGCCTTCTTTATGCTGTTCGCCATGGCAAACAGCGGCTTGCCCGGCACGAGCGCGTTTGTCGGTGAATTTATGGTCATCATGGCAGCCGTCAAAGTCAATTTCTGGTATGCCTTTGCGGCAGCTAGCACGCTGATTTTTGGTGCGGCTTACACCTTGTGGATGTACAAACGGGTGATTTTTGGCAAAGTGACCAATCACCATGTTGCCGAACTGACCGACATCAATGCACGCGAAATCCTGATTTTGAGCGTGTTGGCGGTGATGGTGTTGGGCATGGGCTTGTACCCGCTGCCGTTTGCGGAAGTGCTGCACGAGTCTGTTAGCAACTTGCTAGAACACGTTGCGCATTCCAAGATCGTGATGGGTCAATAGCGCGTCCTTGCTTGTGCGGTAGTGGGCTGAGAATAAAGAGAAACTTAAGCGTAATTTTGAGGTAATTATAAGCATGGAACAACAACTAATTGAACTGCTGATGCCTGCCAGTGTAGAAATTTTCTTACTGGTGATGGCGTGCTTCATCCTAATTGTGGATTTGTTGCTCACTAAAAGCGGGAAAATATTTACCTATTATTTGGTATTGTTTACTTTACTAAGTGCCGCAGCCTTAAGTGGTTTTACGCATGTAAATGACCATCCCATTTACTTTAATGGCATGTTTGTCGATGATGCCATGTCCGATACGTTAAAGCTGCTTTCCAGCGTCGCCGTGATGATGATGCTGGTTTACTCGCGTGATTACCTGATGGCAAGAGGCTTGTTCACGGGCGAATTTATGGTGTTGGTGCTGTTTGCCCTGCTTGGCATGGACGTGATGATTTCTGCCCATCATTTCTTATCGTTGTATTTGGGGCTGGAATTGCTGTCTCTGAGTATGTACGCCTTGGTTGCTTTGCAACGTGATTCCGCTGTTGCAACCGAAGCCGCGATGAAATACTTTGTGTTAGGGGCGTTGGCATCTGGTTTGCTGTTGTACGGCATGTCCATGTTGTACGGTGCGACAGGTTCGTTGGATTTGACCGTGATTTCACATGCCATTCAAAACGGCGTACCCAATAAATCTTTGCTGGTCTTTGGTTTGGTGTTTGTGGTCTCTGGCTTGGCGTTTAAGTTAGGGGTTGTACCTTTCCACATGTGGGTGCCAGATGTGTATCACGGTGCACCGACCGCCATGACCATGTTTATTGGTTCCGCGCCTAAACTTGCCGCATTTGCTTTTACGGCACGTATTTTGGTCGATGGCTTGCAACCGCTGGTAAAAGACTGGTCAGGTATGCTGATTATTTTGGCGGTTTCTTCCATGGCGTTGGGTAATCTGGCAGCGATTGCACAAACCAACATCAAGCGCATGTTTGCTTACTCCACCATCTCCCACATGGGCTTCTTGCTGTTAGGCTTTATCGCGGGTGGTATCGAAGGCTACGGCTCGTCCATGTTCTACGTCGTGGTGTATGTGATGATGTCATTAGGCGCGTTCGGCATGATTATGTTGCTATCTCGTGCAGGTTTTGAGGCAGACACCTTGAATGATTTCAAGGGTTTGAACCAACGTAGTCCTTGGTTAGCTTTCATGATGCTGTTGCTGATGTTCTCGATGGCAGGGGTGCCGCCTACCGTGGGTTTCTATGCAAAATTCTCGGTACTCAACGCAATTATTCAAGCAGGCTACACGCCTTTAGCGGTTGTCTCGGTCATGTTCTCCTTGATTGGCGCGTTCTACTATTTGCGTATCGTCAAGCTCATGTACTTCGATGCGCCTGAAACCCATGAAGCTATCCATGTTTCACCCGATACCGCCTTGGTCATTAGCCTCAATGGGCTAGGCGTGCTCTTCCTAGGCTTATTCCCTGGTGGACTGATGATAGTGTGCGCGGCTGCGGTGAAACAATCGCTGCTGTTGCACTAAATAGCAAAAAACAAAAATCGGGCGCAAGCCCGATTTTTTATTTGAGTAAAGTCCCCCTCCATCAAGGCAATCTAGCATCGAACAGCAATTCTCCATTCAAAATGTAGATGTAGACTCTATGTGAATCATAGTGGGTCATCATTGCACAAATGAGCAATCTCCCTCCCCTTGAAGGGGAGGGGGTCTTACTTCACCCACTGTAAATCAGATAGAACCAAAATTTATCCGCCCAATATGCCGCCGTCGGTCGGGTTTTAATCGACATCACGTAAAACGGTGTAGGGGCGCGTTGCACGCCCCCTTGGGCTGCTGCAATCCGCCCCCGCGACACATCGCGTAGGGTGGATAAGCGATAGCGCATCCGCTATTTTTATTTTAAATTCAGGTAGATGCGCGCAGCTTGTCCACCCTACTTATCGCCCTAACGATGCCTAAAGCGTGACAGGCATAAAGCTGACCCGCTCGTAATCCAGACCTCGTGCCACACTGATACCCAATTTTGCGATTTGTACACTCTGCCGTGAACGCACTTCAATGACCCGTTCTGCCTCAAACCAGCCACGCGGCAAAATCAAACTGGCGGGGATATTCATGGCGGGCAAGGCGGGCAGCCAGAAAGCCAGTTCGTATAAATTCCCTGCACTTTGATTCAGTCCCGCTGGGCGGATATACACGGGGTCGGGGGTTCCAGGGAAATAATTCACGCCAATTTGCAATTTACCCGTGCGCGTCACTTTTAGCCAAGTGGTCGCCGCCAACACAAAATCCTTCGCGCCCCCCGCTCTTACCGCGATGAGCTGGCTATAACTTAAACGCCCACCCGCTAAGCCGTCACGAACGAGCTGCGCGCCTAGCAAACTATCACTTTCCAGCAACCAATCTTCCAGCGTCGCGCACTGATAGCGGGCGGGAGCCTTGTCCGAAACACTGCCAAAACTCTCTTGCGTATTGCGGGTCATGGCATCCACGCTTTTGTGCGGTTGTGCGTAGGGCTTGCCCATCAGTTGCGCCCAAATTTGTTCGGGTGCATAACAGACTTGAGCGGTTTGTGCTTTGGGTCGTAAAGCACGAGGCGGTTCACTGTGTACTTCACACCAGCACTTATGCAGGAAATTCAATAGTTCCACGCACTCGTCTGGATGTATCTGTATTCCCAATCCTAGCTTGTCTGAACTCGTCCCTTGCGCTAACAAGATAATTTTGACTCGCAGCAACTTACTGAGCGGCACTAACGCTAAATAACGAATATGTTCGTTATCTTTCACTTGCCGCGCGGCTTGCAAGCCTTGTGTACTTTCTAAATCGACCGCCAAAGGTTGGGCATCGCCTTTACTCACCGTAAAACTACGCGCCAAACGGATTTCCATGCTCCATGTGGTCAACCAACCATCCAATAAACGCAGTTGCGAACGGGTTAATTCAGCGGGATGCGCATCGCACGCCAACAGTGTTTTGACATAAATGTTGCAGCAATTGGTGCGGGATTGCTCCGCATTCAGCGCATCCATGACTTCAATCTGATGCAGCGCTTGTTGCTCAGCAAACGCATACAGATTGTGCAGTTGATACCATAAATTCGGGTTAAATTCATACCCCGTGCGTAAATGCTCAAAAATTTCTAGCCCGCTATACAGTAAACAACGATGACACAATAGCCCGCCTTGTTGCTTAATTTGCTTATCACCACTAAGGTAATCTTGCAAACAGCGTTGATAACCCATAACCATCGCTTGCCACAGATGCACGATGGAAATAAACACCATATATTCGGGATCACTGAGCAATAGCGGGCGAGCAATCAACTTTTTGGCATAATCAGCTTGCACATGCGCCACGGTTTCACGCAATGATTCCAAGACGTTCAGCCGCTCCACGGCTCGCATGGGGAATCGGTTTAGTTCATTGATTTGGATCAATAACTGACTGTGCGCTAATTGCAGATTGGTGAGCTGTAATTGATTCAACCACTTGGTGCATTCCGCCACATTCTTAAAGGCAGGATTGGCACGATCATCCATGGGTTCGAGTGGCAGAGTCAGCATAATGAAGTCATTTCAAATTGAATACGGGAGGTGAGTGTAGCTTGCCAATCGGCGGGCGGCATCAGGTGGGCTACACGCTGCGCGACACCCCACACGGGTTGCGGAAAGTGCTTGTCGTTCTTATAGCGCGGAATCACATGCCAATGCAAATGCGGGGTCATATTGCCTAAACTGGCAAGGTTGATTTTGTCGGGTCGCATCACCTCGCGCAGCACTTGCTCCACCTTGCACACGGTCATCATCAACTGACTTCGCTGGGGAATCGGCAAATCGGTCATTTCGGCAATATGAGCATTGCAAATTACGCGACAAAATCCTGGGTAATCGGCATCATCGACCAACACGATGCGCAAGAAATCATTGCGAAAAATCACCAGCCCACCGTCTTGAGCGCACAATTCGCAAGTCACATTCGTCATAACAATACTCGCTCAATCCCGCCGTGATTGGCTTTGGCAACATATTCCGCCAGCCAGTTTTCGCCCAATAATTGCTTCGCCATTTCCACCACAATGTAATCCGCCGTCGTGCGCATTTCTTCTTTGCAGAAGCGGACTTGGGTGGCGACTTGCGGCAGGGCTACGCCGAATGTACCCGATTCCCCGCAGCAACGTTCATTCAGCGGGGCGTAAAGTATATTTTTACGGTTCAAAATCATTTGCTCTTGCATCTGGAGTTTTCGCACCCCACTGTTAGGTGTAGCCATAGATGGTGAACGGTGATGAAACCAACGGGTTTACTTGTGCCTTCTAGGCAAAATTTACGGTCATGTCGAGACTGGCACACGACCTCTCCAGCAGTCGTCGGCGAAGTTGTCTCCAAATTGCCCTGCAAATTCATGTCAGCCGCTAATTTAGGATTGCCCAGACACGATGACAAGCCGTCGGGCAAAGTACAAATGTTACGCACATAACCCAGCATCATGGCTCGATCAACTGCCCAAGCGTACTCACCGTTCACAAAACGTTCCAAACCAGTACGACAATATGTACCCGTAACGGGATGAGTGCTATCAATAGGTTTGCATTCGATAAAAATGCCCGTCAGGACGGTATTGTTGGTCTGAATATAACCGCGCAAGGGACGAAACGTCAAATCTGGCTGGCGATCCAGATGCTTTCCGTTGAAATTGCGTAAGTTTCCTTCTCGGATTGACGTTTCAAACTGCGACAAGCCGCACACGGAGTCATCACCATCTGCATGCAGCTCCCCCAGAAGCAGATGAAGACGTTCAGTGATTTGATCCTCTGTTGCATCACAGACGGAAAACTCACCCGCATCAACGACTTCCAACAGCCTTTGCCAAGCCGTTGACAGTGCATTTTGCACCACAATCAACAGAGATTCAGGAATTTTTGCGGGGAACGTAACCGATGTAGCTGCCGATCCACTGGTCATTAGGCCGCTCATCGTCCAGCACGCTCCTCTAACAGTGCGCCATATTGCCAAAGGATGTCCGAGGACAATAAACGCGCCTGAGTCTGCGTCCAATAACGGTAACGGTCAAGCAATCCAACAATAATCAGCGGTCGTGCGTCATCGACGATAGTAATTCGGCTAACGGCCAAATCGTCAGCGTACTCCACCCAAGTTGAAGGCAAGGTCTCTGGTAAAGCTTGTTCGCCCAGCGAAACAGCAATAAATTTCCACGGCGACCTGCTTTTATCTGGAAATTGCGCCACGTGAACAACATATCCATTCATAGATAAAACGGAAGAAAGCTCTTTCTGCACACGAGCACAAAAATTTTCTGATTGTGATTTTAAACATGGTGTTGCCGCGAGTTTCTTTGCCTTCGAGAAGGGGGCTCGCGTAGTAAGCGTATCGGTAATGACCTCCTGATCATAACGACCCAAGCCATAGATGCTTGCAATGGTGGTATCCAGCTTTTCCCAGTCAGGTTGATTGTCGAGAAGTGCGCTTGCGCATGCTTCAACATTGCTCCTCATAGTAGGGGATAGTGCCGCCAGCGGTACAAAAGGAAAACTCTCGACATCGAGCATCTGCAAAACCTCGCGTTCCACACCGAATTTTGCACTGGTCATCAATGACCAATATTCAAATAATTGGCTATGAACAAGCACGAGCAAGTATTGCGTGTGAAATTCACCGTCGGGGTTCTTCGTTGCAGAAAAACCATAATAAGACTTTGAATAAGCAAGATTGGCTGAACTGTACAAGGCGCGTCCCAAGCTGCGATCAGGCTTGCATCCTTCGCGGATCAAGAGCAATGGTGCAGAGTAGAGTTCTAACCTGCAAGGCCGGTATAAACCCTGAGAGACATATGCGGACAAAGACTCCGCGTTAACAACAAATGGATGGGTGTGGTAGCGCGCATCCAGTTCTGGATACCCGACTAGAAAAGAATCATCCTTTGTGCGTTTAGCAACCGTAAAGCCTTGCCCACAATACAGCCCTTTCGATGGCACCCAGTATTCACCAATCGTCGTTTGTGACTTGGCACGCATACGTTGCACAATGGCAAAGTCCAGTGCCGATCCTCGGTATAGCGTCTTGATTAGAGCAGGTTGTTTTGCTGCCAAATCGAGCGCAATCGGGGTTGCGTCGCTGGCATCAATTCGCATGCGTCCTTTATCGTTGAGATCAGGTTCATTTTCTGGGCTAACCAAAACAAACTGATCACTCTCGGTAGGCAGTCGGTTATCGGCGAACACCAAGCAAAAAGGCTGAGCGACATTCGGCCAGACTTGGCTTTGGCGAATCGACGCGCCGTTGAGAATACCTGTGACCGCGACGGCTCTGAATATGGCACTGCGTGCGGCAAATCCAGCATCGGACATCTTGAATAACCAACGACCTGCTAGTGCCAGTGCAATGCGTCCGTTGGGTTTGGCCCAATCCATCGCCCCCCAGACAAAAGGCAAGTCTGGAACTTGGTCAGGATTCTTGTACGAGCGTGCAATATCATCCAGTCCACGCTGGGCTGCAACAGCCCGACAACGCGCTGTAAACAACTGATCGATGTTCTTATACGTCGATTTCAGACTTGTCCATGGTGGATTGCCGATGACCAAGTCGAATTGTCCTTTGTAGCATTTTGGCACATGGGGGCCGAGGCTACCAGCCATGGGTTGAATGATATTGCGGGCTGAGTCAGGATCGGCAACGTCGATCAGCACATGCCCCTCAAGCTTCTTGAAAGTCAACGCCTCGACAGGTGCAGGATCAGGATCTAGTTCCAATGCTGTGAGGTACAACGCCAAGGCTGCCAGTGTGCGTGCATGGGCATTGATATCAAAACCAATCAGTTGCTCATCCAGAATTTGACGTAATACGTTGCGATCTGGACGCTGCCCAGTTTCAGCAAACTTCAATTCGGCAAGCTTACGGAAACAAGCCACCAAAAACACCCCAGCGCCACATGCTGGGTCAAGAATTCGTGCCGATGCACCCGCAGGATGTTGGTGAAATGCTTCGCCTACCATGTACTCAGCAATATGCGAGGGCGTGTAATACACGCTGGTATCACGTCTGGCATCCGCATCAAAAAGGTACATCAACTCCTCATATGTTTCACTCAGCAAGCCGACAGGCAAATGATCGAAATCCAAATCATTCCAGTTCAAATTACGTTGCGAAACACCTGGGGTAATCGGTTGATCCAAGCCCAGAATCGCTTCCAAGGGACGGCTGATCCGATCCCCCAGTTTTTTAAAGTACTCTGGGTAAGCATCTCGATTAACAGGTAGTGCCAATAAGTCACCGTTGAATGTTTTGTCGAGCCAAGTATTCGTTTCGAGCAAATTTTGAACGTTGCTGAAACAGTGCATCAACGACTGGGAGCTTGGTGAAATCGCGGGAAGGTGTTCGCCACAGATGATCTTTCGCCCGATCAGATACCGAAAAAACAGCGCACGACCAGTCAAGGCAATTGTTTCATCGGTAGAAAGTCCCAAGGACTTCAACTCCTGCCCCGCATCCGTCATCAACCCAAACAGCACGCTCCGTAGTAGTAGCGCGGAAGGTTTTGCAAGATTTTCGCCTTGGGCAAGGCGTGCTACGACTCCAAGGGAGCCTTCATGTTCTGCCGAAAAACAGACTGGGGGTGTGTTATCTGCGGGTTGGAGATCGGTCGCATAAATTTCTAATCGACCAATGCGTAGAATCCCAAGCCAAGCCTGATCGCCGCGCATTGCAAGCTTGCGGCGCAACTCATCAATGCTTTGCGGATTGATTGACCCATTCAGGCGTGTTGCATCGATCACATAAAGCAAGGCTTGTTGGGCTTGTGTTTCGACAACGGTATCTACTAGGGGGGTACTGTCATGGCGTGCCAAGTCCACATAGCGCAGCAATCGAGGATCGTCTTTGCGGCGTAAATCCACGCAGTCTTCTAGTCGGACTCCAAAAGCCTGTAATTGATTGCGGGCGTTGTTTATCATATAAGGTTAAGTGCCTTTAATCAGCAGCAACACTAACGCACGGGCAGCACTGTTGCCCTGTGCATTTGGACATTCTTGACAATAATGGACAGACGTTTTCATGGTTGCTTTTACTTGGATGCAAATCTGCCTTGATTATAAGACGGAGGGTTGAAGAAGCAAAGCCGCTATCGTCATCTACAACAATACCCGCTCAATCCCGCCATGATTGGCTTTGGCGACATATTCAGCCAACCAGTTTTCGCCCAATAATTGCTTCGCCATTTCCACCACGATGTAATCCGCTGTCGTGCCGCTATCATCGTCATAACGTGACAGCCCTTGTTGACAGGCAGGGCAGGAGGTGAGGATTTTGACTTCGCCATTGAAGCCATCGGCACGGACAGCCGCCGCGCCTTTGCGCATTTCCTCTTCTTTGCGGAAACGAATTTGCGTGGCAATGTGCGGCTGCGTCACCCCAAACGTACCCGATTCCCCGCAGCAGCGTTCATTTTGGGTCACGGTCGTTCCCATCAGTTCATTCACCACTTTTATCGGCGCGTAGGTCTTCATCGGCGAATGACAAGGATCATGGTACATATAACGCGTACCGCTCACGCCATTCAACTTCACGCCTTTTTCCAACAGATATTCATGTATATCCAACAAACGGCAGTTCGGGAAAATTTTCTCAAACTGGTATTTTTGCAGTTGATCCATACATGTGCCGCACGACACAATGACCGTTTTAATGTCCAAATAATTCAAGGTGTTGGCGACGCGATGGAATAACACGCGGTTGTCGGTGGTAATTTGATATGCCTTATCCCCTTGCCCAGAGGCATTTTGCGGATAGCCGCAGCATAAATAGCCTGGCGGCAACACCGTAATTGCGCCCGTTTCGTACAACATGGCTTGTGTCGCCAGCCCCACTTGCCCAAATAGGCGTTCCGAACCGCATCCTGGGAAATAAAACACCGCGTCGCTGTCTTCGTTCACTACACTGGGGTTGCGAATAATCGGCACAACGTGGTTGTCTTCAATGTCCAACAACGCCCGCGAGGTTTTCTTGGGTAAATTCCCTGGCATAGGTTTGTTAATGAAATGTATCACTTGCGCTTGAATCGGTGCACGTCCCACCGTGGCAGGTGGATGCGCTAGTTGTGCTTTCAATAAACCAAAACGCTTGGCGACTTGATGCACGCCACGTTGTAGTTTGTAGCTCCACTCTATAGTCACTTTGCGCATCAATTTAAGGGTGAACGGATCGCTGGTATTGAGATACAGCATCGAAATCGCACTCACGGCATTGAATTTTTTCTTCCCTTGTTTACGCAAGAAATTGCGCATCGCAATCGACACATCGCCAAAGTCGATATTGACAGGGCAAGGATTCAAGCACTTGTGACACACCGTGCAGTGATCCGCCACGTCGTTAAACTCGTCAAAGTGCTTAATCGAGATGCCGCGCCGCGTTTGTTCTTCGTACAAAAACGCTTCAATCAACAGCGAAGTCGCCAAAATTTTGTTGCGCGGCGAATACAGCAAATTGGCACGCGGCACGTGGGTGCTGCACACGGGTTTACATTTGCCGCAGCGCAGACAATCCTTAATCGAGTCCGATATTTCGCCCAGTTCACTCTTTTCCAGAATCAAACTTTCCAGCTCCATCAAATTAAAGCTGGGGGTGTAAGCGCGTTCCAAATTGCTGCCTTTGAGCAATTTGCCTTTGTTAAAACGCCCTTCGGGATCGACTTGTTGTTTGTAGGCAGTAAAGGCAGCGACCTCACTCGCTTCCAAGAAATCAAACTTAGTGATGCCGATACCATGCTCGCCCGAAATCACGCCGCCCAAATCTTTCGCCAACTGCATGATGCGATCCACCGCGCCGTATGCCTGTTGCAACATGGCGTAATCATCTGAATTTACAGGGATATTAGTATGCACATTGCCATCACCCGCGTGCATGTGCAACGCCACAAACACCCGACTTTTTAAGGTGCTCAGATGCAGCGCATGGCAACGTTCCAAAATAGGCTGATACGTGCCACCCGAAAAAATATGCCGCAACGGGTCGCGCAACTCCACCTTCCAGGAAGCCCGCAAACTGTGATCCTGCAAGGCTTGGACGATGGTGGGCGCGTGCAACGCGCCCCTACCGTCGCCCTTCTCCCTTCCTACTTCTCCCTTCTCAATCAAGGGCGCATCTGGATTAGCTGCATCCAAATTCGCCATCAACCACGTCCAGCGGAAACGCACATCCGCCAACAATTGCCGCGCTTCTTGGGCGCGATTGCCCAACAGCTCCGCATCGCCCAGTTGCTTGTCTTCTTGGTAATACAACGGCAATTCGCCTGCAAAAAACTCATCCAATGCGTCCAACAGCTTGAGTTTGTTGTGCAAGGACAATTCGATATTGATGCGCTCCACGCCATCGCAATAATCGCCCATGCGCGGCAGCGGAATCACCACATCTTCGTTGATTTTAAAGGCGTTGGTGTGTTTGGCAATGGCGGCAGTACGCGCTCTATCCAACCAGAATTTCTTACGCGCTTCTGCCGACACCGCGATAAAACCTTCTCCGCTGCGCAAATTCGCCAAGCGCACGATTTCCGAAGCCGCTTGCGCCGCCCCATCGGCATCATCACTCACCACATCAGCAATCAGCACCATCTTAGGACGCGTGCCGCGCCGCGACTTAGTGGCATACCCCACCGCCTTGAGATAGCGTTCGTCTAGATGTTCTAGCCCTGCTAGAAAAACACCCCCTCCCCCATGCAGGGGGAGGGCTGGGGTGGGGGTAGAAAGCTCGGCACTTGCCACGAGCTTACCCCCATCCCGACCTTCCCCCTTAAAGGGGGAAGAAGTATTGCTGCGATTAAACAGCTCGGTAATTTCCACAATCGCAGGCACCGCTTCATGTACTTGACCAAAAAACTCCAAACACACGGTGCGGGTGTGAGTATGGGCGCGATGCAGGATAAAGCGCGCTGAGGTAATAATTCCGTCGCAGCCTTCTTTTTGTATGCCTGGCAAGCCTGACAAAAACTTGTCGGTCACATCCTTGCCCAGCCCCGCTTTGCGGAATGCCGTACCTGGAATCGTCAGCAATTCGGGCGCGCTGTGCGGGGTTTTGCCATCTTCGTGATAGCGGCTGATGCGGAAAATTGCCAATTCGGTATCGTGAATTTTGCCCAGATTGTGGTTCAGCCGTTCGACTTCCATCCACAGTCCATCGGGGGTCACCATGCGCCACGAGGCGAGGTTGTCCAACGCCGTGCCCCACAATACCGCCTTTTTGCCGCCCGCGTTCATCGAGACATTGCCGCCGATGCAGGATGCATCCGCCGAGGTAGGATCGACCGCAAACACCAGCCCATTGTGTTCCGCCGCTTCCATCACGCGCCGTGTGACCACGCCCGCGCCGCAATGGATGGTGGCATACGGCGCGTCCAGCCCAGGCAACACGCGCTGATCTATCGCCGAGATCGTATCCAGTTTTTCGGTGTTGATCACCGCAGAAAACTTGTCCAATGGCACTGCGCCGCCCGTATAACCCGTGCCGCCGCCGCGTGGAATAATGGTGAGTTTCAGCTCGATACATGCCCGCACCAGTGCCGCGACTTCGGCTTCCGTGTCGGGATGCAACACCACAAAAGGAAATTCCACGCGCCAGTCGGTCGCGTCGGTCACATGGGAAACGCGTGCCAAGCCGTCGAATTGCACATTGTCGCGACGCGTAATGCGGCTTAATACCCGCAGCGCACGTTTGCGCAATTGCAGCGTGTGTTCAAATTCTGCCGCGAATTCATCGACCGCGCCGCGCGCCAAGTCCAGCAAGCGTTTCACCAGCGCGTTATCCTGACGACGCGCATCAATCGCATTCAGCCGATGGTGCAATGCGTCGATCAACGCCCCGCGCCGACGGGCATTGCCCAATAAATCGTCTTGCAAATAGGGATTGCGTGTGACCACCCAGATGTCGCCCAAGACTTCGTACAGCATCTGCGCTGAACGGCCTGTGCGTCGCTCCGCACGCAAAGTGTTAATCATCTGCCACGCCTCTTCGCCCAAAATACGCAAGACAATCTCGCGGTCAGAGAAAGAGGTGTAGTTGTAAGGAATTTCGCGCAAACGTGCTGTCATTTGAAGGTTGCCAGAAGGGAAGTGCCGTGGGCGCGTATTCTACCGCAAAGCGAAATTCTGCTCGACCCTGAAGTGAAGATGGCAAGCCAATTTCAGAGCGGCTCCACCAATCTGACGGTGCGGAGTGAAACACTCCCCGTCATGCCGACGCGTCGCTAAGTACCTGACTATAAATTATCGTGCAGTCACAATTGCATTGATGGTGGGTACGACAAATTCGTACATCGCCCGACAGGGCGAAAAATAAAGGTAAGACGGGGAGATTTCACCCAAAAGCGTACGAATTTGTCGTACCCACGGTCAAAATGAGAATTGCTGCGTGGGCTTGACCCAGTTTGACACGGCGGAAGATATGTTTGCGCATCTTGATTCACTGACAAAATAAGATGCTGATTCAGCTTACCTCCAAGCAGTTTGAACGCGACTATGTCAAACAATTTAAGTGGCAGAAAGACCTCGATAAGCTTAAGCGGATGATGCGATTGATTATTGAGGAAGTGCCGTTGGACAAAAAATATCGGGATCATCCTTTGAGTGGCAATTGGTCAAAGTATCGTGATTGCCACATCGAGCCTGATTGGTTGCTGAGAAAAATCCCCTCGTCCAAGGGGATTTTTCTTTGTAAGAGCAGTAAAGTTCTTCCCACCAACAACTTTATCATTGTCATATGATGAATAAGGTATATCGTATCTTTTTGATTTTGCAAAAGATTTTTATTGTTTTCTGCTGCTGTTATGGAGCCTGCGTGTCATTGGGTAGGTTGCTTATGCCAGTCCATACCACACACCACGCCCTGCCCCATGTTGCGCGAGGTGTCCTGCCTCAGTGAGTTTCTTGAGGTGGATTTTGATGGTGTTGCGGTTCGCTTGGGTAAGCGTCACCGCTTCAGCCACCGTGATCCGTCCCCGTGCTTTGGTTAGTTCTAGAAGTTGAATCGAAAGCTCTGGCAAGGAAATCAGTATTAGTTTTTCTCGCGCCACTTTGGCTTCGAGTCGTTGGACTTGGGACACGAGTGAGCGCAGGAAGAACAGCACCCACGGTTGCCAATTAGGGGCATCTGTTCGGATCGTTCCTTGCGTTTGGCGCAAAGCGAGG
>FZPZ01000011.1_pt1 | contig 30108 bp, 34 predicted proteins | sample 1534811 | NCBI WGS metagenome assembly FZPZ01 (sample SAMEA104161953, study PRJEB21768) | metagenome | biome: subterrestrial habitat; feature: phreatic zone; material: underground water | place: France | collected 2016-06-01 | depth 60 m | reverse complement strand
ATTTCCTGTTCCACAAACGCGATGGTTTTGCCGCTTTGCAACGACACCTCGCCGCCGTCAGGCTTGATTTCACCGCGAATCAAACGGAATAACGTCGATTTGCCACAGCCATTTTTGCCCACCAGCCCGATACGCTGATTCGCAAACGCCTGCAAATTCGCCTGTTGCAACAACGGAATCCCGCCTTGCAGATAAGTTAAATTAAGTATGTTTAGCATGGGGGGATGATAACAGAGGACTTAGAAATGCGAACGTAGGTGCGACAGATTCACGCGATTTTAGGCATGGCGGGCGACTAAATTGGGAGGCGTTTTGGCTACCGCTATACCAATAAGGGGCATTTGAGGCGGCGGGCATTACGCACAATTTTGTTCGTCATTCCCATCAATGTGCCTTCTTGTGCAAATCAAAATATCACCTATCATAGCGCAACGAACAAATTGTTCGCGAATATCGTCTTCGTTGTTATTAAACTTTTAAAGGAGAAACAAACATGATCGCAATTATGGGCGCAACAGGAAAAACGGGTGGGCGAGTCGCCGAGGTATTGTTGGCACGCGGCGAAAAAGTGCGGGTGATTGGTCGCGACCTAGCGAAGCTGCGAGTGCTAATTGATCTCGGTGCCGAAGCAGCAGTGGGCGATGTCACCGATAGTGCCTTTTTAACGCAAGCGTTTGCGGGCGTAGAATCTGCCTACACGCTATTGCCGCCCGACATGCACAGCCCTGATCTGCGCGCATTTCAAGATCGAGTGGGCGAAGCCACGGCACAAGCACTTGCGGCAAATAAAGTGGGGCGTGCGGTCTTCCTCAGTACGGTGGGTGCAGGGGTATCCACCGATGCGGGTGGTATCGGCGTGGCAGCAGGGCTGCAAGCGCAAGAGCAGCGGTTGTGCGCACTCGGTATCGACGTATTGATGCTCAGACCTGGCTACTTTTTTGAAAATTTCTTCGGCAGTCTGCCGCTTATCAAGTATCAAGGCATCAACGGCGGCCCGTTCCAAGGAGATATTCCCGCGCCTATGATCGCGAGTCAGGATATTGGCGATGCCGCCGCCGAAGCCTTGATTGCCCGCGACTGGAAAGGCGTGGTCGTGCGCGAATTGCTTGGTTCCCGCTTCTACACGCTTGCCGAAGCAACGAGCATTATTGGGCGCGCCATTGGTAAGCCTGACCTCGCCTATGTGCAATTTTCCGCCAGCGACATCATGGCTGCACTGGTGCCACATGTGATGTCTGCTGACGTTGCCCGTTTAAGCATCGAACTGGCGGAAGCTTACAACAACGGCGTGATCCGCTCAGGGGAACGCACGGCAATCAACACCACGCCCACAACACTGGAAGCATTTGCCGAGGTGCTGGCGGGGGCTTACGCGCAGATGTAACCTAGAACCAGTCGTAGGGTGCATGATGTGCTGCACGCACCCTACGGATTTTTAAGACAATTTATGTTTTTAGCCCACACTTAAAAGCCATGATTTTGCGGTTTCTTTGCTATCAAAGTATTGCGATATAAATACTCGACCTTTATTTTCATTCATCGCCTGTTTGGTCGATAACTCGACAAAGAAGTCATCGCCGACGACAAAAGCGACCCAACGCAGACCTGCATCAAACGAAGGGGTGAATAATCGTTGGTCTATCCAATCTTGCATTTTAGGGGTGTATGTAAAGAACATCGTGCGTACATCCCATATGACCCGCCTAGGTCGGTGTTTGCACACAGCATCAAGGTAATTCAAAAGTTCCTGTTGGCATTCCTCGGTATAAATCATCTTGGTTTCACTCTGCCAAGTTGCTTCCATTAAAGACTGTTCTGCAAAAAATGCAACGTGCAGGTATTTGCTTTTATAAACTTCCACGGTGCTAACCCCTTGTTTAAAATTGCTATTTGAATAACGCGCATTTAAGTTTGACGCGTCGTAAAGGCGAGAATCATCACGTAGGCATGGTGCGCACGGCACACCCTACGGCATTTTACAATGCGCTGATTTTAGGCTGCACTTAAAAGCCATTTTTTTGCGGTTTCTTTATGATCGAAATATTCTGAGTTAAATTTTAGACCATTCAATTCTGACATCACTTGTTTGGTCGATAACCGTGAAAAGAAGTCATTGCTGACGACAAAAGCGAACTTAACTACGCCTATTTTTAGCACAGACGGAAAAATTGTCGAGTTTATCCAATTTTGCATTTCAGGGCTAAACGTAAAGAACATATTGTTCATATCTGCTAGCACTCGCGTAGGTCGGTGTTTGTGTACCGCATCAATGTAATTCAAAAGTTCCTGTTTACATTCCTCGGTATACATCATCTTGCTTTCACTCAGCCAAGTGAATTCTAGCAAGCCCTGTCCTGCAAAAAATGCCATGTGCAGGTATTGGCTTTTATAAACTTCCATCGTACCAATCCTTGTTTAAAACTTGTTATTTGGTAATGCGCGTCAAGTTTAACGCGTCGTAAAGGTGACCTATTTCGGGTGTGGAGAATACCGCAAGTCAGGTTTTGAAGCCATGGAATTGCCCCCCTATGCACGGAATACACGGAACATTAGTGGTGACTACTTAACCATCACTTGGATTCCCGCCCACGAGGGAATGACGGCGAGGTAGAAAACGTTTTACCCCCAAGTGATGATATAAAAACTCGACTCTGCGCCATCCAAGCGTGACGGCTTATCTTTATCAAGCTGAACGTCAACGAAATGGGCATCTTGGGGTTTATATTTTCGTACGCAGGCAGTCACGATGCCGCGCTCAAAATGGCACGGGTAAGGATTGCAATACTCCATCACCGCTTTTTTAGCTTTAGCATCAAAAGACCGTAGTTCAATATATCCAATACGCCCATTACGATGGTGTTCACGATATGCCTGCGCAATGAGTTTGAGGGCAGCTTCCAGATCGCTCACGTTTGGCGGAAAAACAAACCCCTCAAATACGCTGCTGCCAATCTGGAACAGCGTATTTGAACCATAAGTCGTTGAAAATACTTTGAAAGCATTCAGCCAGTCCTGTGCCTTAAACCACTTGTCTGGGGTAATGTTGGTCAGATTATTTTCCGCCATCAGTTGTTCAACATGGGGACGAGCATGTTCAGGAAAAGCCGCGATACAGGACAGTAGCCCAAGTCCCACTACTTCTGTATTTTGGTCGAAAGCAATAAATTGTGCCATGGATTTAAGTGTATTTAACGTGTGATAGGTTGATTACAGCAATTCTCATTTTGACCGTAGGTGCGAATTCATTCGCACGGTTTCTCGTGAATAAGGCAAGTTTGGTCGCGTTTTTCGCCCTGTCGGGCGATGTACGAATCTGTCGTACCCACAAAACCCCACTGTTTAGTCAAAATGAGAATTGCTGATCGGGATAGCGGCGATCATGGTGTTCCACATAGAGCCAAGATTTTTAGGGTGCAGACTTTAACGACTTGTTTTGCACAGATAAACCCATTAATCTGCACATCTTTATTGCACAGGGTGAACATATGGACAGATTAACGGCGATGCGGGTGTTTGTCGAAGTAGCACAGCGGGGTAGTTTTACGGCGGCCGCCGATAGCTTGGAAATGTCCCGCGTCATGGCGACACGTTATGTGACCGAACTGGAGCAATGGCTAAATGCGCGCCTGCTGCAACGCTCCACCCGCCACATTTCGCTCACCGAGGCGGGCGAAGCTTGCTTGATTCAGTGTCGGCAGATATTGGAATTAAGCGGCGAAATGAAGGATGCCGTAGCGCAGGATGTGCAAAAACCCAAAGGGCAATTGCGGATCACCACCAGCATGTCGTTTGGCATGGCGCATCTGGCGGTGGCGGTGACGGATTACTTAAAGCTGTACCCGCAAGTGTCGGTGGATATGCTGATGGTTGACCGCAGCGTCAACCTGATCGAAGAGCGCATTGATCTGGCGATTCGCATCTCTGGCAATCTGGATCCCAATCTGGTCGCAAGACGCATCGCGCCGTGCCGCTCGGTGGTGTGCGCATCGCCAGACTATTTACGCCGCCACGGTATGCCTACATCGCCTAATGACCTGACGCAGCACAATTGTTTGACCTACTCGAATTTCGGCAAAGGGCAATGGCGTTTCACCCGCGCAGGGCAGACGGTCGAAGTCCCTGTGAGCGGCAATCTGAGTGCGAATGAGGCGACCGTGTTGACCCAAGCGGCACTGGCGGGGGCGGGACTGGCTTTGCAGCCAACTTATATAGCAGGACCGCTGATTCGCAGCGGTCAGTTGTCCGCAGTCTTGCCAGAATGGGAACCGCCAGAACTGGGCATCTGGGGCGTATATGTCTCGCGCCGCCATTTGCCCGCCACCTTGCGCACCTTGCTCGATTTTCTGGTGCAACGCTACGCGGGTGTGCCAGATTGGGATAAAGATTGATTTTTTGAACTCATCCGTTTCGTAGCACGTTCATGCGAAGCGTCAGCCCATTCCCGACTTAATAGATAGAACTTCTGCCAGCTTCTGCGTGCAGAACGCTTCAGTCACAAAATCGACAAAAGCCCGCGTTTTGGCGGGCAGCAGTTTCTGGCTGGTGAAATACAGCGAAAGTGGTCCTAGGTCGCAATGCCAGTCTGGCAATAACCTCACCAATGCACCGCTCTCCAGATGTGGCGCGGCATGTGGCACGGCAACTAGACCGATGCCAAGACCCAGCAGTGCCGCGCGGCAGATCGCGTCGGGATCGTTGACGATCATCACAGGTTTCTGAACCGCAGCCATTTCGTTGCCAATACCGTTGCGCATGACCCACGTGTTCACGCGATTGTTGTCCGACGAACGCATCACCACGCCAGAGAATTTAGTCAGGTCTGCTGGATTCTGAGGATGGCGTTTGCCGCGCAAGAAAGCTGGCGATGCTACCGCAATCAGATGTATCCGCCCCAACTCGCGCGCCTTCATGCCAGGTGGCAGCACAAAACCACCGCCGAAAGCCGCATCAAAACCGCCCGCAACAAAGTCAACAGGACGGTTATCGAAGAGCCAGTCCGTTGTCACCGCTGGATAGCGTTCGAGAAAATCGGGCATCAGCGGCAACAGGTAATTCAGCCCGAAACCCAAATTGGCAGCCAGCTTGAGCACCCCGGCAGGCTGCCCAGCATTCACCATGACATCGGCAATCGCGCCTTGGATACTGTCCAGACCGCCTTGCACTGACTGCAAAAAACGTTCACCTGCCTCCGTTAAAGTCAGTCCGCGCGTGTTGCGCTGGAAGAGTCGCACGCCGAGGTTGCGCTCCAACTGGGCAACGTTGCGGCTGATCGCGGCGGGCGTTAATGCCAGCCGACGCGCTGCCGCCGAAAAACTACCGCTCTCGGCACTGCGCACGAAAGACTCTAGGTTTGCAAGTGTTTCCATCATTTCACCTTCTACTATTACTTGAAACTGATTCTATCAGTTCGCTACTACCGCTAGAAGCTGTAAGTATCTAATATGCAACCCGTGGCACAACGACTCCACCCAACTCATTAAAAGGAAATATCATGAAAATAGGTATCATCGGTTCTGGCGGCCTCGGCTCCAACATTGCCCGCGCGCTCGCAAACAAGGGCATTTCAGCAACAATCGCCAACAAAGCTGGCCCCGCATCCCTGTCGGCACTGGTCGCAGAATTGGGATCTTCGATTACAGCTGGTACGGTCGAACAAGCGGCAAGTGCAGATATCGTGGTGGTTGCCGTGCCTTGGGTTGCCCTCCAGTCATTGCTGAGCAGCCTGCCTGCTTGGAATAATCGCATCGTGATTGACGGTGCCAACCCCGTGCTCTTCCTAGACCCGAATTCTCCAGATGCCAAGGATCCAAGCAACCCGCTGGCCGCCTACGGCATCAAAGCGATTGATCTTGGTGGCACGTACTCGAGTGCAGTGTTCCGAGACATGGTTCCAGGCGCACGAGTGGTCAAGGCATTTAACCATGCCGATGCCAGAGTACTCGCGCAGCCGGAAGTCGCTGGTGGGCAACGCACCATGTTCTATTCGGGCGACGATGCCGCCGCGAAGGCCGACGTTCGCAAGCTACTCGAAGCCATCGGGTATTTCCCTGTTGATCTGGGCTCGCTCGACGTTGGCGGCCCCTTAATGCAGCTGCCTTTCGGCGCACTGTCAATGAACAATTTCGTCAAAATCTAAGCACGTGTTGAGTCGGTCAGATCGTAGGCAGGCGGTGAGGTACGAACCCCGGGATTTGTTGACCGACTCAATAACAGCAACACAACTAAACATAGGATAGGACAATATGAAACGACGCAACTTCATTGCTGCCTCTATGGTTGCCATCACCCTTTTGTCCACACCAGCACTGGCGCTAGCGCAGGACGTGAGCAAAGACTTAACCGCATCGCAATTAGTGAAACGCAGTCTGGATACCTTTCTCGCCAAAGACATGAAGGGCTGGGCGGACCTTTGCGACGAGAATGTCGTCGTCGAGTTCCCGTTTGCCCCCGATGCTGCATCCAGAAAAATTGTAGGCCGCACAGCGATCTATGAGTATTTACGCAATTACCCAAGCGTCATTGACGTAAAAAGTATCCCCACACTGAAGATTCACGCCACGAACGATCCGAATGTTGCCATCGCGGAGTGGAGCGCCTCTGGCCGCGTTATCAGCAACGGCAATCCTTACGAAATGAGCTACGCCACTGTCGTGACTTTCCGCAAAGGTCTGATCGTCAACTACCGCGAGTATTGGAACCCGGTGGCATTCATGGCGGCCATGAGCGGCGCAAAGTTTTAATGCGAAAACCACGCTATTCAGTGTGGTCGCTGGGTTCGCCGCTGCGCCTGCACAGATCGCCCCCTAGCCGTGATCAACTTCATCAAGGTCTAAACGCTGCTTTGCAGCTTGACGACATCGTCTGTGCCAACTTTTTCATTTTTTAGGAATTTCCATGATCGACGTTTTCAGTGCCATCAATGGCCGCACCTCTGCCAACAACTTTGACCCCACCCACGTGATGACCCAGTCGGAGATCACAGAACTGGCGGAACTGGCCAACCAAACGCCCACCTCCTTCAATCAGCAAAACTGGCGATTGGTGGCGGTCAATACCCCCGTAGCCAAGGCCCGCCTCAAGGCTGCTGCCTACAACCAAGCCAAAGTGGGCGACGCGGCGGTCACCTTTGTGGTCGTCGGCAAAGTCGGTGGTCATAAAGACCTGCCCGTGCTGATCAAGCCCATGCTCGACGGTGGCTACATCGACCAGGCTGCCTTTGATGGCTGGATTGGCATGGCCAACGGCACGTATGACGGCAAAGAGCAGCTCCAACGTGATGAAGCCATACGCTCCGCTTCCATGGCTGCGATGACGTTGATGTACGCCGCAAACGGTAAAGGTCTGGTGTCGGGTGCAATGATTGGTTATGACCCCGCAGCAGTCAGCGCCGAGTGCAAGCTGGCGTCTGATGAAATACCAGTGATGTTGATCGCCGTAGGCCGTGCTGCGCCTGGTAACTGGCCTCGTAAAGCACGTCGTGCTGTTGCTGACGTGGTGAGTTTCAGCACCGATTAAGTTTTTGGGTAACTTCCCTGCGGCAGCACGGGCCTCAGTAAGCGAGTGCCTGCGATGGTTCTCGACAATCTGTGTGGCAGCGCACACACGTCAGGTAGCTATGCCGCCATAAAGTGAGTCGCACAGGCTCTGTACCCCACGCAGAGGGAGTGAATTATCTGCATGTGGAACTGCCCGCCGGTCATTCAGTTGTATGGATTAATATCTATCGAGGGCAACTCAAAATTTCGGGCGAAGTGTTTGAAAAGCAACTGGTGGTTTTTGAAAGTGCGTATTCCGTACACACCTCAGCGCATGCCTTAAAACTTGGACTGGCCGAAATTAGCTGGATTGGCGCGACTCTTCCGTCACGTTAATTCCAAAAGGAGTAATGAATGAATTCGCCGAACATAACTCGCTATAACAATACCGCCATCACCCTTCACTGGCTGGTGGTGCTGCTGATCTTCGCGGCGTTTCCGCTGGGTGTGTATATGCACGAGCTGTCTTTGTCGCCGACCAAGTTACAGCTCTATAGCTACCACAAATGGCTGGGTATCACGGTGTTGCTGCTGGCGGTGCTGCGTGTGGTATGGCGCGCCACGCACACACCGCCGGCACTGCCCGACGACATGCCGCGCTGGCAGAAAATTGCCAGTCATGCCACGCACCAATTGTTGTATAAGCTGCTCTTTGTGATACCGCTGTCTGGCTGGTTAATGAGTTCGGCCAAAGGTTTTAAAACGGTGTGGTTCGGCGTATTACCGTTGCCCGATCTGGTTGGCAAGGATAAGGTGCTGGGGGAGTTACTCGCTAACGTGCATGCGAGCCTGAATTACTTGTTGCTGGCGCTGGTGGTGCTGCATATCGCTGCCGTGCTGAAGCATCGTTTGATTGACCGGGATGATGTGATGAACCGGATGTTGCCAAGAGGAGAGCGCAAATGAATATTTTGAAATACCTCTCGGTGTGCGGGCTGATGCTGGCATGTAGTCACGTCACCGCGCTTGAGTTCAAGCAAGTGCAGGCGAATGAAAGCTCGGTGACGTTCGGCTACAAACAAATGGGCGTGCCGCTGGACGGTAAATTCAACAAGTTTGCCGCACAGCTTGCGTTCGATCCCTCCAAGGTTTCCGCCGCGCAAGCGCGCATCGACATCGACGTTGCCAGCATCGACACCGGCTCCGGCGAGGCGAACGATGAAGTGGTCGGCAAGTTATGGTTCAACGCGAAGACATACCCGACGGCCAGTTTTGTTTCCACCGGATTGAAAGCCTTGGGCGGCAACCGCTATGAAGCCACGGGCAAACTCAATATCAAAAGCCACACACTGGAAGTGAAGGTGCCCGTCACTTTCCAAGCCACAGGCAATCGCGGCACATTCGACGGCAGCCTCACCATCAAGCGGCTCGACTACGCCATCGGCGAGGGCGAGTGGACGGATGTCGGCACCGTCGCCAATGAAATTCAAATCAAGTTTCACCTTGTCGTTAATGCCGTACCCAGTAAGCCGTAATTTTACTTTCAACCATTATTTAGGATAACACCATGAAAAAAATCATTGCCCTGACCTTCGCATCCCTATTGTCTTCCGTGGCTTATGCCGCACCAGAAACTTATGTGATCGACGCTTCGCACTCTATGCCGCGCTTCGAGTACAGCCACTTTGGCTACTCTTTGCAACTCAGCCGCTTTGACTCAGTTGACGGAAAAATTACCCTTGATCGTGCCGCCAAATCTGGCTCGGTGGAGGTGACCATTGATGCCAAGTCGGTCAACACGGGCTCGACTTTGTTCAACGGTCATATTCAGGGCGAAGACTTTTTTGACACCGAAAAATATCCCACTATCACGTTCAAGTCGAGCAAGGTGAAGTTTGAGGGCGATAAAGTGGTTTCCGTGGATGGTGATCTGACGGTTAAAGGCATCAGCAAGCCCGTGACGCTGACCGTCAATTCCTTCCTGTGCATGCCGCATCCAATGATGAAGAAGGATGCCTGTGGCGCGACTGCAACCACTAAGGTTAAACGCTCTGATTTCAATATGGGCAAGTACGCGCCTTATGTGGGTGACGAAGTGACGCTGACGATTCCAGTGGAGTCGGTGAAGCAGTAATTTCATGCGTAGGGTGGGCACGTTTTGGGTACCCACGCTGTACGTCAATGGGAAAACACGTGGACACAAAAAACGTGTCCACCCTACCTATCGGATTGTTTTGATTTCAATGAGTACCGACCCTGTTCACCCCAGCCACACTCGGCAAGTTGCAATTGAAGAACTGTAGTCGGTACCTCGAAGTTCCCACTTAAACCTCACTTCGGCGTGGTGAACACCGCACGGCGAGGGGCCTCTATTTTCTCTCGCGGCGCAAATTCCTCGCGTGCCGCCAGTATGCTCGGACGATACTCTTCCGCCCAAGCGTACAGGGCGCGCAAAGGCACGACCAGCTTCTTGCCCAGATCAGTCAGTTCGTAATCCACACGCGGTGGAATAGTCGGGTACATCGTGCGGTTGACAAACCCATCCTGCTCCAATCCTTTGAGCGTGAGCGTCAGCATACGCTGTGAGATGCCATCGACCCGACGGCTGATTTCGTTGTAGCGCAACGGCTCTCCCATGGACAAAGCCGCCACCACCATCACTGTCCACTTGTCGCCGATGCGAGCCAGCGTGTCGGCCACCTCTCGACAATGGTTTGAGGGCTGCGTGCATTCATCATTACGCACAACTTTGTTCGTCACTCCCATCAATGTGCCTCCTTGTGCAAATAAAAACAGACTATATCATACGCAACGAACAAATCGTTCGTAAAAACCGATACGCGCTCTTCGGGTTTTGTCATGCCCGCGACAGCAAGCATCCAGCAAAAATAACGAGCGAAACTGCACTTTCACGGAGAGAATAAATCACGTCCCCGTGGAATGAGCGTAAACAGGAGTCAAACGCAATGACAGGAACAGTCGATTTTAAGTATGATGTGCGGAATGATATTGTGATTTGCATCCCCCATGCGACCCTAGAAACCGAGGACGATTTTCGAATCATGTATAAGCAATTTGATGATTACTTTCGTCACTTTCATCAAAAAGTAGATGTGGTTTTTGTGTTTGATGATATGAGGATCACAGGCGAAATGATAGGGATATGGAGCGAATACCGAAGGCGGCTCGCCGAAAAACATATTCGCTTTGCCCGTCGGGTTAATCCCAACACGATGGTCAATATTGCATCCATGCTTTGTTCCGCCAAAGCTAAAAACAAAACACCTACTGGCGCATTCGCGAGTGTTGCAGAAGCCATTGCCGCCATTAAAGCCGATAGAGTGAACGCGGGCATTTGATAACGACTAAGGTCAGAATTCAAGTGATTGCAAATACAACTGTTCGACTTTTGCCCGTGCCCACGGCGTTCTGCGCAAAAATTTCAAGCTGGATTTCACACTGGGATCATGGGTAAAACAACGTATTGGCACGGCATCGCCCATCGCCTTCCAACCCATGGTTGAGGACAAATACGTGACAATCGCTTCGAGGGTGATGCCGTCTAACGTGCGGCGGGCGGGTTGGGCTAAGGTTTCCATCGCTGTATTTTACAGGGTGAATGCGGCTTGAGCGATTACAATGCGGGACTTATTTTTCTGATTGCCCGCCATGACCGAAGCCATCCGTCTCGCCAAACGCCTGATTGAAATCGTCCACTGCTCCCGCCGCGAAGCCGAACTTTACATCGCGGGCGGTTGGGTGATGGTCGATGGACAAGTCGTAGAAGCACCGCAGTTTATGGTGTCGGATCAGTTGGTCACGCTTCATCCCGATGCCAACCTCACACCCATCGCCCCCATCACGCTGATTTACCACCAACCGCCGACTTCAGATAATCCCATCATTTCCGCCGAGACGCGCTGGGCGGAAGACGCGTCTGGCATCCACGCACTCAAACAACATTTGTTTAAACTCACGCCCTGCACCCCGTTGGAACGCCGTGCCAGCGGGCTGTTGGTGTTTACCCAAGACTATCGGGTATCGCGCAAATTGGCGGACGATGCCGACACCTTAGAACAAGAATACCTCGTCGATGTCACAGGCGAACTCATCCCTGACGGGCTGAAATTGCTCAACCACGGATTAAAATTCAACGGCAAACCCCTACCCCCCGCCAAAGTCAGTTGGCAAAACGAAACCCGCTTACGCTTCGCCCTCAAAGGCGTGATCGCAGGACAAATCGCCGTCGCCTGCGAAAAAGTCGGACTACAAGTGAAATCCATCAAACGCCTGCGCATCGGACGGGTCGCGCTGTCTAAATTACCTGTCGGGCAATGGCGGTATTTGCGGGAAGAGGAAAGGTTTTAAGGGGAGGATGCCATGACCTTACAGACTGAACCTTGGGATCGCCAATTCTTCGCCGCCGAACTCGCGCAAACACGGCAAAGTATGGCAATGAGCGCGTCGGTGATGGACGAAGTACGCGCTGGCGATGCCCTGCACCTCAAATGCCAAGTTGCGGGGGATTGGGGTGGTGTTTGGGTAGAATCAGGTAGGGTTCACCATGCGCACGCGGCACGAAATGAATCGTGCGCACAATGCCCCCACTGGCTTGTGTCATTTCGACTGGCTAGTCAAGAAGCTACGAAGCCGCCGCATCTCGCTCTCTATAAACCCGCATTACTCAAAATCGCACTTTATCCTTGAATCCGCCAATTGAAAGAAAAGATAAAAAATGTCAAACATAGCAACACTGAGTAAAGACCTCGCAAAAGTCTTCAAAATAACCGCAATTGCTACGCTCACTCTTTTTTCGAGTTGCCATTACGCGTCTGCTGATAATTCGCTCGAAGATGCTTCTACCAACGAGACTTGGAGTGCAATGAGCATTGAGTTTGATAAGGGTGCTGTCTATGTGGGTAAGCCAAGACTGTTCACGCTTGGACAAGGCATTGAGGGCAGCATCCGATTTAGTTCCGAAGAATCCACGCCAATAAATGCCTATCTCACGCCAGATGGATTGGTAAGTGAAGACACAACTCCGTTGTCATACGAGCAACTGTCGGAATACATCATTCATCAGGATGCAACCTCCGTCACGATGTTGATACACACAAAAACAAACCCGCACAAATTAGCGATCAAGCTGCAATATCGGATTGTGGAACTTGCTAACAAAGCACTCGAAACACATGAGGTACTATTTCGTGCTGCGGCATCAGCAAACAACAAGCGTAACGCTGTCTTTTTCTCGCAAGGGGCGCGTTGTTTGTTAATAGATACGACTCAATTTAATCAGCCAGCATTTCAAATCAATCTCTCCCAGTATTCTCCTTTTAAATCGTTAGATGCTTTCGACAAGCACCGTCAATCCGATCTTGGCAAAAAAATACTGTCTATGGAACGTGGTATTTGGTCTGGCATCAACTGGAGCAACATCAAGGCAGTAGGTTACCAAGGGCGGGTATATCACACTGGTGCGGTTGAGTATCAAGGTCGAATTTACCTTGCCGATTTCAAAGATACTAAGCCTGAACCTCCAGTCTTTACAGACTGTTCGGCTTATAACGACATAGCAATACAGGATATTAACCGTTTGTTGCCCAGCATCAATCTAGCCAAGTAGGATGAGTTCAAAATCGAATCAATAGGGTCAGACTCGATTGATTTTAACTAATTGATTAAAAAGAGGTTTATCTCTAAAGATTAGCTCATCGGATTGTGGCGCGTAGCTTGGGCTGAGGCACGAAGCCTAACGTTTACCGCGTGGTTGCGTGGGGTTTGTTGGGCGCAGCTTTCGCTCAACCCAACCTACGGCGGGACTATCGGCAACCCGTTGAATATCCCCTGTTTGAGCGCATTGACCTCCACACCTCCCCATCCCGTCGGCAATCCCCTTCCTCGCTGCGCTAATGCGCTTCACTTATTGTCGCCCTACGCTGGATTGGGTTTGGTCGCCCATATGCAATACGGGGTTTTATGTGGTGGCGCAACGCTTCCCGTATTGCATACGGGCTACGGACTCACCATTTTTTGAATACGCAAAATTAAAGTGTTCCCCCATCATTAAGACAATTCTGCATCGAATTTATACCTTGCCACGCCACAATTTACCCATTTATTCATCGTCTCGCGGGTGCGTCTAAATCGCCAAATCGTGGTGCGGCAAGGTATTGCAGGTTGGGGGGAGAAAAACCAAAACTACGCAATCGAATGCGTCTTCAACCATTCCCGCATCGCATCATTGACACGCGTTTGCCAACCTTTCCCTAATGCCCTCAGTGCCGCCAAAATATCGGCATCCAAGCGTATCGTTGTCGTAACTTTGGTAGGTGCTTTTTGCGCCCCGCGCACCTTATGCTGCTGATTAAGCGCGATTAAGTCTGCGTACAAATCGGGGGGTAAGACTTCCGAGGCGGGGCGAAATAGCTTCATATCCACTGCCGAAAGCTCCCTCACTTCGCCATCATCATCAATCATCGGTAGATGTTCGTTCATAATCCTTCACCTCTCTGGAGTTGGCTTTGCGTACAAATCAATGGGGTCATACTCGATTGATTTTAACTAATTGATTGCAAAAAAGAATTTACCTCTAAAGTTTAGCTCATCGGATCGTGGCGCGTAGCTTGGACTGAGGCACGAAGCCCAACGTTTACCACGTGGTTGCGTGGGGTTTGTTGGGCGCAGCTTTCGCTCAACCCAACCTACGGAGGGTGCTGCAACAAAACCTTGGTTGCTGGTCTTGCATCATCGTGGTTGGGAATCAATGGGGTCGGCTCGATTGATTTTAACTAATTGATTAAAAAAGAATTTACCTCTAAAGTTTAGCTCATCGGATCGTGGCGCGTAGCTTGGGCTGATGCACGAAGCCCAACGTTTACCGCGTGGTTGTGTGATAGGTGAAAAGGACGCTTATCCACCTTGCCGCAGTGACTTTGCCGCCCCCTGCTTTCAACTTTTCGGGAACGGTTGTCAGCAGGTTTGAAGTTAGCACTTTCCTTATTGAGGGTGAATTTTGTGGTTTATTTTGCGACGGGTGCAGGGGTGGCGACAGCACTGGTGGCGGCTGCGGCACGGGCTTGGGCTTGTTGTTGCATAAAGCCTAAAATTTCTGGCATCACTAAAAAGCCATCGTGATTCTGATCAATTTGTTCGAAGTTAACGCGCACGCCAGGTAAGGCTTCTGTTTCCTTTTTCGATAGCTTCGAGTCTTTGTTTTTATCCGCATTTTGGAGCGTACGGCTGAAATCCTGACGCGCTTGTCTCTCGGCCGCCATCACTTTTTGTTGCACATCCCAAATTTCTTGATTGCTTAAGCCGTTATCTTTGTTGGTATCAATGACGGCAAAATTAGCGGCTAATGGCGGTGCCTTTTGCTCGGCTTCTTCTTTGGAGATTTTGCCATCGCCGTTGCTATCGACGGTTTTAAAGGCTTGATCGAAGCGGGCTTTTTGTGCGGCTTGTTGTTTTTTGACATCGACTTTTTGATCCGCAGCAAAGCTGTGGGTAGCAATCAGCAGGGTGGCTAAAATCCACGGTTTCATGAGTTTTCCTTTTGTTGTTTAACGATTGAGGCAATGGAACGAATGCGAGCATATTCCACGCGACTGGCGATTGTATCGCAGCTACGCGGATAAAAAGTGGATGTTTTACCTGTGGCATCTTCAAATTCACGTGCAATTTCTCCCGCATTGACGGCGCGAGCTGTCGCCAATAAATCTAGCAAATACGCTGCCTGCGGATAAGCTGTTTGCTCAAACCCTTTACGACCACGGGCATCCGAGGCGCAAGCGAGCAAAATTTGTGCGAAGCGTTCTGGTCTGCGCCACGCATCGGTGGTTTGAAATAATTTGATGACCGTTTCGGGGCGAAATTCAAAAGCGCGATGCACATCGCCGTGATAACGGGCGGTGAGCGCGGCTAAATCTTGACAGTCACTGGGCGCGCGCAAGCGTTGGCACAGGGCTTTTACCAAGCCGAATCCACGTTGTTCGTGTCCGATATGGCGCGGCAAAATGTCTTTGGGGGTGGTCGCTTTGCCCAAGTCATGCAGCAAGGCGGCAAAACGCGTTGCCAAGGGGTAATCATGGCGTGCGGCATCATCCACGACCATCAGGGTATGGATACCACAGTCAATTTCGGGGTGATATTTAGGTGGTTGCGGAATGCCAAATAGGGCATCCACTTCGGGCAAAATTTTGGCTAATGCGCCGCAGTCGCGCAACGCCGCAAAAAACAAGGAAGGTTGTTTTTCCATCAACCCGCGTGCCAATTCTTGCCAAACACGCTCCGCCACCAGAGCATTTACTTCGCCGTTTTCGACCATATCCCGCATCAAGGTCAGCGTCTCAGGCGCGATGGTAAAACCAAAACGTGCCGCAAAACGCGCGCCCCGCAAGATGCGCACGGGGTCTTCACTGAACGCTGTGCTGACATGGCGCAAAATGCCCGCGCGTAAATCAGCCACGCCGCCATAGGGGTCAATCAAGCTGCCATCAGCGGATTGAGCGATGGCATTGATGGTGAAATCTCGCCGCATGAGATCCTGCTCTAACGTCACCTCTGGCGCGGCATACACCGCAAAGCCTTGATAACCAGGGGCGGTTTTGCGCTCGGTGCGGGCGAGCGCGTACTCCTCATGTGTTTGAGGATGTAGAAAAATCGGGAAATCTTTGCCTATGGGCTGAAAACCGTCTGCCAACATCGCCTCAGGGGTGCTGCCCACCACCACCCAATCTTTATCATTGACGGGCAAATTCAGCAGCGCATCGCGCACGGCTCCCCCCACGCAATACACTTGAGCGTTATTTTTCATTCGGAATCGCTTGTTGATTGGCGGCCGTTTTTGCCGCAATCGTGCCTAGGCGGGTTTTGAGTGAACGCCACGGCGCGCCAAATTGAATCGCATAATACGAGGTGTTACTCATGACTTTTTTCACGTAATCTCGTGTTTCATCAAAAGGGATGGTTTCCGCGTAAATGGCACCTTCCAAGGCAGACTCCCCGCGCCAACGACGCGCACGACCAGGTCCTGCGTTGTAAGCAGCAGAAGCGAGTACAGGGTCTTCATCAAAAGTAGATAACACATTTTTCATGTAATACGTGCCTAGCTTTAAGTTGGTATCTAGCTCGTCTATCATGGATTCGCGGTAATTTTTCAGACCCATTTTGCGTGCCACCCAACGGGCGGTGCTGGGCATAATTTGCATCAGTCCCGCCGCCCCTACCGTCGATTTCGCGACCATTACAAAACGACTTTCCTGCCGCATGAGTCCATATACCCACGCTTCATCCAGATGGTTATCTTGAATATGCGGTTGCAAGGCTCCGCGATACGGGGCGAGATAGCGCAGATTGAAGTCATGCGTACTCACGGTTTTATCCGCTGCGTGGATGGCGCGATCAAACATATTGTTGCGCTTGGCATATTCTGCCGCCGCGAGCAGGTCTTGATCGCTAAATCCACGTAGTGCCCAAGCCCATTCTTTGAGCGCATCGGTGCGTAACGCCAGACGATAAAGCCTCGTCGCACGCTGTATGCCGATTAAATCTCCAATCCGCGCGACACTTTGCCGATCAGGCTGATAGGAGAGGGGGATATTGCCGATATGGGTTGTTTTGCTTAATTCTTCATTGGCAAGTTGCCCATAAAAGTTAAATTCATTGCTTAAATTCGAAAAAATTCTCGCCGCTTCAGCGGACTTTCCTTGTGCTTGCAAGGCGCGCGCGCGCCAGTATTGCCAAGTGCTGTCGCGTTGTTGTATTTCGGTCATCATCTCTATGCTGTTTAACACCTCAGCCCAGTTTTGAACCCGCAAAGCCGCCCGTACTCGCCAAGCGAGTTGCGACTCATTCAACTGATTGCCTGCGCGTTTAAACCATCTTAAGGCGAAGTCATCTTGCTTGCGCACCGCTTCATACCCTAACCAACCATAGAAATACTGCTGTTCTTCAGCGGTAAATTGCTTGGCATCCCAATAGGTTAATGCAAGGTCTGGGGACTGTTTGGCTAAGCGCAGCAAAGCGAACAGCATCACGGCACGCTGCCCTTCACGCGGGTGATCCACCGTGATTTGTTTTAAATAATGCGCTGGATTCTGAGCACTTGCCTCTAACGCTGCGGGTGAAATGGCATGTTGTGGCGATAATTTGCCAGTCAGACTTTTGGCGACCGATATGTTGCTGTTTTCGAGTGCTAATTTTAGACGTTGCCACACATCGTCCTCACTGATGATGCCATTCGATAATGCCGCTTCAAACAAGGGCGCGCAACTGCGGGGCAAATCCTTGCCTGTAAACCACAAGGCTCTGGCTTCGCGCAAGGCTTGTTCGGGTTGATTTAATGAACGCGCCTGCAAAGCATAACAGGTCAACTCTGTGTCGCTGTTGACCACGCGAGGATATTCGTTATTGAACAAGGTCCATTTTTGCTGCTTGCCTAAAATTTTTAGCCACTCACCGCGCAAGCGATCAATCACGGGACTGTCATCGTTCTGGGTTAAAAAACGTTTCACCTCACCCGCCTCTGCCGTTTCCAGCTGTAAGCGAAGTTGGTAATAGCGCGCATAAATATCCAAGTCGCTATGTTTGAGCTTTTGAGCATACTGATTCAAACGGTTGGCATTGCCTTTTTGAAAGGCTTCATTTGCCGCCAAAAAATCGGCATCCTGACTCGCCCACGCGGCAGGAATAAATAACAGCAAGCTTAGTTGCAATAGCTTCAACATCATATGAATACTCGTTTTAATGGGTTAAGGGTGCTCGATTAAAGCCAGCGTAGATGACCAGACCTATTTTACCTGACTGCGTTCAATACTAATGCCAACCATTTTACATTGGCGTATCGCTTGCAGCTTTGCCACACTCACTTTGACCCACGGTGCGTTAAAATCCTTCAGGATAATTTGTGCGATATGTTCCGCCAAGGTTTCCAACAAAGAAAAATGCCCCTCACTCAACACCGTTTGGATATGTTGTGCGACTTTGGCGTAGTCCAAGGCATCGTTAATGTCATCGCTTAAACAGGCGCGGCTATTGGGTAGGGCGATGTCCAAATCCAGTTGCAAGGTCTGCGGCATGACCTTTTCTCGTTCGTAAATTCCGATGAGCGTGGTCACTTTTAGTTCGCGTAAAAAAATAATATCCATATTAAATAAGGTTGGAAAGTGAGGGAAGCTGGCGTAAACGTGATCAAATCAAGAATCGCCCGCGTTTAATCGCCGCTTTCGCGTAAAATTGGCATTTGTTGAATTTTAAGGTATTCCCGATGTTGACCATAGCTTTTGTTATCTTTGCGTACTTATTAGGCTCAATTTCCTTCGCCATTATCGCCAGTAAACTCTTTAAGTTACCTGATCCACGTACCTACGGTTCAGGAAATCCAGGGGCAACCAACGTGCTACGCAGTGGTAAAAAAGCCGCCGCCGTCCTGACTTTAGTGGGCGATGCAGCCAAAGGCTGGTTAGCGGTTTTTTTAGCCCTGTACTATGCGCCCACTGACAATCTGCTCATCGCAATCGTCACCCTAGCCGTATTCCTCGGACACTTATACCCTGTTTTCCTACGTTTTCAAGGCGGGAAAGGGGTTGCTACCGCCTTAGGCGTGCTGTTGGCGTTAAACCTTTGGGTCGGGCTAGGCGCGCTGTGTACTTGGATTGTGGTTGCCGCCGCCTTTCGCCTCTCTTCCCTCGCCGCCTTAGTCGCCGCCATCGCCGCCCCGATTTACCTTATTTTGCTAGGCGCGCCACGTGAGTGGCTCGTAGTCTCTGCCGTGATGAGTTTGCTGCTGATTTATCGACATAAAAGCAATATAGAAAATTTAATGCGCGGGAAAGAGGGCAAGATTGGGCAAAAAAAGTAGGGTAGACACGCTTTTGTGCCCACGCGGATATTAAACTGCGTGGGCAGTATAGTAGGGTGGGCACGTTTTTATGCCCACGCGGATACCAAGACCGCGTGGGCAGACGATAAAGCCGCGAGCTTACCCTACGATATGCAGCGACTCATGCCAAAGTAGTAGTTCGGGTTTATACTTCGCCCCCTCAAAAACAAGGAGCGATGATGAGTGCGTTGAATGTGGTGATTTTGGCTGCTGGGAAGGGTACGCGGATGTATTCCAGTGTGCCTAAGGTATTGCACAAACTGGCGGGTAAATCTATGGTGCAGCACGTGGTGGATTGCGCGCAGGGATTGAATCCGCAACAAATTTGCGTGGTGTATGGACATGGCGGCGAAGCCGTGCCGAATGCCTTAGCCAATTATCCCGCGCAATTTGTGATGCAAGAACCGCAACTCGGCACAGGTCATGCCGTGCAACAAGCCATGCCGCACTTGTCCGATGATAGCCATACCTTGGTGCTATACGGCGACGTGCCGCTGACCCAATTGTCCACCTTAAAATCCATGTTTGAATTGGGCGACGGCTTGGTATTGCTGACCGTCAATCTCGCGCATCCCACAGGCTACGGGCGCATCGTGCGCAACGATGAAGATGCCGTGCAGTGCATCGTCGAAGAAAAAGATGCCACCCCCGCGCAACGCGCCATCTGCGAAGTCAACACAGGCATTTTGCTCGCCCCCACCGCGTTGTTGCGCACATGGCTGAATAATCTGCGCAATGAGAACGCTCAAGGCGAATACTATTTGACCGACATCGTTGCCATGGCGGTGGCGCAAGGCGTGCCTGTCCGCACCTGCCAACCCGCGCACGAGTGGGAAATTCACGGCGTGAACAACAAATCGCAACTGGCGGTATTGGAACGCATCTGGCAACAAAACACTGCCCAAGATTTATTGGCAAAAGGCACCACCCTAGCCGACCCCGCCCGCATTGACGTGCGCGGCACATTGAGCTGCGGCAAAGACGTGTTTATCGACGTGGGCTGCATTTTTTCAGGTGACGTGGTGTTAGGTGACAACGTGCAAATCGGCGCGTACAGCATCATCCACCAAGCTACCATCGCCGCCGAGACGCAAGTCGCGGCTTACAGCCATATTGACCAAAGTGTCGTCGGTGAAAACTGCCGCATCGGTCCTTACGCCCGCTTGCGCCCTGGCACGGAACTACACGCGGATGCCCACGTCGGCAATTTTGTGGAACTGAAAAACACCGAGCTGGGACAAGGCAGCAAAGCCAACCACCTGAGTTACCTCGGCGACAGCACCATCGGACAGCGCGTCAACATTGGCGCGGGCACGATTACCTGCAACTACGACGGCGCAAACAAATTCCGCACCGTGATCGAAGACGATGCGTTTATTGGTTCGGACACCCAACTGGTCGCCCCTGTGACGGTTGGCAAAGGCGCGACCATCGGCGCAGGATCAACCATCACCCGTAACACCCCCGACGACCAACTCACCCTGTCGCGCAGTAAGCAGATGAGCATCCCCACTTGGCAACGGCCTGTGAAGATTAAAAAGTAATTTAGGAGTGCCGCCCCGTTATTGGAGATAGAAATGAAAAAAACCATCTTAGAAATTTACGCATTAGCCGTTTGTTTTGTCAGCATCATTTGCTTTGTGGTTTGTTTAGGGGTTGCTGGTTATAGCCTTGTCCAGATAGCGAAACCTGATTTCACCATGAGCTCTCGTCAATTTGAAGAGTACCAATCAAATGATATTTACTGGGAACGCAATGGAAGTGGTAGGTACTACGGAAAGAGCGGGTATTGTTCAAAGGAAGATAAATCCAATGTCCGCCCAAGCGAAAGCGATCTCAGCAAACAGCGTACTGAAGCCTTCGCGTCAGCGAAAACTCTTGAACAGCGTGATGGCGGCCAAACATTGGTTAAAACCTTAATCATCATATTGGTGAATGCGTTGGCATTTCTGATTCACTGGCGGATTGCACGCAGTGCGCGCGCCTAATGTCCCGTCTGCTTTATTCCCTCTTCCTCTGGCTACTCCTGCCCTACATTTTTATTCGGCTGTGGTGGCGTGGGCGCAAACAGCCTGATTATTTTCGCCATTTACTTTTCTCGCCCACTTGCATTCATTCCCTCCCCCTAGCAGGGGGAGGGTTAGGGTGGGGGTAGAATGGATTATTTGTAACCAACTTTTCAACCCCCATCCCAGCCTTCCCCCTGCTAGGGGGAAGGAGTCGTAATCACCACATTAGGTTTGATGTCATGCCCCGCCTTTTCTACACCCTCTTCCTCTACCTGCTCCTGCCCTACATTTTCATTCGGCTGTGGTGGCGCGGGCGTAAGCAGCCTGATTATTTGCGCCATTGGGGCGAGCGGTTTGGTTTTTATCCCAATCGAATCAACAATAAACCCATTATTTGGCTACACGCCGTGTCGGTTGGTGAAACTCGCGCCACGGTCAGTTTGGTGGCGCAGTTGCGCGCCGCCTATCCGCAGCATCAAATTTTGTTCACCCACACCACCCCGACGGGGCGCGACACCAGCGTGCAACTGTATGGCGACGCGGTGCAGCGGGTGTATTTGCCTTACGATTACCCGTTTGCGGTGCGGCAGTTTTTGCGGCATTTCCGCCCGCAACTGGGGATTTTGATGGAAACTGAAGTGTGGGTGAATTTGATTCATGAAGCACAGCAAGAACATGTACCGCTGCTGCTGTTGAATGCGCGTATGTCGGCAAAATCTGCACGCGGTTATGCCCGCTTTGCCGCGCTGACCCGCCCCGCGTTGCAAGGTTTTACCGCCATTGCCGCGCAAACGGTCGATGATGCCGAACGCTTGCAACAACTCGGTGCAACGCAGCTTTCCATCATGGGTAATTTGAAATTCGACATTCAGCCGCCGCCCGCTATGTTGGATTTAGGCAAAACGCTGCGCCAACAATTTGGCACGCATCGCCCCGTTTTCCTCGCCGCCAGCACCCGCGAAGGTGAAGAAACCTTGTTGCTTACCGCTTTTACCACACTGCTCGAACCGCGTCCGCTACTGGTGATCGTGCCGCGCCATCCGCAACGCTTCGCCGAAGTGGAAATGCTGATTCAACAACACGGCTTACGCTGCCAACGCCGCAGTTTGAACCAGCCTGTCCCCGCCGAAGTGGATGTCGTGCTGGGCGACAGCATGGGAGAATTATTTGCCTATTACGCCGCCGCAGATGTGGCATTTATCGGCGGCAGTTTGTTGCCGTTTGGCGGGCAAAATCTGATCGAAGCCAGCAGCGTCGGCACGCCCGTGCTGATTGGGCAACATACCCACAACTTCGCCGATGCCTCGCGTCTGGCGGTGGAAGCGGGCGCGGCAAAGCGTGTTCACGATGCCCGCGACTTATTTGCCACGGCGCAAATGCTACTCAATACCCCAATTGCCTTGGCAGACATGTCTGAACGTGCCAAACACTTCGTCGCCGAACATCAGGGCGCGACCCAAAAAGCGATGTATGTGGTGAGAAAATCGTGCTGCAACGCTATACTACCCCCTGCTACAGGCTGAGTTTTGACCCGCGCGTCGATTAAATCCAACCTGCGGGAATCGGAGGTGGTGTGTTCAACTTGATTCATTACATTTAGAAAAGGAGCGGGAATATGAAAAAGGCAAATATCGCGATGTTGTTGGTAAGCTTGTTGAGCAGCTTTTCAGCGTGGAGTGCAGGTGTAAATCCTAACGAAATGGTGGCGGCGCATAACATCTGGCGCGCACAAGTCGGCGTGGGCGAGGTGACGTATTCCGAAGAATTGGCGGCTTCGGCACAGGCGTGGGCAGAGCATTTAAAAACTACCCGCAATTGCAGTATGCAGCATAGCCAAGGCAAGGAAGGCGAAAACCTATATTGGGCGGGGGCTTGGTCGAATGGACCTGCTCAGGATGTGATGTCGAAAGAGGTCGTGGATTCGTGGGCAAGTGAGAAAAAGGACTACACCTACGCCGATAATCATTGCGCCCCAGGCAAAGTGTGTGGGCATTACACCCAAGTGGTCTGGAAAAACACCACCACCATTGGTTGTGGCATGGCACTATGCGATAGCCCCAAAAACCAAGTATGGGTCTGCCAATACCTACCTGCGGGCAATTGGGTGGGACAAAAACCGTATTAACCTAAAAACCTCATTTGATCGCATTAAGACGCAAAGATGCCAATAAAAACAAAAAGATAGCGTTGATTTGTTATTCACCCGTTCGGTGACGACCTGTTCAATGCAACCTATTGATTTTTCTCCGCGATCGCAGCGTCTTTCGCGTGAGACTGCTTTTTCTAGGTTGATTCCGACCGACACCACCGCAACAGATCGGTCATACAGGGGCGTAGGGTGCGCCATGCGCACGATCATTTCGTACCGCGTGCGCACGCACCCTACTTGGCTCTCGCCCTCCCTCCGAACCATGTGTGCGGTTCTGGGAGCATTCGCCTTACGACGCAAACCGCATCAATTCCGTTCGTGCTGTCCTGAAAAAGTGCCACTCCCGATACTTCCCGCAACCCAAGAGCCAGAAATCATTCGAGTCTTCAGGTCTAATTTTCCCCTGAAGCTGGCAACTCCAGCGATCCCAGTGCTGGACATCTGAATGATGCCATCAGCTGTCGCATCCCCCGTGATGTTGAATACAACCCCATATCGGCTGGACTCCCCCACACCCAACGCGTGTCCAGCATTATCCAGATGCACATAGAAAGTGCCCGCATCGCCTCCCGTGTAAGTGCCGTAATAGTCGCCAGACAGGGGGAAGTCGGGTTTGGCACTACGCTGCTCCTGTATAGCGTTTTCTCTGGCTTGATTGAGCAGTTGCCCCACATCAAGATGAGCCACTTTTTCGCTTGTCACCCCTGAGGTTGGCGAGGATAGGGAGATTTTTTCTGTGCTTGGCGCTGCCTGCTCACTGACTCTGCTGCTTTTGTTACGAACAGGGGGTGACTTGCTGACCAGAGGTATTTTTTCCTGTATGACGTTTTCTCTGGCTTGATTGAGCTGTTGTCCCGCATCAAGATGAGCCACTTTTTCGCTTGTCACCCCTGGGGTTGGCGAGGATAGGGAGATTTTTTCTGTACTTGGTGCTGCCTGCTCACTGACTCTGCTGCTTTTGTTACGAACAGGGAGCAACTTGCTGACCAGAGGTGTTTTTTCCTGACGCGCTGATAGAGGTGTGCCGAGATTGACGGTTAAAGTTTGTTGGAAACGGGGTGGTGTAAGCTGGCTATCCCACCTGACCTGAAAAAGTACGATTGCATGCAGCAATACGGACGCTGCCAACAGCCCGACAAGGCGGTATTTTTCGGATACATTGATTGTCAGGTTTGAGGAGCATTTCATTGTGTTATTTATATCTATGCTGTATGCAGTTTTGCCTCGCGTCCCTGGATTTGAGCCGAGGGCACGGGGTTGGCGAGCGGCAGCAGTTTCTGCAACGCCAGAATGTAGTTCTGCAACGCGGTGCGTCCAGTTTCGGTCAAGGCGTAACAGGTCTGGACGCGTCTGGTGCTGTCGTCCTTGCGGATGCTTATGTATTCGGCGGCGATCAGTTTTTTCAGGTGTGAGTCCAAATTGCCGTCGGATACGACCAGTTGACGCTTGAGTTCAGTGAACGTGGCCTCGCCCGCGCCCCCCAGAAAGGCGGCGAGCTGGGTGCGTAACGGCTGGTGTAGCAGGGGGTCGAGTATCTCCATGGTAGAGCGATTACTTCTGGTTCATTTTGATGTGCAGGTATCCAGCATTGCTGCCGTCTTCCTGCGGGATGCGGAGTTCGAGATTCGTCTCGACCAAGCTGCGCGCGGGCTTCCAGCTTTTACCGTCGAAGCTAGCGAACTGTTTGAATATATACACGTCGCGCTTGAGCGTGACATGCAGCGTCGATTGTCCTTCACGCTCGAACAGATTGCCGTCCAGCACGGTGGATACTGGCAGCGGCGTGCCCGCTGGGAAAAGCAGGACGTAGTTGTCGCCTGCTGGGAGCGGTTGACCGAAGCGGATTTGCGGTGCTTGGGCGATTTCGGCGGTGCTGGGTGGTAGCCCAGCGCAGGCGGAGAGGGCGATGCAAGTGGCGGCGGCGAACAGAGTGCGGGCGAGTTTCATGGGTGTCTCCTTGGTGGGTAATGTCAATGTGATGATGGCAACGCTGCTGGCGGCGTATCTCGTTCGATCGTCATGTCTATCGCTTGGTAGGCGGATTCAAAATCCTTGCCGTCTTTCAACTGCGCTATGAGTGCAAGCAGCCCGCCAGTGCCCGCCTTGGCGAGCCAGGGGCGCAGCTCATGTCCTGCTGCGGTATAGAGAGTGTGCATTTCAGGCTCGCCACGCGCTTTACGTTCAATATTCTTGTCATCGCCGTAACGATGAACAGCGTCCAGCCACTGTCTCAATGATTTGAACGTGTGCAATTCTTCGCGTGTCGGTCGCGGCGTGCTGGATGCCACAAGGAATTTCCAGTGACTTTCGGAATGCTCCAGCGTTTCGCTTATCGCAACTGCCACGCCCTCATCGAACCATTGCGGCATATCCCACCATGCGCCGAGGGTGATACGGGAGCGCATTTCGGCGTGCGACCATTCGTGGGCGAGAAAATGCCAGTTCAGCCCGCGCGGCGAAAGCAGGATGCGGTCGCCATAGACTTTCGCCACCGAACCTCTCCCACCAAATTTTTCGTAACAGCTTTCGCTGATACATACATGAACGACAGGGCGCGATTTCACGCTTCCATACGCGGTTCTTATGGCGCTTTCCGCCTTTATCATTGCGTCGCGGAGTTGGGTTCGTGTTGCCTCGTCTGTGCCAGCCTCAACGTAGATGTTCTGCGTGAGCGGAATCAAACCAAAGCTTTCCGGCGCAAGGAGTTTGCCTCCTTGCAGAACACTGCATCCGCCGAGCAGACTTAGGGACAGTAGAAGAATGGTTGTCTTCAGGTGTCGGATACGGAGCGGTTGTAAGAATAGGGTGAGAGACATTAGTCGAACGCCAAGCCTTGACCGAACCTCTCCGTGCGGGGGAGCCAGTTTCCTTTGATATCCGCTGATACCAAGATGCGTTGCGCCTGACCGATCAGGAGATGACGGGGGACGAAGCCGAAATAGCGGGAATCCGCGCTATTGTCGCGGTTGTCGCCGAGCATCAAAAAATTTCCGTCGGGGACGGCTGTCGGGCCGAAGTTATTTCTTGCAGGCACATCGTTCAGCCACTGGACTCGGCGTGTGTTTTGACCGATGGCTTCCGTTACGCGCAAGGCCTCGATGTTCTCGCCGTTTTCAAGTGCCTCCCGCAGGATTTTATGTTCACTATATTCGGCAGCTTGGCCGTTGATATACAGAACCTCGTCCCGCATTTCTACTTGATCGCCAGGCAGTGCGACGATGCGTTTGATCAGCCGCGTACCGTCCTTGGGAGAAAAGAAAGTAACGATGTCACCGCGCTTGGGGTCGGCCATGCGTGCGACAACAATATCCGTTAGCGGAAGCTTGAAGTCATATGCGATGCGGTTTACCAGCACAACGTCGCCCTCCAGCAGATTGGGACGCATCGAGCCAGAAGGGATCGGATTCCAGTCGGCGATTGCCGTGCGGAAAAATCCGAGGCAGAGTAAGAAAACGATAAAACCGCGATTGTCTTTGATGAAGTTTTTCATGGTGCTCCTTTCAATAATGATTAAATTTCCAAGCACAACCTGCGTATGTTTTTACGGGTGTGTTGTCGGCGATTGTGGTTTGTCTTTCCGTAATAGCCGAAACCAGAACAGGCTTTCCAGAATAATGCCAATGACAGCAAAGCCTACGATGCCTTGCCTCCAGTCGACGGTGTAGGCTGCAAAAGCGGCAACGAGGCACGCTAACGTAATGAGATGTCGCATTGGCAACTCCTGTTGTAAGTAATAAGTCGTTAATGAATGGGTTGATGCCGGGTTTCCACGACCAGACTGGTGCGTATCTCTGGGCCGTTTTGCGGAGTCAGTTCGGCCTTGATCCAGGGGATGCGAATCCAGTTGGCTTCGCGCGCCAGTGCCCAGCTTTCGCCAGGAATGCGCCAGTCGCCAGTGGGTTGGCCGTTGCTCATCATGATTTCGAGCGGCACGTTCAACTCCAGCGGCAGCACCGCTTCGCTGTTGGCGCGGAACACGTTGCCAGAGACTTCGACCTTGACTGGGATGCTGCTGCCTGCGGGCAGGAGGACGATCTGTTGCGCGGCGGGTTGTTGGCGGAATTCTTTCAGCGATGCCAGCGGCACATCGGGCGGCACGCTGGCGACAACCAGCCGTTGCGCCAGCAGCGGCGGGATCAGCACGCACAACAGCCAAGACAGCGATTGCAGCAACCGCACCCCTGCGGCGCGTTCCCGGCCACGATCCAGCATCAAGGCCAGTAGTGGCAGTCCCAACCCCAAGGTGGAAGCGGCAACCCACTGCGAAGCGGCGTAATCCAGACGAAAGGCCAGCGAGGCGACACCGACAGCAATGATCAACGCGCCCGTCCATTCCAGCAACTGTTCAGAGAACAGGCCGTGGACGTACAGCCCCATTCCTGCCAGCACCACCCAAGCGGCAAAGATCATGTAGCCGCCGCCATAAAAAAAGGTGGCGAAAGTCAGTAACACGCCGACGGACATCAGCAGCCACCATACCTTGAGCACCTGACGGTGGATGAACGACCACGCCTCGTCGCGCGCCTGCTTGGCGCGACGGGTAAGGTGCCAATCAAGCAGACTGACGCTGGAGAGGGTGAGCACCAGCAGGATAAGCCAGGCCGTGGCGCGTTGTTCCAACAGCGGAAATTGTTCTGCGGTGAGAATGTGGTTGCTTGCCAGCATCACCCCGCCACTGCTGACACCCCACAGCACCAGACTGTGCCGCTCAATGCGTAAATTGCGCTGACCAGCGGTGAGCATCGATTGGATAGAATTGAGCTGTTGACTGGCAAGTTGTGACATGATATTTCCTCGGAAAAGATACTCTGTTTTACAGAGTATAATGCCCTGCAAAACAGAGTGTCAACGTCTACTTTTTTTCTAGGATAAACCATAGCGGGAACTTTAAAAAAAGACCAGTTGGTTTTGAGTCGAAAACAAATAAAGTGCTAAAACGCGATTGCACCCTTTTGAGTGCATGATACATTTCCGCTATGCGAATACTTCGCCTTATCTTTTTGCAGGGTCAGCGCGTTCGGCGCGCCCAAGACATTGTAGCGTTGGCGACCACCAGGGGTTTTGATGAATAGACGGGAAAATGACCTGCGGAAAATAAAAGGGGGATTTTGGCGGGGTGGGGTATAGATGCGTCGTGGGTCAGGATTTACCCCCCCCCCAACATCACGTGATAAGTCGGGTTGAAACCCGACTTACGGATTGCCTGCAAACGGGGGAAATCAGGGGTGATTAACCCAGTGTTTCCATACGTAATTTCACGACTTTGCCGTCCACAACCGCCAATGCTTCGATTTGAGCAATCGCAGCATTGATATTTTTTTCACGCGTTTGATGGGTTAGCAAGACTAAATCGGCTTGTTCCTCGCCTTCGCTAGGTTCTTTTTGAATCATTGCGTCAATCGAGATATTGGCTTCGGCGAGGATGCGGGTGATTTCGGCCAATACGCCTGATTTGTCTTGTACGCGCAAACGCAGGTAGTAGCTGGTCACCACTTCGGCTATCGGCAAAATCGGCAGATCAACCAGTTGGTCAGGTTGGAATGCTAGATGCGGTACGCGGTTGCTAGGGTCTGCGGTGTGGATGCGGGCAATATCGACCAGATCAGCAATCACCGCGCTGGCAGTAGGTTCTGCACCCGCTCCTTTGCCGTAATACAGCGTGGAGCCGACCGCATCACCTTGTACCAACACGGCGTTCATCGCACCTTCGACATTGGCAATCAAGCGTTTAGCAGGGATCAAGGTAGGATGCACGCGCAATTCCACGCCTTCAGACGTACGTTTGGTGATGCCTAACAGCTTGATACGATAGCCTAATTGTTCAGCATATTCGATGTCGGTGGCTTGCAAGGTCGAGATACCTTCGATATGGGCTTGGGCAAATTGCACGGGCATACCAAACGCCATTGACGCTAATAACGTAATTTTGTGCGCAGCATCTACGCCTTCCACGTCAAAAGTGGGATCGGCTTCGGCGTAGCCTAGGCGTTGCGCTTCTTTCAATACGGTTGCGAAACTTAAGCCTTTATCGCGCATTTCCGACAAAATAAAGTTGGTCGTGCCGTTGATAATGCCCGCAATCCATTCGATGCGGTTCGCTGCCAAGCCTTCGCGCACGGCTTTGATAATGGGAATGCCACCTGCCACCGCCGCTTCAAACGCCACGATCACGCCTTGGGCTTGGGCAGCGGCAAAAATTTCATTGCCATGGGTGGCTAACAAGGCTTTGTTCGCGGTCACCACATGCTTACCATTGGCAATGGCTGCCATGACGAGGTCTTTTGCCACGCCGTAGCCGCCGATGAGTTCAATCACAATATCCACTTCGGGGTCCGTGACCACCGAAAACGCGTCATTGGTAAGACGACATGCGCCACCCGTCACTTGTTGAGCCAGTTCCAGATTACGATCCGCCACCACGCTAATGTGTATCGGGCAACCTGCACGACGACTGATTTCAGCCGCATTACGTTGCAATACCGTGAAAGTGCCGCCGCCGACTGTGCCTATACCGAGGAGTCCTACATTGATGGTTTTGATGTTTAACATGGTCAGTTGCTTATGGTTAGTTGTGGGGATAGTCTTAAAGTGGTT
>FZPZ01000001.1_pt1 | contig 30587 bp, 31 predicted proteins | sample 1534811 | NCBI WGS metagenome assembly FZPZ01 (sample SAMEA104161953, study PRJEB21768) | metagenome | biome: subterrestrial habitat; feature: phreatic zone; material: underground water | place: France | collected 2016-06-01 | depth 60 m | reverse complement strand
TTTTTTTTTAATGATACGGCGACCACCGAGATCTACACTCTTTCCCTACACGACGCTCTTCCGATCTTTAAAGTTGAATGGGTATAGTATTCATTTCTAAACTGGCACGAACACCACGGGACTCATTCCAAAAAACTTTCCTAATTTGCCAGCCAACGTTGCGCTAATTTTGCGTTTTCCTGCCAAGATAGCCGACAGATTGCTTTGTGGCACAATGGCTGCCAAGTCTTCTTGCTTCAATCCTCGTGCATCCATTAAAAAACGCAAGGTATCTCTAGGTGAACTGGGTTCAATCGCATCGTGTGCCTGCTCATATCGGGATACGATGTCGCTAACCAAATTAAGTAAGCCTTCCAGTGGATGATCTTCATCATCGCCCGTCGCGTCCAACAAAGAATTCATGAACGCAACCATTCGATCATAGCTCTCCTCGTTTTGAATAGGACGAAGATGCGCCATTTCATCAAATGCTTGCCAAGAAGTTTGAATGGCTGGAATATCAAACTGAGTTTGTGTCGTGCGCATTATTAGCCTTTACCTTTCTGATAGTGTTTGTTCCAGTTGTCGTATTCCCTGTGCGTCATCACCTTGTGTACAAAGACTTTTTTGAACCTGTATCGGACGATAACCACTAAGCGATAGTTGTTCCCACCCACATCAAAAACGGTATAGGGAGGCACATAGTCGGCGGTGTTAAAAAATTCACGGACATGGTTAAAATCCATAAATTCAGTATGTTCTACGACGGTATGCCACGCCCGCAATACCTTTTCAGCTTCGGGGTGTTTCTGCCAGAATTCGCGAAGCATTTTGATAGAGATGATGTGCATGTGCTGATTATATCAAAATGATATGTGCAGTCAATGATAAGCCCAGTAGGTGCGAATTCATTCGCACGCTTTTTTGCCTTTTCCCATCGCCTCAAAAACGTGTGAATGAATTCGCACCGACGAAAATCGGGGGTAGCAAAGTACCCTTATTGATTGCCAAGCTAATTTATTGTTGCTACAATAAGCGCATGAAACTCTCCTACGATCCCGTCAAAAGTGTGCTGAATCAAGCCAAGCATGGTTTTTCGTTGGCAATGGCGGCTGATTTTAACTGGGAAACCGCGTTGGCTTGGACAGATAGTCGAAAAGATTATGGGGAACTGCGCCAATCTGCTTTGGTGATGTGGGAGGGGCGGTTGTATTTTGTGGCTTTTGTTTATCGCGCCGATGAACGGCGCATCATTAGCTTGCGTAAGGCAAATGTTCGAGAGGTGAAATACTATGTTTCTGAAAACTAAATCTGGGCGACTGGTTGAGTTGCCTACACCCGAAGAGGACGCAATCATTACGGCAGCGGCAATGTCTGACCCTGATGCGCTACCCTTGACCGATGCGGAATGGGCCAAGATTAAACCAACCTTGCGCCGTGGTCGTCCTGTTGCGATTCATCCCAAAATACATACGGGACTGCGCTTGGATGCTGATGTGTTGTTGGCTTTCAAAACAGGCGGGCGGGGCTGGCAAACACGCATCAATGATGCCCTGAAAGAGTGGCTGAAAACCCATCCAACGAGCGTTGCGTGACAAATTGGGAAATTGACAATATTTCCCGAAATAAGCCCAGTAGGGTGCGCCATGCGCACGCGGCAAACAAACCGTGCACACGGCGCACCCTACGGAGAGGTAGTGTAAGGGCGAACCGTTAAGCGTATTTGCTTTTTCTGCTCGTCCGCATTACATTGCGCATCGTTCAATTTCTTAAGCGGGCAAGCCATGAGTCTTTCTATTTCAATCAATTTTTCACAACTCAAAACCGTCATTGCTCAATGTGATTTAAATGAAAAACTAGAATTATTCGGGCTGTTGGAAAAAGACACTTTTCCCGTGCGATTTAAGCAGTTTTTAAATCAAGTTAAAAACGATGCGCTAAGTTTGGAGGAAATTACGGCGGAGGTCGAGACAGTCAGAGCAGCGAACTACCATGCGCGCTGATACGCTGCGAGTGGTGATTGATACCAACATTTGGATTAGCTTTTTGATTGGAAAGTCGCTCACAGGTTTGAGCGAGGCAACTATTCAAGATCGTGTCAAAATTTTATTTAGCACAGCCTTATTTGCAGAGCTGATTGAGGTTCTGCAACGACCAAAATTTAAAAAATATTTTTCTAATCAATCTATTGAAAATCTCGTTGCCTTGTTGCACGAAAAAGTTGAATGGATTGAAATCACCGATATTTTTAACGATTGTCGCGATCCAAAAGATAACTTCCTGCTAGATTTGGCGGTGTCAGGACAGGCAAATTACTTGGTTACGGGTGATGCCGATTTGTTGGTTCTCAATCCTTTTCATGGCGTGGAAATTATTTCGTACCCGTTTTTTCAGGATATGCTGCGATCGTAGCGACGTAGGATGTGCCGACAGGCGCATCTGATTAAACGCACAACCAAAGCTGACGCTTACTCCAACCCTTGCCATATTCGTGTACCAATTGTTCTGCAAGCGCACTTATTACCTGCTGACCATATTCTGCACGTTGACCTTGCAACACCTCGTGCTGAATACGTTTCCCAATCTACCAATATGAATTAACAAGGAAAAGGGTGGATGCGCACAGCTTTCTACCCTACGGGGTTTCCAAATATATCGCGACTAAAACGAATATCAGCAATCCTATAATGCGGAGTACGGAGTGCCCAAAACGCTTAGGACCGAGATGATAATTCACCGTTTTTTCACGCGCTGAGGCTGACAGCTTCGACAAATCAAACCCCAACAAGGCTTCGCGTTCGGCTTGGGTGAGCCGCGATTGTTTGTAAAGAAAGCGCAAAGATTGCACCACAATCACAAGTCCTCCCGTGATCAATGCAATTTGTTCCCAATCCATTGTTTAACCTTTTTGTCGTTGGTAGGTTGGGTTGAGCGCAGCCCAACGTTTACCGCGTGGTTGTGTGAGTTTGTTGGGCTTCGCTGCGCTCAACCCAACCTACGGTATAATTTCTTTAATTTCAAATGGTTGAAAAATACGGCGCAATAATGATTCCGTCCTACCGAGCTAAGTTTTTTTGATATGCGCAACAATCACTTTGAACAAGCCAGATAGCAATCCCACCACAAGACACGCAAGAATAAGCGAGTGAAGTGCATTAAACAAAAAGACTCCCAACGCAACGCTTACCCCTCCCCCCAACAATCCCCGCAAAAATAACTTACCAAATTTTACTGCCACCTCTGTCTTAGACGGGCAAGAGTAGCCCACACACCAAGAAGGTAGCGGTATCCGTTCCTCATGGGACGTGTCTTCTCTTATCGGGGTTCTTAAACGCCTTGAAGAAGGTGGTGCAGCTCCCCAAGGTTCTACTGGGTCAACTTTATTTTTATCGTCGCTCATTTAATATCTTTCATTTTCCGCATTTTCAACTTTGCCAAAGATGAACCACGAAGAAGAGGGCGACCCATGGCTGGTTTATCAGCATGACTGACTATATTCATTTGCCTAATACCCGAACGACGCTTAATTCTTAAGGAAGCTGGCGCAGCATCCCAAGGCTCCAGTGGGTGAACTTTGGCACTTCCAGCTTGCCCACGCTGACTCTCGGGCGCAACCTCCCAAGGCAGCGGTGAGTGAACTTTGTTTTTGTCATTACTCATTTCAATCCCCTTGCTTTTCGTACTTCCGCCTGACAAAGCTGAATAAGCTGTTTATCAATGGCAATTTTGGTTTCACCTTTTTCAATCTCGACCTGCATCTTTTCCAACGTCTTATAAGTCTCTTTGATTACCTTATCCTCAAGACCACTTTCAATCTCAAGCCATAAGTTCTGATATGCAGAGGCCAATTCTATCCACTTATGTGACAACAGTTCAGCTTCCTTTGCGGCTTGTGCATAATTTACAAGCGGCTGAATAACAGCGGTGATCGCCGATAGAGAAGATAATACTTTCCAAATAATGGCGTAATCCTCGCCTTTCCAGATAGTCCAACTTGCCACTGTTCCAGAACTCATAATCGCGACAAATATCTTGAGATGCTTGTCGCGCTTCATAAACCGCTGCGTCAGATACTGCCAATAGTGTACATTGAGTTCCGCCGTCAGCATTTTTTTCCAAATCTCATCTCGCATTAACATATCTACTCCAATCTATTCCAAACGCCGTAGGTGCGAATTCATTCGCACGTTGTTGATTTTATACAAATTACAAAATCCGTACGAATGAATTCGCACCTACGCCCCCAACAATGCCACCAACCCCGCCTCATCCAACACCGTCACGCCCAACGCGAGTGCTTTTTCCAACTTGCTGCCCGCTTCTTCGCCTGCGACGACGTAGTGGGTTTTTTTGGAGACGCTGCCGCTGACTTTTGCGCCGAGGGCTTCGAGTTTGGCTTTGGCTTCGTCGCGGGTGAGGTTGGGGAGTGTGCCTGTTAGGACGAAGGTTAGCCCGCTTAAAGGCAAATGTTCGGCGAGTTGATGTTCTTGCCACGAAACGTATAGACGGAGTTGCTCGATGACTGCGCGGTTATGGCTTTCCTTTATAAAATCCACCATGCTTTGAGCGACGATGGGGCCGACATCGCGGACTTGTTGCAGGCGGTCGAAGTTGGCTTCGAGCAGTGCGTCCAGCGTGCCGAAGTGTAGGGCTAAGTCTTTGGCGGTGGATTCGCCGACGTTGCGGATGCCGAGGGCGAAGATAAAGCGCGCCAAGGTCGTTGCGCGGCTGTGGGCTATGGCGGCGAGCAGGTTTTGCGCGGATTTTTCGCCCATGCGCGGCAGGGTGACAAGTTGGTCTAGGCTGAGGGTGTAGATGTCGGCGGGGGTGTGGATGCGCCCTTCATCGACCAATTGCTCCACCAGTTTGTCGCCCAAGCCTTCGATGTTCATGGCGCGGCGGCTGGCGAAATGACGCAGGGCTTCTTTGCGTTGCGCAGCACAAGACAAGCCGCCCGTGCATCGCCACACGGCTTCGTCGGCTTGTTTGGCGAGGTGCGCGCCGCATTCGCAGTGCGTGGGCATGACAAAAACTTGCGCGCCTGCTGGGCGTTTTTCCAACACCACGCGGGCGACTTCGGGAATCACATCGCCCGCCCGCCGCACGATCACGGTGTCGCCGATGTGGATGTCTTTGCGGCGAATTTCGTCTTCGTTGTGCAAGGTGGCGTTGGTGACGACCACACCGCCGACTTGCACAGGGGCTAACCGCGCCACTGGGGTAATCGCGCCCGTGCGCCCGACTTGTACGTCAATCGCTAACAAAGTCGTTTCGGCTTCTTCGGCGGGGAATTTATGCGCAATCGCCCAGCGCGGGGCGCGGGACACAAAGCCTAGTTGCGCTTGTTGCTTGATTTTGTTGACTTTATACACCACGCCGTCGATGTCGAATGGCAAATTGGCGCGCTGTTCGCCGATGTCGCGATAATAGTCCAGCAAGCCTTGCGCGCCCCGCACCACGCGGCATAAGTCGGTCACAGGTAGCCCCAAGGTTTTCAACCATGCCATTTGCGCGGCGTGTTGTTCAGGCAGCATCGCGCCGTCGCACAAGCCCACGCCATAAGCAAAAAAGCTCAACCGCCGTTTGGCGGTGATGCGCGAATCCAGTTGTCGCAATGATCCCGCCGCCGCATTGCGCGGATTGGCGAAGGCTTTTTCACCTTTGTCTTGCTGCGCGGCGTTGAGCTTGGCGAAATCGGCTTTGAACATCAGCACTTCGCCACGAACTTCTAATGCCTTGATCGGCGGCGATAAACGCAACGGAATCGCCCGCACCGTGCGCAAATTTTCTGTCACCTCCTCGCCCGTCGCACCATCGCCCCGTGTCGCGCCTTGGACGAACACGCCATTTTGATAAGTCAGCGTAATCGCCAGCCCGTCAAATTTCGGTTCAACCGCGTATTCGACTTCCGCCACGCCCAAGGCTTCGCGGATGCGCGCATCAAACGCCAACACTTCGCCCTCGCTAAACGCGTTGTTCAGCGACAACATTGCCGTGCGGTGTTGCACTTCGGCAAAAGCAGAAACGGGTTTGCTGCCCACGCGTTGCGTCGGGCTGTCGGGGGTGAGGAGTTCGGGGTATTGCGCTTCTAGGGCTTGCAAGTCGCGGAATAATTGATCGTATTCCGCGTCAGAAATCAGCGGATCGTCTAGGACGTAATAGCGGTGGTTATGTTGCTCAATCTCGGCGCGTAATCGTTCGATTTCGGCGCGGGATTGTTCAAGGACGTGGCTGAATAAGTCGGACATGGTGATTTTGTGAGGTTAATGCGCAATTGTGTACCGTAGGGGCGCACCTATGTGTGCGCCCCGCTCTCCGCCGCGCTTTCTACAATAACAAAAGGGGCAGACACGCAGGTCTGCCCCTACGGTTGCCATCACGCATTTTAAGCAAACAACCGTCGTGCGTGGGTACTGCCAGGGGTGATGCCATTTTCAAACATTCGGGCTTCGACTTCGGCGATTTGGGCGCGGATCGCGGCGAGCCCTGCTTCGTCCAACGTGATTAAATAGTCATCGACTAAGTTTAAATTTAATTCGTCTGCTAATTGCAGCGCGACATTGAGCATTAAATCAAATTGCCCCAGTGGGTCGCTAGCACGGGGCACATCCAGCAACAAGGTCACGCCTGCCGTTTTCAGCTCTTGCAGATTATGATGTTGGAACAGCTCATTATGTTGGTTGATCAAACTAAACAAACTGTGACCTTGGATATTGAGCAAATGAAACGCGCCATCGGCTTCCAAGCTCATATTTTCGGCCTCCGCCGCTTGTGCGATTTGCGAGCCAAGCAACAGGCGACCATCCACAGGCATGAGGTTAATCCCCACCATTTTATCGACTTCCACACAGAATTTATCCAACTCCTGCGCTTGTTGCAGACGCGCTTGAGCATCAGGAAGGGTAAATTCAGCGGACAAGGTTCTTTCCATGTCGCGCATCAATTCCATAAAGCTCGCCATTTTGAGCGTACTCAACACCCCGCCTCGATCTAACATCTGCAAGGCAATCCGAAATTGAGTGTAGAAAACGGCACTTTCGGGAATCACGCGCTCCCAATGGGGCGCATTTTCGGTCAAGCCACAGACCTGCAAAGGTTTGCCAAAATCAAATTTGCAGGGCCAAAGGGCACTCAATAACGCAGCGGTGCCAGGGTATTTCAACTGAATTTCCACGACATAATCACTGCGTTCATTGAACAACTGGCAGGTATCCAAGGCAGGCGGTGGCGCGACGATTTCAGCGGCGGCCTTCACGCTGGGTTCAGGCGAGGACGCGTCTGCCGCATGTGATTCGGTTTCTTCTTTTACCAGCGGGTGTTCTAGCCAATGTTCCAGTTGGTGCGCAAATTTGCTCTGTGCTAATTTTTCGGAAAGCGGCTGAAACATGCTGATGACAGGCGTGTCATCGCGTGCCGCTTTGGGTTTGCTGCGATTTTTAGTCCCCATTCTGCGACTATATTCCCGCTGCTGCCATCGCCCGTAGCCATACACGGCGGCAATCGCGCCTAGCCCTGCGATCAGCAACGCGATTTGTAATTCACTCATCCTTCATCTCCTCATTCACTGCGCATCCTGCGCAATTCGCCATCACAGCGTCGAAAATTTTTTTAGGGCAATGGGATTGGTCAATTCGACTTGCTCCCGTCCCAATTTGACCCAACCTTGCTCAGCAAAGGCTTTCAATAGCCGACTCACGATCTCGCGCGCGCAACCCAATTCATCCGCCAACGCTTGGTGTGTGGCGTGTATCGGGCTGGTTTTGTGTAGCAACAGCCCCGCCAAGCGTTGATCCAACTTTTGAAATGCCACCGCAGAAATCAGCTCCATCAAATCGGTTAAGCGTTCGGAAAACAATTCAAACACATAGCGGCGAAAGCCTTCATCTTGGCTAAACCATTGATGAAACACCGACGCAGGTAAAAACAACATGTCTAAATTCTCTTCGGCAATGCCACGCGCCAAATAACGCGTATGTCCCAACAAGCAACTGCTGGTCAAAATACAACTTTCGCCCGCCACCACGCGATACAACAACAGTTCACGCCCGCTTGCCGCCGCCTTAATCACCCGAATCGAGCCAGACAACACCAGCGGAAACCCTTGGCAGGCTTGTTGTTCATCAAACACCACCGTGCCAGCAGGAATCACCATCCGTTTTGCCGCACCCAACAACGCCGCACGCTCGGCTTCGGGCAGGTCGCGCAACATGGGGTAGCATTGCAATACGGAGAGGTCGTTCATGCTTAGGCTTCGGGGCGCATTTGTGGGAACAAAATCACGTCGCGAATGCTGGCACTGTCGGTCAGCAACATCACCAAACGGTCGATGCCGATACCTTGCCCAGCGGTAGGGGGCAAGCCATATTCCAAGGCGCGCACATAATCGTTGTCTTTAAACATCGCTTCTTCATCGCCCGCATCTTTTGCCGCCACTTGCGCATCAAAACGCGCCGCTTGGTCTTCCGCGTCGTTCAACTCGGAGAAGCCATTTGCCAATTCACGCCCCACCACAAACAGCTCAAAGCGTTCCGTGATTTGCGGATTTTGGTCGCTGCTGCGTGCCAAAGGCGACACTTCCACGGGGTAATCAATAATGAAAGTCGGTTCAAACAACAGCGTTTCCGCCAATTCTTCAAACAACGACAACTGCAAGCCGCCGATGCCGTCTTCGGGTTTATATTTTGCTTTTAAGTCTTCCAATTGATTGACCACAAATTCGCGGTCGTTCAATTGCTCGGTGGTGAATTGCGGATGGTATTTTTGAATCGCTTGCACCATGGTCAAACGGTGGAACGGTTTACCCAAATCCAAGGCTTTGCCTTGATAAGTGATTTCCGTTGTGCCCAACACTTTCAACGCCACTTCGCGGAACAGGCTTTCGCTAAAGTCCATCAAATAGCGGTAATCGCGATAGGCTTCGTAAAATTCCAGCATGGTGAATTCGGGATTGTGACGGGTCGAAAGTCCTTCGTTGCGGAAATTACGATTGATTTCAAACACTTTTTCAAAACCGCCCACCACCAAGCGTTTCAAATACAACTCAGGCGCGATGCGCAGATACATTTTCATATCCAACGCGTTGTGATGGGTTTCAAACGGTTTTGCCGACGCGCCGCCAGGAATGGCGTGCATCATGGGCGTTTCCACTTCCATATAGCCGTGACCCACAAAAAAGTCGCGAATGGCTTGGATAATTTGCGTGCGTTTTTTAAACACTTCGCGGGCATCAGGATTGGTAATCAAATCCAAATAGCGTTGGCGATATTTTTGTTCTTGATCGCTCAAACCGTGGAATTTTTCAGGCAAAGGACGCAAGGATTTAGTCAATAAACGCACGTTCGCCACGCGGACGGACAACTCGCCCGTTTTGGTTTTAAACAACACGCCCTGCGCGCCCAAAATATCGCCCAAGTCATAATGTTTAAACTCGGTGTGCAACGCCTCGCCTGTGTCGTTATTGCTGATAAACAACTGAATGCGCCCGCTCATGTCCTGCACCGTGGCAAAACTCGCCTTGCCCATCACCCGCTTCAACATCATCCGCCCCGCCACCGCCACTTGAATATGCGCGGCTTCTAGCTCTTCGGGCGTTAAATGTTCATATTGCGTGTGCAACTCACCCGCCATATGCTCGCGGTCAAAATCATTGGGGAAAGCCACGCCTGCTTGACGAATCGCCGCCAACTTATGACGGCGTTCGGTGATAATCTGGTTCTCGTCTGCGTGGGCAATAGGGGTGTCGGTAGTCATAGTGGTTGCGTATCTAATTGAAAGTTAATTGGATTTTAAATTTGCATTGCAAAAGCCGCGTCAAAATGCGCAGAAACACCGCCATTATGCCGCAAACCCTTGATGCGAGACTATATTCCTGTGTCATTTTGCAGCAAACACCCGCCGTCACTGCCTTGTCGTTCAAGCGTATGCGAACAAAATTAAAAACGCCATCACGATTTTAGTTGCCAAACGCGACTTATCATATATAATGCGCCCCGTTCCATCCGCAACACGATGAAACAGTATGCGCCCGTAGCTCAGCTGGATAGAGTACTTGGCTACGAACCAAGGGGTCGGGCGTTCGAATCGCTCCGGGCGCACCAAAGATTCAAAGGGTTAAACAGCAATGTTTAACCCTTTTTTCTTTTCCACTTTCATTAGTTGCGTCAATGGGTACACCAATGGGTACACCAGAAAAATGCTAGGCATGAATATGCGCGCTGATTTTTGGATTCTCTCGCACTCTGCTAACAGCTCACCTTCTCTTGTTTACATCTTATCGCCAAAGGCAAAGCATTCTGTAAACGATTGCGGCGAGAAGCACGCATCACATGGCGGCATCCCTGCGATGATCGTCAACACACCACGACATGAAAGCCCTCGTTTCCTTTTCGCGCATAAATGCAGTGTAGCGCGGATGTGTCAGAGGTCAGCAAATTCCGCTGGATCAAAACCCAAACTTGCCACTTTGAGCATAAATTCCTCACGCGTGGCGTAAGGTTTACCTGCCCGTAGGTTTTTCGATTGCTTGGCTATCCAGCGCACCAGCAATAAATGCTTGCGCATGGTCAGTCTAAACGCATTCTTAGACGACTTTGCTTTGCCTTCGGGTGTCTTTGCCCCTGTGGACTTCTCCCAAGGCTTCCAAGTGCGAATTAACGCCGCCTGTTTTGCCCGCCGTTCATCTGTCCAACCATTTGCCATTTTGTTGCATTCCATTAGTTCGTTAGTGAAAATTCGTTTCATTTCTGCGCAGAATGCGAACTTTTCCCCGAAGTTTGCATGAAGTGAAATTTTAACACATTGATAATAAAAGACTTATACGCTTACGGGTGCGAACTTTGATTCGTAGTTTTAGGCGCAATTTGTGGTGAATTCGATCACTTCTGATTGCGCTACCATCTGCGCTTATTATCGCTTTGTGGGGCGTTTAATCGCGTTCAGTGGGCTTTTGTTGCTCGCTTGGGTGTGTTGCCTGTCTCATAGCAATTACCACGGACAAACACGACACTGGGAGCAATTCAAACAACCGCTGTTTGAATTTGAAAATTCATGCGAAAAGCGGTCAGTAATCGGTCGGAAACTATCGCATAATCTACGCTCAAACCCTTGCCACGCCTCAATTTATGCGTTCGGAAATTGGTCGGAAACTCCCCTTGTCTCGAAAACATAATAAGGGATGATTCGCTGATTCTTTGGTCTTCGCGGGTGTACACTACCCCCACACGCAACCAAGGAAATCATGGGGAAATAATGCCCTCTCATGTTGCTGATGTTCTATGAAAAGAATCACGACTGAAACGAGCGAAGCAGACAGCTACAAAATCCAGATTGAAGAACTAAACAAGGAGACAGAACGTGAACTTAAACGACGAGTTGAAGAAACTGCCAAGGGATCAAGCGAGGGCGGTATTGGAAATTGGGGCAACGAAAGCACTACTGAGAAAACTGGAGGAAAAGCAAGCGGAACGGTTAAAGAATCTGGAGCGAACCAAGAAGATGCTGGCGAAAATTTCCTAACTACCCAATCCGAGGCGGATTTAAAAGCCGCTGATGACAAAATCAAGGCTGCGCAGAAAATCAAGAGGTAAACCAACAGAGATGCAGAAGGTGAAAAACTACCAACAAACAGAAGAGATAATCGAAACGGGGAGCGTCCCACCAAGAATAGGGACGTACTCGCCACCAAAACCGTACAACGCAAAAAAATCAAAGCGGGGGACGGCATCTACTATGTCACCGCGCAACCTGAAAAAGAAGTAACGCTAGAATCAGCAATCGAATCAATCAAGGAATCAAAAGACCTTACGTGGATTGAAAAGCTGCAAACAATCGCCGCCGTAAAAATAGCGAGTTATCACCTGATGACGTGTAGGTGAGTTATTGGAGAAAACAATGCAATCACTATACAAGCCGAATCTGTACCCAGCGGAAATCCGCAAGCTAATCGAGTCGGAGAGTGAAACGGGGATAAGTCGGGCGAACACTTGGATGCTGGGGTGGGAGAAGCGCGTCAAGGCACTAATTGCAACGGGACAGTATGAGGAGGCATTTAAGTATCAAGTGGAACAGGATAGGCAGGCTGACTTGCCGCAGTACAGTCACCTCGCTCGACATGAGGTAAGAGAGCTGTTAGGCATGACAGAAGCGTGTCCAATGCCGAGTTAGCAGATGATGCGTGTTGGGTGTGTTCTTATTGCAACCTAACACACACCATCGCCCACGATTCAACCGCTTGCTAATGCGTCATCGTGCCGCACGTCTCAATCAACTCCAACAACGCCCAAGGATCATAAGTTGCTTTATCAATCTGCATCTCACAGGTTTGATTACAACTGCGCACGGCGATGCTCAAAATCACAAACTGCGGGTCGCTGTCGGTATCGGTCAAAATGGCGCGCTCCAAGTTGGGATCAGCATTCAGCCTCTTAATCACCTTTTGACGTTGGGCTTCACTGTGCAGTGCTTTGCGTGATAGTGGCTTGCTAATGGTCGCATTTGTGGGTTCGGTTTCACCCTTTGCTACTGCTACACTTGCTACAGTTGCTACACTTGGGGGTAAAACAGGGGCAACCGTAGCAAGTGTAGCAACTGTAGCAGTAGCAACCCCTCGTTTCGGTATCAGCTCGGACAGTTTCATTACGCCCTCTCTTCATCCAACAAAGCAGGGTTAATCTCGATAACAATCTGCTTTCCTGCTTTGCTCACCTGGACACGATTGAGTAATGCAAGCTCACTCAATGCGGCATCAAGTCTTACCCCATCACGAATCGCGCCATGCTGTTGCGTATGGCGTTTAGCGACGCAAGCCACGCCGCCACGTTTGCAATAGTCAATCAGCCATTTATCCAAACGCAACGCATCTGCCCTGTCAGCAGGTAAGGCAAGCTCCAAAAAGAATCGCCGCGCCTCGCTCAAGTGCCATATTGCAACCTGACTGGCACGCTCAAAAGTGTCTTGCCCAATCGCACCTATTCCGCCCTCGAATACATGAAACAGCGCGGCTAAACGCGTGGCATTATCAGCGGTCTTACTCGCCACATCGCGCACATTAAACAACTCACCTCCTTGCGCCAATTCTTTTTCGATAGCATCGTGATAATTAACCCATGCGTCCTTGGCATCTGGCGTGAGCGTCAACATCGCGGGAGTCAACGCCCCGCTATCATCTATTGGGGCGGGCTGATTCAACAACTGTGTGATGCGCCCATTAAACGCATCAAGGTTGTACCAATGGTCAGGGGCTTCGGTAAACAATCGCTGTCCTTGTGTTGATTCAGGACAAGCAATTAAAAAACGTGCAAAGAATCCAGTTCCCCGCGCCAACACACCCGACTTCTCAAAAAAACTTTGCAGCGTCGCACCTTGCACTTGCAATGCCACGGTCAAGCGCGCCCCTCTGACGGTGAATGATTCTGAGGTGCGTCTATCAATTGCCAACTCATTGCCGTCCCAAAGCTGATTCAAGGTTGCCAGATTGCGCATCGTGGAATCGCCACTCATACCATGTGAGCCAAACACCAGCCCCGCTTCTGCCGAAATCACCCCACCGCTGGGATATTCCCTCGCCAAGCTATAAGCCAATTTCTCAGGCGTGCTATCGGTATAAATTAAGCGCGGTATCCGTGGCGGAATAGGCTTGTTGCGTTCCAAGTCATGCAACTCATTTTCAATGCCATGTGTCGGTTTATGCTCTTTCGCCAATTGACGGATTTTGTCTTTAATCCCGTTGCGTTTAGCCTCATACACGCCCATTGCCGCCTCAAAATCCTGCTTGAAAGGTTTGTTGACTTCAATCTGCGCGGCTTCATAATCTCGAATCGCACGGGTAAAAATTCCGTCACAAGTTGACTTACGTTCTCCACTATCGGCAATGGTCAACAAAAACAAACCCACGGGAGAATGCAGCTTACTGGCACGTTGCACATCAAAGTGTGCCTGTATCGCCAGTGATAACGCCGCAATGGCAGATGAAGCCACTAATGGCACAGGGGCTTGCACAAACGCTTGGACTTCTTCCACCGCTGCGCGCAAGGTATCTGGCAACGCATCCAGTGGATAGGGTTCAACTTCATGCTGTATCGCTAAAGGCAACGGCTCAAGCCACGTCATGCCCGCCTCATCACCCACGCCCACATTCAGTTGAACACTAGGGACACCCGCCCCCTCAATCACCCGCTTCACCGCTGCCAAACCATCTACATTTGCCATATCGTTAAAATCCTTCATGCTGTCTGTTCTATCTGTGCCAAACACAGGCAAGGCAAGCAATCCGCCAACCGCCTGCGCCGCATCTTGGGCTTTACGTTGTCCCGTGCCTGATACGTCATCATCCGCACACAACACCAGCACGGCATCGGGATGTTTGGCGCATACCGCTTCGGCAATCTTGCGCAGATTCCCCGCATCAAACGCCACCACCACCGCATAACCCGTGGCTTCATGGATGCTCGCGCCCGTGGCAAAACCTTCGCAAATCGCAATCGGTGCGCCTTTCACTATCTTGCCAATCAGCCATCCGCCTTTTTCACCATCGGGTAAAAACCGCTTTTCGCCCGATGACTGAATAAACTGCAAGCTGCTGATTTTGCCGTTTAGCCGCATCGCCAACAGCAACGCGCCGTTGCAATCCATCCCGCCGATGGTCAGCTCGCCGACAAACAGCTTTGCACCATGCGCTTGAATTTGCTTACGCGTCAGATAAGCGTGTTCGCTGATACCTTCCGCCGCGTCCCACAAATTCGCCGCCCGCACTGCCGCAGCCTCACGTTTACGCGCCAATTCCCGCGCATCCGCCTCGCGCTTGGCAGTACGTTGCGCCATATCCGCCGCCGTGGGTGTGTAGGGCTGAAAGTCGCTGTCAAACTGATAGCCGTACTGCTTGGCGTAAAAGAACAACGTCCCCGCACCCGTGCCGCCGTATGGATCAATGCCGCGAAAAGCCGCTTCCACATCGCGCCGACTGACATAGTTATCCGCTGACGAACTCCAATCATCCAAGTCCGCCAACGACAAGCCCGCCGCCAACGCACCCCGTCCTACCTCATGCCATTCATCACGCGGCAAATTAGACGGGATCGCCGCCAGTGCCGCACGGGCGTTTTTAAGGGACGTATTCATGGACACCCCCCGCCTATCCGCATCAAAAAGCTGTCCATGATTAACACGCCGCCTTGCGTGCGGCTTCTAACTGCTTCACCAACTCGCGGATGTCAGCATCGGACTTACCCGCAATGCGGGCGGCATTGATGGCATTGATTTCGCTTAATAAAAAACCCACGCTGCGACCGCCTAGACTGATCGGTTTAACCATCAAGCCTTGTTTAATGCGTAGGTAAGTTGTGGAACGGGACAAGCCCAATTGAGATTTAACAGCGGGAAGCCGTAGGATAATTTGCGTCATTCTTAAACTCCAATTTATCAAAAATTTGAAATTTGAGTTTAGGGGGTAAAAAGACGCTATCGTATTGAATTAGATAAGAATAGTGAAAACCTCAGGCGACAGGTCTTTACAAAATAAAAACCTGTCGCCTGTCAGTCATGTTCCTGTGATTTTTAATTTTATAGTGGAAAAGGCATAGGGCTTACCATTTGGCTGCTTGATATTTTGTGCTTTTAGCGTCTTTTCAATGTGGCTTGCGCGCTCCTTCAAGCCCCATCTTGACGTATCAGGGTGTTTAAGTAGCTCATCGTTTATCTGCAATATCACGCGTTCTGCCTCGGCGGCTTTATCTTTTTGCACTTTCGCCCCTATTTCTCGCCCCGCCGCTAGGTTTTTATTTTGCAACCTTGTAGTTCTAAGTCCCTTTTCCCATTTTTTCATACTCTCTTCAGGTGCGGCAAACCACCCCATACCAGGCGTAAAAATCACCGCGTCATTTTGTAATTTCGCGCCAATCCAGCCCTCATAAAACTCCAGCCGATATATCTCGATTAACCGTTCCACATAATTGTCCATCACATCTTTGCTGATATATCGAAATCCCAAACGACCATTTTTTATATCATCATGAATGGATTCATTTTTAATATTCGACTCCAGTACAGTGCAATAAAGCATATTTTTCTTTTTTGCTAAGCCCATGAGTAAGCTCAAATGGTCTTCAAACAATTCTTTTGCCGTCGTAGGCTTGCTCATTTTTCACTCCTTGGGGTGTGTTGAAAACAATCTGTTGGATGAAACCGAACTTTACAGTACATTACCGCCCGCCATCTCGTATCAACCTATCCTACGGAAAAATCCATGAGTCAGCAGGACAAGCAAGACACAGCGCAGCTTGCGCTTTTGAAAAAACATTTTGCCAATTGCTTTGATAAACACGGTGCGTTTATCCCCGCCAAGTTGCAAGAAATCGTGCAGGACAGTGGCGTGGCAGTTTCCAAAGAAGGCTACAGTCTGAATTGGTTGGGCAAATCTTACGCCCGATTATTGGCAAATGAGGCGATTCGCACCCGTTTGGTTGCCGATACCGCCCACAACGCCAAACCCGACCACGCCGCCAGTCAAAATTTGCTGATTAAAGGCGACAACCTCGACGTACTCAAGCATTTGATGGGCGCGTATAGCGAACAAGTCAAAATGATCTACATCGACCCGCCGTACAACACGGGCAGCGATGGTTTTGTGTATCAGGACGACCGCAAATTTACCGCGCCACAACTCAGCGAGTTGGCAGGCATAGACGAAACCGAAGCCCGCCGCATCCTGGAATTTACCCAAGCCAAATCCAATAGCCACAGCGCGTGGCTCACCTTTATGTATCCGCGTTTGTACCTCGCCCGCCAACTCCTGCGCGACGATGGGGTGATTTTTATTTCCATCGACGACAACGAACAAGCGCAATTGAAGATTTTGTGTGATGAGGTATTTGGGGAGGAGAATTTTGTTGAAAGTATTGTCTGGCAAAAGACATTCGCGCCAAAAAACGACTCCAAATACTTTTCTAGTGAGCACGAATATATTTTTGTTTACGCAAAAAACATCAACAGCTTCGCACTAAATTTGCTTGAGCGAGGCGAAAAACAGAATGCACGGTATGCGAATCCAGACAATGATCCAAGAGGCGTTTGGATTTCAACAGACTTATTGAGAATGGAGCATAGGGAGAATAGTGTTTATTCAATCGTTTCGCCTACAGGTAAGACATGGACTCCCTTGCAAGGAACAAGCTGGAGACATCCTGAAAATGAAATGTTGGAGTTAATAAAAAACGGCGAAGTTATTTTTGGGCGGGATGGGAACGCAAAGCCGCGAAGAAAGCGTTTTTTAAAAGATGTAAAAGATGGGATTGTTTCTCAAACGATATGGAAGCATGAAGATGTTGGACACACGCAGGAGGCAAAACAAAGTCTGAATAAGTTGCTTGATGGTTATACCGTTTTCGATACCCCCAAGCCTTTAGGTTTAATTCTTCGGTGTCTTAAAGTTGCGACTAATCAAGATTCGGTTTGCTTGGATTTCTTCGCAGGCAGCGGCACAACCGCCCATGCCGTGATGCAACTCAACGCCGAAGACGGCGGCAATCGCCGTTTTATCTGCGTGCAAATCGCCGAAGCAACCGACCCGAAAAGTGAAGCGCACAAAGCGGGTTATCCCACGATTTTTGACATTACCCAAGCCCGCATTGAAAAAGCAGCGGCGAAACTCAAAGCAGAAAATCCGCTGTTTGCGGGCGGTTTGGGCTTTAAGCTGTTTGAAACGCAGCCGATGTTTGACAAGTATTTAGATACGCCCGATGAGTTGACCGAAAACTTGGAACTGTTTCAAGCCAGTAGCTTAAATGCCGCCGACCGTCAAAGTCTGTTGCTGACGTGGGCAGTCCGCGACGGGATCAAACTGGGCGAGCCGCTCGAAGCGGTGAATTTGGGCGGCTATACCGCTTACGCAGCGGGCAAAATTTTGTATTTTGTTGAACCTGATTTGACATTGGATGCGGTGATTGCCGTGTTGGAACAGTTGGACAACAACCCCACTTTCGCCCCTAGCCGTTTGGTGGTGTTCGGCTGGGGACTGGATAGCAAAATCCAACGCGAAATGACCGAAGCGGTGAAAGGCTACAACAACCGCAAAGGCATAGAGTTGACCTTAGATATTCGGTTTAACTGACATGGCAGGCTTTAATTTTGAACGAGATTTGCCGCACCAAACGGCGGCAGTGGAGGCGGTGGTTCAGGTCTTTGATGCGATTGGTCACGCGCTGCCCGCTTCGCACGTTGAAAATCCTGTGATGGGTTTAGCGGCGTTGCAATTGAAGGAGAATTTACGCGCCTTGCAAAAAGCAGGAGGATTGACCGCTCCGCTACATTTGGAAAATCGTGAAAATTTGATTTTTGATGTGTCTATGGAAACGGGGACGGGCAAAACCTACGCCTATACCAAAACCATTTTTGAGCTGAATAAACGCTTTGGCTTATTCAAGTTCATCATCGTCGTGCCGCGTGTGGCGATTAAAGCGGGGACAGTGAGTTTTTTAAGTTCGGAAGCGGCGCGTGAGCATTTCAAACTGGATTATGAGGATAAAAAAATCCAAGTGTATGAAGTGCAAAGCCAAAAGAATAACAAGAGCAAAAAGGAGCGGATGCCGCAGGCGATTATGGAGTTTTGCCGCGCCGACAGTCGCACCAATACCCATACCATTCATGTGCTGGTGATTAACGCGGGGATGATTAACTCGCCTACCTTGGCGAAATCCTTTGATGTCGCCTTGTTCGATCAATTCAGCATGGCGTTTGCTGCCATTGCGCATACTCGCCCCGTGTTGGTGATTGATGAACCGCATTTGTTCAAAACCGATAACAAAACCTTTGCCAATATCCGCAAGTTTAAGCCGCAATTTACCTTGCGCTATGGCGCGACCTTTGATGGGCAATTTGAAAATTTGCTGTATCAGCTCAGTGCGGTGGATGCGTTCAATCAAGATTTGGTGAAAGGCATTGTGGCGCATGTTGAAAAGTTTGCCGAAGGGAGTGATACCACGCTCAAGTTGGTGGGATTGGATAGCGAGGCTGCTTTTGAGCTGACCGAAAACGGGGTGAAGAAAACCTTCAAACTGGCGAAAAAGGACAGTTTTTCGCGGGTACATCCCGCCATGAGCGATTTAACGGTTAGTGAATTTAATCGCAGCAAGCTGGTGTTATCCAACGGATTGGAGCTGCAAAAAGGGGATAGGATTAACCCGTTCTCGTATTCGGAAACCTTGCAAAACAAAATGCTTCAACAAGCTATCGTGCGGCATTTTGAGATTGAAAAAGAACTGTTAAGCCAACGCCCACGCATTAAGCCGTTGAGCTTGTTCTTTATCGACAACATTGAAAGCTACCGCGCCAAAGACGGTGCGATGCGGGGGTATTTTGAACAATCGGTCAAAGCGCATTTGGAAAGATTGATTGCGCAAGAAACCGATGTTGCTTATCAGCAGCATTTGCGCGAGGCGTTGGAAGACGTTTCTGCCACACATGGCGGTTATTTTTCGGCGGATAACAGCGATAAGGACGAAGCCATTGAGCAAGAAATGGTGGAGATTCTGCATGACAAAGAAACGCTGTTGAGCTTAGATAACCCACGGCGATTTATTTTTTCCAAATGGACGCTGCGCGAGGGTTGGGATAATCCGAATATCTTTCAAATTTGTAAATTACGTTCCAGCGGCAGCGAAACATCCAAGTTGCAAGAAGTGGGGCGCGGATTGCGCTTGCCCGTCAACGAATACATGAGCCGCGACAAAAGCAAGTCGCACGACCTGCATTATTACGTTGACTTTACCGAGCAGGATTTTATCGCCAAACTGACGCAGGAAATTAACGATAAATCAGGGATTAAGATCAATCAAGTCAAGCTGGATGAGGCGATGATTCAAGCATTGTTGAAGGCTTACCCCGAATTTTCAGACGATGATGCCTTGCTGGAAAAATTGGGCGATGATGGCATTATCAAGCGCAACAATGATTTCAAAGAAGGCGGTTTTGACAAGCTCAAAGCCAACTATCCCAAGGCGTTTAGCACAGGCTTGAAAGACGGCAAGGTTAAAACGGGCGGCAAAGCCAAACACACAACCAGCATCCGAGTGGGCAAATACGACGAGTTGAAAGCGATATGGGAGGCGATTAACCAAAAAGTGGTGCTGGAATACAAGCTGGATAATGCGCATGATTTCAAATCGCTGTTCAAAGCCTATTTGATTGAACGCCGCGATGCCTTTGTTCAATCAGGCAGCATGAGCCAACAACAACGCTTGGTGATTGAACAAAATCAAGCGAGTTATCGCGTTGAACACAGCATCCAAATGAAGATTTTGCCGTTCAAAATGATGGGCTATCAGGCGTTTTTGACCGCGTTATCTAAAGAAATCGCGCTTGGCATTGCCATGCTGCATGAGGTGTTTAGCGAGTTGTTGCGGACGGGAAAATTGGACATTAACCCGTATCTGAGTTTGGTGACCATTCGCAACCTCAAACAAGGCTTTAATGCGTATTTGATGGCGCATGTGTTTGGTCAATTTTCTGTGAACTACCGCCAAACTCGCAACGCGGTGCATCCAACCAAACTCACCAACACCAACGGACACGTTTTGACCTGCATAGATAGTGCGGGGGTGGGTGTTTTCGCCAGTCCAGATTCACCGCCTGACAATTATTTGTTCAATGAGGTTTTCTATGATTCTGATTTGGAACTGGAAAACATCAATGCACACATTCAGGAAGTTATTGTTTACACCAAAATCCCAAAAAACTCGATCCGCATTCCGTTAGTGGGCGGTAATACTTACTCACCTGATTTTGTCTATATGGTGAAAGGGATGGATGGCAAGAGCGAGTTGAATTTGGTGGTTGAGTCCAAGGGTAAAGCAGAATCAGACTTGGGTGAAAACGAGCAACAAAGAATCAATCATGCTGAAGCGTTTTTTGCCCAATTGGGCGGCGAGGTCAAAGTAGTGTTTAAACGCCAATTGAAAAATAAACAGATGATTGAGCTTATCAAAGAGGCGGTGAGTAGTGGCTGATCCGCCCTGTGCCGCTGAGGATGGGCTTGTCGTTAAAGGTGAGCAGCTTGTCCACGTTGTCGCGCCAATAGGCAAGGGTGAGGTCTTTGCGTTCCTTGACGCGCAATTCCGCGCTTTCTAAAAAAATCACGGTCAGGCGGTTCAAGCTATCGACTTCATCGGCGGTGAGGTAATTTTTGGCGATGGTAATGTCGCCTTTGCGCACGATGCTGCCTTTCCATGCGGTGAGGTTCATATTGGGGGCGTTGGCATCGGCGCGTTGGGTGATGATTTCGGCAGCGGTGTGGCGGGTAATGGCATACAGCAGCTTGTTTTGTGTTTCGGCAAAAAACATTTGCGTGGCTTTGTCGCTGGCATCGTAATCGCTGGACAGGGCAAGCAAGTCGCGCACTTTTTGGTAAAAGCGCAGCTCCGAGGCGCGAATGTCGCGGATGCGTGCCAGTAGCTCATCAAAATAGTCCGTGCGCCCGTCGGGATTTTTCAGGCGTTGGTCATCCATGACAAAACCTTTAATCAGGTATTGCTTCAAATGGGTGTTCGCCCATTTTCTAAACTGTGTCCCGCGAGGACTGCGCACCCGAAAACCTATCGCCAATATCATATCCAAGGCGTAAAACGTGACGTTGTATTGCTTGCCGTCCGTGGCAGTTGTTAAATAATCCTTAACAACTGAATTTTCATCTAATTCATTTTCTTTCAGTATGTTAGATATATGCGTGCTGACATTCGGCACAGAGGTGGCAAAAAGTTCGGCTAACTGGTTTTGGTTCATCCACACATTGCCGTCGCGGGCGTACAGCGACACAGCGGCTTGCCCGTCTTGGGTGTGATAGATGATGAAGTTTTGTTCGGTTGTCATGTGGGTTAAGCCTATCGCATTGAATTAAGTGTGCGGGAGTGATCGGCAACACACCCTATAGAAAACCATCATTTTCTATACATATCTTTCTGACGTGTATAGAAAACCGCCTTTTTCTATACATATCGCTATGCCGCCGCGAGTATCTCTTCCAGCTGCTTGCCTAGTTTATCCCATGCGTCGCGTTTTTCATCGGCGTAATCGTCCAGCAAATACACGCGGTCAACTTTTGAGCCAATCACATGATTTTGGCACAGGTTAATCACTTCGCGACTGACTTTGAGCTTTTGCATCATGGTTGCGCCCGTGCGGCGTAGGTCGTGCGGTGTCCATTCTTGCTCGCCCAATACCAGCGCGTTGCTCTCGGATCGTCCTTGTAGCTTGCGCGTGCGTTGCTTGAATTGAATTTGCCTGTCTCCGATTTGTTTGCTGACGGTTTTGGTGCAGACATGCCCCTCATTAAATCGTGCAGGAAACGCCCACGCGCTATCGCCTGTCAGTGCGTGCAGTTGCTTGAATTGTGCAAGGGTGAAGTCGGATAGGTAAATCAGTTGCTCACACTTTTTGCCGCGTTCGCCCTTGGTATTGGCGGCAGGAATAAACCAAGTCCCTTTGACTAAATCGACGTGTCGCCATTCGGTCATCAAGAGTTCACCAATGCGGCACAGCGTCCCTAAACACAGCCATGTGGCAATTTGCGCTTCTTGCTTCAACACGGGTGTGTTGCTTTGATTGGATGCGTCATAGAGGGTTTTGAGTTTGATAATCTCTTCCACGCTTAACTGGCGCGTACGTTCTTTGGTGTAGTCCTTGGGAACTAAATTATCCACATCCACCAGCTCCGACGGATTGCCGTCAATCAGCAAGGCGCGCCACGGTTTGCGCTTTTCTGCCCAACGTAGCATTTGCCCAATGTCTTTTGATAGCTCCACCGCCGTCGCGATTTTGCCTTGGGCGATGATGTTGCGGTAAGTGTCGCGCAAATGCTGTTCGGATAAATGACGCAGTTCGATATTGCCCAAAGCGGGCAAAGCGTGTTTGCGGAAGGATTGAATCAGGTATTTGTTATCGTCCCCACGACTGACCCCGTCTTTAATCCAAACCTGATACAACGCGTCAAAGGTCAAGGCTTCCTTCGCGGCTTGCGCTTGGGCTTGTGCGGCTTCCTCTTTGGCTTTGACAGCTTCGGCAATTTTGAACGCTTCAGCTTGAATCACCGCATCAACCTTGGCTTGTTTCTCAATCTTAGTCGCAACCTTATGGACGCGGGGATCAATGCCAGATTTCACCAAGTCGCGGGCATCATCGCGGGCTTTGCGGATGGTATTTAAATCATTGGCGGGAAAGCTGCCGCAATAATGCCAAACCTTTTTACCTTGCAGCTTGAAACCGTAGCGAAACGAAACAGAAACGATACCAGCACTGCTGACGCGCACTTCACCCGATAGCCCACCTTCTTCGCTGAGTGCATCGCCTTTCCATGCGGGTGGTATAGCGCGCAGCTCTAATATCGTCCACTTCCCACCTTTGCCTGCTCTAGGGTATCTTGTCATTATCAATCTCTCCAATGGGTACACCAGAAATCGGCTTTTACAGAATCTAGCTGTACCTTGTTGGACAATGATAGCAATAAGACAGATATATAACAATATGATATTGATAGTTATTTATTGTTTTATATTGTTTTTTAAAGTCCTAAGAGATTTTAGAGAAATTGAAAATTAAATTGCTACGAACCAAGGGGTAGGGCGTTCGAATCGCTCCGGGCGCACCATAGATTCAAAGGGTTAAACAGAAATGTTTAGCCCTTTTTTCTTTTCAAAGTCAAAATATACCTCACGGGGGGTAAACTGAGGGGTAAACCAGAAATTTGCTGGGGACACACCATCCCTTTTGCTCTTGCGCTTTAAGATGAATATCGTTACGATATTCAAATTATGCACAAAAAACTCAATCCTATCTCCCATGGCGGGACGCGTCCGAATGCGGGACGTAAGTCTGGCTCTAGCCCTTATGGTGAACAAACGCGTGTCATGCGCGTGCCTGAAAGTACGGTCAGCGCGATTTCTGACATGCTCGCCGCGCACAAAGCCAAAATACGCGAGGCGCGATTGCAGCAGGATATTCAACTCCCTGCTTTGGACGCTGCACCCGTACACATCCCCTTATTCAGTCATAAAGTCCCCGCTGGTTTTCCATCGCCAGCCGATGACTATATCCAAACTCGCCTCAGTTTGGACGAGCATCTGGTGCATCGCAAAGAGTCCACGTTCTTTGTGCGCGCCAAAGGCAACAGCATGACGGGGGCGGGGATTATGGATGGTGATTTGTTGGTGGTGGATAAATCGCTCACACCCAAATCAGGCGATATTGTCATTGCCGCGATAGATGGTGAACTCACCGTAAAACGCTTGATTCACTGTGCGGGCGTGGTCAGCCTACACGCAGAAAATCCCCGCTTCAAAGACATCACCTTCAAAGAAGGGCAAGAGCTGCAAATTTGGGGCGTGGTCACCTCCTGCGTTACCAAGTTTCAATAAGCCGCCATGACCATTGCGCTGGTGGATTGCAATAACTTTTATGTTTCCTGCGAACGAGTATTCAACCCCAAGCTCGAAGGCAAACCTGTGGTCGTGCTGTCCAACAATGACGGCTGCGCGGTGGCGCGCTCGAATGAAGTCAAAGCTCTCGGCATCAAAATGGCTGAACCGTGGTTCAAACTGGAAAAATTCGCCCGTCAACACGGCATCATCGCTTTATCCAGCAATTACGCCTTGTATGGCGATATGTCCGCACGGGTGATGTCACTCCTTGCCGATTTTTCCCCACAACAGGAAATCTACTCCATAGACGAATGTTTCTTGAATTTGGACGGATTGCCGCCGCATAGCCTCGTGGAATACGGGCAGCGCATACGACGCACCATCAAACAAAGCGTGGGCATTCCCGTTTGCGTGGGCATTGCCGAAACCAAAACTTTAGCAAAACTGGCGAATCATTGCGCCAAAAAGGGATTGGCGGGGCGTGATAGCGTGTGCGATTTTGGGCGACTGGACGAAATGCAGCGCAGTGCATTGTTTCATCGTCTACCCGTCAATGATGTGTGGGGAGTTGGAAAGAATATCGCCGAAAAGCTTCAAACCCTCGGCATACACAGCATTGAGCAACTCCGCACCGCTGATCCCGACACCCTGCGCAGCCAGTTTTCAATTGTGCTGTTGCGCACCCTGCACGAACTCAACGGCAAACCATGTATCGCATTAGAACCTGCCAACACACCCCGTCAACAAATCATGGTGTCGCGCTCATTCGGCACTACCGTCACCAGCTTGGGCGACTTAGCCGAAGCCCTCGCCCACTTCACCACCCGCGCCGCTGAAAAACTGCGCCATGACCAATCATTAGCCCATAGCCTCAGCGTATTTATTCAAACCAATCCGCACAAAGAAGACCAGCCGCAATACCAGCGATCCATCGTTGTCCCGCTCTTTCAGGCAACTGACAACACACTCCAATTGATACACGCCGCGCAACAAGGCTTGCAAAGCATCTATCGGCATGGCTTCCAATACAAAAAAACGGGCGTATTGCTGATGGGCTTACAACCCAAAAGCTGTCTGCAAACCGATTTATTCAGCGCACCATGCGGCTCAGAAAAATCCGAAGCCCTGATGCGCACCCTAGACGCAATCAATCGCAAAATGGGGCAAGGCAGCGTCAGTATTGCCGCATCGGGAACAAAGCAACGCTGGGCAATGCGACGAGAAAATAAATCGCCCAACTACACCACAGAATGGGGCGAACTCCCCGTGGCGAGCTGACACCATCGTGTCGTGACCCATGCCTGAAAAATGAAAACCACTCCCGCAGCGCGTGCGCACCATGCGCAAGTATTTATCCATCACGAAGATGGTGATTTCTGCTAAAGTTTGGGACATGTATTTATTGCCCGTGCTACTTTAACGAAAGGCTCGCGGTGTCCAAAGCTAAGAGCAACTTATGGAGATAGAAATGGCTAATAAAAATTTTTCTTCAATTTTTACTATACTCACCTCTTACTTTCTATTTTTAAGTTCCCGATTTAAATCACCAATCGGCTCGAATCTAAAACAACATTCCCAAGTCGGTCAAGCTCCACATAAGGAGGTTGTATTGTCACTATGGAAATACAAGATTGTAACAATTACCGCGTTATTGGCGTTTGTATCGGGATGTAGCATTACGCCTGCGCCCGCCCCATTGATTGAACTAGGATTTGAAAAGATTTTGCCAACAGACAAACTGAAGCATGTTAAGAACGAGCGAATTGGGATTGCTCTGGCTGGCGGTGGAACAAAAGCAGCCTCCTTTTCTATGGGTGTACTATCTGCCTTAGCAAACGAACCTGGGTTACACAATGGAGCTGACGCAATGCTGTGGGATGTTGATGTCATATCAACTGTTTCTGGCGGGGGATATGCCGCCTTTTTCCTGTATTCAAAGCTAATTCACGACAATGAACTAGGGCAGATAAGCACCCAAAAAGTACAGGATTATTTTGAGGATTGCATGCCTTTAAGTTACATAGAATCAAAAAGTTACATGGATTCAAAAAAATCTAGAAACCCTAAAATTTTTTCGAACAAGTTAATACCTAACATAAAATTTTGTAGCTGCAAAGAGAATGAAAACCAAAAAAATTATCCGTACCAACAGTTTCTTCGAGGACATCAGGATGTCTTTAACTCCACCTATTCCCAAAACGTAATATCAACAATTGAAACAGTAGGGCAATTGACATACGAAGCTGTTAGAACCTTACCTACAGTTCCTGTTAATTTGATCCTCACCACATTATTCGATTTACCAATTCACCTACAATCACCCGCTGGATCTGATTACTTTACAGGTATTGGTTTGGCATATGGACTTTATCCAATTAAGCCAACGGACAAATCATCTGGTCATAAATGTAATCAGGATGGCTTTACATTAGACCATTGCGTAACTGATGCTCATGGGAGTTTTTCATTTCGGCTAAAAACAGAGGATTTCACCTTTCCTAAATTAGAAAAATTATATAAAAGAAACCAACTAGGTAGTGAGCGAAATATACCTATTTGGATCATCAACGCAACCGCTGCGCAAGAAAGGGGAATTAAGTATTGGCTTCATAAAGCTACTGCTGACATGAGTCGTGATATTTTTCATATGTCGCCATTCACACAATGGTCTGGCAGAAGCGGGGAAATAGAACTCGACAAACAAAGCTTAACAATACTGGATGCCGTTTACGCCTCCGCCGCGTTCTTTGATTCAAATCAAGAGGTGCTTGGTCAACCAAAAAAATTTGCATTGGCAGCAGCACAACATATCTTTAACTTGGATTGGGGGATAGATATTGAAAATCCGCAAGCTGACGCTAAACGTCGTCATCGCAGATTGTTTCTACCAACTCCGTTAGCGTGGCTTGACGATTATAACAATGTAGCAAAACCAGACCCACGGAAGAATGTTGACCCGTACATAAGATTGATTGATGGTGGTTCATCAGATGGTTTAGGTGCTTACGCCTTGATAACAAATGGGTCTTCTGGTGGGTTTTCTGATGTGATTATCTCTGATCATTTGCAAGACGAAGATGGCACGATGGCAGATTTGTGTTTTCTTCGTAATGAGCTTTACGTGCGAGATAACCTGTTTTTACATATTCCTGGTTTGGCCAATTGGCGCGGTGCATGCAAGCACTTTGCCGAACGTTCAAGCCAATATAAATCAGATGATTGCATAACCCCCAGAAAAGCTACTGATACCGTACTGGCAGGCTCAAAATCAGGTAACGCAAGTTATTTTTACCCTGTATATGCATGGCCTTATCCTTTCTTAGCAGGTTGTGTAAGTGATAAGCCAGAGGAAAATTCATGTGAGGATCCCTCTGCATTTATAAGTCGTATCTGGATATTAAAACCAGCCATTGATTCCAGATATTTTTGGGAAAATCAGGAGGAACTCGAAGACGGTGAAGACGGTGAAGATGTAGTTAAGGCGTGCAATCTTATGTCGGATAACACGCAAAATGAATGGCTATTACCATGCGAAACCAGTGCTTTTTTAATCAACAATGCAACCGAAAAGAACGGCCTTGGCTTTACTACCTTCCCACAGAACAGCACAATATCAATGACTGCCGATTCCAGTTCTACACTTTACGGCGCATATCGAGATCTCGCCAAAGACTATACAAAGAAATTACTTCGTCATTTGAGAATAGCAAGAGAATATCCCGAAGAGTTTACTCGCCTAGTCAAATGGCAAACTAAAAATCCGATTCCCAGCACGCTTATTAAAGAAAAAATAAGTAGCTATGCTCACAATATTTTTTGTATAAAAATTAAATCTCCACACGAGCATTCGATTTGCGAAAGAAATCCAAAATGTCAGGAATACGCTCAAGCTCATTGTCGTGATGTAGCCATAGAATCATGGGAACTTTCAAGTCGAGACAGAATTCGAGACTTAGCACCCGCAATGCTGCCTGAAAATTAGTGAGGCTGCTTAGAACTAACCGAAGTAAACAAATACTATTACTGGTCGCTTATCCGAAAAGCACGAAAGACCATCTGACGGATAACCGCCGTACTGCGAAAACTTGTGAAGGCGTTATCACGATGGACAATTCACTTTTTGATGATTTGAAACAAAGCCTAAAAGAAGCGGCTGCGATTCGCCGTAATGAACTGACGCCTAGTCGCGTCACAGAAATACACGCACCCGATGCGAAATCTATATCTGCCAAAGCGAATTCGCCCAGTTGATTGACGTGAAATTGGCAACCCTTAAAAACTGAGAACAGAACCGCCGCAAACCCTCTGGTGCCGCAGCGGCTTTGTTGACCATTGTAGAAAAAGAACCTGATGCCGCTTTGCGGGCGTTGCACTAAGTCAGCGAAATGCACGCTTCCCAGTTCCCCACTTTGTCGCTTATGGCGCACCATAGATTCAAAGGGTTAAACAGAAATGTTTAGCCCTTTTTTCTTTTCTGTAGTCAAAAACGAGCTACTTGCATGCAGCTCCTCACTCCCGCCTTTATTCAATTTATCCCGCACGTCAGTACAGCCAATCAAAGGCGTTGCCTGAATCGTCACTTATCACAACGCTATCAGCAAAGCCCTTGGCAGGAATATTTTCAATACCCCAATCCCCGCGCAGCTTGATAAAACACGAAACTCACGCCCCATGCCAATGCCAAACTAAACACGGTATAAGCCTTGCTTTGCGACTCTGTTTTCAGCGTAGCAATAGCGGATAAACAGGGGGTGTAAATTAGGGTAAACAGCATAAAACTGTAGGCTTGTACCCAGTCGAGTTGGTGAGCAAGGGCATTGCCAAGTTCGCTGCCGCCGAGTCCGTAAATCACAGCGAGTGATCCGATGACGATTTCCTTTGCCACAAAGCCAAAAATCAGGGCGATGGTGAGTTCGGGCGTAATGCCGATGGGCGAAAAGAAGGGGTGGAGTGCGCTGCCTATCATGCCTGCAAGCGTGTCAGGACTGGCAGGGACTGCGCTAAAGGGAATGTGGGTGAGCAGCCAAACCAGCTCGCGTAGGGCGCAATCGTTATTGCGCCGTATGTGAAATTTAATTTAAATCAAATAATTGGCGCAATGCGTTTCGCTTCGTCGCCCTACCGTAATTTTGCATAATCCATAAACTCACTATGACCCGCACCGAAACCCTAAAACTGCTCCACCAACACAAAGCGCACTTAGCCGCGCAGTTTGGTGTGACTCGCCTTGCGTTATTTGGCTCGACGGCGCGGGATGTGGCGCGGGCGGATAGTGATGTGGATGTGTTGGTGGCGTTTGACGGGGCGGCGACCTCGAAACGGTATTTTGGGGTGCAGTTTTACCTTGAGGATTTATTGCATTGCTCGGTGGATTGGGTGACGGAAAAAGCCTTACGCCCTGAGTTGCGCCCCTTTATTGAAAAGGATTTGGTCAATGTCTGAACGTAAATCGTAGCCCGTATGCAATACGGGGAATTCTCGCTCACATATCACTTCCCGTATTGCATACGGGCTACATCCCCTCGCCGTGCCGCATCCACGCCACCGTAGTCCCCGCATGAACAGATGCGTGAAATCTGTTATCCTACCTTTTCTATCGGATATAGCGTTGGCGGGTGCGACCTGCACGGGAAAGGTAAGCGATGAGTACAAATGGAATTGCGCTTGGTTTGACGCATAGTTTTGCTGAGGCGTGTGCGGGATGTTTTATACCTTGGCAACCCGCGCCAGTGCCGCAGCCGCGTGGCTTGATATTTAATCGCGGATTGGCGCAGGCGTTGGGGCTGGATGCGGACGCGTTGTTTACCGAGCAGGGGGCGGCGATGTTGGCGGGGAATGCTTTGCCTGCGGACGCGCAGCCGCTGGTGCAGGCGTATGCGGGGCATCAGTTTGGCAATTTCGCGCCGCAATTGGGCGACGGGCGGGCGGTGTTGTTGGGCGAAGTGGTTGATGCCAATGGGCAACGCTGGGATGTGCAACTTAAAGGCTCTGGGCAAACGCCGTTTTCGCGGCGCGGCGATGGCAAGGCGGCAGTCGGGCCGATGTTGCGCGAGTATTTGCTGGGCGAAGCGATGTTTCACCTCGGCGTGCCGACCACGCGGGCGTTGGCGGTGGTGGCGACGGGCGAGGCGGTGCGGCGCGAGCGTGCCTTGCCAGGGGCGGTGCTGACCCGCATCGCCGCCAGTCATTTGCGCGTTGGCACGTTTGAGTATT
>FZPZ01000166.1_pt1 | contig 30746 bp, 26 predicted proteins | sample 1534811 | NCBI WGS metagenome assembly FZPZ01 (sample SAMEA104161953, study PRJEB21768) | metagenome | biome: subterrestrial habitat; feature: phreatic zone; material: underground water | place: France | collected 2016-06-01 | depth 60 m | reverse complement strand
ACCAGTATCGACTACACCGCACGATTGTGGCCAATGTTTCACGCCGTCATGACGGGCGCGCTGGATGAAATGTCCGTACAACTCGGCGACATGGCGGCTCAGATCATGAAAACCATTGAACAGCATGTACAAAACTTTTTTGTGCAAGCCCTACAACTTGATGCCCGAACGCTAAGGCTAGAAGCCATATAAATCAAGCCTCGCAGGGGAATTTGCGAGGTAAAATGAACTCAGAAATGTTAGATAGAAAGTATCAGTGCATTGTATGAGAAATTGACCTTTTAGCAACTTGGATGGGATTTTTCTTGCCCACTTTTCGCACATGGTGAAAAAAGTGGTGCAAAAACCCCGCACCCGCAAGCCTAGCAATTCTCAATTCAAAAAATTAAATTTTTTGATGAAAAATCATAAGATTCCCTGACGTAGGAGCGCAATGACGGAAAACGGAGCGATGATGGAAATAACCAAACCGTAGGTGCGAATTTATTCGCACGGGTTTGGGAAATACCGAGAAAAGCGTGCGAATAAATTCGCACCTACGAAAAAACTCCATTGCGGGGATTTTTATATCAAATAGGTTATGGTTTTCTGATTTCTACCCGATAGGGAGATTGCATTGGATTTTTTGCTACTCATGTTGTTGGGTGCGGAATAAAACCAAAGGTCAGAGCGTCGAGGGGTGAGGTGGGAAGAGAAAAGTTGGGGAGAGTTCCGTTGGCAGTGGGGAGAGAATTGTTTTGGGAGTAGTTTGGCATTTTTGTTGTGTATGTATTGTTATTTTCAAGAGAAATAAGCACCTATACCTAAGTTTTCGTGGATTAACCACTACGCAAAATTAAAGTGAGTAGGGGGTAAGCTGCGCGCATCCACCATTTTTTATAATCAATTCAGGTGGATGCGCGCAGCTTATCCACCCTACAGCTCTGTTTTTGCCTATTATTTTGCTCACTGATAAATCAAAATACCCGAAAACATAGGTGCAGGTACCTACGATGTAGCCCGTATGCAACACGGGAATTAGGTGCGGCAACCCCCGTATTGCATACGGGCTACCTTGTTTTTCGCAACATAGGCGCGGTGCGTGCAACATCGCGTAGGTCGGGATTTATCCCGACTTTCACGTGATGTCGGGTTGAAACCTGACCTACGGCGGCGTATTGGGTAGCTAAATTTTGAATTGAGAATTGCTGAAACGATATGCGTAACTACCCCTTGCGTTGTTTTTAAGTGGTAAAATGTGGGTAGAAGTGGGGTATGGAATGTTTAAAGGTGCAACGCAACTCAATTTAGATGGGAAAGGAAGGATCGCGATACCTGTTCGGTACCGCGATTTTTTGCTTGGATATGGTGCGGGGGCGTTGATTTTGACGGCGGATGCGGATGGGTGTTTGTTGTTATATCCACAGCCAGCCTGGCAACCTATCTGCGATAAATTGTTAGCCCTGTCTGCATTGAATCCTCAAATTCGTGCTTTGCAACGCTTGTTTATTGGTCATGCTGAGGTGGTGCAAATGGATGCAACGGGACGTATATTGATTTCGCCTGCTTTGCGTGGCTATGCCGCTTTAGACAAAAGCGTGATGTTGGTTGGGCTGGGGAATAAATTTGAGTTGTGGGATAGCGAAAAATGGCAGGCGCAACAGGTGTTCGGTTTGCAGTTGATGGCTGAAGGTATGCCTTTGTCCTTGGAGGGAATTGTACTATGAGCGAACCGTTTACCCATACCACCGTGTTGTTGAATGAAGCGGTGAGTGCGTTGGCGATTAAACCCAATGGCATTTATGTGGATGGCACGTTTGGGCGTGGTGGGCATAGTGCGCGTATTTTGGCGCAATTGAATGCGGACGGCAGACTGATTGCCTTGGATAAAGATCCTGCTGCCGTTGCGGTAGGGCAAACGTGGCAGGATCCGCGTTTTACCATGGTGCATCGTGGCTTTACCCACTTGGCGAGTGTTTTGCAGGATTTGGGCGTGGGGTACGTTGATGGCGTTTTGCTGGATTTAGGGGTGTCTTCGCCGCAGTTAGATGAGGCGGCACGTGGATTTAGCTTTCGATTTGATGCGCCTCTTGATATGCGGATGGATGTTAGTCGCGGTATGACGGCAGCGCAGTGGTTGGCCACGGTGGATGAGACGCTATTGGCACAAGTGGTGCGAGATTATGGTGAAGAGCGATTCGCCAAACAAGTGGCGCGCGCGATTGTGGCGGCTCGATTAGTTGCGCCGATAGCGACCACTCGTCAGCTGGTTGAAGTGGTGAGCAAAGCCGTGCATACGCGTGAAGCGGGGCAAAATCCTGCGACACGCACGTTTCAAGCCATCCGAATTTATCTCAATCAAGAGCTCGATGAGTTGAAGCATGTGTTGCCCGCCTGCGTCAATGGTTTGGCGGTGCAGGGGCGTTTGGTGGTGATTAGCTTTCATTCGCTAGAAGATCGTATCGTGAAGCATTTTATGCGTGATGCGGCTGAGGGGGATAAATTGCCGCGCAATCTGCCTATTCGCAGTCATGAAGTGCCACAGGGGAAATTAAATTTGATCGGCAAAGCCGTGCGCGCAGGCGAGGCGGAGTTGAGCCAGAATCCACGCGCCCGTAGCGCGACCATGCGGGTGGCGGAGCGGCGTGATGTTGCATAATCGAAGTGTCATGAACGGGATGTTGTTGGCGGCGGTGTTGATGTGCGCCTTAAGTGTGGTGCTGTCCCAGCACGAGGCGCGTAAGTTGCTGGCGCAATTGCAAAAAGAAAAAAATCGCGCACAACAAATGGACGTGGAGTGGGGGCAGTTGCAGTTGGAGCAAAGTACCCTGTCCGCACCCGCTCGCATGGCAAAATTATTGGAACATAGATTGGGTATGCAATTGCCCGCGAGCGACGCGACTCGATTTATACAATTAACCCCTAACGGTCAGGTGGTGCAAAAACCATGAGTGCGACCAAAACCCCCAAAGTGATCTACACCAAACTGCCTGGTTGGCGTGCAAGTGCCTTGTTTGGCGTGCTTTTGCTCGGCTTATTAGGGTTGTTAGGGCGTGCGGTTTATTTGCAGGCGTTCCATACTGATTTTTTACAAGAAAAAGGTAAAAAACGTTATAGCCGAGAAACAGAGGTGAGCGCGCATCGCGGCATGATTACGGATCGTCATGGCACGCCACTCGCGGTCAGTACCCCTGTCAAGTCGGTGTGGGTTAACCCGCCCCGTGTCAAAGCCAGTGCGGCTCAAATTTCGCAACTGGCACGCGCGCTTGATATGAGTGTGAGTGAGCTGCGTCGGCATCTGTTTGATAAAAAACATGATTATGTCTCGCTGCAACGGCATTTATCACCCAATCAGGCAGCGAGCGTCGAGCAGATGGCAATTCCTGGTGTTTTGCTTCAGCGCGAGTATCGTCGTTATTACCCGACGGCTGAGGTGGCGGCGCAGTTAATTGGTTTTACGGGGCAAGATGATGTTGGGCAAGAAGGGCTGGAGTTAAGTCTGCAAGCGCAATTGGCGGGTAAGTCAGGCAGTCGTCGGATCATTAAGGACAGGCGAGGACACATTGTTGAGGATGTGGGGAGCTTGAGCTTGCCTAAGCAGGGGCGCGATGTGGCTTTGAGTATTGATAATGATGTGCAGTATGTGGCTTATCATGAGTTGGAAAATGCCGTGAATCTGCATCATGCCAAAGCGGGTGCGGTGGTGGTGCTGGATGCGCAAACAGGCGAAGTCTTAGCGTTGGCAAATTACCCTGCTTATAATCCGAACAATCGAGATCACGTCGATGCACAGGCGATGCGTAATCGCGCGGTCACGGATGTGTTTGAGCCAGGTTCGACTATGAAGCCTTTTACCATTGCGACCGCCCTAGATGCTGGCAAAGTGCGACCTGATACCCTGATCAATACGCAACATGGTGTGATGAGAATCGGCAGAAAAACCATTCACGATACGCATCGTGAATCATCTCTGACGGTGGCACAAGTGATACAAAAATCCAGCAATGTGGGAGCTGCAAAAATTGCATTGATGCTGGATCGAAAAACGCTGTGGCAAACTTTTTCAAAAAGTGGTTTTGGTGCGCAAACAGGGAGTGATTTCCCTGGAGAAGCCACGGGAAAGCTGCGAGATGCGCGAACTTGGCGACCAATTGAGCAAGCGACCATGTCGTTTGGTCATGGCATTTCGGTGAATTTATTGCAATTGGCCCGTGCTTACACGGTGTTCGCGAATCATGGTGAATTAAAGCCCATTTCTTTGTTGAAGCGTGACACGGTGGCGATGGGGCAGCCTGTGTTTTCAAGGCAAAGCGCGCAGTTGTTGCGCGATATGTTGGAAATGGTGGTGAAGCCAGGCGGCACGGCTCCTTTGGCGCAAGTCCCAGGGTATCGCGTGGCAGGAAAAACAGGTACAGCCCATAAATTGGAAGATAAACATTATGTTAACCGTTATGTTGCTTCATTTGTCGGCATTGCCCCCGCCTCAGCACCACGTGTGATTGTGGCGGTGATGATAGATGAACCCAGTAATGGTGCTTATTACGGTGGGATAGTCGCCGCCCCCGTGTTTAGTAAAGTGACCGAGGCGGTATTGCACCTATTGAATGTACCCAATGACGCACCATTAAATAACGTCATTGAGCCGCCGCGTGATGTGATTAAGGAAGAAGTGTGATGCTGGCAAAATTAGCGGATTTAGGTGTCACCGTCACCCGTTTGGTGACTGATAGTCGCATGGTACAAGCGGGCGATACGTTTTTGGCTTATGTGGGCGAACACCATGATGGCAGGCAGTTTATTGCGCAAGCCCTCGCTCAAGGTGCTTCTGCGGTGATATGGGAAGCGCGCGGTTTTAGTTGGCATACTGAATGGCAGGTGCCTAATTTGGCGGTGCCTGATTTGCCACAGCACTTAGGGACGTTGGCGGATGAAGTGTATGGTGCGCCTAGTGAAAAGTTGTGGATGATAGGTGTGACGGGCACGAATGGTAAAACCTCGACCAGTCATTGGATTGCGCAGGCATTGACCGAACAGGCGCGAAAATGCGCATTGATAGGCACTTTGGGTAATGGCTTTTTAGGCGGACTTCAAACGACTGTTAACACCACCCCAGATGCGGTTCAAGTACATCGTTTGTTGGCAGACTTTCTACAACAGCAAGCACGTGCCGTCGCCATGGAAGTTTCATCGCATGGTTTGACTCAAGGGCGGGTGCATGGCGTGCGATTTGATGTGGCTTTGTTGACCAATTTAAGTCGCGATCATTTGGATTATCACGGTGATATGCAGCATTATGCTGCCAGTAAAGCGAAGTTGTTTCAAGATGCACACTTGAAATTTGCCGTGCTTAATCTGGATGACTCTTTCGGTGTGGTGTTGGCGGAGCAATTGCAAGACTCGCCTGTGGAAGTCATTGGATATGGTTTAAGTGACGCAGCGCGGCAGTTTGCCAACCAATCAGGCTTACGTTTGGTGCAGGGGCATTTACAGTCTATAAATGCTCAAGGGTTTGGTTTAGACATTCAGTCTAGCTGGGGTCATGCTACTTTGCACAGTCATCTCATTGGTCGCTTTAATGCTGAAAATCTATTGGGTGTGTTGGCGGTGTTATTGGTTAGCGATATTACCTTGCAAGATGCGGTTCGTTCATTAGAAACGGTTGAATCCGTTTCAGGGCGTATGCAGCAATTAGGTCGTGTGGGGCAAGCTGCGGTGGTTGTGGATTATGCCCATACCCCTGACGCGTTGGAAAAAGTATTGATGACCTTGCGTGAAACGACAGCGGCGAGTGGAGGCGAGTTGGTATGCGTGTTTGGGTGTGGCGGTGATCGTGATCGCGGTAAGCGCAAGATGATGGGGAGAATTGCGGAGTTGGGCGCAGATCAGGTTATTTTAACCAGTGACAATCCGCGCAACGAAGTACCCGCTGAAATCATCGCAGACATTGCGGGGGGAATGCACGAAAATCGCCACCGTATTGTAGAAGATCGAACGCTGGCTATTCAGCAGGCCATACGGGCTGCCAGAATCAATGACACGGTGTTGATTGCAGGTAAAGGGCATGAAACCTATCAGGAAATTCAGGGGGTGAAATATCCTTATAGTGATATATCGGTTGCCCTCGCGGCGTTGCAACTAGGGGAGGTGGCATCATGATGTATTTGTCAGCTCTGGTTCAAGCATTGGCAGCGACTTTGCAAGGTGAGGATGCGTATTTCACCCGTGTTTCGACGGATACCCGAAAAGTTGCATCAGGGGATTTGTTTGTTGCTTTGCGAGGAGAGCGGTTCGATGGGGGGGCGTTTGTTGCGCAAGCTATACAATCGGGTGCCGTCGCGGCGTTGGTTGACCCCGCACAGGCTGAAAAAATAGGCTTTGCGCAGAATGCAGGCGAATGTCCTATTTCCTTGTTGATCGTGTCAGATACGCGCTTAGCATTGGGTCAATTGGCCGCTTTTTGGCGTATTCAGTTTGACTTGCCCTTGGTGGGCATTACGGGCAGCAATGGCAAGACGACCGTAAAAGAAATGTTGGCCTCAATTTTTCGCGTCGCAGCGGGCGATGGGGATGCCGTGTTGTACACGCAAGGAAATTTGAACAACGATATAGGCTTGCCGCTCACCTTGCTCAGATTGACAGCGCATCACCGTTTTGCTGTCATCGAAATGGGCATGAATCACACAGGTGAAATAGATTACCTCACGCGTATTGCACGCCCCCAAGTGGCGTTAATTACCAATGCCAGCGGCGCGCATTTAGCAGGATTAGGTTCTGTGGCGGCGGTTGCCGAGGCAAAAGGCGAAATTTTTGCAGGGTTGGCAGCACAGGGTATCGCGGTTATCCCTGCGGATGACGACCATGCTGATTTATGGCGTGAGTTGGCTGGATCTCGTTTACGCATGGAATTTGGTTTGCAGCGCGATGCGCAAGTAAGTGGCACTTGGCAGCCGTCGGGGGTGGGTTCGTGGTTGCAAGTCAATACACCTGTTGGTCATTTTGAGGTGGTGTTGCAAGTGCCTGGCGAACACAATGTACGCAACGCACTCGCTGCGACAGCCGCTGCATTGGCTTTAAAGGTGAATGTGGCGGCTATCGTCGCTGGTTTACAGCAGTTTGGTGGGGTGGCGGGGCGGTTGCAACGTAAAATCGTGCAACAGGGTGTGGTTGTGCTAGATGACACTTATAATGCCAATCCCGCTTCAGTACGTGCAGCCATTAAAGTGCTAGTAGAAGCGCAAGGTCGGCGCATCTTGGTTTTGGGGGATATGGGTGAGTTAGGCGAAGATGGCGCAAAATTACATGGTGAAATCGGTGTTTTTGCAAAAGAAGCAGGCGTTGCACAACTTTACGCACTAGGTGAGTTAAGTCAATATGCGGTGGCTGAATTTGGCGACGGCGCGCAACATTTTGCCTGTGTTGCTGATTTATGGGTAGCTCTAAAAGAGGTGCTTGCGGAAAATACGACGATTCTCGTGAAAGGATCGCGTTTTATGAAAATGGAAACGGTGGTGCAGGCGTTGGAGACGAAAAACTAACTGTTTTTCGTCATTTCTGCGGGCATCACTCAAAAGGAAAATAATGTTATTAGCACTTTCGCAATGGTTGGCAGAAGATATTCGATTTTTTAGTGTATTTAACTACATTACGCTCAGAACCGTATTGGCAGCGATAACCTCTTTGATGATTTCGTTTTTGGTTGGTCCTGCCATGATACGCAAGCTGACGGCATACAAAATTGGTCAGTCGGTGCGCACGGATGGTCCACAAACACATCTGGTCAAAGCGGGTACCCCGACTATGGGGGGCGCGTTAATTTTAACGTCCATCGCGGTGACCACCTTGTTATGGGGTGATTTGCATAACCACTATATTTGGGTGGTGTTGTTGACGACCTTGGGTTTTGGGGTGATTGGTTGGGTCGATGATTATCGTAAAGTGGTGCATCGTAATCCAGATGGGCTGTCCGCGAAGGCAAAGATGGGTTGGCAGTCCGTGATTGCTTTGATCGTGGCGGGCTATTTATGGAATACGCACACCCTGCCTGCGCAAGTGGAATTGATTGTGCCGATGATTAAATGGGTGGTCTTTCCGTTGTCGGCTTTTGCTTTTATCGCGTTCACTTACTTTGTGATTGTGGGTGCGAGTAACGCAGTGAACTTAACGGATGGGCTGGATGGTTTGGCGATTATGCCGACCGTTATGGTGGCAAGTGCGTTGGCGATTTTTGCCTATGTGGCAGGCAATGTGGTGTTTGCTAAGTATTTGGGTATTCCCTATATCCCAGGGGCGGGTGAGTTGGCGGTCTTCTGCGGGGGGATTGCGGGTGCGGGTTTAGCGTTTTTATGGTTTAACGCCTATCCCGCCGAAGTCTTTATGGGGGATGTTGGGGCGCTGGCATTAGGGGCTGCCTTGGGTGTGGTGGCGGTGATTGTCCGTCAAGAATTAGTGCTAGGGATTATGGGGGGCGTATTTGTGATGGAAGCCATTTCCGTGATGATACAGGTGGGATCGTTTAAATTAACGGGAAAACGTGTATTTCGCATGGCTCCGCTGCACCATCATTACGAATTAAAAGGCTGGAAAGAAACGCAAGTGGTCGTGCGTTTTTGGATTATTACCATGTTGCTGGTCTTGTTAGGCTTGGCAACATTGAAATTAAGATAAAGGGAGTTCGTTTTGAAGCAGCAAGCTGGCGCGACGCGTACTTACTCGGATAAGACGGTACTGGTATTGGGGTTGGGCGAAACAGGTTTGTCTCTGTTGCGCTGGTTAAGCGCGCAGGGGGCAACGTTGCGTGTGGCAGATAGCCGCGCAGCACCGCCTGGTTTGGTTGAAGTGGCGAAATATGTACGCGAGGATCAGGTTTTTTGCGGCGCATTCACCGATTCGCTATTGGATGGCGTGGATTTGATTGCCATCAGCCCTGGCGTGTCCTTGCGCGAGGCGGTGGTGGCACGTGCCGTGGCACGAGGTATGCTTGTGGTCGGCGATGTTGAGTTATTTGCGCGTAGCTTGCCGCCAGAAAATCGCCCTCACATTCTGGCGATTACAGGATCAAATGGCAAAACGACCGTCACGAGTATGGTTGAGCATTTGTGCAAAGCGGCGGGTAGGGATGCCGTCGCAGCGGGTAATATCTCGCCTGCGGTGCTGGATGTCGTGATGCAACGGGGCGGTCATCAACCTGAAATTTGGGTGTTGGAACTATCCAGTTTTCAACTGGAAACGACCTCAACGTTACATGCCGATGCGGCGACGGTGTTGAATGTGAGTGAAGATCATCTGGATCGCTATGATGGTATGGTGGATTATGCAGTCGCCAAAGCACGTATTTTTGAAGGCTGTGGCGTGTCCGTATTCAATCGCGATGATGTGCGCAGCACCAAGATGGTCGAGTCTTTAGCGCAAACTGCGCGGGTGAGTTTTGGTTTAGATCCCGCCCCTACTGCGTCGGACTTTGGCGTGGAACGAGCAACGGATGGGCTTTGGTTGACGCAAGGCGTGGCGCGTTTGCTGCCAGCCAGTGCGTTGCAGGTGGTGGGGCTGCATAATGTTGCGAATGCGTTAGCGGCGTTGGCTTTATGTCGCGCGATTGGGCTAAGTATGGATGTCCTTTTGGCAGGATTGCAAACCTTTCAAGGATTGCCGCATCGTGTTGAGTATGTGACCACGATCAAGCAAGTGACTTACTATGATGATTCTAAAGGCACAAATGTAGGGGCGACGGTTGCGGCTTTAGAAGGCTTGGGGTGCAAAGCGGTATTGATTGCGGGCGGAGAGGGTAAAGGACAGGATTTTTCCCCTTTGAATGCGGTGGTCGCGCAACATGCCCGTGCGGTGGTGCTCATTGGGCGTGATGCGCTGTTGATTGAGGCGGTTTTGCAAGGGAGTGGCGTGCCTGTTTTGCATGCTCAAGATATGACGGATGCGGTTTGGCAAGCGGCAAAATCGGCACAAACGGGTGATGCGGTATTGTTGTCCCCCGCTTGCGCGAGCTTTGATATGTTTCGCAATTATGCGCATCGTGCCGCCGTATTTGTGGCTGCTGTACAAGAGTTAGCCCGCACAAGATGAACCTGTTTTCCAAAACGCGATCCACTTTGCAGTCGTTGGATGAGCTTTTGTTGTGGGTGCTTATCAGCTTGTTATCTATAGGCTTGGTAATGGTTTACTCTTCTTCTATTACCACGGCAGAAGCCAGTCGTTTTACAGGATACCAAGCCAATTATTTCCTCATGCGACATGCCATTTTCATCGTCGTGGGCATTGCGGTGGGGTGTGTCGTCTTTCGATTTCCTGTGGACACTTGGCAAAAACATGCGCCCCACCTTTTTCTGGTCGGTACCTTTTTGTTGATACTGGTTTTTTTGCCCTATATTGGTAAAGAGGTCAATGGGAGTCGTCGTTGGTTATCGTTGGGACTGATCAATTTTCAACCTTCTGAGTTGATGAAGTTGTGTGTGGTGCTTTATGCGGCAGATTACACGCAACGTAAGTCTAACGTCGGGCATTTGTTCACTAAAGCTTTCGTGCCTATGTTGTTGGTGATGGTGCTCACAGGGAGTTTGTTGCTATTTGAGCCTGATATGGGGGCATTTGTCGTGATCTTCTGCGTGGCGTTGTGTACCTTGTGGCTAGGCGGATTTAACGTCAAGGTGTTTGGTGGCTTGTTGGTGGCACTTCCCATTGCTTTTTGGGCGTTGATTTACATGGCACCTTATCGGATGAAACGCGCAACCAGCTTTTTGGATCCGTGGTCAGATCCGTTTAACACAGGATATCAGCTCAGTCAGGCGTTGATTGCATTTGGGCGGGGCGAATGGTTTGGGGTGGGGCTGGGGGGGAGCGTGGGGAAATTATTTTATTTGCCCGAAGCACATACCGATTTTTTAATGGCGGTCATTGCAGAAGAGTTTGGCTTGTTTGGGGTCTTGGTGGTGATCGCCTTATTTGCCTTGTTTGTGGTGCGAGCCTTTCAAATAGGTCGTCATGCGGCATTTTTGGAACGTAATTTTGCAGCACTCGTGGCGCAGGGCATCGGGGTGTGGATAGGCATACAAGCCATTATCAATATCGGGGTGAATATGGGGGCTTTGCCGACCAAAGGACTGACCTTGCCTTTTTTGAGTTTTGGCGGGAGCGGTGTGCTGATGAACTGTGTTGCGGCGGCGATGTTGTTGCGTATTGATTATGAAAATCGTGTGTCGGTGAGAATAACATGACCAACATGACCCAACATCCGCCTACGCTGTTGGTGATGGCAGGTGGCACGGGCGGGCATATTTTTCCAGGTTTGGCGGTGGCGGATTTATTGCGCGAACAGGGTTGGAAAGTGGTTTGGCTAGGTGTGCCGAATAGCATGGAAGCAACCATCGTCCCACAACACGGCTTTGAGATGGCGTGGGTGCAGTTTTCGGGCGTGCGTGGAAAAGGATTGTGGCGGAAATTAACTTTGCCGTTTAATTTGTTGCGTGCGTTATGGCAAAGTGCACGGGCGATGCGTCGCCATCGTCCTGATATTGTGCTGGGGATGGGGGGCTATATTACTTTTCCTGGTGGCATCATGGCAAAGCTATTTGCCCGTCCACTGGTGATTCATGAACAAAATTCGATTGCGGGATTGAGTAATCGCGTGTTGGCGCGTATCGCCACACGGGTGCTCAGTGGCTTTCCTGATGTATTGCCCGCTGCCGAGTGGTGCGGTAATCCCGTGCGCAGTAGTATTGCCACACTGGATGCGCCCTCTGCACGCTACGCTGCACGGGCAGGTAAGTTAAATGTGTTGGTGGTGGGCGGTAGCTTAGGCGCGCAGGCGATTAACCATGCTGTGCCCAAAGCGTTGTCCCTGTTGCCAGAGTCGGATCGTCCTGTGGTCACACATCAAACAGGCAAAGCCCATTTTGAGGTGGTACAGCAGTTATACGCAGAAGCGCATGTGCAAGCCGATATTCAACCGTTTTTGACCGATATGGCGGCATGTTATGCCAAGGCAGATGTGGTGATTTGTCGTGCGGGGGCATTGACCGTGGCTGAGTTAGCCGCCGCAGGGGTGGCGAGCATTTTGATCCCGTTTCCTGCGGCAGTAGATGACCATCAGACCCATAACGCATGGTTTTTAAGTCAACGGGGTGGGGCGATTTGGTTGCCACAACAGGAATTGACAGCAGAAAGGTTGGCAGAACTGCTACGTGAGTTGACGCGCGAAAAGTTAGTCATGATGGCTGAGCAAGCTCATCAATTAGGAAAGCTGGATGCCGCACAGCGGGTTGCGGCGGTTTGTACAAGTTTGGTAAGGCAGTAGCCTACTAGGCAGTTTGCGTGGTGCTTATAATATGAAACATAAAGTCAAGCATATCCATTTTGTTGGCATCGGTGGCTCAGGCATGAACGGCATTGCCGAAGTGTTGCTGAATCTGGGCTTTCAGGTAAGTGGTTCGGATTTAAGTGACAATGCGGTGACAAAGCGGTTAGCCCAGCTGGGTGTTACCGTGTTTCACGGTCATGCTGCCAGTCATGTGAATCTGGCGGATGCGGTCGTGGTTTCCACAGCGGTGAGGCAAGATAACCCCGAAGTGGTCACTGCCCGTGCGCGCCATATTCCGATTGTGCCACGTGCCATGATGCTGGCGGAATTGATGCGCTTGCGACAGGGGATTGCGGTTGCGGGGACACATGGCAAAACCACCACCACCTCGCTTACTGCCAGTGTTTTGGCAAAAGGTGGGCTAGATCCGACTTTTGTGATTGGCGGCAAACTGACCAGCAGTGGCACGAATGCCAAACTGGGAACAGGCGAGTTTATCGTTGTCGAAGCAGATGAATCCGACGCATCTTTCTTGTATTTGCAACCTATTATTGCGGTCATTACCAATATAGATGCGGATCACATGGAAACCTACGGTCACGATTTTATGCGACTTAAGCAGGCGTTCGTGGATTTTGTAGAGCATTTGCCGTTTTATGGCATGGCGATGCTGTGTGTAGATGATGCGAACGTGCGAGAAATTTTGCCGCGTATCAGCAAGCCTGTGACCACATATGGTTTTGATGAAAGCGCGCAAGTGCGGGCGGTCAATGTGCGCCATGAGGGCGGCAAAATGCACTTTACGGTGCAATGTCGTGCGTTGATTCCGAGTCAATCTGCCGAAATCACCAAAACATTGGCTGTGGTGTTGAATTTGCCAGGGTTGCATAATGTCTTGAATTCACTGGCGGCGATTGCGATTGCCTTGGAAGTGGGGGTGGCGGATGACGCGATTGTCGCAGCGTTGGCAGAATTTGAAGGGGTAGGGCGGCGATTCCAGCGTTATGGTGAGATTGCCTTACCTAATGGTGGTTCGTTTACCTTGATTGATGATTATGGGCATCATCCTGTTGAAATGGCGGCGACGTTAGCGGCTGTACGCGGCGCGTTCCCCGATAAACGACTGGTTTTAGCGTTTCAACCGCATCGCTATACCCGCACCCGTGACGTGTTTGAGGATTTTATCAAGGTGTTCGGTACCGTAGATGCCCTTTTGTTAGCGGAAGTGTATGCGGCGGGTGAGCCCCCCCTCGTGGCGGCAGATGGACGTGCGTTGATGCGTGCTTTGCGCGTCGCTGGGCAAAGCGAGGCGGTCTTTGTGGAACACATTGAAGATATGCCCAACGCGATTATGCAGCTTGCGCAGGACGGGGATGTGGTGGTGACGATGGGGGCGGGTTCGATTGGGAGCGTGCCGAGTCTGATACCACATCCCGCTTAAAATATGAATGGCACGGCATTGCGCGGGATTCTGCGTCACGATGTAGCGATGTCTTCACACACCAGTTGGCGGGTGGGTGGACTCGCGCAGCGCGCGTATCAACCTGCGGATTTAGCCGATTTAGAGGCATTTTTGCGGCAATTGCCCGCAGATGAACCCTTATATCCCGTTGGTTTAGGCAGTAATTTGCTGGTGCGCGATGGTGGGCTGCGAGGCACGGTGCTTTTACTGCATGGGGCATTGAAGGGCTTGCAGTTAGCAGACGATAGTACGATTTATGCGGAATCAGGCGTGGCTGGCGCGAAGTTAGCACGTTTTGCGGCTCTACATCACCGCGCGGGCGCTGCGTTTTTTGCAGGGATTCCAGGTACGGTAGGCGGCATGTTGGCGATGAACGCAGGGTGTTATGGCAGCGAAACGTGGCAACACGTGCAACGCGTGCAAACCATCAATCGCCAAGGTGAGGTTTTTATACGCAGCCCAGCAGATTATGACATTGGCTATCGCCATGTGCAGCGATGCAGTCCTGATGCCATTCACCACCGCGATGAGATTTTCTTGGCGGCATGGTTTGCTTTTGCATCAGGGGATGGCGAGTTGGCTAGGCAAGAAATTAAAACTTTGTTAAGCAAACGCATTGTCAGTCAACCGTTAAACTTACCCAATGCGGGATCGGTGTTCCGCAATCCGCCCAGCGATCATGCGGCGCGCTTGATTCAAGCGTGTGGATTGAAAGGCAGGCAAATAGGCGGTGCGCAAGTTTCAGAAAAACATGCTAATTTCATTGTGAATGTGGCGCACGCGACGGCACTGAACATAGAAACGTTGATTGCCGAGGTGCAAAGTGTGGTTGAGCAACAAACAGGCGTGGTCTTGCAATGCGAGGTTAAAATCGTGGGCGATCCGCTAAATTGAACATTTAACGTGGCAAGATGATATGGAAAATTTAAGCAAGCATGAGACAACGCATCTGACGCAGGGTCGCGTGGCGGTGTTGGCAGGTGGGCGTTCGGCTGAGCGTGCCGTTTCGCTTAAGAGTGGTGCTGCGGTGTTAGCGGCTTTGCTGCGCAGTGGTGTGGATGCTTTCTTTTTTGATCCTGCCGAACAGCCACTGCATACTTTAGTGGATCTGGGTGTGAGCCGTGTTTTTATCGCATTGCACGGGCGGTATGGCGAAGATGGCACGGTGCAAGGCGCGCTGGAGTTGTTGGGCATTCCTTACACGGGGAGCGGCGTGATGGCATCGGCATTGGGTATGGACAAATGGCGCACAAAGTTGGTGTGGCAAGCGGCAGGGCTGCCGATTCCTGATTACCTGATGTTGACGGAACTAAGCGCGCCTCTTGACGTGATTGCCAAGCTGGGGTTGCCGCTGTTTATCAAACCTGCGAATGAAGGTTCTAGTGTGGGGATTAGCAAAGTGAAAACCGCTGAGGATTTCGCGCTTGCGTATCAAAATGCGGCAAAACACGATAAGTTGGTGATTGCGGAACGCTTTATCGGGGGTGGTGAGTACACGGCAGCTATTTTGGGTGGACAGGCTTTGCCTATTATCAAGATAGAACCCGCCAACGAGTTTTATGATTATGAAGCGAAATACCTGCGTGATGACACCCGTTATGTGTGTCCGAGTGGTTTGTCTGCGGCGCAGGAAGTGCAGATGCAACAATACGCGCAACAGGCTTTTGCCCTGATTGGTGGGCAGGGTTGGGGACGAGTAGATTTCTTGATGAGCGAGGCGGGAGAGATGTTTGTGCTGGAAGTGAACACTTCGCCTGGCATGACCGACCATAGTCTGGTGCCGATGGCGGCGCGTCAGGCTGGCATCGCTTTTGAACAGTTGGTGTTGGATGTATTAGGATTGGCGCATGTGGGATAATGTACCCTCGTGGCGCAAAATGGTTAACATCCTAATGTCTATTTTGATGTTAATCGGCGGGTATGCGGGTTATGTCGTGTTGCAACGCCCTGATTTTTTCCCGATACAACATGTGACATTGGGGGTTAGGTTGCAAAGGGTGCTGCCCGCCGAGGTGCTTAAAGTGGTGCGCCGTGAGTTGCATGGCAATTTTTTTACCGCAGACATCAGTCATTTAAGGCTGGCGTTGGAAAAACTACCCTGGGTGCGGCATATCAACATTCGCCGCGATTTTCCCAATCGTATTGTGGTGGAGCTAGAAGAGTATCAAGCCTTGGCGCGTTGGAATCATCATGAACTCATCAATCAACAAGGTGAGGTGTTTATGGCGACCAATGTCAAACTGAAAGAGCTGCCGCTTTTTATTGCGCCTGACGGCACAGAAAGACAAGTGGTTTTAGGGTATTTGAAGTTTAGTCAACAGCTGGCGGGGTTGCAATTGAGCATTAAACAGCTGACATTGTCACCCCGCCATGCGTGGCAGCTACGCTTGAGTAATGATATTGTGCTGGAACTGGGGCGAAGCGAGATGACACAACGCTTGGACAGGTTTGTCGCCGTGTATCCTTACAGCTTGGCTAACCAGCCTAATACGGTCAAACAGGTGGATTTGCGTTATCGTAATGGTTTTGCGGTGGAATGGTGATATTGAAAATGGATGTGAAAGATAAGCGATGAGCAAAGACAATAAAGATCTCGTGGTCGGATTAGACATGGGCACATCCAAAATCGCCGTCATTGTCGGTGAGGTGCAAGAAGACGGCACATTAGAAGTGATCGGCATCGGTACACACGACGCATCTGGCATGAAAAAAGGTATGGTGGTCAATATCGAAGCCACGGTGATGGCGATACAACAGGCTTTGCAAGAAGCCGAACGTATCGCGGATTGTAAAATTCACGGGGTGTATGCGGGCATTGCAGGGAGTCATATCAAGGGCTTTAACTCGCCTGGTATGGTGAAAATCAAGGACAATGAAGTCACGCAAGCCGATATAGATCGCGTGTTAGACACCGCAGGTTCGGTGAGCTTGGCGGCAGACCAGCAAATTTTACACGTGTTGGCGCAGGAATTTAGCATTGATGGGCAAGAAGGCATTAGAAAGCCGTTAGGCATGAGCGGCTTGCGGCTGGATGTCGATGTGCATATTGTCAGCGGTGCCGTGAGTGCGGTGCAAAACATCATGAAATGTATCCACCGTTGCGGTTTGGAGGTCAATGGCTTGATTTTGCAACCCTTGGCATCCAGTCGGGCGGTGTTGGAAGACGATGAAAAAGAACTCGGCGTATGTATTGTCGATATTGGCGGCGGTACGACCGATTTGGCAGTATTTACCCGTGGCGCGATTCGGCATACGGCGGTGATTCCGATTGCGGGCGATCAAATTACCAATGATATTGCCATGGCACTGCATACGCCCACGCAAGCTGCGGAAAGAATTAAAATCCAGCACGGCTGTGCCTTGCGCCAGTTAGCAGATGAAAAAGTGATTGAAGTGCCTGGGGTGGGAGATCGCGGTGCGCGCATTTTATCGCGCGCACTCTTATCCGAAATCATTGAGCCGCGTGTAGAGGAACTCTATTTGTTGATTCAAGCAGAGTTACGTCGCAGCGGCTTTGAAGACTTGCTATCATCAGGGATTGTCTTAACAGGCGGCAGCAGCACCATGCAAGGCATGGTAGAGTTAGGCGAAGAGATTTTTCAGCTGCCAGTCAGACTCGGTATGCCAAAGTACGTGGGTGGACTGTCCGAGGTGATAAAAACACCGCGTATGGCGACGGGCGTGGGTTTATTGTTGTATAGTCTGGAACATTACCAAAATAAACCAGAAACTCAAACCAAATCAACCCATTTTGTTGATGTTTGGGCAAAAATGAAAGCTTGGTTTTACGGCAGTTTTTAGCCTGACACACATTATGAATCAGTTATTAGCAAATTTTTCGGGAGGCAGCAATGTTTGAAATCATGGAATCACAAAGTCAGGACGCTGTGATCAAGGTGATTGGTGTGGGTGGCTGCGGTGGCAATGCGGTCGATCATATGATCGAGCAAGGCATGCAAGGTGTCGAGTTTATCGTGATCAATACCGATGCGCAGGCACTACGTCGCAGCAAAGCGACTATCCAATTGCAAATTGGCGCGAACATCACCAAGGGATTGGGCGCAGGGGCTAGGCCTTCTGTGGGTCAAGCGGCGGCAGAAGAAGATCGTGATCGCATCAAAGAAATGGTGATGGGCGCGAATATGGTGTTTATTACCGCAGGCATGGGCGGCGGGACAGGCACAGGAGCCGCCCCTATCGTGGCGCAAATTGCCAAAGAACTCAATATCTTAACCGTTGCGGTGGTCACCAAACCGTTTGCCTACGAGGGCAATCGGATGCGTTATGCCAAAGCAGGGATTGAGGCATTGACCGAACACGTAGATTCGCTGATTGTCGTGCCTAACTCCAAACTGATGGAAGTGTTGGGGCGTGACGTGACCTTGCCCGAAGCCTTTAAAGCCGCCAATGGCGTGTTGCAAGGTGCGGTGGCAGGGATTGCCGAAGTCATCAATGTGCCAGGCTTGATTAACGTCGATTTCGCAGACGTGCGCACGGTGATGTCTGAAAATGGCATGGCGATGATGGGTTCAGGCGTGGCCTCAGGACCTGACCGCGCCCGCGATGCCGCTGAAAAAGCCATTGCCAGTCCGTTGTTGGAAGACGTAGATATGTCAGGTGCACGGGGTGTGTTGGTCAACATCACCTCTTCTAGCAATTTGCGTTTGAAAGAAGTCGATGACGTGATGGAATGCGTGCAATTTGCCGCAGAAGAAGCCACGGTCATTATCGGCTCGGTGTTCGACGAAAGCATGGGCGATAATTTACGTGTGACGGTCGTTGCGACAGGACTGAGTCCTTCCGCGCTGACGAAACATCCACATCCAAAAGGTGAAGCAAGCACTCACCACGCGCCTCATGCGCACCATGCTCCACACCCTACCAGTGCGCCCGCACCCCAACAACCACCCGTGCGTGCAGCAGAACCCCCGCCTGTGAGCAATCGCTTGGAAACCCCAACGGCGTTTAGAACAGGTCGTCGCGAGCAAATCGAAGCGATGGAAAAAGCGGGCATGGAAACCTTGGACATCCCTTCATTTTTACGCAAACAGACTGATTAACAGGCTCAATGCCGTGATCCCTCAGTTCAAAATGGCATAGGTATCTATTAAAATACTAGCAAGCCTACTCCTTCCCTCTAGCAGGGGGAAGGCTGGGATGGGGGTTGAAAGTTTGCATAAGTGCTGCGATTTCTACCCCCACCCTAACCCTCCCCCTGCTAGGGGGAGGGAATGTGGTGAGATGGAAAGCGTTGTGTAGATATTTATGCCAAAACGGCAGAGGGCTGGTCGGCTGCACTTTATACCTATCTGAAATGGTCAAACAACGCACGCTCAAAACCGCCGTCCGTGTCACGGGTGTTGGTCTACACAGCGGTCAAAAAGTAACCCTCGGTTTACGCCCCGCGCCGATTAACACTGGTATTGTGTTTTGTCGCGTGGATACCAAACCCGTGATCCAAATCCCTGCGCGTGCCGATTTGGTCAATGACACCCGCCTGTCCACCTGTATGGAAAAAGACGGCGCGCGCGTCGCCACCATTGAGCATTTGATGTCCGCTTTGGCAGGGTTGGGGGTGGATAACATTTACATAGATTTAGATAGTCCCGAAGTCCCCATTATGGACGGCAGCGCGGGCACGTTTATCTTCCTGTTGCAATCAGCGGGCATCACCGAACAGTCCGCAGCTAAAAAATTCATCCGTATCAAAAAGTTAGTCGAAGTACACCACGGCGACAAATGGGTACGTTTTGAACCTTATCACGGCTACAAGCTGACCTTCACCATCAACTTCGCCCATCCTGTCTTTGCTCATACCAAACAGCATGTCGTCATAGACTTGGGCGAGCAAGCCTATATTCACGACATCAGCCGCGCCCGTACTTTTGGCTTTATGCAAGATGTCGAAATGATGCGTGCGCAAGGCTTGGCACTGGGCGGCAGCTTGGATAACGCCATCGTCATGGACGACTACCGCGTGCTTAATCCAGACGGATTGCGCTTTGAAGATGAGTTCGTCAAACACAAAGTGCTGGATGCTATCGGCGATTTGTATTTGCTCGGTCATCCCGTCATCGGTGCCTTTTCAGGCTATAAATCAGGACACGCCCTCAACAACGCCCTACTACGCGCCGTCTTAGCCGACGACGAAGCGTGGGAATTCGTCACCTTCGAGACCAACGAAGCCGCCCCCGCCTTTTTACGACTACAGTTGCAGATGGCGTGAAGTGTGCACGATAAGTACCCGCACCTAAGTTTTCGGGTATTTTGATTGGTCAGTGCGCAAAATAATAGGCAAAAACAGAGCGGCAGGGTGGATAAGCTGCGCGCATCCGCCTGAATTGATTATAAAAAATGGTGGATGCGCTGCGCTTATCCACCCTACTCACTACGCGATGATGTAGGAGCGCACAAATTGCGCGAAGGGGGTTGTAAAAAGCTATCGCGCAATAAAAAACCGACCACGCAAGTGATCGGTTTAGGGTGAAGCCCGCTCACGTTAGCCAGCGGGATGAAGCATAAGGGTTAGTTCAACGGCAATCCCAATGCCGTAAAGTATTGTTGATTCGCAATACCTCCATGCCAACTGCCATTCATACCAGCAGTATTGATAGCCCCCTTCCGCGTAACTAAACTTTGATACACTTTGCCTTGGATCACTGCCATGAAGCCAGGTTGAATCGCGCCGTTTGCTGTCACCACGTTATAGGTCAACAGTTGAATGCCATTTACCGTCACAAACGCATAAGGCGTGCTGAAATAAGAACCCACCCCCGCAAGTGGTGCTGCGCAAACCCCTGGCGTTACGTTGCCGTAAAGATCCAATTGATTCGTGACGGTATTGAGTTTCACATACGACGCATTTTGGGCAAAACACCAGCCTCCCGCATTCGTGGTTGGTGGCAATGCGGTCAATTGTCCTGCTGGCCCAGTAATCGCAGTCGCTGGCATTGTTCCAATTTTATAAATATCCTGCGAGGCAACTTGGCTTGCGGGTGAAATTGTCTGGTAGCCAATCGCACCAGCGGTAAATGCCCCAGCGGGAACGATATTCGCGGCAGTAGGTACGCCGCTGGCATCCACCGCCAGTTGACCATTCGGGTCAATGAGCCCCGAAGCATTCATCACTCCATTTGCCTGTGAATCGAAAGCCACTGCCGAAGCAAACGAAGCCCCTGCCAGATTTTGTTTCACCACGGTAAAGTTCCGAATACCAAAACCATCCTGAACCAGCCTTATCGTACCGTCTGGATTCATGGTGACTGTTGCGACGGGGGTGGTACTCCAGCCTGTGGTTGTTAAGACAAAGTTCTGTATAGATGTAGGAGCTTGTGGTGTCCAAATGCGAGAGATCAAATCTTTGGTGTCCATAACAAAGTTAATCACACCATTTGTCACGGTTACTTTTAACGTGTTTAAGTTCGCAGGTGTACTAAATGAAGGTGAAGACTGCCCAACGTTCAGGGCGCGAATTCCACTGGCTGAGATTACCTCCGCTAAAAATGATGCGGCACTCCCTGCACTCACCACCGCCGAAGCCGCAGCTTGCTTATTGGCGTTAACTCGCGCCCAAAACGCCGCGCCTTGCCCTACAGGACTAGTTGGCAATGCCGCGACCGCAGAAGCGGAGGGCGGCACACCCACGGCAGATTGCGCGTGGTATGACATCAGGCGAATCGCATCCATCGGTTTTGTGGCATTGATATTGGCGATATTGACCAGTGTTCTGCCCAGATCATCATTCGCCGCGACACCTGATGCGGGAATCGTGCGAGGAGGGGTGAAAATACTGGCAACCGCAGACGCGCCTGTTAAACCTGCCAAACTGACCGCAGCCGCAATGCCTTGAGCGATTTCTGGACTGCTTTCGGTTAAATTGCGCAAATGACCGCCATGAATAGCCGATGCGGCTTGGTACGCCATTTCGGACAATGAAGTAATCGCTACGCCTGAGGCGGCGGTGAGGTCATTGGTCGAGACCAAGGCGTTCAAAGATTCGCTTGCGCCCATCGCTATCAAGCGCGGATTCGCGGCATTATCGTTGAAATACAAACATTGCGTGCCTGTCGCATCCCCTTGAATACTCACGAGATAAGGTCCCGTTGAACCAGCAGGCAACGTGACGGTCGTTGTGCCATTGGGATTGATGGTTTGTGTGCCTGTAAACAAGGTTGCGCCTGCGGTGTTGCTAATGGACACGACACATTTACCTTCAAACTTCCCTTTGACAGGCGTGAGCGTGACTGCTGTACCGCCCGTAGCTGCTGGATTGGCTGCTACCGCTGCACCACCACCGCCACCACAAGCCGTCAGGAGTAAGGTGCTGAGTATCGTTGCGCTGAAGCCAAACTCCAGCGTTTTGCGTAAGTATTTCATGTTGTTTCCTTTATGTTGAAAAACGGTCTAAATTTCGGCGAAAGCCGACGCGCAGTATTACCCTGTCATAATCATTGCTTACGACATTGATTTGAATGATTTATTGAGTCTTGTTATGACCTATTGCATCATTCTTGCTCAAAGCCATTCCCCCGACACTTCACATCAAATAATGACGTGGAGCGATGTGGTGGAAAACGACCTAAAAACAAATAAAACCAAGCTGGCGAAGTCGGTGGGGGCGTTGGTGGCGACGCGTCGAAAAGCGATTGGTTTGACGCAAGCGGAGTTGGCGGAAAAGTTGGGGATTGAGCAGGAAAGTATGTCTCGCATTGAAACAGGGAATATCACGCCGTCGTTGACGCGCTTGGTGTCGTTGGCGGATGCGTTGAATTGTTCGGTGGAATCGTTGCTGCGCCCGTGTTCGTATCGCAAACAGGATCAGGTGTTGGTGCTAGAAGAGTTGCTCAATGGCTTGGACGATACCGAGCGGGCGTTTGCGGTGCAGGTGGTGACGGATTTTGCGAAGTTGATGCGTTTACAGAAAAAGCAGTTTGGTCGATAGCTGCTTTTAAGTTGCGCGGTTTTGCTAGACTACGCCGTGCTGTGCTCGCCTTCCACCCCATCATGTGTCAGCACGATCCCTTTCCCCTATCGTAAGCACAATCATCTACACACGCCAAACCTCCTCCCCGATCATCGCTTCTATCGAAGTGAAACGTCGCGGTGCAGAAGTTGTACTAAGCCGATGCACTACAAATTGATTTCATCAATCACGCCGTAGGAGCGCAATTTATTGCGCGAAAGGTGTTGCAAGAAGCTATCGCGCAATAAATTGCGCTCCTACAGCAGGTCTTTTTTTGGATATCGTTTTATAGTGCTTCAGCTAGACCTTTGAGAACGCTCAGGAAAATCAGCACATATCGTAATCTTGCTTGCGCTTATTCAACCCGTTTAGTGAGTCATAAAACGGGGCTTCTCTGCATCTCACAAAGCCACTGTTTTACCCAACGAGCGGGACGGCTGTTTTTTAGCCGCCCGCTATCTTTATGTGCGGCACCGCACAGCGCGGCTTGTATTCACGCTGGATAATCTCATCCATTGACAAGTATCTGAACCAAAAGCAGAAAAATTGTACGTCATCTGAGCATTGATGGCATTTGCGATGATTTGAATGCGGGAGAGGGAGAACATTATGTTCGGCCTCCTTTTTGGTTCGGTTCGACTGGGCACAACAAACGCGTACTGAAAAATCGCTCCCGAAGGCGTTTCAGGAGTCGTGCTGTTGCGCGATAAATCGTCAGCCCATCGAATGGTCATCAAACCGCCACTTGCTTTGGTTTGAACAACGTAAAACATGCTAATGAAAACAGCCCCATGACCGCTATCCATCCAAAATTAAACTGCCGCTCGCGCCTGATGATCTGGTGTGTTGGCGGCTTGCTGCTCATGCCACAAATGGGCGGGGCGGTTGGAACAGCTGCAGGAACCAGCATATCGAACAGCGCGATCTTAAGTTACGCCAGCTCGACCTCCCTACCCACCATCACGACCAGCAACATCACCTCTTTTCTAGTGGATCAAAAAATAAACCTGATTGTGGTGGAAGCTACAGGTTCGGTGACCTCGGTGAGTGCGGGGCAAACCCGCGCCGTCACAACGTTCTTGGTGACGAATTTGGGCAATGCGCAACAAGGATTTAATCTGGGCACAGCCTTAGCCTTGGCAAATCCAGCAGGTGCGCCCCCCTTTTCGACCAACAACTTCGGCGCAACGGGATTGGTCGCTTATGCAGATGCCAACAACAATGGCATTTATGATCCCCTGACTGATATTGCCTCTGCAATTTCCGTTCTTGCCGCAGACGCATCCCAGAAGGTCTTTGTCGTGGGTGACATCCCGACAACAGCACTGAACAATCAACAGTCGGTGGTCAACTTGACCGCCACGGCGACAGCACCCGCCACGATGACCGCCTTAGTGCCCACGCTGGGGCCTGATACCGCCGCTGTCGATTTAGTTTTCGCAGATTCCACAGGCGTTGCACTAGGTGACATCGCACGTGATGCAAAACATTCGGCGTATGCCGCCTTTCTCAACAGCGGCGCGGGTTTAACGCTGAATAAATCCGTGGTCAGCGTACTCGATCCTATCGGTTCGGCGACATTGATGCCCAATGCTGTGCTGACTTACCAAATTATCGCGACGCTCGCGGGCAGTGCGACCGTGAACAATATTGTGATTACCGACCCGCTCCCAGCCAACACCACCTACCTGCCAGGCAGCATCAACGTGAACAACATCCCCAAAACCGATGCTGCCGATGCGGATAACGCACAGTTCATCGCAGCCACCCAAACCCTTGTTATTTCGCTGGGGAACGTTGCCCCTCCAGCTAATTTCGTCATCACTTTTCGCGCAACGATCAATTAACCAAAGGAGTTTCCCATGTCTATTTTTCGATTAATACTCACCGCCAACCTGCTTCTCTTGTTGAACGGCATTGCACTCCCCGTGCTGGCGGCAGAAGAAAGCATCAAAGTCACCAGCGTCGCTGAAGTGGACTCTGAAATCATCCAGAACGGGCAAAAAGTAATCGTGCGCACCTCGCCTGAAAAGGTCGTTCCTGGCACGGTGGTTATTTTCACCAACCGCTTTGAAAATGTCAGCCAAAAAGCGGCGCGCGATATCGTGATGAGCAACGCAATCCCCGCCAATACCGTCTATCAGGCGGGCAGTGCATTTGGTGCTGATTGTGCGATCACATTCTCAGTCGATGGTGGAAAAACATTTTCGCTGCCAGAAAACATCCAACTCAGAAGCACAGATGGCCGTGAACTAACCGCGCAACCTGCTCAATACACCCATGTACGCTGGAGCTACATCGGGGAGCTGGCCGCAGGAAATTCAGGCGAAGTCGGTTTTCGCGCCGTCATCAAATAGCACGATGCCATGCGCCGCCCTTATTCAAGTGACACGAGACGTTTTTATGCGGCAACTCATGGCATATCCACCGTTCTTCCCTCTCTACATCCCACTCGCATTGCGAACAAGGACGACCCAACATTTTAATTTTTAGCTTTTATGAAGGAGCATCAACATGAAAAATCATGATGGGCGACCTAGAATCGTCGCACTGTTAATCAGTGGGGCATTACTGGGATTCGCAACACAAAACGCGCTGGCAGCAGGCACCAGTTCTGGCACTTCCATCGTCAATACAGCAACGCTCGCCTATAGCTTTAGCGGGGTAGGTCAGACGGGGATCACGGCAACCGCACCGACGTTTTTAGTCGATGAAAAAGTCAATCTGACAGTGACAGGCGGTGCCACGACCAACGTGGTATCTGGGCAGCTGGCTGCAGTCACCACATTTTCAGTGACCAACTTTGCCAACAGCCCGCTGGACTTTAGCTTGGCTGCCACCCCAGTCATCGGAACCGACAATTTCGATCCTACCGCTTGTAACGTATTCGTGGAAAGTGGCGCGACCGTGGGTTATCAGGCGGGCGTTGATATTGCCACTTTCGTGGATGAGTTGGCTGCCGATGCGAGTAAAGTGGTGTACGTGGTGTGCAACATCCCTGGCACCGTGGTCAACACCAACACGGGGCTGGTGGGACTAACAGCGACTGCACAGGGCACCTTCACTGGGGTCAATGGCAGCTATGTTGCGACGGCTGGCGTACTGGGCGCGGCCATTGTTGCTACTGCGGCCGCTGACACCCCAGCCACCGTAGATATCGTGTTTGCAGATATTGCAGGCACCGAGGATGCCCCGCGAGATGCCAAGCATTCCGCTCATGACACGTATTTAGTTGCCACTGGCGTGCTGACCGTCACCAAGGCCGTCACATTGTTGTGCGATCCGTTCAACGGCATACTCGTTCCAAAAAACATCCCAGGGGCTATCTTGCAGTACTCGATTATTGTCAGTAACGCGGCGGGATCAGGGGGTTCGGCAACACTCACAACCATTACGGATACGCTGGTGGCAAACGTCACTCACGACCCTGGGTTGAGAGCACCCGTTGATGCAGCAAGCTGTATTGCAGGTGCAGGCACAAGCGGATTCAAGATCGTGTCCAGCACAGCGGGGAGAGCTTTAGGTGGTACAGCGGGTGTCATGACTAACGCGGCACCAGATACAGACGGTGCACAAATTGGAGGCCAGGCTGTCACGATCACGTACGCCAATGCGCTGCCAGCGGGTGGGGCGCATCTGGCAGGTGAACTCAAGCCTGGCGAATCAGCAACGATCACCTACAACGCCATCATCAATTAAAGCATCATGAAAACCGACTGCACCAACTTACATTGGTTCCGCGCACGGACATGCGCTGCGCTAGATGTTTGTGGTAGGCGGATCATCAGATCGCCCTGCCTGAAGAATGAGAAACTTTTGGGCGCACGGCTTTGGCTTGCTAAGGTAGCCCGCTTTTTCAAGGGGACTCAAGTTTCCCATAAAAAAGCACTGCTTACCGCTAGCCTCTGCCTGCTGTCATCGGTCGTCTGGGGTGCAACACCGCCTAAAAGCACGATCACCAACACGGCAACCGCTGCTTACAGTATCGGCGTGAGCAATTTTACGACCAACAGCACGGCAACGGTCAGCACGGCGGTTTGCAATGCCATTGGAATCAAGATTGAATTACTGCAATATGTGCCACCCGCAGGTGCCGCCTTTGCCCCTGTCGGCACCCAAACCGAAGCCGTACAACCCACAGGCTTTGCGCCTGGCGGACTGGTCGTCGGCCCGTTTAAACCTGTGACCTCCCCGACCTTACAGGGGAACTTGACCACGCTGCCAGCCAATTTATTACTGTCTCCGATGAACGATGCAGCAGGTCGCTCGATTGCCTCCTATTCGCGCAATGAGCCTGTGTTTATCCGCGTCATCAGTTATGACGCTAACCTTAACCCTGCCACCGCCGATCAAATTTCGGTCACGCTCACGACCACCGCCAGTGGCGACAACGAAGTATTGCAACTGACTGAGACAGGTATATCCACAGGGATTTTCGTGGGGGCAGTTCCCTCGGTCTTTGCCGCAATTGGCACCGCCGCGCGCCCGAATGATGGGCAGATCACGGTATCGAGTCACAACGATACACTCGTGTCCCTATACAACCACACCAATTGCACCAGTGGCGCAACGATTGTCAGCACCAGTAGCGGACTGATCGATCCCTATGGTGTTGTGTTCGACTCAGCCACTGGCGCACCCGTGAATGGCGCGACTATCAGCAAAATCAACTTGCTCACGGGCTTGATAGCCACCGCGTACTGCAACGACGGGATCACCGTGTTGCCCCAACCCGTTATCTCTGGCTCACCTACCGTATGTGATGCCACCATGGATGCGGGTGGCTACCACTTTCCGCTGGTACCCGCTGGCAACTACAAACTCGTGGTCACGCCGCCTCTGGGCTATGCTTTTCCATCCAGTGCCATGGCGGTCAATCTACCCAAACTCATCGGCACACCCAAAGTTGCGTCTGTCATCCTAGGGAATCCAGGTGCCAACCCAGGCGGATCGTATGGCGGCGCGTTTCTGGTTTGGGGAAGCTCGCTGAGAATCGATCTGCCCATTGATCCAAGCGGCACCATAATGACCATTCAAAAAGTCGCGGGTAAGGCAGTCGTCGGCATCGGTGAATTTATACCTTATACCCTGACGCTCACCAACAACAGTGCCACTTTGCCGATCATCGGCGCATTGATTGCCGATCATTTGCCACCAGGCTTTCGCTATCAAAGGGGTTCGGCACGCTTAAATGGGGTTGTCATTGCCGATCCTGTCATTGCAGCCGATGCGCGCACCCTCACCTTTAAACTTGACATGGCACAGGCAGCGACGGTCACATTGCGCTACGTGCTGGAAGTCACCCCAGGCGCACGCACGGGCATCGCGGAAAATATAGCCGCCGCCATCGGCATCATCACCTCGAACACCGCGCCCAGGCGCAGTGAAAAAGCCACCGCAAGGTGGCTTTTTTTATGCCCCGGTTTTATCTGCCGGTGCGGTCCATCAGGCGTGCAGCCAGGGCGTGCCCCCGCCAGCGTCTGCGATAACGATCTCCCGTTCAGCGCACCCCAAAGCTGTTGCCATGGATGTTCGGGCCAGTGCGGGAAGATTGTTCTGTTTGCTCAGGTGTGCGGCGACCAGGTGCTTGAGTTTGGGGTGACAGACAGCGGCTGCAATCACTGCGGCGGCTTCGTTGGACAGATGCCCGAGATCTCCGCCCACGCGGCGTTTCAGGAAATAGGGATAGGCCGATCGGGCGAGCATGTCGCTGTCGTGGTTGCACTCCAGCACCAGCGCGTCACATGCCGAAAGATGATGAAGTACATGGGGCGTCGCGTGGCCCAGGTCTGTCACCACTGCAAGCTTTGCCGATCCGTCTGTGCAGGTGATCTGCAGGGGTTCGCGTGCATCATGGGGAACGGCGAAGGGCGTCACCTCCATTCCGCCGAGGTCAATCCTGCCGCCGTCGCGCGCGAAATGCAGGCGCCCTTCAAAATCGGGAGATCCGATGGCCGCATGTGTACCCCGGCTCATCCATACGGGAAGCCTGTAGCGCAATGACAGCGCCCTGGCGCACCCTATATGGTCACCGTGTTCATGGGTGATAAATACCGCATGAATGTCTTCTGCCTGCAGGCCAGCCTCTGCGAGTCGGTACTGAAGTTGCCTGATGCCCAGTCCGCAGTCAACCAGCAGCCTGAGTGGTGTCAAGCCGCCCGATTCGATGACTGTGGCGTTGCCCGAGCTGCCACTACCCAGGCTTTTGAATCGCAACACCCGTTTCAGTAACTTTGTAAACCTGTTTCGTGAGACGGGAGAGCCCGCCCCTTATTTGAGATCGTCTGAAATCACTTTCACGATGCGCTCTGCATTGGCGGATGCCTCGGCGGCACCCTGGGCATTCAGCACCGAGACGGTGGTGGCGCTGCCCTGGCTTTTCACGGTGATACGGTACTTCAGCGGAGGAACCGAAGCTTCGGATCTGCTGAACAGCTTGCCAAAGAAACCCGGCTCTTTTTTGTCCGCCGTTGGTTCAACATAACGAACAAAGTAGGTGCCCTGGGCGCGGTCGCGGTCTTCAACGGTGAAGCCGGTCCGGTCAAGCGCCAGGCCGACGCGACGCCAGGCGCGGTCAAAATCCTCATCTATCTGCACCACAGGAACGCCATTCACGTTCCCTACGCGCGAACTCGGGCGTACAGGACCCGCAGAGGCCACCAGTGCCCTCGACTGCTCCTGGGTGACGCCAAGTTTGACCATCAGGCGGCGCAGGAATTCTGCTTCCAGTTCAGGGTCGGCCGGGCGCGGCTCCCAGACGGTGTTATCACCAGACTGCCCGGCATTGGTGTTCTTTGAGCGAACTGTTTCAATCATGCCGCGGTGGCTGATGTAAATTTCGGTTCCTCCGGCTGCATTGCGTTCAAGCCGGGTGCGGAACTTGTCGCGCTCACCGGTGGAGTACAGGCCATCAAAAACCTTGCCTATGGTGGCGCGAATGAAATCCTGTGGAATTTTTGCGCGATTTTCGGCGTAGTCGGTTTCCATGATCCCGATGTTCTGCTGGTCAAGCGCCAGCAGGAACCCGCCTTCCAGCCAGAAGTCGCGCACGGGGCTCCACAGCTGGTCAGCCGGGCGATTGACGACAAGCCAGCGCTGGTTGCCTGCACGTTCGATGCGCACATCGCCCAAGGTTGTAGCGGCTACTGGCGCATTTTGTGAAGACGCCTGGCCAATCTGGAAGGCATTTGCGCTGACGGTGGTACCGGGCACGACGTAACGGGTTTCCCTCGAAAGCTGTGTCAGGTCGGGCGGTACATCCAGAGAAGGTCCGGCCTTGCCATTGGATTTGTAATCAATCTTGTCGCCTGCCATCAGATCGCTGACGGTGGAGCAACCGGCCAACAGCATGGCTGCTGCCAGCAGGGACAGGCCTGCCAGGTGTTGTGCTGTCCGCAGGCCGCTGTGTTTTTGCAAAGTCTTCACTTGAGTTTTCCTTAAAATTCAGATCAGGCCGCAAAGGCGCAATGCGCCTTCCACGGTTGCTTCATTCGATGTTTCCAGGGGGGTCATGGGCAGGCGCAGGGTTGGGCCGCACAGTCCCATGCGCGCCATGGCCCATTTGACAGGTATGGGGTTCGCTTCCACGAAGAGGTGCTTGTGCAAGGGCAGCAGCTTCATCTGCAGTTCCATGGCGCGTTTCGAATCCCCGGCGACAGCTGCCTTGCAAAGTTCATGCATCAGGCGCGGCGCGACATTGGCCGTGACGCTGATATTGCCCTGGCCGCCACACAGCATGAGGGCAACGGCGGTCGGATCGTCACCCGAATACACGGCAAAGCCCTTGGGCACTTCCTTGATCAGCCACTGGGCGCGTTCGATATTGCCGGTGGCCTCCTTGATGCCGATGATGCCGGGCACCTGCGCCAGTCGCAGCACGGTGGCATGCGCCATATCGGCCACTGTCCGGCCCGGCACGTTGTACAGCACCACGGGGAGGTCGCCGGTGGCTTCTGCAATCGCCTTGAAGTGCTGGTACTGGCCTTCATGGGTGGGCTTGTTGTAGTAAGGAGATCGGAAGAGCGTCGTGTAGGGAAAGA
>FZPZ01000087.1_pt1 | contig 31900 bp, 34 predicted proteins | sample 1534811 | NCBI WGS metagenome assembly FZPZ01 (sample SAMEA104161953, study PRJEB21768) | metagenome | biome: subterrestrial habitat; feature: phreatic zone; material: underground water | place: France | collected 2016-06-01 | depth 60 m | reverse complement strand
TAATGCAGTTCCAAACGGGAAAATTCGGTTTGTTGCGGGTGGCAGGGGATGGTGATGTTGTCCAGCACCCAGTCGTACAGCGGGCGATGGTCTTCAAATTCCAGCGTACACAGCGAATGGGTAATGCCTTCCAGCGCGTCGGAAATGCAATGCGTGTAGTCGTACATCGGATAAATGCACCACTTATCGCCCGTGCGAATGTGATGCGCACGGCGAATGCGGTAAATCACGGGGTCGCGCAGATTGATATTGGGCGAACTCATGTCGATTTTGGCACGCAGCACCATTGCGCCATCGGCAAATTCACCCGCCCGCATCCGTGTAAATAAATCCAAATTTTTGGCTATGGTGCTGTCACGGTTCGGGCTGTTTTTACCTGCGTGGGTCAGCGTACCGCGATATTCGCGCATCTGTTCTGGCGTTAAATCATCGACGTAAGCCAAGCCTTTGTGAATCAATTCCACCGCAAAATCATACAGTTGCTCGAAATAATCCGAAGCCCAACGTACTTCGCCGCTCCATGCAAAGCCCAACCAGCGCACATCTTCTTGAATCGACAGCGCGTATTCTTGGCTTTCTTTTTCGGGGTTGGTGTCGTCAAAGCGCAAATTGCACTGACCTTGGTAATCTTGCGCCAAACCAAAATTGAGGCAAATAGATTTGGCATGACCGACGTGCAGATAACCATTCGGTTCGGGCGGAAAACGCGTTTGAATCGCGCTGTGTTTACCACTCGCCAAATCGGCATCAATCATGCTGCGAATAAAATTAGAAACCACGGGGGTGTTGCTCATGCTGGACTCTCTACGGCGTTAAATCGAAGGCGCGAATTCTACCCGAATTAGTATAACTGTTCCCGAATCTGCTCGCTTTCCGCCGCATTTAAGTCAGGCAAGGCGTTGTTCGCATCGGATGGTAGGTTTTCCTTGTAAAAATATTCCAAAATTGGACTGCTTTTGTCTAAGTGACCACCATCATTGATGTGGGCTTGCACCATATTGTCGGGCATGTTGTATACCACTTCTGGCACGCCTTTTAGTACCGTACCCATATAACTGATCCACATGGGTAAGGCCGCCCCGCCGCCCGTTTCGCGATCGCCCAAGCTACGCGGTTGGTCGAAACCTATCCATGAAATACCCACCACGGAAGGATGAAAGCCACAAAACCAAGCATCAATGGAGTCGCTGGTGGTGCCTGTTTTGCCCGCTAAATCTTGCCTGCCGAGCTGCATGGCGCGCGTCGCCGTACCATGCTTCACCACATCTTGCATCATACTCACCATGCTAAACGCGTTGCGCACATCAATGACCTGTTCAGCATTTTGTGAGGCAACAAATGGCGTGGATTTGGCGATGGTTTTGCCTGTACTGTCTTCTATACGTTGAATAAAGTACGGTGTGACGCGGTATCCGCCATTGGCAAATACAGAGTAGCCCGTCATCATTTGCAATGAGGTCACCGATCCCGCACCCAATGCGGTGGTCAAGTAAGGCGGGTGTTTGTCCGCATCAAAACCAAATTTAGTGATGTAATCTTGCCCATATTCAGGCGAAATGGCCTGCAAAATACGGATAGACACCATGTTTTTGGATTTCATTAAGGCACGGCGCATCCGCATCGGACCGTCAAATTTGGCATCGTAATTCTTAGGTTGCCACGGTTCGCTGCCCGTTTGTGCGGCATCGAATGACAACGGGGCATCGTTGATGACGGTCGCAGGCGTGAAACCTTTTTCCAGTGAGGCGGAATAAATAAAGGGTTTAAAGCTCGAACCTGGTTGCCGCCAGGCTTGCGTGACGTGGTTGAATTTATTGCGATTAAAGTCAAATCCGCCGACTAAGGCGTAAATAGAGCCGTCTTGTGGATTACCTGAAACAAAGGAAGCCTCAACCTGCGGTAGCTGGCTAATTTGCCAAGCTGTTTTTTCATTTTTTTGCAATCGAATCACGGAGCCTTTTCTAATACGTTGATTCAATGCAATCTTTTCGCCTAGGGCGCGTTGAACAAACTTTAAGGCAGCTCCTGTGATTTCAACGAGTTCACCGCCTTTGCAATAAGCGCGAATCAATTTAGGCGATACGCTAATGACGATGGCGGGAATCAAATCACCGTTGTCGCTCACATCTTGTAATGATTCTTCAAGGTACTCATCCCCACTGCTGTTACTTAAATCCACAAAGGATTCAGGGCCGCGATAGCCATGGCGGCGGTCATAATCGAGCACGCCTTTGCGTACCGCCTGATAGGCTGATTGTTGGTCGAGCTGCCGTATGGTGGTGTAAACCTTGAAACCTTGGGTATAAATATCTTCTTTGTATTTGTCATACATAAAAGTCCGTACCATCTCCGCCAAATATTCGGCTTGCACAGAGAAGGTTTGGGGATGATTGGTGTTGAGCGTGGCTTGTTGGGCTAATTTGAGTTGTGCATCGTCAATATATTTGAGTTCGTGCATACGGCGCAATACATAAAGCTGGCGCAACTTAGCGCGTTTAGGATTGACAACAGGATTGTAAATTGAAGGACCTTTGGGTAAGCCTGCTAGCATGGCGGCTTCTGCGGTAGAAATTTGGTCAAGCGGTTTGCCAAAATAAATTTGGGACGCGGTAGCGAAGCCATAAGCGTGCTGCCCCAGATAGATTTGATTGATATAAAGCTGGAGGATGTCGTCTTTACTCAAGGTGTGTTCGATTTTGAAGGCCAATAGCACTTCATTAAATTTGCGGCTAAAGGTTTGCTCTCTGGATAGAAAAAAATTACGCGCCACTTGCATGGTAATGGTACTGGCTCCTTGCTTCGCGCCCCCTGTGAGGTTGGAAATGGCGGCTCGAATGACCCCGATATAGTCCACCCCCCCATGTTGATAAAAGCGGTCATCTTCGGCGGCCAAAATCGCTTGTTTCATCACCGCAGGGACATCCGATATTTTAACCAGTGCGCGTCGTTCTTCGCCAAACTCACCCAAAAGTGTCCCCTCGGCACTGAATATTCGCAATGGAATTTTGGGATGGTAGTCAGTGAGCACCTCCAATGAGGGGAGCTTGGGGTAGGTTAAAATGACGGCAACGCCCAGTGTAATCACAGGCAGAATGAGGAAAGTAAAGGCAATCGCAAGGGATATGATCCAGCGACGCACTAAAATAGAGTAGTTGTTCAAAAGTTAATGGTAGTGTTAGTGTAGAATATCCGTAGATTATATCGACTTCGCGCGATATAAATAAGCCCTAACAATTCGCTTTACACAAAATATAGTTGTTGCTAGGATTTAATCCACTTTCCACAAGATATTCTGAGCGGTCTATGCCTAAAGTACCCAATGTAAATTTAGATGTCGTATTGGAATTGCTACGAATCAAAACCCCCGCTTTGATCGGCGTGGACATTAGCTCGTCTTCCGTCAAAATTGTCGAATTGAAGATGCTCCCCCAACAAGCAGGTTTGGTGTTGGAAGCATATTCTATTCATCAGCTCCCGAAAGATGCGGTCAGCGATGGCAATATCACTAACTTAGATGCCGTGGCAGAAAGCTTGCAACACGCATGGCGGCATTTGGGCAGTAAGGTTAAAAATATCAGCCTAGCGTTGCCCGCAGCCGCCGTCACAACCAAAAAAATCTTGCTGCCTTCAGGGATGACGGAGGATGACTTGGAGTTTCAAGTAGAATCTGAAGCGAACCAATACATTCCCTTCCCCTTAGAGGAGGTTAATTTGGACTTTCAGGTGATAGGTCCATCCGCCAATAATCCAGAAGGCGAAATAGAAGTCTTATTGGCCGCCTCGCGCAAGGCCAATGTGGAAGATCGGGTTGCGGCAGCACAAGTGGCAGGACTGAATGCGGTGGTGATGGATGTGGATACTTACGCATCTGAGCGGGCATTTGAGTTGATTTGTGCACAATTGCCTGACAATGCCAAAGACAAGTGCGTTGCCTTGGTCGATATTGGCACGATTACGACGACCGTTAATGTGCTGCGCAATGGGCAATCACTCTACATTCGAGATCAACAAGTAGGGGGCGGGCAATTAACGCGACAAGTTGAAGCGATGTTTGGCTTATCGGAGGAAGAAGCTGAAGCGGCTAAACGTTCAGGTAACTTACCTGATAACTACGAAGATGATGTATTAGCCCCTTTTCGTGAAAACATGGTGATGGAAATTTATCGGCTATTGCAAATTTTCTTCACTTCTACGCAATACAGCGAAATTGATTACATTGTGCTAGCGGGCGGTTGTGCAGTGTTGCCTGGTTTAGATGATGCTGTCGCCACTAAAACCCAAGTTGCCACGATGGTAGGCAATCCGTTTGCCTTGATGACCTTGTCTGATCGGATTAAAGCACGACAACTACAAGCTGATGCCCCTTCGCTGATGGTGGCATGTGGCTTGGCGATGCGGAGGTTTGATAAATGATACGTATAAACTTATTGCCCCACCGAGCCGAGAAACGGCGTGTTCGCCAATTACAATTTTTTGGCATGGCGGGTACCTCATTCGTGTTAGGTTTGATGCTGGTCGGGCTAGGGCATTGGATGATGAGTAATCGTATTGCTTATCAAGAAAGTCGTAATCAATATCTGACTGAGCAAACTGCAATCTTGGATAAGCAAATTGAGGAAATCAAGGCGTTGCGGAAAAAAGTGGATGCACTACGCGCCCGCAAAGCGGTGGTCGATGATTTGCAAGCAACACGGCTAGATGTGGTTCACTTGTTGGATCAAATGCTCAGAATCTTGCCAGAAGGGGTGTATTTGCGCTCAGTGATACAAAACGATAATAAAATTACCATTATTGGTCGTACCCAATCCAATGCACGGGTATCCACTTTAATGAATTCAATTGAGCTGTCTCCTTGGCTAGAAAATGCGGAGTTGATTGGAATTGACGCATCAGGCAGCGAGAGCAATCGCTACAGTGAATTCACTCTGACTTTCCACTTGTCTAAAACGAACGGCAGCAGTGGCGCAACTAAAAAACAAGGCGGTGGCGCATGAACATAAACATTGATTTTGATGAACTCAAAAACCTGAATCCCAAAACCCCAGGGGCGTGGCCTTGGATGGCTAAGTTTTTGGCATGTGGTCTGATTTTATTGGTGATTGTCATTTTGGGTTGGGTATTGGACTGGCAGACGCAATGGGAGAGTTATCAACAGGTTCAGAGTGCAGAAGAGGGATTGAAAGCGACCTTTATGGAGAAAAAGAAAGACGCAATCAACCTAGACTTAATGAAAAAGCAACTGATTGAAACTGAAGAATCTTTTGGTGCGCTGCTGAAACAACTTCCCAATAAATCCGAAATTGCCGCTTTGTTGACTGATATTAACCAAGCAGGGCTAGGGCGTGGCTTGTTGTTTGACTCGTTCCGCCCTGGCCCAGAAAAAACGGTCAAAGGCACGTTTGCCGAGCAACCGATCGCGATTCGCGTGAGTGGTGCTTATGATGATTTAGGTAATTTTTCGAGTGATATTGCCTCTTTACCGCGTATTGTGACCCTGACCCAAATTGCAATTAGTCTGAATGGTGACAAGTTGTCCATGGATGCACAGGCGAAAACTTACCGTTATTTAAACGATGCTGAAACGGCGGAGCAGCAAAAAACGGATGCCCCACCACCAAAGGGAGCTGCGGAATGAGGTATCTTTATTTGATTTTAGCCCCGCTGCTGTTAACGGCGTGTATGGGAACTGGGCTTGAGGATCTGGAGGAGTTTGTGCGGACATCTGACAAAGACATGCGCGGCAACATTCCGCCTGCTGCCGAAGTCAAACCCTATGAAGTATTCCCTTATAAAAATGATGCGACGCCACCTTTGCCAGACCCGTTTCAACCACGCAAGCAGATTAAAAATGGCAAAGACAAAGAGCTCGTTGAAGATCATCCTAAAGAAGAGTTAGAAAATTTCCCGTTGGAAAATCTAAAAATGGTGGGTTTTTTAGAGCAGAAGAACGTTCCAGAGGCAATTATACGTTCGCCAGACAACCGTGTTTTTAGGGTGAGAGTCGGTCACTACATGGGTACTAAGTTTGGCATAATCACCGCGATTAGCGCGGATGGGGTTACCATTCGTGAAATTGTTCGAGAAAATGAACAAGATGAAGGTGTGGAACGCTTCAGCACGTTACAATTAGATGAACCAGGAGTAGCCAAATGAATCAACTAAATCAGTTTGTAAGAACCCTATTGCTGCTGCTCATATCGGGTATTTTTGCCGCACCCGTATTTGCTGACGCGCAAATTATCGGCTTAAACGTCATCAACACAGGCAATGGAACGTCCTTGGTTAAGGTTGAGCTTAATCAACCTTTAGTGGGCGTGCCTGCTGGTTTTGTGGTCAACACCCCACCTCGCATCGCTTTTGACTTGCTCAATACGTCTAATGGACTGGGAAAATCCACCCAAGAATTTGCCGAAGGCGATTTACGGAGTGCACACATTATCCAAGCAGGCAACCGTACTCGTTTGGTGCTGAACCTGAATCAAATGTTGCTCTACGACACTAAAATTGAAGGCAATAATTTGTTGATTAGTTTGCGCGGAAAAGTCGCTGCGCAAATCGTGAGTCACCAAACACAGCGATTCGCTGAGCCGAGCAACATCAACCAAAAACATGTCTTGCGTAAGGTTGACTTCAAGCGTGGTACAGGGGGAGAAGGGCGCGTGCAGGTTGATCTTTCCGATACCACAACAGGCATTGATATTCGTCGCGAAGGCACGCGCTTAATTGTGGACTTTCTGAAAACAGATTTGCCCAGTGACATGCGGCGCAAACTGGATGTGGTTGACTTTGGCACGGTGGTCGAAACTGTGGACACCTTGGCGCGCGGTGATAATGTGCAAATGATTATTCAGCCCAAGATCAAGGGTGCTTGGGAATACGCGGCCTACCAAGCGGATAAGAAATTTATTGTGGAAGTGAAAGCGATTGTTGAGGCAGCGGCGAGTTCACCAGGCAAAACAGGACATCAGGCAAGTTTTACAGGTGAGAAACTTACCTTAGACTTCCAAAACATCACCGTGCGAGAAGCACTCAATGTGATCGCCGATTTCACCAATAAAAACATGGTTATTAGCGACACGGTTACGGGCAACCTCACCTTACGCTTGAAAGATGTACCGTGGGATCAAGCCCTGTCTATCATCTTGCAAACACGTGGACTGGATCAACGTCAAAATGGCAACGTGATACAAGTCGCCCCCCGTGATGAATTGGCAGCTAAAGAAAAAGTGGATTTGACCGTGCGCAATGAAATTATCGCGCTAGAAGAGGTGCAAACCGAGAGCATTGAAATTAAATATGCTAAAGCACAAGAAGTGGCGGCCATGCTGATGGGGGCGGGAGCAGGTAAAGGTTTAATTTCTACTCGCGGGAGTGTCACCGCAGACATCAGAACCAATATGCTTTTTGTGCAAGAAACACCGACGCGCTTGGAGAGAGTGCGTGAATTGGTTGATAAAATTGACGTACCGCTACGCCAAGTGATGATCGAAAGTCGCGTGGTAATTGCCAGCAATAAATTTGGTCGTAATTTAGGTAGCAGGCTTTCTTATAACTCAGTTGATACCTTTGGGGTGAACGGTGGGGTACGGGGCAATATTGGTGCCAACCAAGTGGTGAATGGCCCCCTAGCACCCTTAACGATGCCTGTGAATACGCCGAACGTTAATCTACCTGTGGCGGCGGCGGGTACCTTCTCTATGCTGTTGTTTAATAGTGGCATGACCAAAATGTTGGGGTTAGAGCTTACCGCACTGGAAACCGATAACCAAGGTAAAGTGATTTCCAGTCCACGGGTCTTAACCATGGATAAAAAGATGGCGAATATTGCCCAAGGGGTCAAAATCCCCTATACCACACCAGGCACTGCCACTACGCCCGCAGGTACTGCCTTCATTGATGCAACCTTAAGTTTAACGGTGACCCCACAAATCACGCCCGACGACCATGTGATTATGGACGTGATGGTCACAAAAGATAGCCCTCAAGCGACCGCTGTGGGTGCGCCATCTATTGATACCAATAAGGTGACTACGCAGGCCTTGGTTGAAAATGGCGGGACCATCGTCATTGGTGGTGTCTATCAACAAGATGCGAGTACCGCCGTTACCAAAGTACCCTTGTTAGGCGATATACCCTTGCTGGGCTACTTATTCCGCAACAAGGTGTCCTTGGATAATAAATCTGAATTGTTGATTTTTATTACCCCGAAAATTATCAAAGACGCGATGGATTTGAACTAGAGTCAAGCTTTAACTCGACTCACCATGATGAAAGGCACGTTGATTTAACCCGACGAGTCGGGCTGGATCGACCTACCGTCATGCTGTAGCATTGAATGACCTGAGGGTACACAGTGCTACATAAAGCGCATTGCATCACTGAATGTGCCGTTTTAACGTTAATTATTTTTGCAGTATTGACCACGCGAATTGCGTAACATTTAGGAGGAAGTGAACGTGCTTAACTTATTATTAAATCATAGATGGATGCGATCATTGCGATACACGTTTGTGTTGGTCGCGATTGCGACACTCGCCGCTTGCGGCGGAGGGGGGGGCGGAGCAAGCCCATTTGGAACCGCAACGAGTGCAGTAGGCGCGGCAAGTGCGGTAGGTGCGGCAAGTGCAGTAGGCGCAGCAGTGAGTGGTGTAGCCGCGACTCAGACGATTACGGGTACAGTTGCCTACGGCGCAGCATTGGGCGGAGCTCTTATCACAGCAAAAGATAGTTCCAATCCAAGCAAAACAGTCACGGCAACTGCCGCCGCTACAGGGGCTTTTACCCTGAACGTCACAGGGCTTACAGCACCTATTATGCTTCAGGCGGCACACGTCAGTTTAGGGGTTAATTATCTCTATTCTGTATTGCCTACACTGAACGCTACGGTGACGAGCATTTCAAATGTCAATTTGACCCCGATTACAACGTTAGTCATGTATGAGCTAAACAATGGTGCGAATCCAGGCATTATGTTTAGAACGGGGCTCTTCAATACCATTACCGATCTGCAAGTGGGTAGCGCGGAAACAACTGTGCGCACAACACTTGCGAATCCAGGTATCTTAACCGCGACACAACTTACCGCTTTAAATTTAGTGCCGATAAGTTTTAGCATGATGAACGGCGCATTGGTGGTCGGCGATGTGTATGACAAGCTCCTTGATGTCATCGGGAAAGTGACAGCATATCAAAATGGCAGCGTAACGCTTACCACAATTGCTGGCATTAACACCACTTATGCTAAATCGGTCGCATCTGCGGCACCTGCCGCTGTCGCTTCTAAAATTCAGCTCCTATTAAGCGGCACACAGATAGCATCAGCAGGGACGACTCCTATCGACTTAACGGCTATCGTGTTTGATGGAGCAAATCAAACTATGGTTGGCAGAAAGGTGACGTTTTCTGTTCCTGCATCTGAAACGGCTTATATCAATAATATTGTCGGTGGGGGAGTCTCTGATGCCAATGGTGTTGTCACCGCCAAACTTAACTTAGGTGGGAACAAAACTAACCGCACGATCACCGTAACCGCAAACGTTGACGGTGTTTCTAACTCCAGCACGATTGATGTGACGGGTACCACGATCAGTGCTTCTGGTAATGGCTCAATCGCCTTAGCCGCCAGCACGACCCTTACCTTTAACGTCAAGGATTCTGTTGGAGCTGCCTTGTCAGGTGCTACTGTGACGATTACCTCATTAAAAGGAAACACGCCGCCATTAACGGCTATCACCAATGCGGCAGGGATTATTACTGCCGCCATCACGGGGATAGTTGCAGGGGTGGATACCATCACGGCAACGGCGGCAGGTGCGACCAGTACCAGCACCTTAAATGTGAGTGCGGACAGCTTTGCTTTTTCGCCTCTCCCTACGGCGATCATCCCTGACATCCCCCTGAACACATTGTCACCCGTCACGGTTGCATGGAGTAATGTTCTGGGACCCGTCGCGGCCTCTTCAGTGAGCTTTTATGTCACCAGAGGGGTGGTTTCACTCCCAGTTGTATCAACGGTTTCAGGGGTGGCAAGCACAAATGTTTCATCTGCATCAGCAGGCCCAGCGGTAATAACCGCAACAGGACCAGGGGGTGCACCTTCAGCCACGTTACAGGTTAATTTTGTTGCAACCACCGCTGCTAGTGTTGCTGCTCAAGCAGTGCCAGGGACAATACAAGTCACCTCTGGCTCTGCTGCGCAGACGGGCAATCGCTCGACAATCTCTGCGACGGTGCGAGATGCCCTAAACAACCTCGTTAAAAATGCACGGGTTAATTTTGCAATTTCTGCTGATCCTAGCGGCGGCACGCTAAATTCACCCACCGCACTAACGGATAACAATGGTATTGCATCGGTTAGCTATACCGCAGGGGCGACGGCGAGTCCCCAAAATGGAGTCTCGATTACCGCAACCGTGGTTGATGTTGGTGGGATTCCACAGGTTGTCGCGCCAAGCACAGTAAAGCTCACCGTAAGTAGTCAAACCTTGTTTGTTCGTCTTGGTACTGATAATTTAGTGACGGTGAATGCACCTGCAACGCCTACCAATACCAAGACGTATGCTGCCATCGTCACCGATTCAGCGGGAAATCCAGTAGCGGGGCAAGTCGTGAATTTTGTGCTGCGTCCAATGGAATATGAAAAAGGTCAATTCCAAGTAGCCATGGGATTCATATCGACACAGACAATCGGAGGTATTACATATACCACTACCGTACCAACTCAATGGACTCATTCAGCACTACCCCCAATAATTTGTCTCAATGAGGATGTCAACTTCAATGGCATTCTTGACGTGGGTGAAGACATGAATGGAAATGCCAAGTTGGAACCTGGTGCAGTTGCAAACGTCACACCCTCGGCTATAACGGATGTGAACGGTGTCGCTTTAGCATATATCAACTATCCAAGAAATTACGCGAGTTGGGTTCACTATACGCTTGAAGCAAGAGCGGGTGTAGCGGGAACAGATCCACCCACATCACTCAATTTTTGGCTGCAAAGTTTATATTCTGATATAACGGGTGCAACCCTGAGTCCGCCTGAATTGTTTAGTCCATTTGGTTTGAGTACCTTGTGTAGCAATACACTCTAAACCAGCCCGCGTAGGGTGCAATCATTATTGCGCCCTCTATTTGCATAACTAAAATGGCGCAATGCGCTGCGCTTATTGCACCCTACGCAACAACAAAAAGGACACTTCGGTGTCCTTTTTGCTGTGTAGGGTTCAATGATAATAATTCTGTACCAAGATTAAGCCGTTATTTTTATATTGACTAAACAGCGTGCTGTTGTGGGTATAAATTTGTTTGTGACGACACGCACTCATGCACTGAGCAAATGCGGTAACACGTTGAGGGTGTTTGCCTGTGTGACGTGGGCGAGTTCGGTTAAGGTCATGCCGCGCAAGTCGGCGAGAGTTAGCGCAATTCGCGGCAAAAAGGCAGGTTGATTTGGTTCGCCACGGGCGAGGAAGGCGGGTGGGATGTCGGGGGCATCGGTTTCTAACACTAAACTGTCCAGCGGCAAGGTCGCCGCCAGTTGGCGAATTTGCAAGGCACGAGGATAGGTCATCGCCCCGCCGAAGCCCAATTTAAAACCCAGCTTGATAAATTCGTCTGCCTGTTGGCGGCTGCCATTGAACGCATGAGCGATACCGCCGCGCACCTTGATGCGGCGCAAATGCTTCAACACTTGATCTTGTGCGCGGCGAATATGCAGCAACACGGGCAAATCAAATTCACGCGCCAATTTCAATTGTGCCACGAATAGGCTTTCTTGCTCGGCTAAAGTCGGCGAAGCGACGAAACCATCCAAGCCGATTTCGCCCACCGCGACGGGGCGGTGAGTGGCGAGATAGTCGCGCAGCACGGCAAGATCATCCGCGTGGCTGCGGGCAACGTACAGCGGATGAATGCCATACGCAGGAAAACAGCTAGGATGCTGCGCGCACAAGCGTTGCACCGCCGCGAAATTCCCCACCTCCACGGCAGGTATCACCATCTGACGCACCCCAGCCTCGTGCGCAGCTTGAATCAACTCGGCTTGGCGATGACCAAATTCAGGAGCGTCTAGGTGGCAGTGGGTGTCGATCATTTTCACCGCTTTCGTAGGTGCGAATTCATTCGCACGGGGTTAATTCAACGAACAAAAGCGTGCGAATAAATTCGCACCTACTTGGCTTCTTCAGCCGTTTGCATTTCTTGGTATCCAATTATCACAAACCAAGCCAGCAAACATAAAGCGGCTAACCTTTGAGCGATCCCCATATCCAATATGCTGTTCCCCAAAAATATGTTGAACGTCATGCCGACCGCCAGCAGATAGGACAATTTACCTGATGCCCATTTGCCAGATTGCCTAGCAAAAACAAACATCCCCAGCACCGATAATACAAAAGCGGAGGCAATAAGGGCGATATGCAGAAAATCACTTTCCCCCAGTGGAAATATCCCCGCACCGAGAAAACACAACGCGGCGAGTCCCCAAATGACACTGGGGAATTTTGCAGTATGGTACGCAATGATGCCAGCCCCCATTGCGGACAAGGCGAGACCGAGGAACGCGAATAGCATCATCCAACCATATGCCCCCAACGCCAATTCGCTTAACAATTGGAATCGGGGATTGTAGTCTAATTGTATGAAATGCAAGGGAATAACGACCATCAAAAAGAGTGCCGTGCCAATAAAGGAAAACAGCGCACCCATGTGCAAGCTTGATTTTGGATGCGTAAGCATTTTTAACACCTCCATTCCGCTTGGTGATGATCGAATTCAGGCGTATCTAAATGGCGGTGGGTGTCGATCATTTTCACCGCTTCCGTAGGTGCGAATTCATTCGCACGGTTTGTAGGCGTAGGTCGGGTTAGGTCGCAGACCGTAACCTGACAAATTGGTTGGGCAATGTCGGGTTACGCTGCGCTAATCCGACCTACTCGACTTCCAATGCCAACTGATCGATTTGTACCTTCAAATCAGGGCGAATCTCAAAAGTTGTTGTATGCATGTTTTTCCAGATCGTTAAGGAAAATGATGGTTTGGTAGGTTGGGTTGAGCGAAAGCTACGCCCAACAAATGATGGGCAATCACGCGGGAATGTCGGGCTGAGTTCAATCAAATTTACGCGCTGACCATATCCCCTTGGCTGACAACATCTTTTGGCATCACTAACCTAATAGCATTTCGCCATGTGCTGGTATCATTTTCGGCGTGCCACAAATCATATTCTTTTTGCAACCCCAACCACAGGTCAGGGGTTGTATCAAAAACGCTTGCCAATCGCAAAGCCATATCGGCGGTGACCGAGGCACGTTCATTTACAATTTTGGACACAATAACCCTAGATACACCTAAGTGTTGAGCTAATTGCGTGACCGTCAACAACAGTGGCTCAAGATAATCATATTTTATGATCGCGCCAGGGTGAACGGGGGGTCTATTTCTTTTGCGCATTTTTCAATACCTCTTTTTTGATTTTTAAGAATATACCTAAAGGATGAGTATAAACTTCTTATTAAATCAATATGTTACTAAATTCATGCAACGAAGTTCATTTGTTGCCAAGCAACAAGCTCAATGATAATCAAGGTAATCCACTTGATTGACGTTGCCATCTTTAAAAAGGAATGTTACTCGCCAGTTTCCGCTAATGCTTACTGCCCAGCGGTTATCTTGTTTAGGTTCTAATTTGTGTAATTTAGAGCCTGGATAATTCATATCCTTAATGTCACGGGCTTGGTTTAACCTGTCTAACACTCTAGCCAGTTTTGGTATGTGATCACTATTGATTCCTTTGCATTGATCATCATAAAAAAAGTTCTCTAATTTTTTAGAAGCAAAACTTTTGATCATCTAATTTGCCTCCGCGCCGCATAAATATCTCCTTAAGAGTTGAAGATACGGTGCATTGTAAATAATCTGTTTGCACTCGTCCAATATTTTTGAAGTCTGTGATGTGTAACTGATAAAGCGGATTCGCTTGTACGCAATCCGCCATTTCCCCTCAAAATCGGCGGGTTGCCACGCCAACCCGCCTTACCAACTACCCCTTCCGATACAACGCCGATTGCGCGTGGGCTTGCAAGCCTTCGCCAAACGCCAAAGTGGCGGCGATGTCGCCTAATTTTTGCGCGCCTTGGGGGGAGACTTGGATCAGGCTGCTGCGTTTTTGGAAGTCATATACGCCGAGCGGGGAGGAGAAGCGCGCCGTGCCAGAAGTGGGCAAAACGTGATTGGGCCCTGCGCAGTAGTCGCCGAGAGATTCGGAGGTGTAGCGTCCCATGAAAATCGCGCCTGCGTGTTTGAGTTTGGGCAAATAGTCTTGCGGGGCTTCGACGGAGAGTTCCAAATGTTCGGGGGCGATGCGGTTGCTGATGCGGCAGGCTTCATCCAAGTCGGCGACGTGAATCAGCGCGCCGCGATTTTCGAGGGCGGTGCGGATAATGGCTTTGCGCGGCATGTGTTCCAACAAACGGTTGGCACTGGCGGCGACGGCTTCGAGGAATGCGGCATCGGGGGAAATCAAAATGGCTTGCGCCAGTTCGTCGTGTTCGGCTTGGGAAAATAAGTCCATCGCAATCCAATCGGGGTGGGTTTGCCCGTCACAAATCACCAAAATTTCGGAAGGTCCTGCCACCATGTCGATGCCGCAAGTGCCGAATACGCGACGTTTGGCGGAGGCGACATAGGCGTTGCCAGGGCCGACGATTTTATCGACTTTGGGGATGGAGGCGGTGCCGTAAGCCAAGGCGGCAACGGCTTGCGCGCCGCCGATGGTGAACACGCGATCCACGCCTGACAAATACGCAGCAGCCAATACCAGTTGGTTTTTGATGCCGTCGGGCGTGGGCACGACCATGATAAGTTCTGACACACCCGCGACTTTGGCGGGCAGGGCGTTCATCAACACCGACGAGGGGTAAGCGGCTTTGCCCCCTGGGACATACAAGCCCACGCGATCCAGTGGTGTCACTTGTTGACCTAACATCGTGCCGTCTTCGTCGGTGTAGCTCCACGAGGCTTGCACTTGTTTTTGGTGATAGCTGGTGACGCGAAGTGCTGCGGCTTCGAGGGCAGCGCGTTGTTCAGTCGGCAAGGTTTCAAATGCGACGCGCAGCTCTTCCTTCGGCAACTCCATCGCGGCGGCATTCGCCAACGGCAAGCGGTCAAAACGGGCGGTGTAATCCAACACAGCGGCATCCCCCCGCTGGCGCACGTCTTTCAAAATCGCGGCGACAGTGGCTTCGAGTTGTTCATCGGCGTTTTCTTCAAATGCCAAGACATGGGTCAATTGGCTATCGAAATCAGCATCACGGGTAGAAAGGCGGCGAATTTGCATGGTGAGTTCCTTTGAAAAACCCTCCACACTGAGCGGATCACGGGGAAAGGGAGGGTATCGGTTGATATATGTCAATCTCCCGTTCATGGTTTGATCGTTCGACACGCTCACAACTCACCACGAACGGGGCAAAATTCGTAGGGAGGATACCCCTACAATTATCATTCCCTCCCCCTAGCAGGGGGAGGGTTAGGGTGGGGGTTGAAATCGTCGCTTGGATGCAAACTTTCAACCCCCATCCCAGCCTTCCCCCTGCTAGGGGGAAGGGGTATTTTTATTTCACAATAGCGTTGGCGAACGCGTCCAGCATGGGTTGAATCAGCTCGCGTTTGAGTTTCAACGCGGCTTGATTGACGACCAAACGGGAAGATACGTCGGCGATATGTTCTACCGCCCGCAGATGGTTGGCTTTGAGGGTGTTGCCGCTGCTGACCAAATCGACAATCGCGTCGGACAATCCAACTAGCGGGGCGAGTTCCATTGATCCATAAAGTTTAATCAAATCAACGTGTACGCCTTTGGCGGCGAAATGTTCGCGGGCGGTTTGGACGTATTTAGTGGCGATGCGCAAGCGTGCGCCTTGTTTCACTGCGGCTTCGTAATCGAAGTCATTGCGCACCGCGACCATCATGCGGCATTTGGCGATGTTCAAATCCAGCGGTTGGTACAGCCCAGTGCCGCCGTGTTCGTTCAACACGTCCTTGCCCGCCACGCCCAAATCCGCTGCGCCGTATTGCACATAAGTCGGCACGTCAGAAGCGCGCACAATAATCAAGCGCACATCGTCGCGGTTAGTCGGCAAAATCAATTTGCGCGAGGATTCAGGGTCTTCTAAAGCATAAATGCCCGCCGCGTTCAACAACGGCAAGGTTTCTTCAAAAATACGACCTTTGGATAAAGCGATGGTAATCATGGTTTTTAACCTTTTGGGAAGGGTTAAGGGGGAAGGGAGAAGGGGAAAACCGTGGGGTTTTTACCGTTCTCTCAACACCTTGCGCCCGTTTTCATATGGGAAAGGGAGAAATCAGAGGAGAGAAAATGGAGGGCTAAAGAGAAAGCGTGTGGGGTGAAGGGTAAAATGACGTACCCCTTTCTGCACCCTTCTCTCTTCTCCCTTCCCCTTTCAGCCCTTCCCTCTTCGCTATTTCAGTCGCCGCACCTGCGCACCGAGCGCAGAAAGTTTGGCTTCTAGCTGTTCGTAGCCGCGATCTAAATGGTAGATGCGGTCGATGATGGTTTCGCCTTGGGCGACTAAGCCCGCGATGACCAGCGAGGCGGAGGCGCGCAAGTCGGTTGCCATCACGGTCGCGCCTTCGAGATGGTCGCGACCTGTGATGACAGCGGTGTTGCCTTCGACCTCAATTTGCGCGCCGAGGCGGCGCAGTTCTTGGACGTGCATAAAGCGATTCTCAAAGATGGTTTCCACCACAATAGAGCTGCCTTGGGCGATGGTGTTCATCGCCATAAATTGCGCCTGCATATCGGTGGGAAAAGCAGGGTAGGGCGCGGTGCGCACGTTGATCGCAATCGGGCGTTTATTCATCACCAAGTTGATATTGCTACCCGATACGGTGATGTTTGCACCAGCCTCACGCAGTTTGTCCAACACATTGTCAAAAGTGTCGGCGCGGCTGTGGGTCAGGGTAATGTTGCCGCCCGCTGCGGCGGCTGCCACTAAAAACGTGCCGCTTTCGATGCGGTCTGGCATCACGTCATGGCTCGTACCATGCAATTTTTCCACGCCTTCGATGTGAATAATATCGCTGCCCGCGCCTGTGATTTTCGCGCCCATGGCGATTAAACAATTGGCTAAATCAACGACTTCAGGTTCACGCGCGGCATTTTCCAAAATGGTGATGCCGTCCGCTAAGGTCGCCGCCATCATCAAATTTTCCGTGCCTGTCACGCTGACCAAATCGAAGCAAATCCGCGCACCTTTCAAGCGTTTTGCCGTGGCGTGGATATAGCCATGTTCGATGTGAATTTCCGCGCCCATGGCTTGCAAGCCTTTGATATGCAAATCCACGGGGCGTGAACCAATGGCGCACCCGCCAGGGAGTGATACCCGCGCTTCACCGAAACGCGACACCAGCGGGCCCAACACCAAAATTGCGGCGCGCATGGTTTTGACCATGTCGTAAGGAGCTTCGAGTTTGTCGAGGTTCGCGCCATTAAATTGAGTGGACTGGCGGTCTTGCGAGACGCGCACGCCGATGTATTGCAACAATTTCGCCATGGTGGCGACATCGTGCATATCGGGCAAGTTCGTCAGTTGGAAGTCGTCTGCGGTCAATAAACTGGCGCACATAATCGGCAGCGCGGCATTTTTCGCACCTGAAATTCGGACTTCGCCGTGGAGGGGCGTGCCGCCTTGGATGGCAAGTTTTTGCATGGTTTAGGGAGTTTTAATCAAAGTTGCACAGGGCGAGCTGCCCATTCTGGCGGGGTAAAGGTCTTGATGGACAAGGCGTGAATTTCATCGCGCATACGATCACCCAAGGTTTGAAACACCAATTGATGACGCTGCACACGGCTTTTGCCGACAAATGCGGCACTCACCACCACGGCTTCAAAATGCTGGCCATCGCCCACCACGGTGAGGTGTTCGGTCGCCATATTTTGGGCGATATTGGCTTGGATACTTTCAGGCGTGACGTTCATGGCGAGGGCGGGAGTAAATCAGCTACGCCGTAGAGTGTGGCTAAACTGAGGACGTTTTTCGGCAATGCCTGTACATTCAATTGGCGTTGTTTGTTTTGTGCCGCGCGCAACCAGCCTAGCAACATGCTGACCGTGGCGGAATCAACGACCTCCACGTGGGAAAAGTCCACTGACAAATCCCCTTGGGCAAGCTGTTGCAAGCCTTGATTAAACAAAGCGGGTACGGTTTGCATATTCAACGCGCCGCGAATGACAAAACGTTCCCCTTCTTGCTTCATCATTTTGGATTGCCTTTCGTGGCAGTGGCATTTTTGTCTTGCAGCACTTTAATCAGCCCATCCAGTCCGCCTTTTTCAATTTCACTCGCAAAACTGCTGCGATAAGTGGGGACTAAGCCCGCGCCTTCAATCGACAAATCAAATACTTTCCAGCCATCTTTGGTTTTTTGCAGCTCGTAATTCACTGCCAAAACCGAGCCATTTGGCTTGACGATGTTGGTTTTTACGGTCACTTCGTCATCCGCATCCGTCGTTTTAGTGGGTTTAACTTCAACACGTTGGTCACGATAGGAGCTAAATGCCTTGGCGTAGGTACGAACCAACAAGTTATGAAACTCGGCGATAAGCGTTTCTTTTTGCGCGGGGGTCGCGGTGCGCCATGATCTGCCCACGGCCAATTGGGTCATACGTTGAAAGTTGAAATGTGGCAGCAATTTCGCATCAATCAGTGCTACGATTTTTTGTTGGTTGCCCGACTGTATGTCTTTATCTTGCTTGATGATACTAATCACCTCGTCGCTGGTGCTTTTAATCAACGCATCAGGCGCGACCATTTCTGCTTGCGCCACACTCACTAAGCAGCATAAACCTGCCAATACTTTAAGCCATTGTTTCATTTTAAAATCTCCTAAAATTTAATCTGTTGTGCTATGTTTCCCCTTCACTACATTCCCTCCCCCTAGCAGGGGGAGGGTTAGGGTGGGGGTTGAAACGTTCACTGGTAGCGAACCACTCAACCCCCATCCCAGCCTTCCCCCTGTTAGGGGGAAGGAGTCGTGTATCAAGGGGGCTACATACTTACTTCGCGGGTTCTTCCGCCTTGCTGTAAATAAATTTGCCGATCAAATCTTCCAATACCATGGCGGATTGGGTCTTTTTGATTTCGCTGCCAGCGGCTAAATTTTCGGTATCGCCGCCAGGACTCAAGCCGATATATTGTTCACCCAATAAGCCTGCGGTGTTGATATTGGCAAAGGTATCTTTTGGAAAAACATAGCGTTTATCCAAACTCATGGTCACCTTCGCTTTATAGCTGGTGGTATCCAAGCTGATGTCGGTGACCCGTCCTACCAACACCCCCGCACTTTTGATCGAAGCCTTGGGTTTCAGCCCGCCGATGTTGTCAAAATAGGCAGTCACTTGATAGGTTTCTGCCACATTATAAGTGCTCAGATTGCCGACTTTCATCGCCAACATCACCAACGCGGCAATGCCTGCCATCACAAATATCCCTACCCATAAATCCAGTGTGGTGCGTTCCATACTTAACTTCCTCCAAACATCATTGCGGTCAAAATAAAATCCAGCATCAAAATTGCCAAAGACGAGGTGACTACCGTGCGGGTGGTCGCACCCGATACGCCCTCGGCGGTGGGGGGCGCGTCATAGCCTTCAAACAAAGCAATAATCGTCACCACCGTGCCAAATACAAAACTCTTTAATACGCCATTCATTACGTCGTGCTTAAAATCCACCGCAGCCTGCATTTGCGACCAGAACGAGCCTTCATCCACACCGATTTGCACCACGCCGACGAAATAGCCGCCCAAAATCCCCATCGCGCTGAACAACGCTGCCAACAACGGCATGGAAATCACCCCTGCCCAAAAACGCGGGGCGACGATACGGGCGATGGGATTCACCGCCATCATTTCCATCGCAGACACTTGTTCCGTGGCTTTCATCAAGCCAATTTCAGCGGTCATCGCCGACCCTGCGCGACTGGCGAACAATAATGCAGCCACCACAGGGCCGAGTTCTCGCACCAAGCCCAACGCCACCATCACACCCAACGCAGACTCTGAACCATAGCGTTTCAGCGTTTCATAGCCTTGCAAGCCCAACACCATGCCGACGAATAATCCTGCCACCACAATGATGATGAGGGACATCACGCCCGTGGAAAATAACTCTTTGATAATCAAATGGAAACGGCGAAAGCTGTTGCCTGAATGAAACAAAATCAAGCCAAAAAATCGCGTCGCCAATCCAATGCGCCACACGGTATCGACTATGCGGTGACCAATCCCACGTAAAGCACTCACGATAGCCATTAAGATTCAACCTTTAAATTCAAATCCTGACGGTAATCCCCGCCAGGGTAATGGAACGGCACAGGACCATCCACCTCGCCACGCACAAATTGACGCACCCAATCCTTTTCGGAATGGCGAATTTCGTCTGGCGTGCCTTCTTCCACAATGACCCCGTTCGCCATAAAGTAAACGTAATCCACGATTTTTAACGATTCTTGCACGTCATGCGTGACCACCACCGAGGTCGCCCCCAAGGCATCGTTTAAGCGGCGAATCAAATCGCCCACCACGGTCAACGAAATCGGATCCAGCCCTGCAAACGGTTCGTCATACATAACCAGCATGGGATCAAGGGCTACGGTGCGCGCCAACGCCACCCGCCGCGCCATCCCGCCTGATAATTCTGACGGCATTAAATTATGCGTACCGCGCAAGCCCACGGCGTGCAGCTTCATCAACACTAAATCATGGATCAATTCTTCAGGCAAATCGGTATGTTCGCGCATTTGAAATGCCACATTGTCATACACGGACATATCGGTAAACAACGCACCAAACTGGAACAACATCCCCATTTTGCGGCGCATCGCGTACAAACCCGCTTGATCCAGCTCGTGAATGATTTGCCCATCGACTTTGACATGGCCTTTCGTGGGCTTTAGCGCGCCGCCGATATGGCGCAATAATGTCGTTTTACCACAACCACTTAGCCCCATAATCGCAATAAGCTTTCCTTTCGGAAAGGTCATATTGATGCCTTTTAAAATGGCACGCTGATCGTAGGAAAAATTAAGGTCTCGAATTTCGACCAAGGCAGATGAAGACAAGGTGAGATTACCTAAAAACGAAGGATGCGCATTCTAAACTAGACTGACAGGATTACTCAAATTATCGTCACGACCCAGTACGATATAAATGGATGTCTAGTCATCTTTTGGTGGCTACTTCTTGCGCTTGGCTTTTTCGTACAGCGGCATCACTTCAGGCAAATGGCGTTGAATTTCTTGCACCCGATTTTGCCCAGACGGATGAGTCGAGAGCCATTGCGGTGGCGCACCTTTGTTAGCGGCAGTCATTTTTTGCCACAACGACACGCCTGCACGCGGGTCATAACCTGCGCGTGCCGCCAATTCCAAGCCCACAATATCCGCATCGGTTTCATCACCGCGTGAAAATTTTAGGGTCAACAATGAACCGCCCGCCTGAAACAAGCTGCCATATTGCCCGCCGCCAATTTTCTGGCTCAAGATGGAAATGCCAAACTGGGTCAACTCACTTTTTGCCATCCGCGCCCGTGCATGTTCGCGCAACGCGTGGGCAATTTCATGCGCCATCACAATCGCGATTTCATCATCGCTTAATTTCAAGGTCTCAACCAGCCCAGAATACACCGCAATTTTGCCGCCTGGCATACAAAAAGCATTGAGCTGCGCATCCTGAATTAAATTCACTTCCCATTTCCATTGACTGGCGTTACCGTTGAATTTATTGGAAAAAGGAATGATGCGGGTCGCAATGGCGCGCAAGCGTCGCACTTGCGAGTCGTTATCCGCGCCCAAGGTGTGATCGGCGGCGGCTTTTTGCAATACCTCGGCATATTGCACCTCTGCTTGCTGCTCCAATTGCTTGGCAGGCACGAGATTGCGTAATGCTGAAGGCTTGCCGACATTCACCCCCTCGGCGTAGGCAAGACCAACTTGCCCCGTCAAGCAGCAGACCGTCAGTGCCGCGCCGAGCAAGGACGTGGCTTTGGTTTTGGAAAACATAACAAGAACTCCCGTGAATTGAATTGGCGCAAATGATAGCGGAAAACACGGGCGACTTTGGTGCAATAAATTTTATTTCAGCTTGCGAAATGAATCACAATGATTAAAATGAACAACAATTTCACCGAACGAGGAGGATGACCATGAAAACGATGACGGCACGCGATGCCAAAACCCACTTTGGGGAACTGCTGGATACCATGCAACGAGAACCTGTGCTGGTCACCAAAAACAACCGTCCTGTGGGTATTATGATTTCCATCGAAGATGCAGCCAACACCCTGATTCCTGAACTATTTATGGCAAAAGAAGCGGGCTATGACGAATGGTTTCATGCCAAAGTCAGTACCACGCTTGCAGCCGTCAACGCAGGAGCATCAACGCTGTCCGAACACGATGCAGTGATGGCACGCGTATGGGAACGCATCCAAGCAAAATCCCGCCCAGTCGCTATTTGACGTGATGTTGAACATTTTATGGTCGGAACAGGCAGAACAAGACCTTGAACAAATCTTGTCTTACTATCTCGAACAAGCAGGGATGCGCGTCGCTGAATCCGTATATACCCGAATCAAGGCACAAATCGGTATGCTCAATCTCTTTCCAGAGCGCACACGCCTAGGCAGAGTGGAAGGCACAAGAGAATGTGTCATCAGCCGATTACCCTATATTGCCGTCATCGAAGTCAGTGCCGACGCGGTACGGGTGCTGAACATTATCCACACGGCGAAAAAGTATCCGTAATGAGAGTCTGCCGTTGGGTGGTAATAAGCGCGGCGCATTGTACAAAATGACAAGGCGGTTTCAAGTCCCAAGTTAAAAATTGCACACTATTCGGACCGTTTAGATTTCATAAAGTCTTTAAGCCATTCTTGCGCCCACTTAGTTCCTTTTTGACGTTCCAACAAAGCATCAGTCGCACCCTCAACCATAAGTTCCCAATTAGAGCCGTATTCGAGTTTACAAACATAGGAAAGACTCAAAAGCTCCTTGAATTTGTCCTTGTGGTTAAGGTTTGTGTAGGCATACCAACCGCAAGAAAGTCCAACATAGTGGGAAGAGTTCCCTCGGTGAGGTGAATTCTCAGGAAAGAGATCGTCAGGATTTTTTGCAAAGTGACAAATCTTATTTTTCCTAGGCTGGGCGATGAGTATGTCTAAAACATCCTTTTGGTGGCGATAAAATTGTTCTATCAGCCACACATAAGCATCTTTTCCTGTATCAAAGCTCCTGCTCTCTGAACCAAAAGTAGCGATTGTGGGAGTTGAGCCACCGCGTTTGGTTTTGGCAGGAAAACGCTCACAAAGAACCTCATCAGCAATTTTAGCAAACTCTCGGTTTCCTTTTGCAAGTGCATTTTTCTTCATATTTTGTAGCTCTTCACAAGTTCTGAGAGGGTCTCGAACGCGTTGTTCAAATTGAGTGATGTCCATATTAAGTGCCTTGTGAATTCAGTTAAGTTGACTACGACAACTAGATGAGAACATTTTTGCTACCCCATCACCCCCGCCTTTTCCTCTTGTTCATCTGCAAAGTAGCCAGACCGTACCATCGGGGCGCAGATATGATTTTGCATTTACCGAAACATTCTCCGCAATACTTACAATTTCAAAAACGTCGCAGGTTTCAAGATAGCAATCCCACGATACGGATTCAAAATGCAAAGGTCTTCATCACTGGAGACCATAATTTCCGCTTTTGCGGATAAAGCCAATGCTAAAAACGGGTTATCCTTGGGGTCGCGGCAATCAAAAACGGTTTCGGTGACGGGATACTGTATCGCGCTTTGACGATATAGCTTCAAAAAAGCCAGCCTATTCTCAAGCGAAATATACCGATCAAATTTATCTCGGCGCAGCACTGTTTCCAGCTCGGCAAGGGTTTCCTCTGACACACAGACCGCAAATTCGCGCAGTGCTTTTGAATAGGCTTGACTGGGAACAGACCCAAAACGAAAAGACGCACTGACCAGTGTACCCGTGTCGATGATAATTCATTTATCGAAGTTCATGGACAAGTTGGTTAATGTCGTCATCGCTAAGCTGATTGGCAAGTGGATCGACCTTGACTTTATCCCTATACGCGGCATAAGTCGCAACCGCCTCGTCGCGCCTTGTCTGGCTGGAAAAAAGTTTGCGTAATTCATCAGGCGAAATAATAAACGCCAGTGGTCGCCCCCGTCGTGTGATGGTGACTGGCTCGCGTTGGGCGGTATCAAGCATTTCACCAAATCGGTTTTGTGCTTCGGTAGAAGTGATGGTTATCATGGCAGATATATACGCAAGTATTATTAGGTGTTTTGGCTATTATAGCCAATTTGTACAAGATAAAAGCAATTTTAGAGCAGGTTGTGAGTAAGCAGCCCGCACCCACAAGCTGCGGTCTAAAATCTACCCCATCACCCCTGCTTTTTCCGCCTGTTCATCTGCAAAATAACTCGATCTCACCATCGGGGCGCAGGCGGCGTGGTCGAAGCCCATTGCTTTGGCTTCTTGTTCCAGCCGTGTGAAGGTTTCCAGCGGGGCGTAGCGCAACACGGGCAGGTGTCCATCGGAGGGTTGTAAATACTGTCCGATGGTGAGCATATTGACCCCGTGTTCGCGCAGGTCGCGCATGACTTCCAACACTTCTTCGTCGGTTTCGCCCAAGCCTAACATCAAGCCTGATTTGGTGGGGACGTGGGGGAAGCGGATTTTGAAGTCTTGCAGTAATTTGAGTGAGTGGGCGTAATCTGCGCCAGGGCGGGCGAGTTTGTACAGGCGCGGCACGGTTTCGAGATTGTGATTCAGCACGTCGGGCAAGCCGTTCGCCAATGCGTCCAAGGCTTCGTTCAAACGCCCGCGAAAGTCGGGGACGAGGATTTCTAAGCGGGTGTCAGGCGAACTGGCGCGAATCGCCGTCAGGCAATCGACAAAATGTTGCGCGCCGCCGTCGCGTAAATCGTCGCGATCCACGCTGGTGATGACCACATATTTCAGCTTCAACAGCCCGATGGAGCGCGCTAAATTTTCGGGTTCATCGGCATCGGGCGGCAGCGGTTTGCCGTGCGCGACATCGCAAAACGGGCAGCGGCGGGTGCAAATGTCACCCAAAATCATAAAGCTGGCTGTGCCTTTGCTGAAGCATTCGCCGATGTTGGGGCAGGAGGCTTCTTCGCAAACCGTGTGCAATTGGTGTTCGCGCAACATGCGTTTGACTTCGGTGTAGCCCGCGCCGCTACTGGCTTTGACGCGTATCCACTGCGGTTTGCGCAAGCGTTCGGCAAGCGGGACGATTTTGATGGGATTGCGGGCGGTTTTGGCTGCACCTGTTTGTTTGTTGTCGGAGTGGCTCATGGTTGACCTAAAAATAAAATGGGCTTGATGTCTATTGAGCGATACCTATTTCGTTCGCATTACCGAATACAGGACACTGCTAAGCACTTGTTGATGATCTGGCGGCAAGGCGGTGATCGGCGTTCATGCGCGGTGTCCTACCTCGCTGACCATTGCTCACGACAGATCGTGAACAGGTTTTAAAGTCATAAGACGGGTTCGCCATCAGGCAATTTGCTCTGGATAACAAAACTACGCTAAATATCCTGTGGGGTCTGCCACGCCTGCGGCGGCGAAGCCCGCGCTGCGTAAGCGGCAAGAGTCGCATTTGCCACAGGCTTTGCCGTCTAAATCGGCTTGATAACAGGATACCGTTTCGGCGTAGTTCACGCCTAATGCCGTGCCTTGCTGGATGATGTCGGCTTTGGAGAGGTGTAATAAGGGCGCGTGTAAGGTCAGCGGATGTCCTTCGACTGCGGCTTTGGTGGCGAGGTTTGCCATGGCTTCAAAGGCGGCAATATAGTCGGGGCGGCAGTCTGGATAGCCCGAATAATCGACGGCATTTACGCCAATAAAAATATCCTGCGCTTGCAAGACTTCCGCCCATGCCAGTGCCAGCGACAACATGATGGTGTTGCGCGCAGGGACGTAGGTGAGGGGAATGCCAGTAGTTTGCTGTTGTGGCACGGCGATGGCGTTGTCGGTCAATGCCGAGCCACCGAAGCTGGTTAAATCAATGTGAATCACTCGGTGTTCATGCGCGCCTAAGCTACGCGCCACGCGTTGCGCAGCGGCAAGTTCGGCATGATGACGTTGCCCATAATCGACGCTCAAGGCGTAGCAAGTGAATCCCTGACGATGCGCCATCGCCAAAACCGTGGCGGAATCGAGTCCGCCAGATAACAATACCACCGCGTTTTTCATCCTTATTTCCCTACCGCGTTGTCCCACAAAATTTTATGTAATTGCACTTGCAAGCGTACCGATAAACGGTCGCGCAATATCCATTCTGCCAACTGGGCGGCATCCAGCCCGCCGTGGGTGGGCGACATCAGCACGGGGCATTTTTCGGTGAGCTGGTATGCCGCCATGATTTGCTTCGCCCACAGGTAATCATCCTCATCGCACAACACGAATTTGATTTCATCGTGCGGGGTCAATAAGGCTAAATTTTCCCAACGATTTTTGGCGACTTCGCCCGACCCTAGCGTTTTAATATCCACCACCCGCATCACGCGAGCATCCACTGCCGCAATATCCAGCGCGCCGCCTGTTTCCAGCGAGACTTGATAACCCGCGTCGCATAAGGCTTGTAGCAGCAATAAGCAGTGCTTTTGCGCCAGAGGCTCGCCGCCTGTGACAGTGACATATTGCGGGTGATATTGGGCAACTTGGGCAAGAATATCGGGGAGGCTTTGTGTTTGCCCACCTGTAAACGCGTAGGCGGTATCACAATAGGTGCAACGCAGTGGGCAACCTGTCAGGCGTATAAACACCGTGGGTAGCCCGACTCGGCTGGTTTCACCTTGCAGGGAGTAAAAAATTTCGGTGATGCGCAACTGCGCGGCACGATGCGACATAAGCAATTAGTGCAGTGTGGCAAGCTGTTTTTTCGCTTTCGCAGCAGCATCGCTTTTCGGGTATTGCTTAATGAGTTGCTTTAAGGTGATCTTTGCTTCTCGTGTTTGTTTTAATGCTTGCTGACAAGCCGCCATATTTAACAAGACTTCAGGGCTACGGGGCGTTTCTGGGTAATCCTTTAGGAAGTTTTGATAAACCAGCAAGGCACTTTTGTAATCATTGTCACCATACAGCGCATTACCTAGGCCATAGATGGCATTGGGAATTTGTACGGATTCAGGGTATTGCTTGATAAAGTCACCAAAAGCTCTGGTTGCATTGGTATAACTTCTCCCCTTGAGCAGGACAAAACCTCGTTCCAAGATTCTATTTTCCACGGTAGGGTCAAAAGCGTCAGCACTGGCGGCTAGCGCAGCGGGTGTGGCGGCTGTTGCAGGGATGACCGCTGCATTCTCGTTTGCCGCAGGAGGCACTACCCCGCTGGATTCAATACGACGCAAGCGCGTGTCTAAATCAATATAAAAATCTTTCTCACGCTTTTCGGCACTTTGCAGGCCATGCGCAAGTTCTTCATTTTGTCCGCGTAAGGTGCGGTTTTCTATGGACAGTGCCTCGATTTGCGTTTGCAAATCCAAAATGGCCTGTGTTTGTTGTTTATGGCGATCTTGTGCTAACGCGTCCGAACGATCAAGGTTCGTTTGAACAAGTTGAGCTTGAGCGCGTGCTTCGTCATCCGAAAACAGCCCCGCTTGAGCGGGGCTGATGCAGCACAAAGCCAATAGAATAAAGGCGTGCTTTAGCATGGTATTACTTATAGCTCATGTCAGAACGACGATTTTGTGACCAAGCTTCTTCACCATGACCCATGACTTTTGGTTTTTCTTCGCCCAAACTGGCTGCTTCAACTTGATCCGCTTTTGCGCCGCCCAATTCCAGCATTTTCTTCACGCCGTCGGCACGACGTTGCCCCAAGGCTAAGTTGTATTCATTGCTACCGCGTTCATCGGCATTGCCTTCAACGCGCATTTTAACGTTAGTATGCTCGGTCAAGTATTTAGCATGCGCTTGCACCGCTGGTTTATCCGTTTCTTGTATCACTGATACATCGAAGGGGTAGTAAACGCTGGTGGCTTGGCTTGGTAAACGATTACGTGCGGCAGCTTCATCGGCTGCTTTTTTGGCAGCGGCTTCATCGGCTGCTTTTTGAGCCGCTGCTGCGTCGGCTGCTTTTTGAGCGGCCGCTTTACGAGCGGCTTCTTCTTCAGCCATTTTTTTAGCCGCAGCATCCGCAGCACTGGTGTCAACAGGTGGTACTGGTTTTGGGGCAGGAGCAGCACAAGCTGCTAACAAGGACAACAACAGACCACTGATTACGATTTTCTTCATGCTATTTCTCCTTATGTTCGGTTGGAATTTTAACGTCGGGTTTCCCATACAGGCTCACGTGCATCGCCGCTTTGTGTAAACATTTGCTGCTTGACACGACCATCACTTGAAACGGTCGCCAATATACCACGACCACGACCTTCGCTGGCAAAAAGGATGAGCTTGCCATTGGGGGCATAACTGGGTTTCTTCTCCCAACCACCCTCGGTGAGTATGGTCATTTGTCCTGTTTGGAAATCTTGTGTGGCAATGTAAAACTTGCCATTGGCGCGATGGGTAAAAACAAACCCTTTGCCATCGGGCTGATGCCGTGGCGAATAATTAGCCCCTTCTCCAAACGTCAGCCGCTTCGCCATCCCGCCTTGTGTGGGCATTTGATAAATTTGCGCGCTGCCCCCTCGATCCGAGGTAAAAATCAAAGACTGCCCGTCAGGGGAGAAGTGCGGCTCAGTATCAATAGCACCACTGAAACTAATACGTTGCACCCCCGCACCGTCAGGGCGCATTAAATAAATTTGCGAACCTTGATCCCGCGTTAAGACCACCGCCAATTGGCGACCATCAGGTGACCATGCAGGTGCGCTGTTGCTCCCAGGAAAATTGGCGACTAATACGCGTTGTTGCGTCAGAAGCGACTGTACATACACGGCTGCGTGACCATTTTCAAAGCTCACATAGGCTAAGTGACTGCCATCTGGCGACCAAGCGGGCGACATAATCGGGCTGTTCCGCGCTAAAACCACTTGTTCGTGATAGCCATCACTGTCTGCGACCAAGAGGCGAAAACCGCTTCCTTGGCGATTCACGTAAGCAAATCGGCTGGAAAATATGCCTTTGCTACCCGTTAAATTTTCATAAATCAAATCGGCGATATGGTGACCAATTGCCCGCACTTGTCCTGCTGTGGCAGAGGAGACCTCGGCAATTGCCTGACGCTGCTTGACAATATCCAGCAAGAAAAACTGCGCTTCAACACGCCCCGTAGGCAAGGTCGTGACCCTCCCTAAACCCAGCGCATCCACGCCTCGTTCGCGCCAACGAGGATAGCTCACTGCTTCTGGCGTATTGGCTTTTTCATCGGTTGCATCAATTAGGCGAAATAGACCGCAACGCATCAAGTCGCCCCGCACCACGTCGTTGATTTCACTCGCTAACGCGGCATCACCGCCAAAAGGGGCGATAGACACGGGAATTTGGTTTTCACCTGCGCCGATAATTTCAATATCCAACACCGCTGCTGCCATACCCGCTTGCAACAGCATGACCACGCCTAACATCATTTTTAGTAACATAACCTATCCTTATTCAACGGGTTTAAACACCAATTTTAATTCACGAAACTGACCGAATAATTCACTATCGGGCGGCAAAGGTAGGGGCTGCGCCTTGATAATCGCCCGTTCTACGGCGTTGGCATACCCCAAGTGACTTGACCTTGCCAAGCGTACACTCATCACCGAACCATCAGGTAATAACGTGACTAAAAATTCAACCCGTGCATCTTCGGGTACATCGGGCGGCATGACAATGTAACGTTTAATTTTGGCTTTGATTTTGCTGACATACTCAGCCAATAGGCGTTCTAATTCTGTGGCTTTTACGGCATCTGCCAGTCTTAGTTGTTGCCCGACGCGTCCCCCGCCCCGAGGCGTATTTCGATTTCCCCCTTCAATACCATAGCGTTCCAATAAAGATTGTGGATTTTTTCGATTGGATTCGGCGGGTTTTTGCACCGTGCGCGTAGGCTTCGTGACGGTTTTGGGGGGTATTGGGACAGGCTTGGGCGGTTTTTCCGCTGGTACGACAATCTCTGGTTTTACGACTTCGATGGGGGGAGGCGGCGGCTCTACTAATGTGGGTGCAAGTGCGGCCGTATCAGGTGATAAACCGCCTGCTGGCACACCCGCTGGCACTGGCACTGCATCCCATAATTCGACACTCATGGCCTCCATCGGCGGTTTGCTTTGCCAGCTCAAGCCAAAATACAATACGGCAAAAAATGCGCCGTGTACCAGCAACGCCAGCACGCCTGCCGAAAACTGATAAGGTTCGCGGTAGGTTGCGCTGGTCATTTTGCGTCCATTTGAGTCAGCAACCCAACTTTATTCACGTTGCCTTCTTTCAGCACCGCCATCACGTTCATCACTTCTTCGTAGCGTACGTTTTTGTCTGCGGCGATGACCACAGCTTGATCGGCTTGTAGTGCTTGGCGGATTTGAATCTCTTTCAACAAATTAGGCAGCGCGACGTTCCACTCTTGCTCGCTTTGCCCCGTATCACGCAAGGTCAAAGTCGAATCTTTCTTGATGGTCACCACCAATGGGGGAATCGCGGCAGCAGGCGCGGCGGATTTATTGACGCTGGGTAGGTCAATTTGTCCAGGATTCATCATCGGTGCGGTCACCATAAAGATCACCAGCAAGACCAGCATCACGTCGATGTAGGGCACGACATTGATTTGACTCATTAACGATTGAGTACCACGACGATTCGTTCTCATGGTTGGCGTTGCAGTACGTTAGAAAATTCTTCGGTGAAACTTTCAAAGCGCGAGGATAAACGATTGATGTCATGGGCATAGCGGTTATACGCCACCACCGCAGGAATCGCGGCGAATAGCCCCATCGCGGTGGCGACTAAGGCTTCGGCAATGCCAGGGGCGACATGGGCGAGAGTGGCTTGTCCCACATTTGCCAAGCCGCGAAACGCGTTCATAATCCCCCACACCGTGCCGAACAGCCCAACATAAGGGCTGACCGAACCGACAGAGGCTAGAAACGACAAGTGCGATTCCAGCCTGTCCATTTCACGTTGATAGGTCGCCCGCATGGCGCGGCGCGTGCCATCCATCAACGCGCTGCTATTGATCCCAGGTTGTTTTTTCAACTTGGCAAACTCGACCGCCCCCGCCAAAAAGATGCGTTCCAACGCGCCTTGATTGCTGGGCTGCACGGCACTGACCTGTTTATACAAGTCATTCAAATTCGGACTATTCCAAAATGCGGCTTCAAACTTGTCCGTCAATTTGAGTTCGCGACGTAAGGTAAATAATTTCTGGAAAATGTAGCCCCACGACATCATGGAAACGAATAACAACAAACCCATGACCAACTGCACCAGCACGCTGGCACTGAGAATCAGATGAATAAACGATAAATCCTGCGTGACTTGCATATTTAACCTTTCTTTTTCAATGCGTTACACCGTGCGCAAAGCACGCACTTCCTCAACCGCCACGCCCACTTTGAGCGCGATGGTCGCATCATCTAAAATATCCAACAACGAACGGGCGATGTTGAGTTTTTCAGTTAAACGACCTTGTTCGATACCTTGTTCGATACCTTGTTCGATGCCTTGTTCAATGCCTTGTTCAATGCCTTGTTCAATGCCTTGTTCAATACCTTGCTCGATACCTTCTTGCAAGCCCGCTTTACGCCCCTCTTGTAACCCCGCTTCACGCCCCTGACGCTCGGCTTTGGTCAATGCGCCGCGCTGGTCTTGGATATAAATCAGCCGCCGTTCTTGGTCGTCTAGCTCTTCG
>FZPZ01000013.1_pt1 | contig 32485 bp, 26 predicted proteins | sample 1534811 | NCBI WGS metagenome assembly FZPZ01 (sample SAMEA104161953, study PRJEB21768) | metagenome | biome: subterrestrial habitat; feature: phreatic zone; material: underground water | place: France | collected 2016-06-01 | depth 60 m | reverse complement strand
TTCATAGCCAACTCCTTTTCAAAATACCACCAAACCCGCCATTAGTTTACTCCCTTTGGGCATAATGAGAATTGCTGGTCATGCCGCTCTTTTTTCGTACTCATTGCACGTGTTGTGCCAGGAAATACGGATGGGTTCTTGCGTTTGTCGTGGGTTATTTTGGTAAGCTTACGACTCATGGCGAAATACTTCGGGTAATAATCCTGCTTTGCAGATTGAGGCGGGCTGGAAACTCCCTTATCCCTGTTTCGCTTGCTACAATATACAGTCATTAACGTGAGCTGATTCACGTATTCAACTTAATCACGGAGAGCTCCAGTGCGCGTATTTCGACTTTTATGGGTGTTATGGTTTTTCATGGTGTTGCCAGCGCAGGCAGAAGATGCGCGCGTGGCGTTGGTGATTGGCAATAGTGCGTACACCAATTCTCCGTTGAGAAACCCTGTTTATGACGCGCAAGATGTCGCGCGTAAACTGCGTGGCTTAGGGTTTGAGGTGGTTGAGCGGACGAATATGACCACAAAACAAATCGGTAGCACCTTGGCGCAGTTCCGTAGCAAACTCAGTCCTGGTGCGGTGGCGGTGGTGTTTTATGCGGGGCATGGGGTGCAAATCAAGGGGGAGAATTACTTGCCTGCGGTCGATGCTGACATTAACACTGAAGAGGAAGTGCCGAATCAAAGTTTGTCGATGCGCCAACTCATGGATGTGTTGGATGTTGCCAAAACACGGCTTAACTTAGTTTTTCTGGATGCGTGTCGCAACAATCCCTACGCGCGGAGCTTCCGTTCTGGGGATCGCGGACTGGCGCGCGTTAGCGCACCATCAGGCACGTTGATTTCGTATGCTACCCGCCCTGGTAGTGTGGCAGCAGATGGTCGGGGGAAAAATGGTTTGTACACCAGCAAGTTGTTGTTGCAATTAGATAGCCATGAGCAGATTGAACAAGCCTTAAAACACGTGATCGTCGAGGTCAAAAAGGAATCCGATGGCAAACAAGAGCCGTGGATGGAAGGCAGTATTGAAGGCAACTTTTGCTTTGCGGGTTGTGTGGAAAATATCCCCGCCGCCGCAGTTCCTTTGGTTAAAACTGATGCACAGATTGAAGATGAATTTTGGGATGCTATCAAAAATAGTGAAGAGTTGGCGAGCTTTGAGGAATACCGCCGCGCCTATCCTCAAGGTCGCTACCTTAAACTTGCCAAACTGAAAATCGCGCAGCTTAAGAAAAACCCTACGCATATCGCCACCACCAATACGACCACGCGAATTGCGCCTGCACCAATGAGCGCGGCAGCGATCCAAGAACCCGACATGGTCGCCATCTTGGCAGGCAGTTTTACCATGGGTTGCAAGGAAAATTGGAGCAGTAACTGTGGCATAGATGAAAAACCAGCCCATGTCGTCAACGTGAACGCCTTCCAATTAGCCAAACATGAAGTGACGCAAGCATTATGGCAAACGGTGATGGGCAGCAATCCCAGTGGTTTTGCCAACTGTGGTGACACGTGTCCTGTCGAGCGAGTGAGCTGGGAAGATATTCAAACTTTTATTCAAAAACTCAATGCCTTAACGGGTAAACAATACCGTTTGCCCAGTGAGGCAGAATGGGAATATGCCTGTCGCGCAGGCGGCGAAGTTACGTATTGCGGCGGCAATAAGGTGGATATGCTCGCTTGGCATGAAAGAAATAGTGAAGGGAAAACGCATCCTGTCGGCACTAAACAAGCGAACGCGTTTGGTTTGTTTGATATGAGCGGCAATGTGTGGGAGTGGGTACAAGATTGCAATGGGAGCTATCAAGATGCCCCCAACAATGGCGCGGCACGTTTAGGTTGCGATGCTGGCAGCCGACGGATGTTGCGCGGGGGTTCTTGGTACTATGACCCCAAATTCGCGCGAGCCGCTTTCCGCGTCAGCAACTCCGCCACGATTCGCGACCATGGTATCGGCTTTCGTCTTGCGATCACGCTACCGTAACGTACTTTCTGCAAGGTGCTGTAAAATATAAATTGATTAAAGGAGAATAAAATGTTGCGTAATATACTGTTTTTATTGGCTATAGTTTTCTTAACAGGCTGTGGCTATAACGATTTTCAACTTAAAGACGAGCAGGTGAAGGCTGCTTGGAGCGAGGTGTTGAACCAATATAAACGCCGTGCAGATTTGGTGCCGAATTTGGTGAGCGTGGTGCAAGGCTATGCACAGCATGAACAAGCGGTGTTTATTGGGGTGTCGGCGGCACGTGCCAGTGTGGGTAATATCCAAGCCACGCCTGAGCTGATTAACGATCCCGCTGCTTTTGCCAAGTTCCAAGAAGCGCAAGGGCAGATGACTTCGGCGTTAAGTCGCTTGATGGTGGTGGTGGAAAAATATCCTGATCTCAAGGCGGACAAGGGCTTTCGCGATTTGCAAGCGCAGTTGGAAGGCACGGAAAATCGCATCACTGTCGCCCGCAATCGCTATATCGAATCGGTCAAAGATTACAACGTGTTGGCGCGTAGCTTCCCCACCAATTTGACTGCAAAAATGTTTGATTACCCCGTCAAGCCGTCCTTTACCGTGGAAAATGAAAAAGCCATTTCCGACGCGCCCAAGGTAGATTTCACCCCCGCGCCAGCCGTTCAGGGGAAATAGCATGAAAGCCCGCTGGTGGTGGCTGCTGGGTTTGCTGTTTATGCTCTCGGCTTATGCCGAAGTTGCTGTTCCTGAATTAAAGCAGCGCGTTACCGACTTAACCGCCACCTTAAATGCGGCGCAAATTCAAACGCTGGAAACAAAATTAGCGGATTTTGAAGGCAAAAAAGGTTCGCAAATTGGCGTACTGATTGTGCCGACCACCCAACCCGAAACCATAGAGCAATACAGCATCCGCGTGGTGGACAAGTGGAAGTTGGGGCGCAAAGGCGTGGATGATGGGGTGTTGTTGCTGGTTGCCAAAAATGACCGCAAATTACGCATCGAAGTCGGGCGAGGATTGGAAGGCGCGCTGAACGATGCCACGGCAAAACGCATTATTGCCGAAATCATTACGCCAGCATTTAAAGCGGGGGATTATGCGGGTGGGATAGCAGCGGGGACGGATAGTATTATTAAAGTGGTGAATGGGGAGGTGCTGCCGCCTCCACCCGCGTCGCTAGCCGTGGTTGAGAATACGGACTTTGATCCTGAAGGACAATTAGGAGGGCTGATTGTCGCACTGATTTTGGGTGTCCCTTTTTTCTTGCTCATGTTTTTTGGCAAATTTAAAGGCGGTGGGCATTATCAGAACTATGGGAGCTATAGTGGAGGTGATTGGGGTAGTAGTGGCGGCAGCTCCAGCAGTTCCGATAGCTTCAGCGGTGGTGGCGGTGGTTTCAGTGGTGGCGGTTCTTCAGGGAGTTGGTAATGAACACAAAGCGCATTTTTCAGCATCTTTTTTACTGTCGCGCCAGCATGAGGCGGCTGTTTCCCTCGACTACGCTAGATGCCATTGAAAACGCCGTGCGTGTTGCCGAAACCCAGCATTTAGGGCAAATTCGTTTTGCCATTGAAGCGGCATTGCCTTTGACGGTGCTGTTTGCCGATCAATCTTCGCGTGCGCGTGCGCTGTCGGTGTTTGCGCAACTGGGCGTGTGGGATACCGAGCGCAATAACGGCGTGCTGATTTACCTGTTATTAGCGGATCGCAAAGTCGAAATCGTCGCAGATCGCGGCATACACGCCAAATTGGGCGATGCCACTTGGGCGAGCATTTGCCGTGCCATGGAAAGTCATTTCCGCAACGGCAATTTTGAACAAGGTGCCTTGGCGGGCGTGAAACAAGTCGCCGCGTATTTGACCGCGCATTACCCGCAAGGGGAGGGCGATGAATCGAATGAGTTGCCTGATCGCCCTGTACTGATGCCCTAAATTACTTTTATCATCCCTCAATTATGAAAACGCGTTGGTATTTGCTATTGCTTTGGTTTCTGATGGATTCGGCATTCGCCGAAGTCGCGGAACCTGCTCAAGCAGGATGGATTGCGGTGATATTTTTTTTGGTATCGGCAGGGATTGCTATCTTGATTTTTAAGTTATTGAATCGACTTGCTAAACGTGTAAAAGGCAATGCGGGCGGTAACGATAGCGCGAGTCATGACCTCGACATGAACACGACTAGCGATAGTACGAGCCACGACAATAGCTTCAGTGGAGGCGGTGGGGATTGTGGTGGCGGCGGAGCTTCTGGTGATTAGTCGTCCATTTAATTTGAAGACTTAAATTTATGAATACAAACATTTTAGCAGGTGACATTGGCGGGACTAAAACCCGTTTGGCGATGGTCAATGTCCAAGGGACAACCGTGAGCATACAACGCGAGGTGAGTTATCCCAGCGCGAATTACGCACAGTTTGATGATTTATTGGCAGATTTCCTGTCACAAGGGGAAATCCCGCGCCGTGTTGGCTTGGGCATTGCGGGGCCGATACAAGGTCGCGTGGTGAATACCACCAATTTGCCGTGGCGTATTGATGCCGATGCGTTGCAAGCGCGTTTTGGATTTGAATGTTGCGCCTTGTTAAATGATTTGGAAGCGACCGCGTGCGGTTTGCCCGCGTTGGGTGAGGCAGATTGGCTGGTGTTGCAAGCGGGTTCTCCCCAAGCCTGCGGCAATGCGGCGGTGATTGCAGCAGGAACAGGATTGGGTGAGGCGGGACTGTTTTGGGATGGTCAACAACATCGCCCTTTTGCCACCGAAGGTGGACACACCAGCTTCAGTCCTGACAATGAAATCGAGCGTGCATTGCTGGTTCACCTGCAAGCGCAATTTGGTCATGTCAGTTGGGAACGCGTGGTATCGGGCATGGGGATTGTCAGTTTGTACCAGTTTTTCCGTGTCTATCGTCAAGTGGCTGAACCGCATTGGCTGCGGGATGGTATCGCGCAAGGCGATGCTGCGGCGGCGATTTCGCAAGCGGGCTTGGCGGAAACCGATGCGATTTGCGTGGAAACCATGCAGATGTTTGTGCGGCTGTATGGCGCGGAAGCGGGCAATCTGGCATTGAAAACCATGAGTCGCGGTGGGTTGTATATCGGTGGCGGCATTGCCCCGAAAATTTTGCCCTTGTTGCAAAATGGCTTGTTTATGCAAGGATTTTTGCATAAGGGGCGTATGCGTCCCTTGCTAGAAGCCATGCCTGTCAAGGTAATTCTGAATGATAGGGCTGCATTGTTTGGCGCGGCATTGGCAGCGGTGTAGCGCTCTCCTCTTTCCATAGGTATCCATCAACTTTGTTCCCTCCCTCTAGCAGGGGGAGGGTTAGGGTGGGGGTGGAATCTCATTTAAAAACAAAAGTTTTTGTATTTGTAGGGACTCGTTGCTCGCGCTCGTGAGTAAATGCAATTCGCGCCTACGGCGCACCCTCTCCCTCAATTCTTCTCCCGCGAGCGGGCGAGGGGTGTTAATGGTGAATTGCGCAGTCACCTCTTTGCCTGTCTGATTTACCTCCTCAGTCTATTCTGGTCATAATTATCCTAATTTCATCCTCTCAATCCGCACGAAAAGCGCGTCACGCCTTATAATCCGCCCCTGATATTTTTGCCAACTTTGTTTATTGGGAGCTTTTGTTATGCCGCATAATTTGTTCAACACGCATCAATCCTTCGCACTTTCTGGAGGTCAATCAGGTGCTTTCTATTCTTTGCCCGCGCTGGAAGCGGCTGGCATTGGCAAAATTTCCCGTTTGCCCGTTTCGATTCGCATCGTGTTAGAAGCCGTATTGCGCAATTACGACGATAAAAAAATCTCCGAAGCGCATATTCGTCAATTGGCGAACTGGCAGCCCAATGCCGCACGCACGGAAGAAATTCCCTTCGTGGTGGCGCGTATCGTGTTGCAAGACTTTACGGGCGTGCCATTGTTGGCAGACTTGGCAGCGATGCGCGATGCCGCTGAAAAATTGGGCAAAAATCCAAAAATCATTGAACCGCTGGTGCCTGTGAATTTGGTGGTCGATCACTCGGTGCAAATCGACAGCTACAACAATCCAGACGCGTTGAAAATCAACATGGAACTGGAATTTGAGCGCAATACCGAACGCTACAAATTTATGAAGTGGGGGATGCAAGCCTTTGATACCTTTAAGGTTGTTCCGCCTGGCATCGGCATTGTGCATCAAGTCAACTTGGAATACTTGGCGCGTGGCGTGCAAAGCAAAAACGGCGTTTACTACCCCGATACCTTAGTTGGTACGGACTCCCATACCACCATGATTAACGGCATCGGCGTGGTTGGCTGGGGCGTGGGCGGGATTGAAGCGGAAGCGGGGATGTTGGGTCAGCCTGTGTATTTCCTGACTCCTGACGTAGTCGGCGTGAATTTGACGGGAAAATTGCGCGAAGGTGTGACCGCAACCGATTTGGTGTTGACTGTGACGGAAATGTTGCGCAAACACAAAGTCGTGGGTAAATTCGTGGAATTCTTCGGCGAAGGCACAGCGGCATTGACCCTGCCAGACCGTGCGACCATCGCCAACATGGCACCTGAATACGGCGCGACCATGGGCTTCTTCCCTGTGGATGATGTCACCGTCAACTTTATGCGCAACACAGGTCGCACTGACGCAGAAGTCTCCGCCTTTGAAGCCTATTTCAAGGCACAAAACCTGTTCGGCATTCCGCAAGCAGGCGACATCGACTACACCAGCGTGTTGGAACTGGACTTGTCCAGCATCGTGCCGTCCTTGGCAGGTCCAAAACGCCCGCAAGATCGTATCTTGTTGAACGCGATGCAAGACAGCTTCAACACTTTGTACAGCAAACCGCTTGCTGAAAATGGTTTCAACCAACCTGCCGAAAAATTGGCGCAACGCTTCCCCACAGGGCAAGGCGAGCTGGCGATTGGCAACGGCGATGTGTTGATCGCGGCGATTACTTCTTGCACCAACACTTCTAACCCCAGCGTGTTGCTGGCAGCGGGCTTGTTGGCACAAAAAGCCGTGGCGAAAGGCTTGACCGTCGCATCGCATATCAAAACTTCCCTCGCCCCTGGCTCGCGGGTGGTGACCAGCTATCTGCGCAACGCGGGGCTGTTGGATTCCTTGGCACAACTGGGTTTCAGCGTTGCGGCTTACGGTTGCACCACCTGTATCGGCAATGCAGGGCCGTTGCGTGAAGACATCGACCAAACCATCACCGAAAATGGCTTGATTTGCGCCGCCGTGTTGTCGGGCAACCGCAACTTTGAAGCGCGGATTCACCCCAATTTGAAAGCCAACTTCTTGGCATCGCCCCCGCTGGTCGTGGCTTACGCCATCGCAGGCAAGATGAATTTGAACTTGGACGTTGACCCATTGGGCAACGACCAAAACGGCAACCCCGTGTATTTGAAAGACATCTGGCCTTCTAACGAAGAAGTGCAAGCCGTCAGCAAATTCGCCACCGACCCAGCGGTGTACCGCGAGTTGTACAGCGATTTGACCAAAGACTTGCCCTTGTGGAACGCGATTTCCGCCAGTGTAGGCAATGTGTACGGTTGGGATGACTCCACCTACATCGCCCGCCCACCGTTCTTTGACAATCTTCCTCTCCTCAATCCTCTCCCGCAAGCGGGCGAGGAGGCAAACGGCTCGCTGCGCGAGGCAGGAACCTTTAATGGCAACATCAGCGGCGCGAAAGCCTTGGCGATTTTGGGTGATTCTGTCACCACCGATCACATCAGCCCCGCAGGCAGCTTTAAATCCACCACGCCTGCTGGTAAATACCTGTTGAGCCACGGCGTTGCCATCAAAGACTTCAACAGCTACGGCTCACGTCGCGGCAACCACGAAGTGATGATGCGCGGCACCTTCGCCAACGTGCGTATCAAAAACTTGATGCTGCCACTGAACGCAGACGGCACCCGCACCGAAGGCGGCTACACCCTGTACCACGGCGAACAAGTCGCGATTTACGATGCCGCCATGGCGCACATCGCCGCAGGCACGCCCACCGTGATTTTCGCAGGCGAAGAATACGGCACAGGTTCAAGCCGCGACTGGGCAGCCAAAGGCACGCAACTGTTGGGCGTTAAAGCCGTCGTCGCTCGCTCCTACGAACGTATCCACCGCAGCAACTTAGTCGGCATGGGCGTGTTGCCACTGCAATTTATCGGCGATACCTCAGCCGCCAGCCTGAACTTGGTCGGCAACGAAACCTTCGACATCAGCGGCATTGATGAGAATTTGAAACCGCAACAAAATGTCACCTTGACCATTCACCGCGCCGACGGCAGCAGCCAGCAAGTTGACCTGTTGTTGCGCATCGACACCCCGATTGAAGTCGATTACTACCGTCATGGTGGGATTCTGCCCTATGTGCTGCGCGAGTTAGTCGCTAACGCGTAGTTTGTGTAGATTGAACGAAAAACGCCTCGCTGGAAACAGCGGGGCGTTTTTTATGGCGGTAGAGCGCGAATGGTGAAACGTAGGTGCGACAAATTCGCACGGGTTTGGGTAAGACGGTAGGTTGCAGATTATGCGTGATTTGCATCATAAATGTACGAACTTATAGCATCTGCCCACATGTACACATGTTTCCCTGCTGCTATCCCTTGCTTGAGAGCTTCTTCATTGCCCATTTCTGCAATTCGTTGAAGGCTGTTTTCAAGAGATAAATATAAATCCCGCCATATTTTGTATTCCATCTCAGATGGTCTCTTCCCATCTGGTTCTTTGTATAAGCGAAGCTCTTCATCAGCTTTTGATCTATCGCCTTTATGTCTCAACAATAAATGTGTATATATCGTTCGGACATTGCCGACCCAGTATTTATCTGGATTGAGCATCATTGCCATTTCTGAACCAATGCTAATTTTTAGGTATGGCAGATTAGCAACCTTGTAAATTGTATGAGGAAGGTGATGAGCATCATGAAGAGCGATAAGTTGCTTCGCTAATTTGAAAACAGATTCTTTTGTGTTGCGACTCAAAACTTGAGGACCAAGTTTATGCTCAGAAGCACTGTAATTTCCTTCAGAACTAGATATACCAAGTCTAGATATACCAAGTGCTAAATCTGTGTATTCATCGCTGTTATTTGATTGAAAAAGGTGTATCAGTTTTTGATGTGCGGCAAGTCTCCGTTGATAATGTTTAAGTACATCATCCATTTTTATGTTGGACAGCAAAATTTACTCCTTTATTTATATGGAATTAGCGTGGGTAAAGCATTCAATGAACGGGTTATTAGGGTGGATTATCACATGATTCAGGCACAAATCTTCATCAGGTTTATTTCAACCCGTAATGTGGATTCGCCGCAAGACAATCCACTATCTTCACCTTCAAAATCGGCGGGTTGCTGCGCGAACCCGCCCTACCTCAAGCCAACACCTCCAACCCCTTCCGTTCCACAATGTTCAATAATTTCAAAGCAATCCCACTAGGATTCTTTTCGCCGATTTCCCATTTTTGCACGGTGGAAACGCTGATATTCAGATAGGCGGTTAGCGTAGGATGTGCCGATAGGCGCATCAATTTTATTTTTATTCAGTCAGATGCGCCTGTCGGCACATCCTGCGATTGGTTTTTTCACGCAAAGCTGGGCGGGTTGCAAACACAGGTTATCAAGTTCGCTCAGGGTGACATCGGGAATGACTCCCGCACGATGTAAGCCAAGAGCGGTTTCATGCACGGCATCGAGGAGGCTGTTTTTCAGGGGTAAATCGGAGGGCAACCCCAGCTCCCAATCAGGCAAGTTGTTGTTCGACATAGTGTCTCCAAAGATAGTAGCGTTGGGCGTAAGGGTCGTGGGTATGCGCGCCGCATACGCGGAGAATTTTTTCCCGTAACTGTGGGTTGTCCAGCACCGCGTGACGCAGCCCCGACCAGTCTTGCCGTTGACCGCGCCCAATCACATCGTCAATGGCGGCGAGGGTGAAATTTTGGTGGTTTAGGTGACGGTGCTGCATGGCGTGGCGGCGAGAAGTTGGGGGGTGGATTATATACCGCCAACAATTCTCATTTTGACTAAACAGCGGGGGTTTGTGGGTACGAATTTATTCGTACATTGTCCGTTAGCCAGCATAGTCTATAAGCACCTATACCTAAGTTTTCGTGGATTACCCACCCTACCGCTCTATTTTTGCCTATTATTTTGCTCACTGACAAATCAAAATACACGAAAACTTAGGTGCAGGTACTTACGCATAACTTTTCTATGGGATATTCGCTGATTTAGCATCTCCAATAACGGCTATAGGCATACTCTTTTATGTCGGAAGTGCGGCCCTTTATTTGCGTTTCCCCTACCAATCACATTGCATTATTCTAACGCCTTGCGTACCATGCCTGCTGTGGCGTGCAAGGTATTTTAAAAGTCAATTTTATTATCTACATAATCACGCCTGGCCCTCCCTTATTTCACCGCAAGGTTCAATTTCGCTTGAGGGCGTATTTGGTACGACCTATTTTTTAATTTAAGCAAAGGATTTCATCATGGAACTGAAAAATCAATTGAAAGGTGTCATGTTGTCGACTGCACTCGCAGCGACCTTGGCTGCTTGTGGTGGCGGAGGCGGTGTGGTCAATGGGGTAACGCCGATGACCAGTGCGGGTTCTCCTAGTCGTGTTTCTGCGGGGCATGTGGGCGGTAGCCGTATTTATTTGGATATCGACAATGACCATCGCCATAGCAATGCTGACATTCAATGTGGTACGACTGCGGCTGACGGTACTTATATTTGTTACTATCCAAACGGACTGACAGAAGCCACGAATACGCATATGCTCATTAGCGTGGGCGGGGTTGACTCCTATACGGGGCTTACCATGAATGCGCCACTATTTTCGCCAGCGGGGGCGACTCAAATTTCACCGTTGACCACCTTGGCGATGTTGCAAGCGATGGCGGGTCTGCCTGCGGGAACGGTGGTGAGTTCTGCTTCATTTGTTCAAGCTAACTCACTGGTGGTGAGTTCGTTTAGCTTAACGACGGGGACGAGATTGGACAGAACGGATTCTCTCGCTCCTGGTAATGAACCTGTATTGGCTGCGGAAACGGCGGTGCAGTCTTTGGTTGAAGAGTCTGTTGCCACGGCCGCCAATGCAATGGGAACAACGACGACCTTGTTGACCTCCTCTTACAGTGCCGCGATGAACACCTTAGCGACCAACATCTCTACCACAGGTGGTGCTGTGATGAATCTTGCGACGACAGGGACGGGATCTATTGTTAATTCTGTACTGACGGCTGCTGTTAGTGTGCCTCCCCCCGTTGGTGCCACGACGTTGACCGCCAATAATGTGATTAACGTGGTCAATATTGCTGAAACAGGCATTGCGGGCAGCGTAGCACCTACTTTGACCCAAACAACGGCAATTGGGATTCAAGCCTCAGCGACCAATTCAGTTCAAAATATCGTTGCGACCAATCAAACCGTGAATGTGGTTAAGCAAACCATCAATAACTTCAATGCCCCTGTTTATAACCGTAATCAGATCACTGAAATTAACAAGGTTTACAATGTCATCTACAAAGGGGGCTACACGGCAAATAACATTACCAATATCAACAGCGTCGTGAATCAATTGACTAATGTGGGTATTACCAATATCACGTTGGTGGTTGCACCTGCCGCGACTTTTCCGAGTACTTGGGTCTTTAATGGTTTGTCCGTGGCAGGTAATGGTTCTGCGCCTGTTGCGGCATCAGGTGTCGGTTCGGTGATCTCGGTGTTGGGTGGTTCGTACAACATTCCTGCGGGGGCAGCGGGCGCGCCTGTTGGCTTGCAAAGTGCGGTGATGACACTGATTCCAAATAGCGGCATGATTACCCTGATGCAAAACAGCACGAATCCACTGCAATATCTTGCTAGCATTGGGGTCAGTGTTAAGGCTACGAATATAGCGGATGGTCGTCGTATTCAAGCTGTCATTCACAATGTCCCCGTGACCGTGGATGCGACAGGGATGCATATCACCAGTTTAACAGGTGCAACCTTGTCGGCTTTTGGCAATAATTCAAAAAATGCTAGCTTCAATGTGACAATGCAAAATCTGCCTGCCACGTTGTTGACCACCGCACTGAACAACGCAACGGGATTGCAAAAGAGTACGGATGTGAAACTTAACATTGCGGCTTTGTTTGCAACACTATCAGGCGTGGGTGGTAATACGGGTTTTGCGAACTTGGCTGGCATCAAAGGTGCATTTAACGTCAGTATGGCGGTTAAACTCTTGGACGCGACCAACCCTGCTTATCCTGTCGTTCCCTTGGCAGATAGCGAATTGGCGGGCTTCCAAAATACAGGAACGCAATACCTGTCTAATAACACTATTGCCGTCACAGGCTCGCTCGCAGAAGTTTTGGGGCAAGGTAAGAGCGTTATTGTTACGTTGAACTAATCACGGGCTTTAATTCAAGTCGCATAGGGAATGGGTTCGCTCATTCCCTTATTTTTTGGAAAATCACCATGAAAAACACCACGCTGACTGCGTTGCTGCTAGCAGGATGTTGGACACAATCAACGTTAGCAGCCCCCTTAGACGCATTGCTGACCGCGACACCCAACGACAAGGCAGGCACTGCCCAATTGGAACTGGGCTATGATGTCATCAATAATACCTTGGATGTGTTCGGCGTTCGCGCCAAGGATCCTGTTTATGGTGGCACGAATGTGGGGGATTACAATGGATTTCACTTGCGTGGCGGCTATGGCATCACCGAACGATTATGGGTCGATGGCGGTATATGGCAACGTCGTATTGCGTATCGCAATGAGCAAGAAAATATCACCAGTTGGCAACTCGCAACGCAATACCGACTCACTGACCGAGGTTCTCCAGTAGGGCAATATGCCGTGCGTCTGGGGATGTGGGGGAATGTAGCCCCTGTCGTGACCAAGAATTCTGCCACCAGTATTCCTAATATCAATTTACAAAGCGTTTCCGTGAGTAAGCCACAAGATTTTCAAGTACAAGCTGATCTTATTGGCACTTGGGCTGTGGGGATGCAAAGCCAATTATCGGCCTTTGTCGGTGCGGGCGTGAGTCGGATTAGCGTAGGGGCATTAACAGGTAAAGTCAACGGCTGTGATTACAACATTGTGTCCAACGCACAGGGTACTTATGCCAGCTTGAACGCCCCTTGCAACAATATCACGTCTGCAAGTTATACCTCCCCTTCAACCCTTGCCCAATGGCTAAGCTATACCAGTCAGTATTATCAGTTGGGAGGGCAGTTTCAGTGGCGTAAGGAAAATTGGCAAGTCAATACGGGTTATCAATTCCAGTATCTAAACCGTGATCAAGTTGATGCAGCGATTGTGCAACGCGGCGGGATTGCGTACAAAACCAATCACATTATCGTGGCTGAAATTGAACGTAAAATGGACAAACACCTCGCGTTATTTGCGCGTGGACAGGTGATGAGCAACCAATTCGTGGGTGAGATGCCGTTTACCTATAACAGCAGCACGGCGAGTAAGTTTGGACGGTTGTATGGCTTTACCAGCTTTGGTGCACGCTGGATATTTTAAACATGCCACCCGCTAAGAACCTGTTTACGACCTCTCAGACAGATCGTAAACAGGTTTCAATACATTAGAATTTATAGCCTAAACCTAATGTCCACACGTTGATGCGTCCTGTCGCCACACCTGTGTCATAGCTGTCCATATCAGCTCTGGCGAAGATCTGTTTGTTGACCTCTATGTGCATTGCCAGACCATAGGTTAAGCCTGTTTTGATGGTATTGGCGTTGACCCAGCTGGCTACCCCTACCGCAGGGAAGGTGGCATTATTGGTGACATCGACGCGGCTAAAACCAACTTTGCCCAATAAACTAAAGTGTTCGTTGACGGGGATTTTACCGATTGCATTGATATTCCATGCTTTGACTCTCGCTATTTCAGCGGCGGTAAAGGGGATGCCTGCTGATGTGCCTGTCACGTTGTAGGATACTTGCCCTAAATCAGCATAACCCCCTTCAATTGCCCAGCGTGCATCTAATTGATAACCCAGTTGTAATTTGTAGGCAGCGGGATTGTTGTTGACCACCGATTGCAGGCTGGTTGGTGCGGGGAGTGACTGTTGCAAGCGCGCATCCGTACTTACTTGAGGATAAAGTAATCGCGTTTGCCCCAGTTGCCCTAATACATAAAAATCATTTTCCGCTGCCCACGCACCCGTGGATGCCAGTAGTCCTGCCAGTAAAATTACTTTTTTCATTTTTGTCTCCAGATTAGTTGTGAGTGAATAAGTTTAATGTGGATAGTATACGCTATGCGCATCTCCTGTTTTACATTGTGGCTGAATTTTGGTGGTTTTTAGCGTGGACAAGGACGCATCTGAAAGTAATCGTGTGTTTTTGAGCTAAGTCATATAGGATTGCAAGGGCGGTTTTTGCATGCTTGGGTTATTTTGTCAGTAGCCATGGGTGTTTATTGGGCGACAGAGGATGTCGATGAGATTTTAGTTTTGGGCGGTAAGTGGGGAAGCAGGATAAAGAAACACCTTGTTTATCCAGTCGTTTAACTGTTTTGCGGTGACAAACTGAGGCGTTATCAAGCCGCTCTGCTTAATTCAATTCTCTTCTAAGCCGAGATGGGCGGTCATTAAATTCATCTGGATTGAGATATAATCGCAAAAGAAGGCTAATCAATTTTAAGTAAGGTATTCGTGAAATGGCAATAAAAGATCTTGCAATTAGACACAAAATTTTATTGTTGATTACGTTAGCGGCACTGCTGCCGATGTTGGTGGTAGCTTATTATGGCAACTTAAAAAGCACCCAGGCATTGAAGGCGCAAGCCTTGGATTCTATGGATTTTAAGGTGCAAGGAATCGCCTCTCATATTCAAACCTTTTTAGAGGTCGGCAAATCCGACGCATTATTTCTGGCGGATGTACCCGCACTACATGGTCTTGTTCGCGCGCGTCAGAATAATGGGTTCGATCAAGAAGCGGGGCTGAGCGAGCAAGCGTGGATGGCGCGTTTGAATACCATCTACAGTGCGTTTGGTAAAATCAAAGCCAATTACCTGAAAGTACGCTACATCAATGAGCAGGGTAATGAGATGGTGCGCATTGATTTCAAAGCGGGGCAGGCTAGGCTAGTCCCGTTCATTGCATTACAGAATAAAGAGGATCGTCCCTATTTTGTAGAGACCATGAAGTTATCCCAAGGGCAAGTGTATGTGTCCCCGCTTAATCTTAATCGTGAAGAAGGTCATATTTCAGAACCCTACACCCCTGTGGTGCGTTTTGCGGTTCCCGTTTTTAACAAAATAGGTGAGCGTCAAGGCATCGTGGTGGTTAGTGTACTAGGTCAATACTTGTTGGATTTTATTCCCAAAGAGGATGAGATCCTGCGCGGTCAATTTATCATGGCAGATAAAGAGGGCTATTATTTATCGCACCCCAATAAGACCAAACTGTTTGGGGGTGATCTCAAGCAACCTGATAATTTATTCAAGGAGTTGGGCTTAGCCAGTTTGACCTCCATCCCACAACAACATGGCACCTTGAATGAATCTGATGACCAGTTGATGGCATACGCGCTCATTTACCCTAATACTAAAGATCGCTCTGACCGCTGGATCGTCCTGAACATTGAGCAGCGCGCGGATGTACTGCGTTCCGTGACGCGCTTTCAACGCACGCTCTATTTGCTGGTTGCCATTTCATTGTTTATGACGATGACGGTGGGTATCTGGCTATCTCGAACTTGGTTTGTTAATCCGTTGACTCGAATCTTGTTGGGATTAAACCGCTTTGCGCATGGTGATACCTCGGTTCGATTGAGCACGCCCAGTGAGGATGAGATAGGTAGGGTAGGGGCGGCCTTTAATCAAATGGCGCAACAGCAAGCGAAAAGCCAGTGGCGTGAACGTGAGCAACTGGAAGAATTGCGGGAAGCCGCTGATATCCGAGGTCGGGTGACGACTTTGCGCGAACATATCGTGGGCGTAGCCTCTGGGGATTTGACGCGGCGACTGGTGGTGACGGGCAACGATGACCTGTCGCAATTGGGACACAACATCAATATGATGACCGAAAACCTCGCCACTATCGCATCGGGTACCACCGAGGTCGTGAGCGTGATCCAAAGCACGTTGCAAGAGATGCAAAATGCCATCAATTACCAATCCACTGGTGCATTGGAGCAAGCCGCAGCGGTGAATGAAACCACTGCGGCGTTGGAGCAAATCAAAGGCATGGGCGCGCAAGCGATGGAGCGGGTGCAGATTTTGGGCGCAACGGCTGAGCGTAGTCGTCAAGAAAGTGAACAGGGTAGTGCCGCAGTGGAAGTAACCATTGCGGGTATGGCAAGTATTTTGCAGCGCATGGATGGTATCGCGCAGACGATTTTGGCATTGAGCGAACAGATTCAACAAATCGGCGAAATCACAGGGGTGGTCACGAATTTGGCGCAACAATCCAAGATGCTGGCATTGAACGCCTCAATCGAAGCCGCCAAAGCAGGCGAAGCGGGCAAAGGCTTTGCGGTGGTGGCAGCAGAAGTGCGTGAACTGGCCGAACAATCACAACAATCCACCGCCCAAGTGCAAAAGATCCTGCAAGATATTCGTCACGCCACCGACCGCGCGGTGATGGCAACCGAAGAGGGCAGCAAAGGTGTGGACGCAGGCATGTTGTCGGTACAACGCAGCGGCGACGTGATGCGACAACTCAATGAAGTGGTGCGAGAAACGGTTCTGGCGAGTCAGCAAATTTCTGCCGTCGTGAAACAGCAGTTCATTGGGCTAGAACAGGTCACTTCCGCAATGAAGGATATTAACCAAGTAACCTCTCAGTTCGTGATCAACACCCGTCAAAGCAAGGTCGCATCCGAAGAGATCTCCAAAGTTGTCGGGCAATTGCAAGAAAGTGTAAGCCCCTATAAATTGTAAATTCAATGTTGACGGAAGGTATAGATGGAATGTATTTAAATAAGCAAATCATGTGGCCTGCCGTTAAATTGATGGGGGCATTAAATTATAAAAGCAAGTTTTTGCTGATCTTCATGTTCTTTTTGGTGCCAATGTTGGTACTGAGTCTGATGTTATTAGGGCGATTAAAGCAGCCCATTGAGGTCACTCACCTTGAAAAAGCGGGCATTGCCTACTTGCAAGTGTTGAGCAATGTACTCAAGGAAGTGGAAGTACATCGTACCATTCAAGCTGCGGTACTGCATGGGGCTCCCCCACCATACCATGCCCAGCTCGCTGCCAAAACGACCGAGTTAGATACCATTTTTCAGGCTTTGGCGGTACAGGACAAAAAAAGTCGGGTGAAGCTCGCCCTAGAGATGCGTGGTGAGGAGCTGATCAAATCTTGGAATCGGATTAAACAAACCGAATTTTCTTCAGCTGATGCGGCGTTTGCTGCTCACAACCAGTTGTTAGCAGACGCTAGGCTGCTGATTCGGCATGTTTCATTGAGTTCTCAGCAGGTTTCAGATCCAGAAATCGGCACGTATTTGCTGGGTAAAATACTGTTTGATCGGATACCGCTCTTAGCGACCCATTTAGCCGATATGCTACGGTTTTCATGCGACGTGTCGATCAGAAGTGATTTTCCTGTGACACAGCGGACACAAATACTGGAATATCGTACCCAACTCTCTGCCAGTCGGGATGTGGTGCTGGAAAACTTGGATGCGCTGGAGTTTGAGCTGAAATCCGCTTATCAGGCGGATGCCAGTATTCGGATGCAATTAGAGAAAGTGGGTACGGACAGTGTCAGCACCTTGCGTCGCTATGTACAGTATCTTGATCGAGAGCTACTCGCGCAACCGCTTTCGACCGCATCTACTCCCACCGCCGATGAAGTGGCGGCACTGCATCGCGTGCCTCTCTTTATACCAACCCCTAAAACAGATGAGTATTTCGATGAAGGGACAAAAGTCGTTGCAAAAGCATGGGAATTAGGTCAGGCGATAAGTCCTGTGTTGACTGCCATGTTTGAATCTCGATTGTCGCAGCAGCAAATGCGAGAATGGATGACCTATAGTTTGGTGCTGTTTGTGTTTGTGGTCACCGCGTACCTATTCACGGGATTTTATTTTTCAGTACGCCAAGCGATTGCACAAGTTGCCGAAGGGGCAGAGCGGTTTGCATTGGGGCGTTATGGCTCCCGCATTGAAGTGGAGGTTCGGGACGAGATGGCAAATGTGGCGACCAGTTTCAATGCGATGGCGGGGATACTGGAAGAGCGGGCGCAGCGAGATGAACGGACACAACGTGAAGAGGCGGTCAAGACTGCGAATTTGCGTGATTGCTTAACGAAGCTGAGTGTGCATATCGAAAATGTGGCTTCAGGAGACTTGAGTCAGCGTCTGAGTATTTCGGGTGACGATGATTTAGGGCGTTTAGCCGCCAATCTGAATGCGATGACCGAAAGCTTGGCTGACGTTGCTTCTGGTACGACGGAGGCGATTAACACCATTTATAGTGCGGTCGAGGAGTTGCAGTGTTCAATTAACGGACAATCGTCAGGGGCTTCAGAACAAGCTGCTGCGGTGAATGAAACTACGGCGGCATTAGATCAAGTCAAAGGCATGGCAGCGCAAGCGATGCAGCGGGTGCAGGTGCTGGGCGAAACGGCGGAACGCAGTCGGCGTGAAAGTGAACTGGGCGGCGTGGCGGTAGAACAAGCCATTGCAGGGATGGCAGGGATTACGCACCGCATGGAAGGCATCGCCCAGACGATTTTGGCCCTGAGCGAACAGATTCAGCAAATCGGCGAAATCACAGGCGTGGTCACCAATTTGGCGCAACAATCCAAGATGCTGGCACTGAATGCCTCGATTGAAGCTGCCAAAGCGGGGGACGCAGGCAAAGGTTTTGCGGTGGTGGCAGCGGAAGTGCGCGAATTGGCCGAGCAATCGCAACAATCCACTGCCCAAGTGCAAAAGATCCTGCAAGACATTCGTCACGCCACCGATCGTGCGGTGATGGCAACCGAAGAAGGCAGCAAAGGCGTGGATGTGGGCATGTTGTCGGTGCAACGCAGTGGGGACGTGATGCGGCAATTGAATGAAGTGGTGCGAGAAACCACGATTGCCAGCCAGCAAATTACCGCCGTGGTGAAGCAACAGTTTATGGGGCTAGAACAAGTGACCAATGCCATGAAGGACATCAACAACGTGACCATGCAATTTGTGAACAACACGCAGCAAAGCAAGGCGGCATCCCAAGAGATCTCTAAAGTCGTCGGGCAATTGCAAGAAAGTGTCCGTATCTACCAGCTATAGCATTGACAACTTATCGACTACCGACAAGAGACTAGATATTAGAGACTAACAACCAAACCCCTTATTATTTATATGCAATTATTGATAAGGTTTTGCGATATGATGCTCCGCCCTCAAAACACGCTCAAAACAATAAATAAATTCAGGTGCGGGATCGCAAATGGTTATAAAAAATCTGGCAATTAGTCATAAAATCATCGTGGTATTGGTCTTGGCGGCATTGCTGCCACTGCTGGCAGTTGCCTATCACGCCGTCTCCAGTAGCAATGCGGAACTGGAGCGTAATGCCTTGGCGACGATGGATTCCCAAGTGCAGGATGTTGCTTCGCATATTCAAACCTTTGTCGATATGGTCAAACGGGATGCCGATTTTATTATCGGTGTGCCGTCCGTACGGGGCATTGCTCGCGCCCGTGAAAATAATGGCTATGACGCGCAAGACCAGTCTAGTTATGAGGATTGGCGCGGGCGACTGAGCATGATTTTTGCCAATTTTGCCATTGCCAAACCCCACTACTACAAATTACGTTACCTCGATGAGAATGGTAATGAGATGATACGCGTTGATTTTAAAGAGGGAAAAGCGAGAATCGCTGCCGATAGCGTGCTCGAAAATCAAGCTAAAACCTCTTATTTTATTGAAACCATGAAATTGTCGGCGGGGCAAGTGCATGTGTCAGACTTCAATCTTGATCGGGAGGGCGGGCGCATTGTGGAGCCTCACACGCCCGTGGTGCGCTTTGGTATTCCTGTGTTTAACCCTGCGGGAGAGCGTCGGGGGATTTTGGTGCTGAATGTGCTAGGTCAACACATTTTGGATTTTATTCCCAAAAGCAATGCCACCTTGTTGGGGAAGTTTATGATGGTGGACAAGGAAGGTTATTATTTAGCGCACGAGGATAATAGCAAGACTTGGGGCAGGGATTTGAATAAACCCAACACCCTATTCAAGGACATGAGCCTGGCTAACTTGGCGACCACTTCGCAAGAACACGGCACCTTGCGGGATTTAGACGACCAACTCCTGGCGTATTCCCTGATCCATCCTAACGTCAACGACAAATCAGATCGCTGGATGGTGGTCAATGTGGCGGAGCGGGATACGGTATTGAGTTCTGTGGCAAGCTTTCAACGCGCGCTTTATGTGCTGGCGGTGGTGGCTTTGATCGCCGCTTTATCCATCGGCATGTGGCTCGCGCGCACTTGGTTTGTGCAACCACTCACGCGCATCTTATCAGGACTAAACAGCTTCGCGCAGGGCGATACCTCGATTCGCCTGAGCAATCTGAATCGGGATGAAATAGGCAAAGTGGCCGCCGCCTTTAATCACATGGCGCAACAACAAGAAGACAGTCAACAGCGTGAACGCGATCAACTAGACGAACTGCGCAAAGCGGCCGACATCCAAGATCGCGTGACGCTGTTGCGCGAACATATCGTGCGGGTCGCCTCAGGGGATTTGACGCGGCGCATGGCGGTGACGGGTAACGATGATTTATCGCAATTAGGTCACAACCTCAACATGATGACCGAAAACCTGTCCTCTATCGCATCGGGCACGACCGAGGCGGTGAATGTGATCCAAAGCACGCTAAATGAATTGCAAGGGGCGATCAACAACCAGTCCTCTGGTGCCTCAGAACAAGCCGCAGCGGTGAATGAAACCACGGCAGCCCTCGATCAAATCAAAGGCATGGCGGCGCAAGCGATGGAGCGGGTGCAGATTTTGGGCGAAACGGCGGAACGCAGTCGGCGCGAAAGTGAACTGGGCGGCGTGGCGGTCGAACAAGCCATTGCAGGCATGGGTGGTATTTTGCACCGCATGGAAGGCATCGCCCAGACGATTTTGGCATTGAGCGAACAGATTCAACAAATTGGTGAAATCACAGGTGTAGTCACCAATTTGGCACAGCAATCCAAAATGCTGGCATTGAACGCCTCAATCGAAGCCGCCAAAGCAGGCGAGGCGGGTAAAGGTTTCGCGGTGGTGGCAGCGGAAGTGCGTGAATTAGCCGAACAATCGCAACAATCCACGGCGCAAGTGCAAAAGATCCTGCAAGACATCCGCCACGCCACCGACCGTGCCGTGATGGCAACCGAAGAGGGCAGTAAGGGCGTGGACGCAGGCATGTTGTCGGTACAACGCAGTGGCGACGTGATGCGACAACTCAATGAAGTGGTGCGAGAAACCACCATTGCCAGCCATCAAATTACCGCCGTGGTCAAACAAGAATTTCTCGGACTAGAACAAGTGACCACTGCGATGAAGGATATCAATAAAGTGACTTCGCAATTTGTGGCTAGCACGCAACAAAGCCAAGTATCCTCAGCGGACATTGCTCAGGTTGCGGCTAGGTTGCGTGCCAGCGTTAGCGTGTATAAGTTGTAATCCCAAAAGGAGGGTATTGTGGGTCAAAAAATCATGTGGTTCGCCGTCAAACTGATGGGGCTATTGAGCTATAAAAGAAAATTTTTATTGATCTCCATGCTTTTTTTGATTCCGATGCTGGTATTGAGTCTGATGCTGCTTAAAAATCTGACCCAAGCCACGACGGTCACCCGCAGTGAAAAAGCCGGCATTGAATACATGCGCGAGTTGTCTAGTCTGTTGAGCGAAATTACTAATCGTCGCGGGGCTTTGCATGCGTTTATTCGGGGAGATAAGTCTTATGCCAAAAATGTTAAAAGCTACGAGGAAAAAATAGATGAAGTATTTGTGGCATTGTTCGCACAAGATATAAATAGCCAACTTCAGCTTGAAGTTGGCGAGCGTCCCATGCTTTTGCAAAAAAGCTGGAATCAGATCAAAAACACGGAGTTCACTTCGGTGAAAGCATCATTTGACGGACATCAACCACTCATTGATGAAATCAATCAGTTGATTCGGCATCTTTCGATTTCGGCTAGATTGGTCTCAGACCCTGAGGTCGGAACGTATCAGCTTGCTTCAATCACGCTTAATCGCTTGCCTGTACTGACGACATCCATTACACAATTACGACGACTTGCAGGCGATGCGGCACTGAGTAGAGTATTGACTAAAGAAAATGCGGCTCGGTTTGCCCTTAAAAAAGAGGAGGTGAACGCCACACTGGGTACGCTGGAGTTTGAGTTGGAAACGGCTTATAAGTCGAATAATGAAATTCGCTCACGAATTCAACACACAGCGACACCCGTTATTTTGGCGATACGCCAGTATTTACATCAACTTGATCGGGATATAGGAGGCGAGTCTATTTCGATAGCCCCGACACAGTGTTTTACCATAGGTTTGAATGTGGTCAAAAAAGTGGAATCGCTTGAAGACACCATTGCGCCTGCGCTCAGTCATTTGCTTGAAGTACGATTAGCGCGCCAACAATATAAAGAGTGGTTTGCCTATAGCATTGCCATGCTTTTCGCCTTGGGGATGGTCTACCTTTTTGTCGGGTTTTATTTGACCATCCATCAAGCCGTCGCGCGCGTGGCGGAAGGTGCTTGGGCATTCGCTTCGGGTAATTTGAGTACGCGTATCAACCTTGAAGTTAAAGACGAGATGGCGAATGTTGCGACCAGTTTTAATGCGATGGCGGGGATATTGGAAGAGCGGGCGCAGCGAGATGAACTGGCGCAACGTGAAGCGGTGCAAAAGACTGCGAAGCTGCGCGAGCAGTTAGCGAAGCTGGGTGCGCATATCGAGAATGTGGCATCAGGAGACTTGAGTCAGCGTCTGAGTATTTCAGGGGATGATGACTTAGGGCGTTTGGCTGACAATCTGAATGCGATGACCGAAAGCTTAGCGGAGGTGGCAACAGGCACGACCGAGGCGATTAACACTATTTCCAGTGCGGTTGAGGAGTTGCAGTGTTCGATTAACGGACAGTCGTCAGGGGCATCGGAGCAAGCTGCCGCCGTGAATGAAACCACCGCAGCCCTCGATCAAATCAAAGGCATGGCAGCGCAAGCGATGGAACGGGTGCAGATGCTAGGCGAAACGGCGGAACGCAGTCGGCGTGAAAGTGAGTTAGGCGGCGTGGCGGTAGAGCAAGCGATTTCAGGCATGGCAGGGATTTTGCATCGCATGGAAGGCATTGCCCAGACGATTTTGGCATTGAGCGAACAAATTCAACAAATCGGCGAAATCACAGGCGTAGTGACTAACTTGGCGCAACAATCCAAGATGTTGGCACTGAACGCTTCGATTGAAGCCGCCAAAGCAGGTGAAGCGGGTAAAGGCTTCGCGGTGGTGGCAGCGGAAGTGCGCGAGTTAGCCGAACAATCACAACAATCTACCGCCCAAGTGCAAAAAATCCTGCAAGACATCCGCCACGCCACCGATCGCGCGGTCATGGCAACCGAAGAAGGCAGCAAAGGTGTGGATGCAGGCATGTTGTCGGTACAACGCAGCGGCGACGTGATGCGACAACTGAATGAAGTGGTGCGAGAAACTGCCATTGCCAGCCAGCAAATTACCGCCGTGGTGAAACAGCAGTTTATTGGGTTAGAACAAGTGACCAACGCCATGAAAGACATCAATAAAGTGACCGCCCAGTTTGTCAGTAGCACGCAACAAAGCCAAGTATCCTCAGCGGGTATCAGCAAAGTGACGGATCGTTTGCGTGATAGTGTCAAAGCGTACAAGTTGTAGGGCTTAGGGGAACGCTTTTTATTGTGAAGGGTGAAGAGGGAAGGGTAAAACTCACTTTTCCTTCACCCTTCACCCTTCACCCTTCACCCTTCACCCTTCACCCTTCACCCTTCACCCTTCACCCTTCACCCTTCACCCTTCACCCTTCACCCTTCACCCTTCACCCTTCACCCTTCACCCTTCACCCCCTCCCCCCCGTTCGGGTAAAAATTCCTCCCCTTAAGGCTATGTTCCTTCTGTTTTTATAACCCTATTTATTACCCCTTAAGATGCGTTGTGCGTTGCATGTTGTCAGCGTAGGATGTCGCGCTCATTAGTAGATAATAATATTCTAAAAGGGAGGCTAAAGATGGTGACAGAGGCTTTAAACGACGGCGATCGTCGTAATTTTTTAATCAAGCTGACTTCGGTGGTAGGCGGGGCGGGCGTCGCGGCAACTTGCGTGCCGTTTGTGGCGAGTATGAATCCGAGTTCGGATGTGCTGGCTAAGGCGGAGACGGAAGTGGATTTGACCAACATTACCCCTGGGGGGATGCACACGGTTGCGTGGCAAGGTAAGCCTGTTTTTATCTTGCGCCGCACCCCTGAGCAAATAAAAGCTTCCGCTGAGTCCAAAGGGGGATTTGATCCAGAACCTGATAGCAAGCGTGTCCAAAAACCTGAATGGTTGGTGGTGATTGGGGTGTGTACCCATATGGGCTGTGTACCGAATAAAGAAGGCCCTGGTTGGGAATGTCACTGCCATGGCAGTCAATATGACGATAGTGGTCGCGTGCTGCGCGGCCCTGCACCGAAAAATCTCGAAGTGCCACCGTATCACTTTGTGGCAGACAATAAAATTGTCATCGGAAAGGCTTAGGAGACCATTATGCCCCAACGTATTATCAGCTGGATAGATCAGCGTTTTCCGCTTACCAGCTTCGTCAAGCATGAATTGACAGGCTATCCCACCCCACGCAATCTGAGTTATTGGTGGAACTTCGGCTTTTTAGCAGGGTTCGTACTGGTGCTGCAAGTTGCCACGGGGATTTTTCTCGCCATGCACTACAAGGCAGATGTTGCGCTGTCTTTTGATTCCATTCAGCACATCATGCGTGATGTGAATTATGGCTGGCTGTTGCGCTATTTACATTCGACGGGGGCTTCTGCCTTCTTCTTTGTGATTTTCATCCATATGGCGCGCACCTTGTACTACGGTTCATATCGTAAACCACGTGAATTGTTATGGTGGACAGGGCAGGGGTTGTTGCTGTTGCTGATGGGTACGGCATTTATGGGTTATTTGTTGCCATGGGGACAAATGTCTTTCTGGGGAGCGACGGTGATTACCAATCTGTTCCGTGCTACGCCTTTTATCGGTGACGAAGTGGTCATTTGGCTGCGCGGTGATTACACCGTGGGTGATGCTACGTTGACCCGCTTTTTTGCCTTGCATTATCTGTTCCCATTCTTGATTATTGGTGCAGTGATCGTGCATCTGGTGGCATTGCATACCGTCAAGAGCAGTAATCCTAGTGGGATCAATTTGCAAGACAAGGACAATATTCCCTTCCATCCGTATTTCACCATCAAGGATTTATTTGGTTTAGGGCTATTTTTGATGCTCTACAGCGTGTTCGTGTTCTTTACGCCTGACACCTTGATTGAACCTGCCAATAACATTCCCGCCAACCCGATGGTCACGCCGAATCATATCGTGCCAGAGTGGTACTTCCTGCCGTTCTACGCGATTTTGCGTTCCGTACCTAATATGGTGGGGGGGGTGGTCGCGATGGGCGTGTCGGTATTGATCTTCGCCTTTATGCCTTATCTGGATCGTTCACGCATTCCTGGTGGCGCACGTTATCGCCCGATGTTCCGCGCTTTGTTCTATGCTTTCGCGTTGGATATGGCAGTGTTGGGCTACATAGGCTATATCCCACCGACCGATCAATCTATTTTGATTGGGCAGGTTGCGACGTTTATTTACTTTAACTTGTTCCTGATACTGCCTTTCCTTTCAAAATTTGAAGAGCGATGGTTGATGAAACGCGGATTAACGCCTGAAATTGAGGCACTGATTGCCAGCGAAGCCAAAGAGATAAGCGAAAAAAGCGCAAAAAGGAGCAAACGATGAATAAGTTTATGATGGTATTGGCTTCGTGTTGCCTTGCTGCGAGCGCACTGGCTTCTTCCGAAGTTAAGCTAGACACGGTTCAAGTAGGTGTGGATGTACCCACCATGGGACGTGGTGTAGAAGCGTTGATGAATGATTGTCACTCGTGTCACAGCATGAAGTACATCAAGTATCGGGACTTAGTGACCTTGGGCGTGGACAAGAAAAAGGTCGATGAATGGCGTGGCGATCAACCGTTGGATGCGGCTTTAATGGCGCAGATGGCGGAAGGCGATGCGATGCAGTCTTTCGGTAAAGCCCCACCTGATCTGAGCTTGATGACAAAAGCGCGTGATGGCGGCGCGAACTACGTGTATTCTTATCTGCTAGGCTATTACACAACCCCTGATGGCTCGGTTAAGAATCACCTTTTTCCTGACACTAAAATGCCTGATATTCTGGGCATGAGCAGTGCAAAGGAGGCGGCGGAGCGTACTGCCATTCAGGGTAAGGCGCGCGACATCGTTTCATTTATGACTTGGGCATCAGATCCTCATGCGCAGGAGCGGAAAAGCTTAGGTTATTATGTGATGGGCTATTTATTTGTATTGACGCTGATGCTGTATTTTGTCAAAAATCAAATATGGGCGAAGTTGAAATAAACCTTTTAAATGAGTGAGGTACAAAATGAACCAGAAACTATTGCAAGGATTTACCGTGCTGTCGGCACTCTTGTTTTCCTCGTGGGTGGTTGCGGCACCGACAGCTCCCACACCGCCGCCTGTTAGCTACAAGACGGATGTGACCCCCATCATTCATGACTATTGTTTAAGTTGTCATGAGCCTAGTGGCAAGGGCTTTGAAAAAAGCGGCTTGGATATGCGTACCTACGCTAGCTTAATGAAAGGCACAAAATTCGGTGCCATCGTCAAACCTGGTGACAGTTTTACCAGTATCCTGATTCAAGTGGTGGAAGGTCGTGTTCATGCTTCTATCAAAATGCCCTTTGGCATGGAGGGTGGACTTTCCAAAGACAAGATCAGTGTGCTGAAAAAGTGGGTCGATCAAGGTGCGAAAGATAATTGATCGCATGGGTTGATTGTTGAGCTGTATCAAGAGCCGCGTAAAGCGGCTCTTTGTTTGACATAAGCCCTTAGAGAGCTGGAAATTCAAAATCTAGCCATTGAAATGAGAAGAGGGAAGGCTTCACCCTTCACCCTTCTCCATCATTAGACCGCCCGTATCGGTACGCGCTTTGCCAGTGCGCACATCAATTCATAGCTAATGGTTCCTGCCGCACGCGCGACCTGCTCTATTGGCATTCCTTCTCCCCATAACACCACGTTACTGCCCACCTGTGCCCTAGGAACGGGACTCAGGTCAACATAGAGCATATCCATCGACACCCGCCCTAAAGTACAGGTGACCACGTCATCGACCAAGATTGGTGTGCCATTGGCGGCATGACGTGGGTAACCATCGGCGTAGCCACACGCCACAATGCCGATACGCATGGCGCGGTCTGCCCTAAACACTGCGCTGTAGCCGACTTCATCGCCACGTTGCAAATGTTGTACTGCCAGAATACGGCTGTGCAACGTCATCACGGGACGCAAACCCAATTGCTGCGCGCTGGTGTATGCGAAGGGCGATGCGCCATACAGCATAATGCCCGCCCTCACCCAGTCGCCATGGGTTTGTGGATAACGAATCAACGCCGCTGAGTTGGCGATGGAGCGTCCCCTACGATAAGGAGATGCCAGATCATGAAAGACCGACAATTGCTCCGCCACGCCACGGGCTTCGTCTGCATGGGCAAAATGACTCATTAAGGTGATGTCGCGTATCGCGGGATGTTGTTCTAATTGCGTCATCACCGCACTGACCTCGGTGGGCAAAAAACCAAGGCGATTCATGCCTGTATTGACTTTTAGCCATACATCCAAGGTATTACGTTCAGGGTAAGCCTCTAAACAAGCGATTTGCCACGCACTGTGTATCACCGTGGTGATCTGATATTCAGCGAGCAAGGGTAGGTCTTCTGCATTAAAAAAACCTTCTAGCAGCAAAATGGTCTGGCGAAATCCCGCTTCGCGCAATTGAATCGCTTCGTGTAAATCCAATAGGGCAAATCCATCGGCTTGCCTTAACGCGTCCGCAACACGCAATAAGCCATGCCCATAGCCATCCGCTTTAATCACCGCCATGATGCGTGCACGGGTCATGCGACGGGCAATATGTAGATTGTTTTCTAAGGCATTCAAGTCTAGTTGCGCAAAAATAGGACGTGGCATGGATAAAATCACAGCAAAAAAGGTGCGCAATCATAGCAGGGGCGTTGCTTTCGTGATATAAATCGCACTCACAAAAAATGAGTACCTCTCCCGAATGAATATCGGCTTTTACATTATCCTTGCTGCGCAGTTTCTTTCTGCCCTTGCCGACAATGCGTTGCTATTTGCAGCGATTGCACTCCTCCAAACAGTCCATGCCCCCAGTTGGCACACCCCCGTTTTGCAGGGTGCGTTTATCTTTTCTTATATCGTATTAGCCCCCTTTGTCGGCGCATTTGCGGACTCGTTGCCCAAGGGGCGGGTGATGTTTTTGAGCAATAACATCAAAATTTTAGGCTGTCTTGCCATGCTGTTTGGTATAGATCCTTTGGTCGCTTATGCCTTGGTGGGACTGGGGGCGGCGGCTTATTCACCTGCCAAATATGGCATCCTCACCGAATACCTGTCGCCTGATAAACTGGTCTTGGCAAATAGTTGGATGGAAGGGCTGACCGTCGCTGCTATTGTGATGGGGGCGATTGTCGGCGGTGTCCTCATTACCCCCACGATTGCAGACCCCATGTTGCTCTGGTGGGATATACCACTGTTCACCACGGGGATAGACTCCCCGCCAGAATTAGCCATCAGCATCATCGTGCTGGTGTATATGTTGGCGGCTCTTTTTAATCTATATATCCCCAAAGTTGCCATTGACCACAAACCGCTCAATAACAGCGCATGGTTCTTACTGACTGATTTTGCACATAATTTCAAATTACTCTGGCGCGATCCGCTAGGACAAGTCTCGTTAGGGGTCACCACCTTGTTTTGGGGCGCAGGTGCGACGCTACGTTTGTTGGTGCTAGGTTGGGCGGCGGTGGCACTGCATTACGACATGGCGAATGCCGCCAAACTGACGGCATGGGTCGCGGTGGGCATTGCCATTGGTTCTGTCATGGCGGCGAAATTTGTCCGTTTGGAACATTCCGTGAAGGTGCTGCCCGTCGGCATTGCCATGGGGGTAATGGTCTTGATGATGATTCCTGTCACCAACAGTGTCTTAGCGATTGCGCTACTCATCGTCATTGGTGCCATGGGGGGCTACTTTGTGGTACCGATGAACGCCTTGTTGCAACATCGCGGACATTTACTGATGGGGGCGGGCAGCTCGATTGCGGTGCAAAACTTTAATGAAAACCTCAGTATTTTCGCGATGTTGACGTTATATGCCATCATGGAAAAACTGGATTTTGGCATCTACGCCATTATCGCGGTATTTGGTTTACTGCTATCGGGCAGTATGACCGCACTTTATAAAAAACACGCGCATGATCAAGATGCGGGAAAAATATAACCCCAATCAAAAGGATATGCCATGACGCTTGAACAACGTCCAACGATACTGGCGGTGGACGATACCCCGATCAATCTCACGATGTTAAATGAGATACTCAAGCCGCATTACCGCGTCAAAGTCGCCAACAATGGCACCAAAGCCTTGGAAATTGCCGCGAGTACCCTGCCTGATTTAATTTTGCTTGATGTGATGATGCCAGGGATTGACGGCTACGAAGTTTGTCGCCGCCTCAAAGCCAATCCCGCCACCCATCATATTCCCGTTATTTTCCTCACCTCCAAAACAGAAGTAGAAGACGAAGAAACCGCTTTTGCAGCAGGGGCCGCCGACTTTATACACAAGCCCATCAGCCCGCCTATCGTGCTGCTTAGGGTCAAGAATCACTTAGAAATCAAATTCTTGCACGACTATTTGCAAAGTCAATCTGAACAAGAGCGTAGCCAAAAAATCCAGCTGATGCAGATTTTTTCCAAGCATGTTTCTCATGAAATCGCCGAGACCATGTGGCAACAACGCGATCAATTTCTCAATGACCGTCGCCCACCGCCCCAGCAAGTGACGGCGACCGTGATGTTCACTGACATTCGCGGGTTCACGACTATTTCTGAGCAACTGGATCCGCATACCCTATTCGATTGGCTCAATCAGTACATGAATGTGATGTCCAAAATTGTCATTGAATATCACGGCGTGGTGAACAAATACATAGGCGATGCCATTATGGCGGTGTTTGGTATGCCCTCTTCTCGCACCAACAACGACCATGTCGCCGAAGACGCGCTGCGTGCTGTTGACTGCGCCTTAGCTATGCGTGATGCCATTGGTCAACTCAATCTGGATTTCGTTAAACGAGGACTCCCCCCCGTTGGGATTCGGATTGGTATTTTTACAGGAGAAGTCGCGGCAGGCACATTGGGAAGCTCGGAAAGACTGGAATATACCGTGATTGGGGACACCGTCAACACCGCTGCACGCTTAGAAGAAGTGCGTGACGTGGCAGAAAACAATACGCTAGATCAAGACTGCCGCATCCTGATCGGTGAAACCACGCTTCGCTATTTGAATCCTCATTACCACACCCAATTTGTCCGCCACATCGTGTTAAAAGGCAAAAAAGAACCTGTGGCAGTGTTTAATCTCGTGTCATATCACGCGTCATGAGCGGTTTAGTTAACATTAAGCTATAAAAACAATCAACTAGGCTAAAACCCGCCACAGTCAGCGAGATATTTCCATAACGAGATTCACTGCAACATCACCAGGCTTGTCCAACAAACGGTTCAGGTCGTGGCTCGTTTCGCGATCACGACCTAACCTTACTCGTTAGAGTGCGGTTTATTTATCATAGGTTGGCGACTCAAGGTGGTTATCAATGTTTACTTCATTTTCATATATATAGAAATTTTCATGTGAGTTTCCATTGATAGCCCCAGATGAAAGATTTTTACAGGACTTTCTTGATAATTCAATATTTTTACGACCTACAATGACACCTGCTGTAAATTTGTATTTACCAAGACTGGGAGGGTCGCCGACTTTTACGAGTGTGTCGTATATAAGATAGTTGTATTTTCCATTGTTGAATCTGATTCGGTTTTCTCCTCCGCCAGACCAACCAGACTGACCTAAGAAAAAATAACCTTTGGGTGGTAATAATTTTTTGGGGTAGGTCATTTCAATTTTGTTGATAGTTCCATACCTATATTGCACATAGCCTGTGGTTGCCCCAACTCCCTTTGACGAGCAAAGCGAAAGTAGTTTGTCGCCAAGTGAACACCCAAAAATAACTGATTCATCCCGATGGCATAAATACTTGTTATCAACTGCACTAGCCGAAGTGCTTACGATAAATAGTAGAAAAATAGCGATGCGCATTTAGCACTCTAACGAATAGCGTTTATCTGCCGCGCAGTTACACTTGGATATGTCGATGAACTCATACGCGGCAGATAAACCTTGTTGGACTGAACCGCCGCTGGGAAATGTGGAGGTCTGGTATAGGGGATTGATATGTATCTTCCCACCCGATGGGGCAAATTATAGCTAGGAATTTTGAGGCCAGTGTTGCAAATAATCGTTCAAGTGTAAAAAAGTATATTGAATAAATGGTGGATGCGCTGCGCTTATCCACCCTACGCCACTGCATCGCCAGACTTGTCCAATAATCGGTTCAGATCGTGGCTCGCTTCGCGATCACGACCTAACCTTACTCGTTAGGCATTGCGTAAAGTGTGGAATCAATATGGCTTGGTGTCGCAATCAAACCCATTGAGCCTTGCAAGCTGCGGAGCCGCAAAGCGTGACCTCTTTGTTGCTTTGATGTGCCCGCGCACCCTTTTGTATTCGATGGCCAGGCCGGCTGGATAGTTGACGCTGAGCCTGCCATACGAATTGTCTTGGTATGATTCCCATATATTCTCCTTTCCTATTAGCTCCAGATCATTAAGCTTCTTATTGAAGCGGAACTGGAGCGTATTGCTTACACTGTCATTTTCATCTGCGTTATACACCTCTGTTACGAACAGAGATGCTCCCTTTTCATCAAGGTTGTAGAACTTTGGAGCATCGCAGTAACTAGAAGATACGGATAAAGGAAAATACCCACCACCAAGCACGCCAGCAAGAACGACAAGGCGATGATTGCCTCCTGGCCCAGAAAGAATCATGGCAAGGTCTTTGATTCCGTCGCCGTTCCAATCCCCTTCAGTTGATCCCCATTCGATGTACTTTTCGTTTGGAAACATCGCAGCAATCGCAGCTTCTGAACTTGTGAATGTGTCAGCTTGCGCGAAGGCCGTGACAGCCTGAGTAAGGAGAACGAGCGACGCGAAATTCCAGAGAGCGATGAGCATATGATTCCTAACGAATAGCGTTTATCTGCCGCGCAGTTACACTTGGATATGTCGATGAACTCATACGCGGCAGATAAACCTTGT
>FZPZ01000141.1_pt1 | contig 35054 bp, 32 predicted proteins | sample 1534811 | NCBI WGS metagenome assembly FZPZ01 (sample SAMEA104161953, study PRJEB21768) | metagenome | biome: subterrestrial habitat; feature: phreatic zone; material: underground water | place: France | collected 2016-06-01 | depth 60 m | reverse complement strand
AACGGCACGACATTCCTATAATCAAGCGGCTAAACTTGGCGCGATCCATATGGTCAGTGCATGGGCAACGCAAGCAGGACTGGCGTTAGGGCAAGTTAAGACAGAAAAAAGTCTAATTAAATCAAGGTAATACCTAAATTACTGGAAATGCTGGTGCTAAAAGGTTGCATCGTCACGATAGATGCGATGGGCAGCCAAACTGAAATCGCCCAAAAAATTATCGCGCAAAAAGCCGATTATGTTTTAGCCGTCAAAAGAAACCAACCCTCGCTGCACACCGCCATTGTCGATTACTTTGCCGCCGCAGTTGCACCAGAGTCAGCACCGATAGGTGTACTGCAATACTGCGAAGCAAGCGACAAAGGACATGGGCGAGTTGAAACACGGCGCGCTTATTTGTCCACCTGTTTAGCCACATTACCTAACCAAGAAAAATGGGCGGAGCTAAAAAGCATCGCCATGATTGAGAACGAACGCTGGATAAAGGGGAAAAGCACGCTGGAGCGACGCTACTACATCAGCACATTAACCGAGGTCAGTGTTGTAGCAGGCGCGGTGCGAGCGCATTGGGGCATTGAAAACGCGCTGCACTGGGTGTTAGATGTCACATTCAAAGAAGACGAATCTAGCATAAAAACAGGCTATGCACCTGAAAACTTTAACTTAATCCGAAAAGCCGCCCTTAACCTATTCAAAAAAGAACCCTCAAATTTGAGCATCAAACGCAAACGCTTTAAAGCCGCCTTGAGCGATTCATACCGTGAAAAAGTCATTTTTGCAAGCTAAATTTATATGCGGTGGCCCTGCTCTCCACCCCAGCTCGCGATGACCCAATGACCTTCAGCTACGGAGTCTTGGCATACTCCGACACGGACTTCCACCATGCGGTTTGCGCGCCTTCACAGGTGTACTAGGGGCGCGTTGCACGCTGCTGCCCTCACACCTGTTGATGCGCATCGCTGCGTAGTTCTTCTCGTATGGTTTCCCGTATCACTTCGGTTAAGGTTTGACCTTGGGCGTGCTGGCGGAGTGCTTGCGCCATGAGTGATTGAGGATCTGTGCCGCTCAGTTCCGCGTGGGTGTTAAAAAACTCTAGTGTTTCGGTATCAATCCAGAGCGTCGTGCAGCGTGCTTCATTTTGCATCTGGACAGGAATGACATCGACAGGTCCTGCATCGGTAAAGTCGAGTACATCATCTTGTATGGTTTCTGGCGTATCGCTCATGATTGTTTTGGTCAGAATAGGTTATTCGGTCGCGTGGGATTACATCACCTGCTTGAGCAAGGGGACGGAAGGGGCGCGGTGTAGGCTAAGGGAGAGTTCATCCAATGCGTCTAAGGTGGCGAGCAAACTGGGCAAATCGCGCCGACCATGGTTAAGCAGGTACTGCGCGACATCAGGTGGCAACATAAAACCTTTGGCTTTGGCGTGTTCGATGAGTGCAAGGGCTTTTTCTTGTTCGCTGAGTCCTTGTAGCTGATAAATCAAGCCCCAGCCTAAACGGGTGCGTAGATCAGGGCGCAATGATAAGTGTTGGGGGGCAACCGAACCGCTCACCAGTAACACGCCGCTTTGCTCACGCATCTCGTTATAAAGATTGAACAGGGCAATTTGTGCGTCTTCATCGCAGGACTCCACATCATCGATTGCGACCACTTCGGCGGCTTTGGGGACGCTGCTTGAGGCGTAAATTGACGCTTGTCCAGCATGTTGTGCCGCGCTGACCATGGCGTGTAGCAGATGGCTTTTGCCGCTGCCCGCCTCGCCCCAGAGATAAAAGCAGCGTTCTGAGCCTTGTCCTGCCAAGGCTTCGCGCAGCCCAAACAGCAATTCTGCATTGCTGCCCACCACAAAGTTGTCTAAGGTGGGTTGCCAGTCGGGACTAATATCAAGGAGTAATTGACTCATCGCTGTCTATACATATTACTGGTGAGATACCACGCAAGCGCGTGACGCAGTCCAACCAGCAAAATGGCGGACATGGGCAACGCTAACAATATGCCAAAGAAGCCAAACAGTTGCCCAAAGGCTAACAAGGCAAAAATTACCGCCAGCGGATGCAATCCTACGCGTTCGCCTACCAACAGCGGGGTCACCAACATCCCTTCTAACAATTGTCCTAAACCAAAAGCCACCCATACCCACAGCACGCTACTAAATTCAGAGAATTGCATCACCGCTGCCAACGTCGCCAGCACCAGTCCCAAAATCATGCCTAAATAAGGGACGAATACCAGCATCCCTGCCACCAAGCCGATGGGCAACGCGAATTCCAGCCCCGTCATCCACAATGCCACGTTGTAGTACACGCTCATCAATAGCATGACTGAAATTTGCCCGCGCAAAAATTCGGCCAAAACGTTATCCACTTCGCTTAGCATTTTCAGGGTCTTCGCATACAATGGGCGCGGAATAAGCCTACCCAATCTTGCCAGCAGCCCATTCCAATCGCGCAGGAAATAAAACAAGGCGACAGGAATGAGCAGCATATTGACCAGGGCTGCAACAATTGCCCCGCCACGACTGGATAGCCATGGCAAAATTTGCCCCGCCACACTGCCCGCACTTTGCCAATGGCTCAAGGCGAATTGCTTAATCGCGTTGCTGTCCCACGTCAACGCGCTGCCAAATAAGGGTTGTAAACGGGGCAGTAGCTTGACGCGCAACATTTCCAAGCCATCAGGTAAGCGCGTGAGCAGTAAGCGCAGCTCTTTTTCGAGCAGGGGCAATACGATCAGCAACAAGATGATCAACAGGGCAAATAACATCGCCATGACCACCGTGACGGCGAGACTGCGCGGTAATTTGTACCTTTCCAGCCGATTGACCAAGGGGTTGCAAATGTAAGCAAAGATGGCGGCCGCGACAAACGGGGTTAGAATCGGGCTTAATAGGTAGAAAAACGCCACCGCAACCACCGTCAAAATCAGCCATTGCATAGCAGTAAAGCGAGATAAAGTCATTTCGGGTAAAATCCACGGAAAAATTATGCAGCACTTTATCCTGAAGAAAGCGAGAACTCAACTTGAATACGAATGCCACCCCCGCAACCCCCAGTCTTTCCTACCGCGACGCGGGTGTTGACATTGATGCAGGCGACCGTTTGGTCGAAAATATCAAGCCTTTTGCCAAGCGCACTATGCGTCCCGAAGTGCTGGGCGGATTGGGTGGCTTTGGCGCATTGGTGGAAATTTCCAAAAAATACCAGGAACCTGTATTGGTCTCTGGCACAGACGGCGTGGGCACAAAATTGCGTTTAGCATTTGAACTCAATCGCCACGACACCGTGGGCATAGATTTAGTGGGCATGAGCGTGAACGATATTTTGGTGCAAGGTGCTGAACCGTTGTTTTTCTTGGATTATTTCGCCTGCGGCAAGTTGGATGTGGATGCGGCAACCGAAGTGATAAAAGGCATTGCCAACGGCTGCGAACAAGCAGGCTGCGCGTTGATCGGCGGCGAAACCGCAGAAATGCCAGGGATGTACCCTGTGGGCGAATATGATTTGGCAGGCTTTGCCGTGGGTGTGGTGGAAAAAGCCAATATCATTACGGGCAAAGACATTGTGGCGGGCGACGTGGTCATCGGCTTGGCTTCTAATGGCGCGCATTCCAATGGTTATTCTTTGGTGCGCAAAATTATCAGCACCCAACAAATTGATTTATCAGCAGAATTGGACGGAACGCCGTTGGCTGATCTCATCATGGCACCGACTCGTATCTATGTAAAACCATTGTTGGCACTGATGCAAAGTTTAACGGTCAAAGGCATGGCGCACATCACAGGCGGCGGATTGACCGAAAACGTGCCGCGTGTCTTGCCTGAAAATGTGGTGGCAGACATCGACGGCACGTCTTGGCGCGCCCCTGCTTTATTCCACTGGCTGCGCGAAAAAGGCAATGTCGCGCCGCAAGAAATGTATCGCACCTTTAACTGCGGCATCGGCATGGTGGTGATTGTGGCGGCGAGTGATGCCGAAGCGGCTTTGGCACAATTGAATGCGGCGGGGGAAACGGCTACCGTGATTGGTACGATTCGCCCCCGCGTAGGCGACGAAGCCCCGACACAAGTATCGAATGGGTGGTAAGACGGAGGTCTGGTTTTAACCCACCCGACCTACTCGATGTTTTTATACCGTATTATTGGGCTCTATGTGATTGACAGTGGGTAAAACAAAACTCCCTCCCCTTCAAGCCATAGGTATCTACACAATTTATGGCGCATTTCTGAGAATGCACCTGTTTTGATTATTAACTCTAACATGATGATTTGTAATTATAATCATAGCAAACCTACTCCTTCCCCCTAGCAGGGGGAAGGCGGGGATGGGGGTTGAAAGTTTGCATCCGTGCGCCGATTTCAACCCCCACCCTAACCCTCCCCCTGCTAGGGGGAGAGCGAAGCGAGGGGGCATGAATATAGCAAGGTGCAAAGAGTTATGTAGATACCTATGCTTCAAGGGGAGGGAGATTGTCACTTGTGCCACGATGATTCACATAGGGCCGCAATCTTTTTAACACAGCGTTATTTTTTGACCACTATGAAAAAAATTATCATTTTGATCTCTGGGCGCGGCAGCAATATGCAGGCGTTATTGCAAGCACAACTGCCTTGCACCATTGCGGCGGTGATCAGTAATCGTGCGGATGCCGAAGGCTTAATTTTCGCTGCGGCACAGGGTATTGCGACGGCAGTAGTCCCGCATCAGGATTACCCCACGCGCGCGGATTTTGATGCAGCACTCGCGCAAGTGATTGACCAATATCAAGCCGATTTTGTCGTACTGGCGGGCTTTATGCGCATACTCACGCCTGAGTTTGTGGCGCACTATCGTGGACGACTGATCAATATCCATCCCTCTTTGCTACCTGCTTATACGGGGCTGCATACTCACGCGCGTGCCTTGCAAGATGTCATCAAGATCCATGGCTGTACCGTGCACTTTGTGACCCCTAATTTGGATCACGGACCGATTATCATTCAAGCTGCGGTGCCTGTTTTGTGTGACGACACGGAAAACACTTTATCTGAACGGGTGCTACTGGAAGAACATCGCATTTATCCGCAAGCGATACGTTGGTTGTGCGAAGGCGAAGTGAGCTTAAGCGATGGTAAAGTTAAATTTTGTCATCAAAAGCAAGCCAGTTTTGCTTTAATTTCCCCAGGGTTGGAGTGATGATTCCGCGCTTACAATGGTTGGGGATCAAGCGATTTACAGTGTATTTGATACAGATAGGGGTGGGCGTTTTGTTAACCCATCTCGCTTTTGCCGCGCCGCCTAGCCACATTCTGGCGACTTATGAAGTCTCTAAAAGTGGGATGCAGGTCGCCCAACTCGAAGAAAGCTATACCCGCAGCCCCGATGGCACTTATCAACTCACCAGCACGGCGCGCCCTGTGGGCTTGTTGGCGATGTTCAAACCTGAAAAAATTATCATGCGCAGCAGCGGGCGCATCACCCAACAAGGTTTACAGCCGCTTATCTTTGAGTATGAACGTGAAAAAGATCCTGCGCGCAGCAGTCGGGCGGAATTTAATTGGGACCGTGGGGAAGTGACGCTGTTCCGTCAAGCGACGCATAATGTGCAGCCCTTGTCTGACGGCACACAAGACCGCTTGAGCGTGATGTATCAATTTATCTTTTTGAATTTAAAATATCCCGCCACACTGGATTTTCCCTTAACCAACGGCAATTCCTTGACTCAGCAACATTACGCCATCGCCGCAGGCGAAATGCTGACCACGCCCGCAGGGAAATTTAAGACCTTGTATTTGGACAATCAATCCAAAGCAGGCGAAAGTCGTACCGAAATTTGGTTGGCCACACAACAGCACCATTTGCCTTGCAAAATGCGTATCACCGATGCCAATGGGGACGAATTGATTCAAGTCCTAAGCAAACTTGCGATTGAACCGTAATGCTGCATACCACCCAAGGCAGGATCGCCATCACCTTAGTTGTATCCCTATTGATACACTTGGTATTGCTGTTCGTGCCTTGGGTGACACTACCGCCCGCTGAAGAACCAGAACTCCCGCCTTTAACCGCCCAGTTGGTGGCATTACCCAAAATCCCCCCCGTGAAGCCAGCTTCACCGCTGCCTAAGCCGCGCCCCAAACCGAAGCCTAAGCCTGTTATCCCGCCCGCGCCCGTTGAGCCTACGCCTAGCGACCCTATAGTCCCGACGGATGAACCCGCCTCTGACGTGCTGGCGACATCTTCCGTCGAAGCCGCTTCTACAGTGACCGCCGCATCATCCGTCGAAGCAGCTTCTACGGTGGCCGCCACGTCAGCGGTTGAGGTTGCCCCAGTCTTAGCATCGCCTAGTCATCCCGCCTTGCCTAAACACGCACAATTGCGTTTTATCATTTATAAAGGCAAAGATTTTCAAGTGGGGGAAGCCAAGCATCGTTTTGACATCAGTGACGATCAGCATTACACCCTTCAGGTTGGCATGAACACCACGGGCATCGTCAGCCTGTTCAAAACCTATGATTCAGAGCAAATCAGCAGCGGCACGATTGATGCGCAAGGCTTGCGTCCAGACAGTTTTATTGAAAATAAACGAACCAGCAAAGGCAAAGAAACCTTTGGGGCGCAATTTGACTGGGCGAACAAAACGCTTAATTTTTCCGCAGGGAATTCCGTCGCACTGCCTGAACATACCCAAGATTTGCTTAGTTCCCTGTACCAAGTCTCGCAACTGGCATTGGAAAAAGGCACGATTTCAGTACCTTATACCAATGGTCGCAAACTGGAATACATTCAATTTGAGGTGGGCGAAGAAGTTGCATTACCCACGCGCCTAGGCACATTGCGCGCGCTACCCTTGCGCAAAGTACACGCCACGGGCGAAGAGGGACTCGAAATTTGGCTAGGGCTGGAATACCGCCTGCTCCCCATTAAATTCACCCAACTAGACCGAGCAGGTCAAGTCGCCGCCGAAATGGTGATTATGGAAATACGGGTGAAGGATTGAGCTTCGCGAATTCCTTCCCTCGCCCGCTTGCGGGAGAAGATTAGGGAGAGGGCGAATTTATTCGTCATTCCAACGCGTGGGCCAGGATTCCCGTATTGCATACGGGCTACGTCCACCAGAGGTATCTCCGTAGGTGCGAATTTATTTGCACGCTTTTTTAATGCGAAAATCCCCCATCACGGGGATTTTTGTTTTTAAATCAAAGCGTGATGTCGGGTTAAAGCCCGACCAACGGCGACGTATTGGGTACATCACTTTTGAATTGAGAACTGCTGGGAAAAGTCTGGGATAATGGCACGACATTCCGTTCGTAGCGTGTTGATTTATGCGATCCCCTCAAGAAATATTACAACAAGCCGATTTACTCTTTTCTGCCGAACAAGTACAAGCGGCACTCCATCATGTCGCACAGCAAATCAATCATCACCTTGCCGACACACACCCCTTGGTATTATCCGTGATGGGCGGGGCGGTGGTGTTTAGTGGACAGCTGTTGCCTTTGCTGACTTTCCCCTTAGAATTCGACTATGTGCATGTCTCGCGTTACGGTGAGGCGCAGCACGGCGGCGAGCTGCATTGGCGAGTTGAACCGCGTGAAAACGTGTTTGGGCGGGTGGTGTTGCTGTTGGATGATATTCTGGACGAGGGGCATACGCTGGCAGCCTTGCGCGAACGGGTGCTAATGATGGGGGCAACCCAGTGTTATTGCGCCGTATTTGCCGATAAACAACATGGGCGACCCAAACCCCTACACGCAGATTTTGTCGGCATGGCGCTGCCTGATCGTTTTGTGTTTGGCTATGGCATGGATATTGAGGGTGCTTGGCGAAATTTGCCTGCGATATACGCTTTAAAATCAGGGAAGAGAGAAGCGTGAAAGGTAGCGCAATAGGGTTTACCCTTCCCGCTACTCTCATAGGTATCTACACAATTTACGGCACATTTCTGAGAATGTGCCTATTTTAAATAAAAGAGACAGAACAACTCTAACATGATGATTTGCAAATAAAATCATAGTTAATCCACTCCTTCCCCCTAGAGGGGGAAGGCTGGGATGGGGGTTGAAAGTTTGCATCCATGCGACGATTTCAACCCCCACCCTAACCCTCCCCCTGCTAGGGGGAGGGAATATGTCGAGGTGAAGGGCAGGGGGAATGCCCCCATGCCCTTCTCTCTTCCCCCGTCTCCCTTCACAGGAATTTAACATGTTAGCTATCATCGGTGGTCGCGGTTTGACTGAGTTAAAAAATTTGAAAATCACCCACAGGCAGGTGATGCGCACCCCTTACGGCGAGCCGTCTGGGGCGTTTTTGTTTGGCACCTTGAATCAGAAAGAAGTCATCTTTTTAGCACGGCATGGTTATGGATATACCATTCCGCCGCATCTGGTGAACTATCGCGCCAATTTGTGGGCGTTGCATGAGCAAGGGGTGACAGAAGTGATTTCGGTCGCCACGGTGGGCGGTATTCGTGCGGATCTTAAACCTGGTGACATCATCGTACCTGACCAAATTATCGACTATACCCACGGGCGAGATGCTACTTTTTTTGAAACGCGTGATACCGTCTATCGCAACATCGACTTTACTTTTCCCTATAACGAATCACTACGGCAGCGTATTTTGTACAGTGCCGAACTCGCACAGCAGCCGTGTTTAGCGGGAGGCGTGTATGCCGCAACGCAAGGTCCGCGCTTGGAGAGTATCGCTGAAATCAATCGCTATCAACGGGATGGCGCGGATATGGTGGGGATGACGGGGATGCCCGAAGCCGCGTTGGCAAAAGAGCTGGAATTAGCATATGCCGCTATTGCGGTGGTCGCCAATTACGCTGCGGGGCGGGGCGACAGTGCGACGGGGATTAACATGGAAACAGTCAAAGCCACGGCAATTGCGACCATGGAACGCGTGCGGCTGGTTTTGGAATCGGTCGTCACCTGTCAAGATGAGGTGGCGTGTGTCAGTTAGAACCGTCCTCAAAATGGGCGATGCACGCCTGTGGCAAGTGTCCGAACCCGTTAGCCAATTCGATCATGTCGATTTACACGCCTTGGTGCAAGACTTGCGCGACACCATGCAAGCCTTGAACGGCGCAGGATTGGCAGCTCCCCAAATTGGCATCCCGCTGCGGGTGGTGATTTTTGGGGTGCAACAAAACTCGCGCTACCCCGATGCGCATACCGTCCCCGAAACCGTGTTGATTAACCCTGTGATTAGCCCTGTGAGTGACCACGCCGAAACGGGCTGGGAAGGATGCCTAAGCGTGCCTAGCTTGCGCGGAAGGGTGGCGCGTCATCTGCACATACGCTACCAAGGTTTCGACGAGCGAGGTGCATTGATTGACCGCACTGTCAGCGGCTTTCACGCCCGCGTGGTTCAACACGAATGTGACCATTTAGACGGCATCTTGTACCCCATGCGCATCCAAGACATGACCCAATTTGGCTTTTTAAGTGAGTTATTCCCAGAGCGCGCGGGCGAGGATTAAGTAAAAAAAGGTTCTATGTGATTTACAGTGGGTGAAACAAGACCCCCTCCCTTTCAAGGGGAGGGCTGGGGTGGGGATGGGGTAGAGTACGATCATCGGCAAACAGATGACCGATGCGGAAATACGATTATGGCAACGACTACGCAGTCGGCAACTCGCTGGCACGCCAACATCCGTATCTGGATAGCTTTACAGAGCGCGGCGGAAACAACCCATCCCCACCCCTACCCTCCCCTTGAAGGGGAGGGAGATTGCTCATTTGTGCCATGATGACCCTCTATGATTCACATAGAGCCGTAAAAAAGCCTAGCGGCGGGGTTAAGTCATTTAGCGGGTGAATAGGCAAAAAAAGGGCATTCATCGCGAATGCCCTAAACGGAGGAGAAGTATGACAACAGAGCAAACGCTCTATTTCACTTCCACCCTTTATTAAGCAAACAGCGTGCCAGCAATTTTATGCGCGATGACCTAATGCGAGGAGTCGTGTTCATTTATACGCGATAAGTGGTCTGGGTCATGATTTTTCCGCCTAATTTCATCGCATTGGCGACCATTTGCGGCAAAACGGCTCCGCCCATGGCGGTTGCCATATCGGCATGACCAATCTCATCGGTGTGCATTTGCGTGACAATTGCCCGACTTTTTTCGTCTTGTACGGGCAATTTTTCGAGGTGACTTTGCAAGTGCGCACCGACTTGTTGTTCGGTTTCCGCTAAAAACCCCAGATTCCATTTGTCTCCCAACAAACCCGCCACCGCGCCTAAACTCAATGAAGCGGTATACAGCACGGGATTCAATACGCTTAAATGCCCGCCCAACTCATGCACGCGCCTTGCCGTCCACGCTAAATGTTCGGTTTCTTCTTGCGCCGCATGGTGTAACTTTTTTTGCACCACGGGGTCGCGCGCCGTCAATGCTTGTCCCTGATACAACGCCTGCGCGCAAATTTCGCCGCTATGGTTAACACGCATCAGGCTGGCGGCATGATGTTTTTCTGCTTCATTGAGGGGCGATTCTGACAGGTGGGTGTCAGGATATGCACGAATACTGTGCGCTTGGCTAAACAAGGTGCGCAGCCCTTTATCAAATTCGATGATAACGCGATCCAGATTGAACATGATGCCTCCTAATGAATGAACTGACACGACCTTCGCCCACGGATGGGAGAGGGTTTTAAGCAGCTAGTCGTTAGTTGGAGGGATATGCAAGCGCAGTGCATTATGGATTTTTGAAATATATTCATGTAGATATGCTCATATTCCCACCCTACCAACTAAAAGCTAACGACTAGCGACTAATAACTCAACACCCAATATTGCTAGGCAACTCTACTTACCCGCCAAATACCTGTGCTAACGCAGCCCCAGGATTATCCGCCCGCATAAAGGTTTCGCCCACCAAGAAGGCGTTAACTTGATGGCTGCGCATTAAGCGCACATCGTCGGCATTTAAAATCCCACTTTCGGTGACCAGTATACGATCCGCTGGTACGCGCGCTTGCAAGTCCAAGGTGGTTTGCAAGCTGACTTCAAAAGTGCGCAAATTGCGATTGTTCACGCCTAACAGCGGGGTGGTGAGTTGCAAGGCGGCGTCTAATTCCGCGCCATTATGTACTTCTACCAATACCGCCATACCCAGTGTATGTGCCAAGGATTCAAAGGCTTGCATTTGTGCCACATCCAAGGCGGCGGCAATCAACAAAATAGCATCGGCTCCCATGGCGCGTGCTTCGTAGATTTGATATTCATCGACCATAAAGTCTTTGCGCAACACAGGCAAGTTGCACGCCGCGCGCGCTTGTTGCAAATACGCGGTGCTGCCTTGGAAGAATTGCGCGTCGGTTAAGACGGATAAGCACGCCGCGCCATGTTGCTCATAGCTGGCGGCGATGTCAGCAGGGCGAAAATCGGCACGGATAATGCCTTTGCTGGGGCTAGCTTTTTTGATTTCGGCGATGACGGCAGGGGTGCCTGCGGCGATTTTTTGCCAAATTGCGCCAACAAAATCACGGCTAGGTGTGGCTAGTTCTGCTTCGGTGCGTATTTGTGCTAGGGATTTGACGGCCAATGCCGCTGCGACTTCAGTTGCTTTGACGGCGAGAATTTTGTTCAGAATGTCAGACATAATGACCAGCGCATGAAATGAAAAGAACGTACATTCTAGCGTGAAAAGCCGCAAGGCGTGGGCGGATAGCAGCCGAATTTAGGGCAACTGACTGAGTATGCAGAAAATATTGATTTTTTAGCCACCTCAGCATTCAATGAAATGAGACCTTAGGCAAGCGACAAGGCGAGTCGAGTGGATTAAAAACGAGGGGAACTTACGTCGGTAGTCGGTCAAATAAGGCATCTGACCGACCTAGTTTTATTTTTTTGCTACGACAAAAAGTCGAACGAGATCCAGTTGTATCAAGTCTGACAGATTACGGAACTCTCCCTTTAACAATGCGGTTGCTTGATCAATTTTGCCATTGTGATGTTCAACAAGGACTTGACCTGCGCACAAATGAAAGTTCGCATGGGTTTTGCACAACTTCTCATATTCGGGAAGATGACCAAACTGCTGCTTACCCACCCCACACAACCACTGACCTAGCGTGCAAATACTATCTTGTGCAACGACAGAGACCTCAAGCTGCTCCATGCTCACACCATGTAAAGTACTTTCTAGCCGATTTTTCCAATCTGCATGTGCATCAATCACTTGTTTAAGGTTTAATCCTAATAATGAATTTTCTTCTGAACTGACTTCTAGTTCAGCTTTTTCATTACCCTCTAAACGCTCTTTGAGCCACCGCATCAATCCCATTCATCCCCCATTCGGCAACATAATCACCATTAAAAATACTGACTCATTTACCACGTAAGCGACTGTGATCATGGCAATAACACCACCTTGTGACTCCCATCATAGCAACAGTCTCTTGCGCGGCAGACGTATCTTATCGAGAGAATGAAATATCGTCAAATGTCTAGATTGCAAACAGATTACATATAAACATTGCCTAATATAGATATTGTAAAAAGTGGGTTAACTTAATCAAAACAAGGCACTTTTTGATGACGAAATTCCATAAAGTCTCAATTCTAAAGCTGATAGTGGGAAATAATTATCACGCAACTTAGATTTTTAGCGATATGCAATCTGTCTGTCTAGATTGGGACAACGCTAAAAACCTCAAATTATCGTTGTCCAAGATTCAACTTTATCTACCAAATCGCAATATAATCCTTAAAAATCAATATATTACATACAACAACATTCGATAGGCTTGCAAATTACTTGTGCCTAGCATGATGCACTTATCGCATCCTCGCCACCGCCTCTTCCACCCGCTCCACCGCAATCACTTCCATGCCCGCAATCGGGTGTTTGGGGGCGTTGGCTTTGGGGATTATGGCGTGGGTGAAGCCTAATTTAGCGGCTTCACGTAGGCGTTCTTGACCGCGCTGCACGGGGCGGACTTCGCCAGCGAGTCCGATTTCGCCGAATACGACGAGTTTTTCAGGCAACGGTTGGTTGCGCAAGGAGGAGACGATGGCGAGTATCACCGCCAAGTCCGCCCCTGGTTCGGTGATTTTTACCCCGCCGACGGCGTTGATAAACACGTCTTGGTCAAAACAGGCGATGCCCGCGTGACGGTGCAACACCGCCAATAACATCGCCAAACGGTTTTGTTCCAGCCCTAACGACAGTCGCCGCACATTGGGCGAATGGGCTTCGTCCAACAAGGCTTGGATTTCCACCAACAATGGGCGCGTGCCTTCTTGCGTCACCATCACGCACGAGCCCGCGACTTGTTGCCCGTGTTGTGATAAAAACAGTGCGGACGGGTTGCTGACTTCGCGCAAGCCGCGTTCGGTCATGGCGAACACGCCCAATTCATTCACCGCGCCGAAGCGGTTTTTAAAAGCGCGAATCAAGCGGAAGCTGGAATGCGTGTCGCCTTCAAAATACAACACCGTATCGACGATATGTTCCAACACACGCGGCCCCGCCAGCGCGCCTTCTTTGGTCACATGACCGACTAAAATAATGGTGATATTTTGACTTTTGGCGATGCGGGTCAATTGTGCTGCGCATTCGCGCACTTGCGCAACCGAGCCAGGTGCTGAGGTGAGTTGCTCGGAATACACGGTTTGAATGGAGTCAATCACCACCACTTCGGGGCGTTCTTGCGCGATGGTGGCTTGGATTTTTTCCAGTTGGATTTCGGGCAATAGGCGCAACGAGCGCGCATCCAAGGACAACCGTTTAGCGCGCAAAGCAATTTGCTGCGCGGATTCTTCACCGCTGACATACAAGGTACTTTGCTGCTGTGACAAATGCGCCAAGACTTGCAACAACAAAGTCGATTTGCCGATGCCAGGGTCGCCGCCAATCAACACCACCGCCCCCGCCACCAAGCCGCCGCCCAACACGCGATCAAATTCGCTAATCCCCGTCGGTGTGCGCGGCACTTCGGCGGCTTCAACCTCAGACAAAAGTTGCACCTTGCCCACCGCCGCCAAGGCGCTAAAACGATTCGCCGATTTCGTCGCCGCCACCTCCGCGACCGATTCAATCAGCGTATTCCACTCCATACAATGCGGACACTGCCCCTGCCACTTCGGCGTTTGCCCACCGCATTCAGTGCAGGAATAAATTGTTTTGGTTTTTGCCATGATGAAACCGTGCCTTACGCGCCTATTTTCGGGAGCCGCATCTTAGCAGTAATTGCAAACTCGCCATATTTGGATTGCTTTATAGCACTAAATCTGCTTGATTTGCTTTGCGCACGCCGCACACCAATAGCCGCGCACATAACTTCACCGAATCGTTCGTTTCCTAGCGATTCCATCATTTAGGGTTGACGGTTATCACGTTGAAATTGAAACAAGGTTTCGATCCAAGCGATCTCTGGGCAAGGATTGAGGTTCTCTATCCTGACGCGATAAATGCCAGATTCCAGCCTCGGAAAATAGAGATTATTGGCTCGCCAAATGGTGTCTTTTGAGGGAAAAGTATCAAAGACAGGATGCCTATCTGCCACGTTTTGATCTATATGTACTTGGGTTCGGTCATCGGCTGAATCCAGTTGGAAACGAACTTTGATTGGATAAGAATGGCGATTGGGGAAGTCGCTTCCTCTGCCAATGCCATCAAAAAAGGTTCTCAACTCATATTGCTTCTCCTGAGGCCACGCCTGCTTCTCAACAAAAACAAGATTGAAATAGTAATTCCCTGACTTGGTGACGCGCACGAGCGCATCAATCTTTTCTCCGCCTTGCGCCAAGGGGAGCGGAATACTCCACAGACTTTCATAAATGGGTTCTTGCCTATTTGGCTCTCCTGAATAGGCTGGCGTTACACAACCAATAGAAAATACGAAAATAATCGCGCTCGACCAATTCGCCAACGTATTTAACGTCAAAAAAAGTAAGCTCATATTTAGTTTCTTCATCTTGGCTCCTGTTAACAATCGAATTCATTGCGTGTCGCAGAATGGGCAAGCTGCCAGCAATCCCAATACCAGCCCAACAAGGCTTCTTCTGGTCAGCGGAAATAAATCAAACAAGGCAAGGATAAAATCGAACATAAATCGTATCTTTCCAATCATAAACGGGGGCATCCCGCCCCCGTTGTGGAAATTCCCCGTGTTTATTGGCTAAACGGTTGTGAGCGCGGGGTTTTGTCGTTAGAGGGCGGCAAAATCGGCAGCGCGAAGGTCGGTTGTTTGCCTGTCAATGTTTTCAAGAAAGCCACGATTTGCGCATTTTCGGCATCAGTAAATTTCTTGCCCAATTGCACGCGAGCCATGGTTTCCACCGCTTGAGTCAGCGTTGCTGCTTCGCCGTCGTGGAAGTAGGGGTAGGTCAATTCGATATTGCGCAAAGTTGGGACTTTGAACAACAGACGATCTTCCTCTTTGCCTGTTACGCCAAAACGACCTGTCGCGCCACTCACCGTTTGGTAAGGAGATGCCGCACCCATTTTTTGGTAAGAATTACCCCCCACCGCAGAACCGTTATGGCACGCCACGCAACCGCTGTCTTTAAACAATTTGTAACCCGCTGTTTCGTCCGCAGTCAGGGCTTTTTTATTGCCTTTCAACCACTTGTCAAAACGGGAATCTGGTGTCACCAAGGTTGCTTCAAACGCAGCGATGGCAGTGGTTACTTTGTCAATATCCACGGTTTCAGAAGCAAAAACGCTTTTGAATTCTTTGACATAGGCAGGAATGGATTGCAACACTTCTACGGCAATGGCATGAGTCGAAGCCATTTCGCCAGGGTTGGCAATCGGGCCGCCCGCTTGGGCTTTCAAATCTGCGGCGCGACCATCCCAGAATTGCGCCAGATTCATGCTGGAATTCAACACGGTTGGGGCGTTAATTGGCCCTTGATTCCAATTGTGACCAATCGAGGTCTTCAGATTATCCGTGCCACCCATAGACAAATTGTGGCAAGAATTACAGGAAATAAAACCTGATTTCGACAAGCGCGGGTCAAAAAACAGCTTCTTGCCCAGCTCCACCATGGCAGGATTTTTGACTTTTGCAGCGACAACCGCTTGTATGGGTTCATTGCTCCCCGCTTGTGCAGTGGCGGCTGCGGCCATTAGTGCGCTGAGCAACCAAATACGAGAGTGAGACATCTGACTTCTCCTTAACTAACGTTTCGGGGTTCATTTTTTGGTCGGAAGCAAAGACAAGCGATTGTTTAAATTGAATTATTTTAATTAAGTTTGTGAAAAAGTTGATTGTTTGATTCTCTGATTTCATATAAAAATCAGCAAGTTAATTGCTTCAAATTTTTTATTCCATACCTATACAAATCAATTAGTTACGTTTCAATTATACTGATTCAAGACATACAACATTCACCCTAAAAATTACATTTAGTTGTTTACTTACAATGACTTATTCGAATAAATGAACCCAGAAACGTTAGCTCCTTAAGATAAAAAGTTTGTAACGAAAAAACGGGGCGAATTGTAAACGCAATTGATCAGCAAACCCTAATACCCTTAGCCCAAAAGGATCAAGCATTACACGCAAAAGTTGAACGCTGCTCTCAAAGTTCAACACCTCCCCAGCAAGCTCATAGGCAAGTGCCTACAGACGATTACTTCCCCTGCCAATCACGCCGCACCCCTTGCGCTTGACTAAAAATCTGGTGCAAGGCTGCGCCATCGGCATTTTCCAAAGCATGATGAATCAAATTCAGCTCGGTTTGATACGCCTCAATTTCGCTTAACAATGCGTCGCGGTTGGCGAGGCAGATGTCGCGCCACATATCGGGAGAGCTGGCGGCGATGCGGGTGAAGTCGCGAAAGCCGCTGGCGGCGAAGGATAGCAGTAGCTCGCGGTTGTTGCGTTGGGCTAAATCGTGTACTAACGCGAAGGATAACAGGTGCGGCAAATGGCTGACGGCGGCAAAAATCGCGTCGTGTTCGGTGTGGCTGAGTTCAAAAATCTGCGCGCCGCAGGCTAACCAAGCGTCTTTGACCCGTTGCACGGCTGCGGGGGAATTCTCTGGCAAGGGGGTAATCACCACTTTTTTGCCGACATACAAATCCGCCATGGCGGCTGATGCGCCACTTTTTTCTGCGCCTGCGATGGGATGGGCGGGGACAAATTGTCCAACTTTATCGCCTAATTGTGCATACGCGTCTTGCACCACATTGGTTTTGGTGCTGCCGCCGTCTGTGACGAGCGTGTTCGCGCCCAAATGCGGGGCGATGCGCGCCATCCATTCCGCCATGCTGCCCACGGGCGTGGCTAACAACACCAAGTCTGCATCGCTCACTTCCGCTGCAATATCTTCGCCCACGCGATCAATCACGCCCAGTTGCAACGCCTGTTGCACACTGGTCACGCTGCGCCCAAAGCCGACGATTTCTTGCACTGCGCCCGCCCGCCGCAAACCCAAGGCAAACGACCCGCCAATCAAGCCCACGCCCAAAATGACCACTTTATTCAAGACCGTCTCCACCCCAATTGATCGTGCGGGGATTATACCTGTGGGGACGGGATTTATTGCTGGGTCGTCTGCGCAACCGCAATGCGCATTTTGGCGAAAAACGCGACAAAACTTGCCTTATTCATGAAAAACCGTACGAATGAATTCGCACCTACGGTCAAAACGAGAATTGCTGTGAGTGAAGGGATAAAAACACACGGAGCAAAATTGCGTTTAAGATAAGCTCTTGCATCCAAAAAATAAACAACCGAGTACGATGCAAATATCCACAGCGACCCTTGCGCCTGAAAAGCGCGTCCAACAGGAGATAAATCATGACGATTGCAGATGAATTACAAAGTACGATAGACCAAATGGTGCAGCGCGGCAAAGGCATCCTTGCCGCAGATGAGAGCCAACCGACCATCGCCAAACGCTTTGCGGCGATTGGGGTGGAAGCGACGGAGGAGCATTGTCGCACTTACCGCAGCTTGTTGTTTGCGGCTCCTGGTATTGAGGAATACATCAGTGGCGTGATTGAATTCGAGGATACGCTCGCACAGACCGATGATGCGGGTGTGCCGTTGCCTATAGTGTTGGCGCAGCGCGGCATCGTGCCAGGGGTGAAGGTGGATAAAGGCAAAGGGGCGTTGGCACTGTCGCCTAACGATTCCATCACTTACGGTTTGGATGGGCTGGCAGAACGCTTGGCGCACTATAAAACTCAAGGCGCGCGCTTTGCCAAGTGGCGAGAAGTGTATGCGATTGGTGAACGCTTTCCGTCCGCTCTGGGCATTACCGCCAATGCCGAAATGTTGGCGCGTTATGCAGCCGTTTGTCAGGAACAGGGCATCGTCCCCATCGTCGAGCCAGAAGTGCTGATCGACGGCAATCACAGTATGGCGCGCTGCGCCGAGGTGACTGAAGCGGTGCAAAAAGCGGTTTTTCACGCGCTGCACCGCCATCATGTGGTGCTGGAACACATTATCCTCAAACCCAATATGGTGCTACCAGGCAAAGACCATCCCGTGCGCGCCAGTGCCGAAGCCATCGCGGCAGCCACGCTGCAAGTCTTCCGTCGCACCGTACCCATGGCGGTGCCTAGCATCAATTTTCTGTCGGGCGGCTTGAGCCCAGAAGCCGCAACCGCCAACCTCAATGCCATGAATGTCGCTATGCCAAATGCGCCTTGGCTGCTGTCATTTTCTTATGGTCGCGCCTTGCAAGAGACTGTGTTACAAGCGTGGCAAGGCAAAACAGAAAACCTCGCCGCCGCCCAACAAGCGTTGTTAAAGCGCGCAAGATTGAATGGCGCAGCGCAACGGGGCGAGTATTTGGCGACGATGGAGTGATGCTTTGGAGTACCAAGGATGCCCAAGCGGTTGCACTTGATTGGGTATGCCCGTGAGGGTACAGGTGCCTACACAATCTTATTCACGCCCGCTTGCGGGAGAGGGAATTAAAGTTGTGTAGATACTTATAAAAAAGGCGAAGGGAAGTGGCGCGTAAGCGTTCGTTCTGCTTTTTACCCTTTGCGAAACGAGAAAGGTGAAACAAACCGTCGCATTCCCACACGTTTCACTTTTCACCAAGCTACGAAGCAGCGCATCCCCTTCTCTATTTAATACACACCGCCCGCACTTGGTGCATGTCGGTAATGCCTTGCAGCACTTTTTCCATACCATCCTGTTTCAGGGTGTGCATCCCCTCTTCCAGTCCAATGGCTAGCAGCTCTGCCACACGGGCATGACCTTGAATCGCGCGTTTAACGGGGTCACTCCCAATCAGCAATTCATGTAAGCCCACCCGCCCACGGTAGCCTGTGTTGGAACATTTTGGGCAGCCGACGGGAGAATTCAAGGTAATTTGACCATTTTCATTGCCGAACAATTTTACCCAGTCGGTATAAATCCCTCGCATGGCGGCATTGGGATCTTTTTGCCACGTCGTGGTATTGGTCAGCTCCGCGCTGTACTCCGTTAGTAGCAGTTTAATTTCCTCAGGCGTGGCGACATGTGGTTTTTTGCAATCGCCGCACAAGCGTTTTGCCAGCCGTTGCGCCAAAATCCCCAACAAGGCATCGGCAAAGTTAAACGGGTCCATCCCCATATCCAACAAACGAATAATGGACTCTGGCGCGCTGTTGGTGTGCAAGGTGGCGAACACCAAGTGACCTGTCAGCGAGGCTTCAATCCCGATGGACACGGTTTCTTTATCCCGCATTTCGCCCACCATAATCACGTCTGGATCTGCCCGCAAAAACGCCCGCATAATGGTGGCAAAATCCAGCCCCGCCTTTTTGTTAATCTGTACCTGACGCAAGCCTTTTTGGGTAATTTCCACAGGGTCTTCCGCCGTCCAGATTTTGGTATCGGGGGTGTTGATGTATTTCAAAATCGAGTGCAGCGTGGTCGTTTTACCTGAACCTGTTGGTCCGCACACAAAAAATAGTCCGTAAGGTTTACTGACGGTGGTTTTAATCAGCTCGTTGTTGCGGGCAGAAAAGCCCATTTTTTCCAATGGCAGCGGTTCGCCTGAAGCCAAAATCCGCATCACCACATCTTCCACGCCACCTTGTGAGGGAATAGTCGCCACCCGCAACTCAATATCCAGTGGGGCGTATTTTTTAAATTTAATCTTGCCATCTTGCGGCTTGCGTTTTTCGGAAATATCCAATTCACACATAATCTTAATGCGGGTAATCAGCGCATTGCGATAACTAGACGGGATTTCAATATAGTTGAGCAAAGAACCATCCTTGCGCACACGGACTTGCGTTTTTCCCTTGCCTGGACTGGGTTCAATATGAATATCTGACGCGCCCATTTTATAGGAATCAATGATGATCTTATTGACGAGTTTGACCAGTTCGTTGTCCGAAGCAGCACTGGCTTCGTCCGCACTAATATTGCCATTTTCATCTTCATCCACATCCTGAGAACTTAAATCCGAGACCAAATCTTGAACGGAAGAAGAGTCGTCTAACGCGGAATTATCAGTAGTATCACTGCTTGAAGCAGCACTGCTTCCCCCATAAAACTGATCTAGCGTTTGCTTAAATTCCCGCTGGGTACAGACTCGGTACACCAGTCGATGACGTGAAAAAATATTATTAACCACCCGTGAAGCTTGGATACGCTCAGGGTCGGTCGTTAGAATGATGAGTCCCTCTTGGGTTTCATCAATCGGAATCCAATGACTACTTTCAATGTAATCACGCTTTAGATTCTTTAATAATTCAGCGGGCTTGATGCGGTCATCTTTAAAGGGTTCATAGACCACGCCAAAAAAGTTGGCCAATGCACTGCCTAATGCACTGGTACTGACTTGAAAGTCTTGAATCAGTACGGCTTCAAGATCTACATTTTTGCGGCGAGCGGCACGGGTTGCCAAGTCAAATTCAGCGGCGGTCAACACCGCGTTGCTGACTAGAAAATCGTATTTGGTTTTAATCGCCGTGGTTTGCTGACGCTGCCGCAAAGCGACGGCAATCCCTTCTGCTAATTCTTGCAATCCTTCTTCGACCATGTTCGAGAAAGGAACACCTGCTTTATTGTTGATGACCTGAATCACCCCAACCAAAGAGTTATTGCTGGCATCCAGAATAGGCGCGACCAGCATTTGCTTGGTGCGATAGCCTGTGCGCTTATCCACCTCTTGTAAAAATCGCAAATGAGGACTGACCGCCGCCAACTCTTTGGTGTCATACACATCTTGAACATTGAGCATTTTTTTGTGTACAGCGGCATAACCCGCCAGACTTTGCTCGGCAATCGGCAGCTTTAAATCCTTGAAAGATTTTAGTCCTGTTTTGATTTTAGAAACCAGCGAGGCATTATCTTCCCCCACGACATAAATGGTCAGACGATCCGCATTAAACAAGGTACAAATGTCCTTGCTTACCTCTAAAATAATTTCATCAACATTGCTGGCAGCATGAACCTTATTGGTGACGTGATTGAGGTTCTTATTGAACTCCAACACGATACCCATATCACGGGGGGAACTCCCTGCACTTTTGACTGTACTCATATTGGCTTCCTTGCAAAACGAGGATGTTTGTTATCAGAAGTATTCACTAAGTTTAAAGCTCAAGTATTTGATTATTAAGCAGCATTTTTGCATTATGCCCATGCTCACTATGATTAATTTCATCCATAATCAACTCCATTTCACCTGGCTTTAAATGACTGATAAAAATTTCTGCCTGACGGGTAAACTTGCCTAACTCCTCTGTTAATAAACACGGACATAAATGCTTAGATAAAATCGCTAAGTCTCTTTCGCTATTAGAAAAAGCCGTTTCTATAATCAGAAACTTTAAGTTGCTAATGGTATTAACCACTTTCCAGAGCGCATCATTGGTCGTGGTATCCCCGCTAAACACGAGACTATGCGTACCACTGTCCAAATGATAACCCACCGCAGGCACGACATGATTGGCAGGGAGTGCCGTGATTTTTCGCCCGTCCAATGAAATGGTCTCGCCTACTTCCATTTCTTCATAACGCATAAAGGGGTGTTGGGCGTTCGGAATTTCACTAAAATCAGGCCATATTTTCCAATTAAAAATATGGGTCTTGAGAATTTCCAGCACCTCTGCGCGCGCATACAAAGTCACAGGACGTTCGCGCATAAAACCAACGCTATCAACCAGCAAAGGGATGCAGGCGATGTGATCCAAATGGGAATGGGTAATGAAAATGTGGTCGATTTTACTTAACTCGGTCAGGCTAAGTTCATTGACACCTGTCCCTGCGTCAATCAACACATCCTGATCCAGCAAGAACGAGGTGGTATGCAAATTACCGCCAATGCCACCGCTACACCCCAATACTCTAAGTTTCATCGTGATTTATAGCCTTGTTTATTAAACGCAGGGATTAAATGCGTGACTTGATTTTTCTGTCACTTCACGCCCATGTCCACCATGCTTCACTTTAAATAAAATTCCATTTTGATCCCCGCTAGCTCAATCACATCGTGATCTTGCAACAAATGCGGCTGATCTTTGAGTGGTCGTCCATTGACCAATGGGAAATTTCCACCTTCCACATGGGTAATAAAAAATCCATGTGGACGACGGGTGAGAACGGCGACCTGCACCCCTGGCTTGCCTAAGGTTGTGAGGCTTTTGGTGAGTTCTAACTCCTTGCCCGTATTAGGTCCCGTTAGAATCTGTATCACCGCCACGGGGTGTAGCACGGAGGGTTGCACCAACGTGTTCAGATGTGTATTCACAGCAGGGGACTCTTTGGGCGTGGGAGACAAAGGCGCGGTCGTATCATGCTCACTCACTTTTGTCTCTGCACTGACTATGTGGCTTTTTGCCGCAGGACGCACCATCACGGTTTTCTCAATATCATCCAACGGCTTTTGTTGGTCGTTAATATAGAGCAAGGTGTGCCGTCCAATTTCAATAATGTCATGGTGCAGCAAATAGTGCTTTTTAACTTCAAAGCCATTCACAATCACCCCATTGGTGCTATCTAAGTCTTCCAGAAACGAATCATTTAACAGGGTAATAACCACAGCATGTTCACCACTGACGGCAAGGTTCTCAATGACAATATCATTAGAGGGTTTGCGCCCTATTGTCACCCGCTCTTTATCCAGTGGATACTCACCGAGTACCGCACCATTTAAGCTCAGTATCAATTTTGCTGTCATCGCTATTCCTTCACACTCATTTATGTCTTAAACCGATTTAACAAATTTGTCAGCCAACTGCGTGGCTCAGCAAAATCAGCCACTACTTTCACCAGAATGACAGAAACATTGTCTTTCCCGCCCTGATCATTGGCTATTTGTATCAACTGCGCTGCGGCAAGCGATAAATTGCCTTGCATCGCATACAGTACAGATTGAATATCGTTATCTTCAACCATGTCATTCAATCCATCAGAACACAATAGATAAATATCGCCCACGCAGACATTGTGGACGTGAATTTCGGGGGCCACTTCCTCATCTATCCCCACGGCACGTGTGACTAGATTCTTGTTTCTGGAATGGCGTGCCTCTTCTGCGCTAATCACACCACAATCAATTTGTTCTTGCAAAAAAGAGTGGTCTCGTGTGACGGGAGTCAATATCTCACCGCGCAAACGATACATACGCGAATCACCAACATGCGCTACCGCGACGCGATTATCATAAAATAAGGCGGCGACGATTGTCGTCCCCATGCCTGCATATTGGGGCTGGCTATGCGCCGCATTATAAATTGAACCGTTTGCTTTGCAGATGTTATCGCGTAACAACGACAAAGCACGTTCTTCGCCCTTAAGCTCATCCCGCTCCAGTGGACTACCTGTTTGCAAATACTGCGTAATTTCAGTCAATACCACTGAAACGGCAATTCCGCTCGCCACTTCCCCCGCATTGTAGCCACCCATACCATCGGCTAATACGACTAAACCATGACGCGCATTGTAATCGACCGTATCTTCGTTATGTGATCGCACCATACCAGAATGGGTCTGAGCCAAAACCTGTAACGCGTCTATCACTTTCATTGAATATCTACCCAAGTGCTTGCTGCACATAATCGCAAGGCTTCAGCCATTTGCGCGCCAGTTGCATATCGCGTATCACACCGTTTCGTTAAAGACTTATTAATAATGCTTACTAAACAAGGTGGTACATCTGGACGCACCGCGAGAATATCCGCGTGGGGTTGATTGGCAATAGCATACATCAATTGCGCCATTGACTCCCCTTCAAATGGGAGCTTACCACAAGCCAGTTGGTACAAAGTAATCCCCAGTGAAAACAGATCGGATGTTCCTTGAATTTTCTTACCCGCCAGTTGCTCGGGCGACATATACGACGGCGTACCAAACACCATGCCTGTTTTAGTTTGATTGGAATTGGTAATCCGCGCAATACCAAAATCCGTCACCTTAACGCCCTCTGTTTTCGCATCGTACATAATGTTGGCAGGCTTAATATCACGGTGAACCACACTCTGTTTATGTGCATAGTCTAACGCTTCTGCCACATGAGCGATAATACTAACCACTTTTTTCAACGGTAACAAATGATCGGGCTGGGTATATTGTTCCAGATTTTCACCATTCAAAAATTCCATTGCAATATAAGATAAATCGCGCACTTCGCCTACATCATAAATCGCCACAATATTCGGATGACTCAATCGCCCTGCCGTCTCGGCTTCACGAAAGAAGCGAGCAGTCACTTCTTTTAATTCTTCCGCTTCAAAATCTTGAGAAAAAGTCATGGTTTTAATCGCGACCATGCGACCAATTTTGGTATCTCGACCAAGATACACCACGCCCATCGTTCCCTTGCCTAATTCTTTTTCGATTTCGTAACGCCCCAACATCGGCTTGTTGATCCCATCTAACACCAAACTACTCACATTAGTACGAGGTAGCGGCGTACCCCCCAACACAAAAGTATCCCAAAGTGTACGTGCTTGATTTAGACGCTGCGGTAAATCGCGGAAATTGGCATCATAACCCGCAATGTATTTAAAGACCGACTCCGCCTGACTAAACTTGCGCTGACGCTCAAAATCCAGCCCTAGGTTGTACAAGACCTCCATTAAACTCTCATCCATCGGCACTTGGCGCAGCTTGTCAAACGCCACATCCAATTGCCCCTGCCCTTGGAAAGCCAAGCCGAGCATCCTATTGCTTTCTGCTGATGCGAGTGCTGGATGCAACGTGCCGTTTTTAAAGCTAAATACACGTTTAACCCCCAAGAGCAAATGCCCTATCAGCAAAAATGTCGCAGGCAACATCAACGGCAACCAAATGGATTGGGTCAGCATGAGAAAGACAGGGGTTGCCAATAAAGTGACCAGCCAAAGTGCGCTGAGGACGACCGCAAAAGAAAGCTTTAAACGGGGTAACACCAAAATCAAATAAGCCGCCACCAATAAGCATAAGGTGTACTCAAGCCATGTTGCCCAGCGAGGGGTCACAAAATAATCCCCCTTCAAAATACTGGACAGCGAATGTGCCAGCCTAAAGACAGGGGAAATTTCTGTTTGCACAGGCGTGGCACGAAAGATGTCGATACCCGCGACCGAGGTGCCAATCAGCACGATTTTGTCCCGATATTTTTCAGGGGATATTCTGCCCGTATAAACATCATAAAAAGAATCTGCCTGAAATGCAGGCAAGCCATCATGATCGGAATAAAAGTAGGGGTGCATTTGCAATTGTGCATCTGTCGCAATTTTTTGGTTGCCTAATTGCACCCCTTCGCCTAACTTAACCTGAATGTCTTTGATGTCCAGATTGAGACTTTTTGCCGCTAACATCAACGACAAAGCAGGATAGTATTGGTCATAATATCGCACGACCAAGGGGTCTGTTCTCACCTTGCCATCGCGGTCTGGATAAACATTCACGTGTCCCAAACCCATCGCCATCCCACCGAACATCGCAATAGGTGCCGCGATACTTTTCGTCACTAAGGGTTGGGTTGCGTCTAGATTTTGTATATTAGTCAGACTGTTGCGCACAACATAATCAGGTAGCGCCTGATTGGGTTTGCCTTGCAACTCCCCGCCCCACTCAAATGACATACCCAGCAGCACATTATTGGCTTGCACCATACTGTCGCTGAGTTTCTGATCGTGATCAAGACTTTGCGTCGCGCCGTGCAACAAGCCATTTAATTGCGCTAATTCAGCAATATGCTCAGGACGAATCGCATTTCTAAACGTGGGGGTACCGATGAATTCCGCAATTTTATAAAGGTAGCTTAAGCCTTCGTCCAGTTGCGGCTCAAAAAAGGCAGGGGTATAACTGATGAGCTTAGGGTGTCCGTTGCTCAAAGTGTCTATCATTCGAGCATGAATGGCGCGTGACCACGGCCAATGTCCCAAATTATTAACACTGTTTTCATCAATCACAATGACGGCAATTTGGTCGCTGGGCGCGCGGGCAGATACCTGCATCCCCCAGTCATAAAATTGTTGCTCTAGACTATTCATCCATTGACTGTTTGCGCCAAGCAGCATCGCTAGCACAACGAACACGCCAACCAAGCCATCCTGTTTCCAGAAAGACTTTTTCGATAGCAGGCTTAACGACCAATCTTTCAAAATGCAACCCTAGTGGTGTGTGTCATCCCTATTTTCGCCCAACACGCCGTGTGCTATTTCACCACCAAGACAGGGCAGCTGGCGAGATGAAGGACTTTACTAACGACCGATCCTAACAACAAAGCTTGCAAATCACTTTCACCGTGATGACTCATCACAATTTGGGTGATGCCGTGTTGATTGGCATATTGCACAATCGCCTCGGCAGGGGTACCGACACTGATGTGATATTCATAATCCAAGTTGGCGGCCGCTAACTTGGCGCGCGCCGCAGCCAATGCCTCCATACCGCGTTCACGGTAATAATCCTCAATGGTATCGGCATTGATAAACAATTTGACATTGCCCGTGGCAATTTTCCATTGCACATTCAGCAAACAGATTTGGGGCGGCGCGCTTAAGTCTTGCGCATGATTTAACACGTAATCAACGACGGCATTCGCTTGTACCGAGCCATCAATGGGAATCAGGAATTTCATATTTTATGTTCTCTCAACGTTAGATCGTTAATTTGGGATACGCCCTACGGACTCACTTTTTGGACTTCACGCTTGCATCTAGCAAATTGACCACTTCTGCTTGAGCCCGCTTGCGGGTCGCGAGCCATTTACCCATCCCTAGCACGAAGAGCGCGCCACAAATCGGCACAACGGTATGTAAATAATGCCGATGTTCAACCAGTGATGCAAAGGTTGCTTCACCGACCAACATCTCTCCCGCCACATAACCGAGCAATGCGCCACCACCATAAATAATGAAAGGGAAGCGATCAATGAGCTTTAACACCAGCTGACTACTCCAAGCGATCAAGGGGATGCTCACCAGCAAACCAAATACCAACAAAAACACATCGCCATGCGCCACAGCGGCGACACCCAAAACATTATCCAAGCTCATCACAAAGTCCGCGACAATAATGGTTTTGACTGCGCCAAACAGGCGATCATCCGCCTTGATGTTGTTTTCGCTATGCTCATCTTCGGGCAAAATGAGCTTGATCCCGATCCATAACAGCAGCAGCGCGCCCACCAACTTGAGATAAGGCAGTGCCAGCAAACCCACGGCAAAGAAAGTCAGAATCACGCGCAACCCAATCGCCCCGCCCACCCCAAACATAATGCCCTTTTTGCGTTGATGAGCGGGCAAGTTGCGGCACGCCAATGCAATGACCACCGCATTGTCGCCACTGAGCAACAGGTCAATCATAATAATTTTAAAGACATCCACCCAAAATGGGGCGGATGACAGCATGAATAACAGTTTGTCGAGCATTTCAGACATAAAAAACCTTTTTAAAAAACGATTGTAAATAGAACAACGGCTTATCCGTTATTTAGCTGTCCCAATTAATGACACCGCCCTGTGAGCTTAAACGTGAGGTGCTAGATGTCGTTGTAAATACTCGTGAAAGTGCAACATACCATCCTCCGTGGGCGATTGGTAAGGGCCGTGCTGTTCTATCCCTTGCTGATACAACGCCTTGCGACCTTGGTGCATTTTCAAACAGATCACATCGTCTTCTATCGCCGTTTCATCGTAAGCGCGCTGTTCAGCTGCCACATAATCACGTTCAAACAAGGCGATTTCTTCAGGATAGTAAAATTCCACAATATTGGTACAGGCTTCTGTGCCACGCGGAATAATCGTACTCACGACCAGCGTGTTGGGATACCACTCCACCATAATGTTGGGATAGTAGGTGAGCCAAATTGCGCCGTATTTCGGGAGTTTTCCCCCATGCAGCCGCAACACCTGCTCCTGCCACTTACCATACACCTCACTGCCGACTTTGCGCAAAGCATGATTGATCCCTACTGTTTGCACACTATATTGTTCGCCAAACTCCCATTTTAAGTCATCACAATTCACGAAATTGCCTAGACCAGGATGAAAGGGAACAACGTGGTAATCCTCAAGGTAAACCTCAATAAAGGTTTTCCAGTTGAAGGCATACTCATCGACTTGAATACGATCCAGCATATAGCCAGAAAAATTCAAGTCTTGCATCACGCCGACTTTCGCCAAGTCCTTAGCGACATCCCGTTCACCATTAAACAATAAGCCATTCCAATTTTGTAGAACAGACTTATTCAAGTGCAAGCAAGGATTCTGCGGGAAATGCGGTGCACCCAGTAATTGCCCGTCTAGCTCGTAAGTCCAGCGATGTAGCGGACAAACGATGTGCTGAGCATTGCCGCGCCCTTCTAGCATGGTCGCTTGTCGATGACGACAAACATTGCTCAGCAGCTCTACGCCATTGGGATTGCGCACCAACATCTGTGCTTCGCCTGTTAAGACATGGTAATCCCCTAAGTTGGGCACCATCAATTCATGCCCGACGTAATTTGGCCCTTGTGCAAAGAGCTTTTGTTGTTCAACAGCCAGAATGTGCGGTTCAAAATACCAACTCATCGGTGGCGCAGACGGCAAAGCCGTTAAATGCTGTGTTTTTTCAATGTGGGACATACCCAGTTAAATCTCTGAATATAAGGGTGGATGGGGAGGCGGATTTTCCCCGAAAACCCCCGTCAGGGCAACAGCAATCCTGATTATCTTTTGCGCAACCGCGCAACAACCCATCAAAAAACCTGTTTGGCATAAATAATCACAAATTAAGGTTGTGGTGCATATAGGCTTTTGCTAGAATCGCGCCCTCAAATTTTTGGTTAGATAGGTAGCTTGTCCATGACAACAGTACGCGTAAAAGAAAATGAACCGTTTGAAGTTGCAATGCGTCGTTTCAAACGTTCCGTCGAAAAAACTGGCTTATTAACAGATTTGCGCGCCCGCGAATTCTACGAAAAGCCCACTGCTGAACGTAAACGCAAAATGGCTGCTGCGGTTAAGCGTCATTACAAACGTATCATGGGGCAAACATTGCCTCCTAAGCTGTACTAATCACCACCGCCCCGCTTCAACGGGGCGTTTTGAACGATGAGCCTAAAACAACAAATCACCGATGATATGAAATCCGCCATGCGCGCCAAAGAAACGGCACGTCTGGGCGCAATTCGTCTCTTGCTCGCCGCGATGAAACAACGCGAAGTCGATGAACGGATTGAATTAACGGATACCGACATCATCACCATCATCGAAAAGATGAACAAACAACGCCGCGATTCCATCAACCAATACGAAGCAGCTGGTCGCCAAGAATTGGCGGACGTGGAAAAGTTTGAAATGTCGGTACTGCAAAATTACTTGCCACAACCATTAACCGAAGCTGAAGTCTTGGCTGAAATTGATGCCGCCATCGCCGCAACAGGCGCGGTCAGCGCACAAGACATGGGCAAAGTCATGGCGATGGTCAAACCCAAGTTTGTCGGTCGTGCCGATATGAGCAAAGTGTCAGGATTGATTAAAGCGCGGTTGGTTTAAGTCTGGCTGTAGCAAAACAAGATGGGTTTCGCGCAAGCGACACCCATCTTTTTTGCGTTCTTAAATTCGGTTCTATGTGCGGAATGCCCTGCGGGAATGTAATGTAACGAGACATGATCCCACACAGAATTGCATTGCCCGTTGGCGTAATACTATGCGTATTTTAGGGGATTGCGTTAAACTGGTCATGGCAAATTTTGCCTATATATAATTTAAGGGGAAGATAATGAAGCAATATGGCGCAGAGTTCTTCGGAACGTTTTGGCTGGTGTTGGGTGGGTGCGGCAGCGCGGTTTTAGCGGCAGCGTTCCCTGGTGTTGGGATTGGTCTGTTGGGCGTTTCGTTGGCGTTTGGGTTGACCGTTTTGACCATGGCATATGCGATTGGGCATATTTCGGGCTGCCATTTAAACCCCGCCGTTTCCATCGGATTGTGGGCAGGTGGGCGTTTCCCCGCAAATAAATTATTGCCCTACATTGCCGCACAGGTGATGGGGGCGATTGCAGCGGGCGGCGTGTTGTACTTAATCGCCACAGGCAAAGCAGGCTTTGATGTGTCGGCAGGTTTCGCCTCGAACGGCTACGGCGAACATTCCCCAGGCGGCTACTCTTTGTTGGCGGCACTGGTGACCGAAGTCATAATGACCATGATGTTCTTGGTGATTATCATGGGGGCAACCGACAAACGTGCGCCACAAGGTTTCGCGCCGTTGCCGATAGGCTTAGGCTTAACCTTGATTCATTTGGTCAGCATCCCCGTCACCAACACCTCGGTAAATCCTGCGCGTAGCACAGGCGTGGCGTTGTTTGTGGGCGATTGGGCGGTTTCACAACTGTGGCTGTTCTGGCTTGCACCGATTGTGGGCGCAATTTTAGGCGCGCTCATTTATCGTTTTATCGGTGAAAATTCCGCAGAAAGTTAAGTGACAATGATTCAGGTGGCGCAAAAAGCAAGGGCTTGTTTTCTGCGCCGCTTTTATACGCGTACTGTCACGAGAGTCAATTAGCGGGGCGCAGCACTTATAAGGTGGATTCGCCGTCAGGCAATCCACCTTTTTTGCATCTTCCATTCGGTGACTTGCTGCGCGAATCCACCTACTCAACCATGCTAAAATACCCCCTCGTTGTTGTTAGTCGCTAGTCGTTAGTTTTTAGCTGGGGGGATGAAAAATCTCTCTCATCCACTTGAATATCTTGCAAAAAATACAGTATCGGGCAGCTTCCCAGTATTATCTAGCGACTAATAACTAACGACTAACAGCTTAAAATACCCGAAAATTTAGGCGCGGGTGCTTAGCATATTGACGACATTGAAAGCAAGGATGTTACCCATTTGATCCCCAAAAGCTTTATCCAAGACCTACTCAATCGCGTTGATATTGTCGATGTGATTGAACGCTACGTTCCGCTGAAAAAAGCGGGGGCGAATTTTGTCGCCTGCTGTCCGTTCCATAACGAGAAATCCCCGTCCTTTACCGTCAGTCAAACTCGTCAGTTTTATCACTGCTTTGGCTGTGGCGCGCATGGCACGGCGATTGGTTTTGTCATGGAACATGCGGGCATGGGCTTTGTCGATGCGATTGAAACACTGGCAAGCAATGCAGGCATCCCTGTGCCGCACGAACGCAGCACAACTGAGGTGCAAAGAGTCTCTCCTGACTTATACGAGGTGATGAAAACTGCGACGCGCTATTATCGCCAGCAACTCAAAGCCTCGCCGCGCGCCATTGAGTACTTAAAACAACGCGAATTAACGGGCGAAATTGCCGCCAGATTCGGGCTGGGTTATGCCCCTGATGATTGGCAAAACCTCGCGGCCACCTTTCCCAACTATCAAGAAAACACCCTGACCGAAGTCGGTTTGGTGATTAGCAATGAGGAAGGCAAACGTTACGACCGCTTCCGTGACCGCATTATGTTCCCCATTGTGAATGTGCGCGGACAAGTGATCGGCTTTGGCGGACGGGTGTTGGATAAAGGTGAGCCTAAGTATTTAAATTCGCCCGAAACGCCTTTGTTTGAAAAAGGGCGGGAGTTATACGGACTTTTTCAAGCCCAAAAAGCCATCCGTGACCGCCAACAAGCCTTGGTGGTGGAAGGCTATATGGATGTGGTGGCTTTGGCGCAACATGGCGTGGATTATGCTGTTGCGACACTGGGTACCGCGACCACGCCCCATCATATTCAGAAATTGCTCCGCTTCACTCCCCACATTATTTTTTGTTTTGACGGCGACCGCGCAGGGCAAAAAGCCGCATGGCGCGCGCTGGAAAATGCCTTGCCGCATCTACAAGATGGCAAATCGCTCAGCTTTTTGTTTTTGCCCGAAGAGCATGATCCCGACAGCTACATCCGCGCTTATGGACAAGCGGGGTTTGAAAATAAACTGGACGATGCGCTACCGCTTTCGACCTATCTGCTACGCCAAATCAGCTTTGAGTTGAATTTACGCACCTCGGAAGGGCGCAACCAATTGTTGCAACGCGCCAAACCATTATTGGCAGCGATTACCGCCCCCACAACCGCGCTGTTGTTGCGCAAAGAAGTCGCCGCGCTAGCAGGAATTAGCCAAGGCGAATTGGAAGCCTTGTATGAAATCACCCCCGTTGCCCGCCCTGCCCGTCCCGCATTTCAAAAAGCCAGTCGCACCCCACCTTCTGCCCATCGTTTATTACTGCAATGTCTGATCGCACAACCCACTCTCGGCGCGCAACTTCCCGTTGATTGGCACGAAGAGGGGGCAGAAGCTGAAGCCGTCGCGGCCGTATTGTCCGTGCTGCGCGAAGCTGATTTTAAGCTCAGCAATGCCGTGCTGATTCAAACTTTTCAAGGCACGCGCCACGAAAAACCACTGACCCTCGCCCAAGCTGATTTGCTCAATTGGGGCGAAGGCTTCGACATCCAAGCCGAATTCACAGGATTGCTCAACCAACTTGCCACCCACCAACGCCACCACCGTTTTGAGCAACTGCAAGCAAGAGTTGCCCAAGTCGGCATGGCAAATTTAAGTGATGCAGAACGACGCGCATATTTGAAGTTGTTGCAACGGGGATAGTTGTCGTCGCAACTCAAGCGCATTGACGAGAATCCGTGCCTTATGTTCTAATCCGCACCTTCAAAAAGGGCGGTTAGCTCAGGGGTAGAGCACTGCCTTCACACGGCAGGGGTCACTGGTTCGAACCCAGTATCGCCCACCAATACAAACCAAGGGTTATCGTGCGAACGGTAGCCCTTGGTTATTTCACAGCCGTAAAAGATGTTTTTGGGATACGATAATCGTATCAAAATCTTTGATTTTTACGATGCAATCAATATGAATTCAATACGGTTAATAGTGGGCTTGGGCAATCCTGGGCGGGAATATGAAGCGACGCGGCATAATGTCGGGTTTTGGTGGGTGGATACCTTAGCGCAGGATCATCAGCTCAACTTTAAGCAAGAAGCCAAATTCCAAGGCATGACCGCGCGAGGCATGCTGCATGAACACGAATTGATTTTGCTAAAACCACACACTTTTATGAATCTAAGTGGGCGATCTGTTGCCGCCGTGGCGCAGTTTTACAAAATCCTCCCCGCGCAAATTTTAGTGGTACACGATGAATTGGACTTGCCACCTGGGGTGGCGAAGCTCAAAACAGGCGGCGGACATGGCGGACACAATGGGCTGAAAGATATTATCGCTCAACTGGGTACGAAAGATTTTTGGCGGTTACGTATTGGCATCGGTCATCCTGGGGACAGGGCAGAAGTGTCTCACTATGTGCTGCATCCCCCGCGCCGCGAGGAATTGGAGCTGATTGAACCTGCTTTGTGGGACGCACATCGTGTAGCGGATTTGTTGGTGGAGGGCAAAATGGAAGCCGCGATGCAAAAACTGCATAGCAACAAAGCACGCTAGCATTTGCCGTGCCGCGCCTGCACAGGTAAAATCTCGCCCCTTCGCGCAGCAAGCGCGGTTTTTAAAATAATTAGGTAAATTAACGTGCGACCGATATTAAAATCTACCAAGCTAAGCAATGTGTGCTATGACATTCGCGGACCCGTGATGGAACGCGCCAAGCAAATGGAAGAAGAAGGGCAGCGCATCATTAAGCTCAATATCGGCAATCTCGCGCCGTTTGGTTTTGAAGCTCCCGAAGAAATTCAACAAGATGTGATTCTGAATTTGCCGAATTCATCAGGCTATTCGGATTCCAAAGGCATGTTCGCGGCACGCAAAGCCATCATGCACTATTGCCAAGCCAAGAAAATCGCAGGGGTCACGCTCGAAGATATTTACATCGGCAATGGCGCGTCCGAATTGATTGTCATGGCGATGCAAGGACTGCTGAATACGGGCGATGAAGTACTCGTCCCCGCCCCTGATTATCCTTTGTGGACGGCGGCGGTGACGTTGGCGGGCGGCACGGCGCGGCATTATATTTGCGATGAGCAGGCAGAATGGATGCCCGACATCGCCGATATGCGCAGCAAAATTACGCCCAACACGCGGGCGATTGTGATTATCAATCCGAACAATCCCACGGGCGCGTTGTATTCCGACGCATTGTTATTGGAAATCATAGCGTTAGCGCGCCAGCATCAATTGATTATTTTCGCGGACGAAATCTACGACAAAATGTTGTATGAAGGCGCGACGCATACTTCTATGGCATCGTTGGCGGATGATGTGCTGTTCGTCACCATGAACGGGCTGTCAAAAAATTACCGTGCGTGCGGTTATCGCGCAGGTTGGATGGTGGTGTCGGGTGAAAAACGCCATGCACAGGATTACATCAACGGGTTGACCATTTTGGCTTCGATGCGCTTGTGTTCCAATGTACCAGGACAATTTGCCATTCAAACCGCTTTGGGCGGCTATCAAAGCATTCAAGATTTGGTCGCACCCAATGGGCGTTTAACCCGCCAACGCGATTTGGCGTACCAATTATTGACCGCCATTCCAGGGGTGAGCTGCGTGAAACCCAAAGCGGGGCTATATTTATTCCCGCGCTTGGACAGAGAAATGTACCCGATTGAAGACGATCAGCAATTTATTTTGGAACTATTAGAAACCGAAAAAGTGCTGGTGGTACAAGGCAGCGGCTTTAACTGGAAAACCCCCGACCATTTCCGCGTGGTATTTTTGCCCAACGTCGATAATCTAACCGAAGCGATTGGGCGCATCGCGCATTTTTTGGAAAA
>FZPZ01000078.1_pt1 | contig 36927 bp, 36 predicted proteins | sample 1534811 | NCBI WGS metagenome assembly FZPZ01 (sample SAMEA104161953, study PRJEB21768) | metagenome | biome: subterrestrial habitat; feature: phreatic zone; material: underground water | place: France | collected 2016-06-01 | depth 60 m | reverse complement strand
TTGCTGCGCCCGTTGTCGAAATAAAACGGACTGGAGGGCGAACGAAATTGCGCCGCGCCCCAGTTCAACACCTCCCGCCCCGCCGCAAGGCTAACGGCTTCCGAGGCGCGCAGTCGCAGTTGCCATTGGCTGAGATAGGCTTGATTCGCTGCCGTTTGGTTGACGACTATCGGGCGCAAAGTCAGGCGCAACGCGTCGTTTTCCCATTTGACATTGAAGCGCGCCTCGGCGGTGTTGATGCTGCGCGGAATATGCGCGAGCTGATTTTGCGGGTTCAACACGCTGTCCATACGCGGCGCGGTTTGGGTGGTATAGCCGTAGAGCGTGCCGTCCCAATTGGTTTCGGCGTGGGCGGGGAGGGATAAGAGTAGTAGTGCGAAAAGTTTTAGTGCATGTATTCCCTCGCCCGCGAGCGGGAGAGGGTGTTTGGGTACGCAGCCCTCTCCCCCTGCCCCTCTCCCGTAAACGGGCGAGGGGAGTAATTGCTCGGCGCGTATCATGTTCTCCTCCCAAACCAACGGTTCACCTGCCCCAAATACGCGTCATATTCCGCACCAAAAATTTGCCGCAATATCTGTTCTTCGGAGCGGATTTGGAAGCGGTTAATTAGGCTGACAAACAGCGGCAACACTAGCCACGGCGACACGCTGCCCAACCAAATCGCCCACGCGCTGAGTAGGAAAAACAGCCCAGAATACATCGGGTTGCGGGTAAAGCGATACGGGCCGCGTATCACCAAATGTGCCGTTTTGTGCGGAGTCAGCGGGTTGATGGTGGTTTTGGCACGCAAAAAATGCAGCAACGCCCAACTGTCCAATGCCCCGCCCAAGGCGGCGGGGAAAACCGCCAACCACGGCGCGGTCAACCATTGCACAATCGGGAAATGCTGGTGCAGCCAGTACATCAGCCCCGCCGCCAGCAAGGCGTAAACGGGTGGGGGGATTTTGGTGTTGAGCATGGTTGGTCTCGTTAAGGTGTTGCGTACAAATTTTGTTGGTCGTTAGTTGTTAGTAGCTCCCTATCCGCAATCAAAAACTAACGACTAGCGACTAACCGCTTGAAATCCCCGAAGATTTAGATGCAGGTGCTTATGTCGGGATATTTTCCTCAATTGCCTGCTGTAGCCTGACGAGCAAGTCGTCGCATTGATAACGGGAATCCTGCTGGCAATGTGACAGCACGCGGTGATAAGCCGCTGCGAGGCGTTCCAACACCCGACTTCCCTCCAGATGACTCAAGCCCAACCGCTTGCCGTAATTCAGTAAATCTGCCCGATTGGGGAAGTTTTTGCGCCCGTTGAGCTTCAGTGCCAGCAGTCCGTCCAGCTCAGGGTAAATATCCGTACAGACCACATCGTAAACGGGCGCGAGTTGGCGCGGGGCGGCGGGATGGGCGTATAGCAAACCGAAATTTTTCAGATGAGCATCCCCGTCGCGCAGCCAGCAGGACAAGGCGACCCGCGCAAATAACTGCCGTAACTCCGTCGCACTGTCCTCGCCCGTAAACTGCGCCACGGCACGCGCAATCATCTCGTAACTGCCTTGGTATTTTTGTTTTTCCGTACGCCCAGTCAAAACTGCCATGTCTTCAAAACCGAGCGGCGTGCCGTCATGCTGACGGTCAAAGCGCGCCATCCAAAACAACTGCCCATCCTCCGACAACCAGAACGGTGGCACGTCCAGTCCCGCTTCTTTTGCCACGGACAAGCAGAAAAATTCATTGCGCGCCAGACCAGGATAGTCGTTGCCCTCGGCTTTGACGATCAAACTTTTCAGCGGCACGGCGGTGTGTGCTGTCAATGGGTCGTCATCTGCCCATGGCACCAGCGTTTTGGGCTGTACGCCCGAAATGCCAGAGCCAAGGGCGTATTGCGCCACCAGCCGTTTGAACAACACACCCGACGGCGCGGATAGCAAATCCTGTAAATTTTCGCCAGGGCTGTCTGGCACACTTTCGCCAGACAGTGCGTAAGTTAAACGACCAATTTGGTTGCTGCCTGCCAGAAACAGCAAAAACATGTCGCTAGGTGCGCCCAGCCTTTTTAAGCGTTCTTCAATAATGTAGCGCAAATAACCTTCTGGACGATTCATGCCGAACACGCCCATTAACTCACCGCTGCTGTAGCTTTGCTGCCGCACGGGCATGACCAGCGAAACGGCAGATGCATCCGCCACTGGGTGATAATTAAACACGAAACTGCTTTCCTTGCTCAATTGACCGCTCACGCCTTGCGGGGTATGGATTGCCAGCGTGCGGATTTTGTTGAACAGTTTTTCTAGATCGAGCGGGGCGGCGGTCATCAGGGAGCCTCTAGAAATTCAAAGTTCTAAACAAGACAAGGCGCGAACAAAAAATTTCGACGCGGCATATAGCTAATATGTAAGGAGAAATTTTTTGTGAGCAACGCCGTATGGTGACGAAGTTTGGATTTATAGAGGTTCCCATCATGCCTCGTCTCCAAACACGCTGCTCAACTCTTCAAATACCACCGCGTTGCGTGGACGCAGCACCAGTTCATAGCCCAGCGCGTTAGCGATGCGGGTCAGTTCATTGATGCCGACGTTGGCAGCATTTTCAGCATTGGTGATCGTGCGACGCGATACGGCAGCCCGCGCCGCTAATTGTTGCTGACTCGTACCGCGTTGACGACGCAGCCCACGCAGCTCGCTGGCAAGTCGTTCCAGATTGGTGATGGGTGTTTTGCGCATAATGTTGCGCATTTTACAGTAAAAATTTAGATTTGCGCAGTATTATGCGCAAACTAGGGGGTTCTATTTCACTGCATCTGCCCCAAATCAAATTCCGCTGCGGGGAGGGTTCGCACTTTGACCGCGCCAAAATTCATGGTGGTTTCGGCATCTATCAGCGCATCACGTATGGTCATTTTACTGACGAAGGGCGCGCGCTTGCCGTGATACTCCAAGTGGTTATCGTATTCAAAACGTGCTGTTTTCAATAACTTGCCCGACAGCGAGTAAAACTCCGCCTGCACGCCGACTTCGCGTTTCACCGACACCCAGTAGCGCACGCGGTCGTAGGTGGCGCGTTTGTGTTTGGCAGTCAGTTCCAGAATATAACAGCCTTCACCGTCTATTTTGTCCTCGCCTGCCAAGGTCGCGTCGTAATCTTTGACGTAATTGGTCGCGGCGATGTCGCCGTTGGAAGCCTCGCCGCTCAAGCGTTGGCGCGGGGAAATCGGAATGGGTTTGGACAAGCCGACGCGGGTCAGCCACATATTGCGCCCGACTTGCAGCAACTTCGAGCCTTTAAAGCGCGCTGGTTCTAACGTTTCCGCCACGCTGGCATCTTCCACCGCCCGCACTTCCAAGCGTTGCTCATCCGACACTTTACTGCCATCGCGGGACGTGAGTTTGATTTCCCAAACAATCCCAGGCAACCCACCGCCGCGTGCGCGATCCGCGTGTTGCAATAACAATTGCGCATCGGGGGCGGCGAAGGAAGTTGCACTCCAAAGTGCGAAAGGGATGAGCAAAAATTTGACGTTCATGGTGATTCCTTTTGGTCGTTAGTCGTTAGCGGCTAGTCGTTAGTTGGTTGTGTCGTTATACGTTTTTGGGTTCAGCTCTCGCCAGCGTGTGAGCAGTCAAAAACGGTGCGCGCCCACAACTAACGACTAGCGACTAACCGCTAACGACTGCTTCTACACATGCCCCAACGCCTCCATAATCGGTTGCCGTGCCGCCCGTCGGGCGGGCAACCACGCGGCGAAGGTGCCGACCACCAGCATTAAAATCAAGGTAAATAGCGTGCGTCCGTAGTCTAAATCAACCAGCAGCGGCACGGCACTGGCGGAGTCGGGCGGGGTGTAGTGGATGTCGGCTAAGTTGATGCCGTAGCGCACGGCGAGGGTGACGAGCAGCCCGACTGCGCAGCCGACCGCGCTTAACAGCAGCGATTCGGTGGTGAACAGCCGCACCACGCCGCTGCGTTTTAAGCCGATGGCGCGCAGCGTGCCGATTTCGCGGGTGCGTTCAATCACCGTCATGCCCATCGAATTCGCCACGCTCATCACCACCACGGTCAGTACGATGCTGAAAATAAAGCCAAAAATCATGTCAAACATATCATGCACTTGGCGGTAAAAGCCCGACAATTCTTGCCACGTTTTGACTTCCAAATCCATGCCTGCCTGTTGAAATTGCGCTTGCAACGCCGTTCGCATCGCGTCGGTTTCTGCAGCATCGTCCAACAAAATCGTCAGCCGATCTGCCCGCCCCTCCGCGTCCAACAAGGTCTGCGCCAACGCTAACGGCACAAAGGCAAATTTATCGTTGCTGCCCGCGCTGCCCGTGTTAAAACTGCCGCCCACCGTGATGTCCAGCGCGTTCGCCTGCCCCGACAAGGTGTTGACCAACAACGCCGCTTGCCCGCCAATTTTCAAATGCAACAACTCCACCAAGCCGCTGCTTAAGGTGACGACTTCGGGGCGCGTCGGGTCGAGTTTTTTGATGATTTGCTGATAACCACGGCTTTGCATTTCGCGCTCGGTCAGCACGTTTTTTTGCAATTCATCCATCGCGTGCGGCGAAATGCCTTCGGCGATGAAAATCGTGCTCGCGCGCCCGTTGCTGGCTAAACCCGACAAACCCAAACGCGGCGCGACCAGTTTGATATGCGGCTGGTTGCTCAATAAGGCGTTGATTTTGCTCACATCTTCTTGGGTCAGCAAATAGCGTTCGGGGTCAAGTTTCCCTGCCGTACTCATGCCGCGCTTGCTGACGGTCAAATGCCCCAACAACTCGCCGTGGATGGATTGACGCGCCAAGCCGCTGTAAACATTGTGGGTGTAGCCCGCAAACAAACTAATCGCCGCAAAACCCAAGGCGATTGCCAACAACGTCACCAACGAGCGACGGCGGTTGCGCGTCAAGCCGCGCAGCGCGAGTTTAAAAATGTTCATGTTGTTTGCTCCTTTCCAAGCCCGTCATTCCGACGCAAGTCGGAATCCAGCCAAAAATAAAGGGCTGCGCAGCAGACGACTTCAGTTTTTTGTCCCGCTGCGCGGGGATTTTTTGAACGGACTGGATTCCGACCTTCGTCGGAATGACGGTTTGAGTTCATGCCGCCACCTCATCACTTTCAATCGCGCCATCGCGCAGCAAAATTTTGCGATCCACATGATCCAACAAACGCGGGTCGTGGGTGGTGAACACGAAGGTCACCCCCTTGGCGCGGTTCATTTCGCGCATCAAATCGACGATGATGCGGCTGTTTTCCGAATCTAAATTCGCGGTGGGTTCATCGGCAATCACCAACTTAGGCGACACCACCAATGCCCGCGCAATCGCCACCCGCTGCCGTTGCCCGCCCGATAATTTGTCGGGTCGAGAATTCACAAATTTTTCCAGCCCCACTTCCGCCAACGCCGTCGCCGCCCGACTGCGCGCCTCCACCTCGCTCACCCCGCGAATTTGCAGCGGCAGCATCACATTTTCCAGCGCGGACAACACGGGTACAAGGTTAAAACTTTGAAACACAAAGCCAATTTTCTGCCCGCGAAACGCCGTTAGCGCGTCGTCATCCAAGGTCGAAATATCCTGCCCCTCAAAATAAATCTCCCCCGCAGTCGGCGCGTCAATCAGCCCGATCAAGTTCATCAAGGTCGATTTCCCGCTGCCCGACGGCCCCCACACCGCCAAAAACTCCCCCGCGTGAATGTCCAACGACACACTATGCAGTGCGTCTATCGCCGTCTCGCCCAACATAAAACGGCGGCGCACCTCGCGTAATTGCAACAAAGCCATGCTGTTTTACTCCTCAATTCAATAGCTGCACTATAGCTGTCGCGCCGAATTGGAAACAGCGCGCTGCGACGAAATGACAAAATCAGGGGGCGAGTTGCATCTGACTTATGCCAGCCATCCCGTCACCACATAAATCAGCAGCCCAAACAGCCCGCCGACCAAGGTGCCGTTGATGCGGATAAATTGCAGGTCTTTGCCTAGATATAATTCCAAGCGATTGACCATGTAATGATCGTCCCATAAGGTAATTTCGTCTTTCACCCAGTCACCGATGCGGTATTTTTGGGTATGGACGGTTTGAATCAAGGCGGTTTGAATTTGGTCGTTGAGCCAAGCGCGCAGCTCTTCATGGTTGACCAGATTCGATTCCAGCGCGGTCACCAAATGGGTCATTTTGGATTGAATCAAGGAGTCAGGATGGGTCAAGTCCAGCACCACCCAATGCCGTAGATCATCCCATAGCGACTCAATTTGCCGCCCGAATTCGGCATGGTTCAACCACGCATTTTTTTGCTCATCCAAGCGGGCGCGCAAAGACTCATCGCTGTGTAAGCGGGCGATATAGTGTTGCACTTGGGCGTTGAATTCGACATATAGCGCGTTGTTTTCATCTTCCGCCGCTTCGCGTAATTTTTTGGCAACCGACTCGCGTATCTTGGGGGCGAAGGGTTCTATCATGCTTTGCACAAAGGCATTGTCACTCCAACCTTTGATAAAAGTGGTGATCTTCTCGCTATTGTCAGGATCATCCAAGTAGTCCGCCAAACGGTTTAACCCACCGTGCAGAATTTTATGATGGCGGTTATTCGCCGTCACCAACGCCAGCCCACTGACCATCAGCCCTGATAAATCAACGGCTTGCAGCTTATTGCGCACTGCCGACACCAACGTGGCGTGGATGCGTTGATCGTCCAACGCCTGTACGCCATAGCCCACGGCGCGACTAAGCTGAAGGGACACTTGCTGATGATGATCGGCCTCCGCCAACCATTGCGCCAGATGTTGCGCGGCATCGTAGCTTTGTAGTCGTTGCCGAATGATGCTTTCGCTTAAGAATTGGGTGACAATAAAATCCGCCAGTCCATCGGCAATGCTTTGTTTATTCTTGGGAATAATCGCGGTGTGTGGAATCGGCACGCCCAGCGGATGACGAAACAAAGCCACGACCGCAAACCAATCTGCCAGCGCACCTATCATCGCCGCCTCGGCAAACGCCACCAAATAGCCCCATGCCATCACTTTGCCCAGTACGTACAAAATCGTCGCCAGCCCCAACAGCCCCGCCGCAATCCACTTCATTTTGCTCAATTCAAATTGTTTTAACGCGTTTTCGGCATTCAACGCCCGCGAGGTCATATCCATCATTTTTGCTCCTTTGATATTGCCATGGGCGGCCATCTTCGGGGCGAGCAGGGTAAACGTCAAGCAGCTTTTGTCTCGCACGAATAGGGGTGATACCATACGCCGCATCAAAAACTCACCAAGGAGCGCGCAATGGCACTGATGGATTTTATTAAGAAACAGTTTATCGACGTGATTCACTGGACGGAAGAAGGCGATGGGGTTTTAGCCTCACGCTTTCCGATGCGCGATTTTGAAATTCAGCACGGCGCGCAGCTCACGGTACGCGATTCGCAGATGGCATTGTTTGTGAATGAAGGACAGGTTGCCGATGTGTTTGGCGCGGGGCTTTATACCCTGAACACCCACACTTTACCTGTCCTGACCTATCTGAAAAACTGGGATAAATTATTTGAGTCCCCTTTTAAATCAGATATTTACTTCTACAGCACCCGCATTCAACTGGATCGTAAATGGGGGACGGCGAATCCTATCACCATACGCGATAAAGATTTTGGCATGGTGCGGCTGCGCGCTTTTGGGATTTATTCCTACCGCATCGTGGATCCTAAATTGTTTTATCAACAAGTGTCTGGCACGCGGGAGGGTTATCGCAGCGAAGAACTAGAAGGGCAATTGCGCAACACCATTGTGGCGGGCATGGCGGATTTGTTTGGCGAATCAGGCATTCCGTTTATGGACATGGCGGGCAACCAAGAGGAATTGGCGCGTGCACTCAGAACCAAGCTGGACGCGACCTTTAGCAATTTGGGGCTGAAGTTAGAAACGCTGTTGGTGGAAAACGTCTCGCTGCCCGAAGCGTTGCAAAAAATACTGGATGACCGCATCGGCGTGAACATCATGGGCGGGATGCAAAGCTACACCCAATTCCAAGTCGCCACTGCGATTCCCCTTGCCGCACAAAACGAAGGCGGTTTGGCAGGGCTAGGTGCAGGCATGGGCGTGGGATTTGGCGTGGGGCAACAAGTGGCGCAAACCATGGGACAAACGTTTGCCCCCGCCGCTGCCGCTGCCGCTGCCGCCTCCGCCCCCGTTAATGTCGATGAAGTCATGGCAACGCTGGAAAAGCTGCATGGTTTGATGACCAAAGGCATCCTCAGCAGCGAGGAATTTGAAATGAAAAAAGCCGAGTTGCTGAAGAAGTTGGCATAAACAGATGCTCACGCGGTTTTCATACCCGTTTTGCTAGGGGCGTGGTCGGTACGCCCCACTTTGCTGAGCGCATGGTGTACGCAAGGGTGCGACAATTTGCCGCATTCCCAAGTCGCTTTTTTTGTTGAATAATGCGTCTGACCAAAAGTTGCTTAGCTTTCAAACGATTAAGATGAGTTCCCCATTCATCACCGTGTCTCCTCCCAAGGGCAAATAGATCGACAACTTTTGGTTTTTTAATGCCCTGAATATCTACTTCATTAATGCCGCGATTAAAAACTGGGCGCACACTGTAAATTCAATACTTCTCCCGTTTGCGGATGGTTAAAACACAATGCGGTAGCATGGAGATGCAAACGTTGTGCTTCGCGCCCGCCATACAAACCATCGCCCAATATCGGATGACCAATCGCCAAGAGATGTACGCGCAGCTGGTGGGTGCGTCCTGTGATGGGTTCAAGTGTGAGGCGGCTGGTGTCTGATTTTTCTGCGTAATTCAATTGCTTATAACGCGTCAATGCAGGTTTGCCAAATTCAAAATCCACTCGTTGCCGAGGGCGATGCTCCCAGTCCGCCCCCAACGGTAGGTTAATTTCACCCGCCATTTCAGCCAATTTGCCCGCAACCACGGCAAGGTATTGCTTTTCAATTTTGCGGCGTTCAAATAAACCTGACAATGCCCGCTGCATCGCCACGCCACGGGCAAAAATCAACAGTCCCGACGTTGCCATATCCAAACGATGCACCACCAACGCGTCGGTAAATTCTGCCTGTACTCGCGTCGCTAAACAGTCTTGTTTGTCCACCCCACGCCCCACCACCGCCAACAGCCCCGCAGGCTTGTTGACCACCAGCAAATGCTCGTCTTGGAACAGAATGTCTAGGGCGGTGTGAGCGGGTGGGGTGTAGGGTAGGGACATTTCGCCAATTAGCCGTGGAAACAAAAAATGCTGAGAGTAGGGTGGGCACGTTTTTGTGCCCACGCGGATGCAAAACCGCGTGGGCAGACGATAAGGCCGTCAGCCCACCCTACGATATTTTTTACGCTGTCATCCTTTGCGCTAACCACGTTTGTATATCGTCCAACTCGGCGGGGTGGACGGAATGTTGCATGGGATAGTCGTGCCATGCCACGGTAAAACCATTGGTTAACAGCGCATCGCGGGAGGCAATGCCCAACGCGTAAGGCACAATGGGGTCACTGCGTCCGTGCGCCATAAAGATAGGCGTTTGTTGACCCGCGACGGTGACCGCAGCGGCGCAGTCTTTTGCCATCGGTAAATAAGTAGAGAGGGCTAACACCCCCGCCAGCGGAGTCGTTAATCTGACCGCGCTGTGCAAGGCAATCGCGCCGCCTTGGGAAAATCCTGATACAAAAATATGGTCGTGCGGGATGCCCAACGCCACTTGCTCCGCGATGATGCCCTGCAAAATTTGTTGTGAAGCGGTAATGCCTGCCACATCGGGTTGCGCGTGAATTTGGTCTTCCACGATGTCGTACCACGCCCGCATGATAAAGCCGCCATTGATGGTCACAGGGCGTTTGGGTGCGTTGGGAAAGAGATGACGCACGGGGGCGGGGAGCTGCAATTCATCCGCAACAGGCATAAAGTCGCTGCCGTCCGCGCCCAGTCCGTGCAGCCAAATCACCACATAACGGGGATTCCGTCCACTTTCAATCATCAGCATGGTTGTTGTCCTTTTCGTTGCTATGAGTATTTTTTCACCTTGCCATATCCCCTCCCCCTAGCAGGGGGAGGGTTAGGGTGGGGGTAGAAATCGTTGCACGTATGCAAACTTTCAACCCCCATCCCAGCCTTCCCCCTGCTAGGGGGAAGGAGCGTCATCGCTGCGTACCACGCCAGGGGCGGGGAAAATCTCGCGCAACATCTGGAAAATTTCGCGATAAGATTTAGGCGGTTTTGCGGCTTCACGTTCTTTTTGCGCTGAGCGAATCAAGCTGCGCAAGCGTTGCACGTCGATTTGTGGCTGGTCGGCTAATAATTCGGTCAAGGCGTGTTCGTCATCCAACAAGCGATCACGCCAGCGTTCCAGCATGTGCATGTACACGGTATGCGCTTGCGACGTGCCGTTCCAAACCGCCAGTTGGGCTTTAATCGGTTCAGGGTCGATGTCGCGCATCAGTTTGCCGATGTACTGCATTTGGCGACGTTGTGCGCCAAATTTATTGATGCGGTGCATCTCCTTAATCGCATCACGCAGGCTGTCGGAAATATCTAATTTGGCGAGTTGATCCTTGCCTAATTCGACCAATTGCCCGCCCAGCTCTTGCAACTCGTGCATTTGTTGCTTGATTTTGGTCTTGCTGGGCGGCAAATCTAAATCGGGTTCAGGCGGTAAACTGGTCCAGCCACGACCCCGCGTACTGGGTTCTGGCGCGGGTGGGGCTTGGACTCTGGGAACGTAGGGGACATCGTCATCGTCGTCGTACTCTTCATCCTCATTGATCTCAAATGGGATGGACTCATCAAAGGGATCGGCGTGGGTGCGGAAGGCGGGTTTGGGTTTTTGCGGATTCATAGCGATTCAAATAAGAGTGCGATGCGCTATGATACCGCCTTTCGTCAATTTTCCCTTCACGACATGAACGCTTCCGCTCCGCAAAATCGTTTTTCTCATGCCAGCGACACGCTGCGCCAAATTGCCCAAGATATGTTGGACTACGCCAAACAACGTGGTGCTACCGCTTCGGCGGTGGAAGTCTCCGTGGGCTTTGGTCAAGCCGTCACCGTGCGCCAAGGCGAAGTGGAAACCATAGAATACAACCGCGACAAGGGCTTAGGCATCACCGCTTACATCGGGCAAAAGCGCGGCAATGCCAGCACCTCGGATTTTTCCCCGCAAGCCATCCGCGACGCGGTGGATGCGGCATTATCCATCGCCCGCTACACCGCGATTGACGATTGCGCGGGGCTGCCTGATTTAAATCGTTTGGCAAAAAATTGCCCTGATTTGGATTTGTATCACCCGTGGGATTTATCCGTAGAAAGCGCGATTGATATGGCGCAGCAATGCGAACAAGCGGCGTTTGATTACGACCCGCGCATTCAGCAATCCGAGGGTGCGACGGTCAATTTACACGAAGGTTCGTTTGTGTTCGCCAACAGCGCGGGCTTTATGCAGGGCTATCCGACTTCGCGCCACAGCTTGAGTTGCGCGGTTATCGCCGAACAAAACGATGCGATGGAGCGTGATTATTGGTATTCGGTCAAGCGCAACGCGGGCGAATTATTGTCCGCAGCCGAACTGGGACGCATCGCAGGCGAGCGCAGTGTGCGCCGCTTGGGCGCGCGCCAGATCGCCACGCAACAAGTGCCCGTGTTGTTTGAAGCTCCAATTGCGTCGGGTTTATTGGGCAGTTTTGTCGGCGCGGTCAGCGGCGGCAGTTTGTATCGCAAATCCTCGTTTTTACAAGACAAAATGGATCAGCCCGTGTTCGCCTCGCATATCAATTTGCGCGACGTGGCGGACTTGCCCAGAGGCTTGGCTTCGGGCGCATTTGACGACGAAGGCGTGCAAACCCAAAACCGCACCATCGTTGAAAATGGCATTTTGCGTGGCTATTTTTTAGGCAGCTATTCCGCCCGCAAACTGGGTTTGAGCAGCACAGGCAATTCAGGCGGCAACCATAATTTGATTTTGCAATCAGGCGAGTTGGACTTCGCAGGCATGTTGAAACTGATGGGACGCGGCTTACTGGTCACGGAATTATTGGGGCATGGAGTCAATGCCGTCACAGGCGATTACTCACGCGGCGCAGCGGGATTCTGGGTGGAAAACGGCGAGATTCAATACCCCGTCAACGAAATCACCATCGCAGGCAATTTGAAAGATATGTTTATGAATATCGCCGCCGTCGGCAACGACGTGCTGGTGCAAGGCTCCCGCCATTGCGGGTCTATTTTGGTCGAAGGCATGACGGTTGCTGGGTGCTAAGTGTTTGAATATAAAATAATAGTGTAGTCATAACGATATTGGATGTGGGTACGAATTCATTCGTACGTCGCCCGACAAGGCGAAAAAACGTTGAGGTAGGGTGGGCACGTTTTTGTGCCCACGCGAATCTCAAACTACAGCTAGGTAGGGTGCGCTATGCGCACGCTGATAAAACCTTTAATTTCAATATGATGAGATATTTTCCCGTGCGCACACTGTATGAAATGAATGGTGCGCACGGCGCACCCTACTCACTATTTTGTGATGATGCGCATGATTGCAACGCTAGAAACAAAATTCACCGCTATAATTTGACCCATCGGGTGGGAAGAACAGATCAATCCCCTATATCAACCCTCATGCTTCCCGTGAGGCGGTTCAGTCCAACAAGGTTTATCTGCCGCGTATGAGTTCATCGACATATCCAAGTGTAACTGCGCGGCAGATAAACGCTATTCGTTAGATGACAAAACGCAGCATGAGGTACCCCATGAAAAGCAAACTCGCCGCAATCGTACTAATGGTGCTCATTGGTCAAGTTGCGAACGCAACAACAGTAGGCACCTATTTAGAAGCACGCAAAAAAAGTGATCCCGCCATGACCACGCTTGTGTACATCATGGGTCTGTCTCAAGGGTTCTCCTGGGCTAATGCAATGTTGAGCAATCAAGGGAAACCTGAATTGTTCTGTGTGCCGTCTACTCTCCCGCTTGGGGCAGAGGCACATGCGGACATTCTGGATCGAGCTTTAAAGAACCATCCGCAAAAGGACGAGTCTCCAATAGAACCAGTACTTCTCTTCGCTCTTATGGAGACGTTTCCTTGTGAGGCAAGCAAGTAATTTGTTGTCATCTAACAATTCGCTGCAGGCCCGACGGCCCTGACGGGCTGCGGCCTGAGCTCAAACGTTAGGCATTCGATATGAGTCATCCTCTACGCGTACCATTTCACGCCTCAGGGCGTGCGAACTCGCATGCATTTATGTATTTCAAAATGTGTGCCGAGTCACTTGTGGCGTATCGGGACATCACTGCAAAATGCAATGGGCTCGATCCGATGCACCCGACTTTTGACGGCATAAGCGACAGTGCTGATGAACTGTCGGTATTACCCGTAATCTTCGCTGGCATGTGCCTTGAAGCTACACTCTACGACTTAGCTGCATGTCTCTTTGGCGAGGAGTTCGCTGATCGAATCGACAAACTAGACCCTGTCTCAAAGTTTCAAGTCATCGCTCGGTACGTAGATCGGCAAGACCCTCCTCTTGGTGGCTCAACCACAAACGCTGTCCAAGCAGTAGTCTCTGCTCGCAACTTGTTAGTCCACAGCAAGTCTCTCGCTGCCGATCTGAATAAAATCGGGGGGCTCATGAAAAAGGCAGGAAAGTCTCATCAGAAAAAGCTCGATGGGATCGACAACTCGCTAAAAGCACTTGTACTAATATCCCTGTACTTCGATGGGAATATTTTCGAAGAGCTTCGAATTCTTCCGTCCTTCAAAAAAGACGAATATTGGGTAAATGTCGTTCCCAAAGAATTGCACGCGGAAATTCGTTGGTGCATCGAAGCATCGAAAAAGGAAAAAACGCGTGAAAAGGAGTCGCGGGGTCAGTTCTAACATTCCAACATTTTATGTTGAACTGCCTGACACTTTCCTGCACTACTATCAATAAGGGTTGGTCGTTAATTTTGCAATACATTGATTATATGATAAAAAAGCCTAACCCGTCATTCGAGAGCTACGCCTCAAAAGCGAGGCAAGCGCGTTGCCTATTGGGCGCGTGGCGGTGACAATCATACTGAATGGTTTCCTAGTGCAAATCCTGAAAATGCTTAACCCAGTGCTAAATTTCGTTCTTTTCAGTCGTTGGATTCTGCGCGATAAAATCACGCAGTGTCAGGAATGCTAGGTAAATCGACCATGAGTTCACAACGCTTCAAATGCACGGGTGTGCCATACCGCCAAGGTTGGATTGAAGTGACTCCTGGGATTCACGACGGCTACGTGAATCTTGAGGTTTGGAATGTCACGTCCGAAGTTGATATATCGCCACTTGCCTCTGAACTCGCCCTGCTCACGGATGCGCAGGTTGTTGGAAATACTGAGGTAGAGCTATCCGTTGCCCTCGCAAAAGCACTGGTCGCGGCACTTGAGAATGCAATCAAGACCATCGAGCGGGCAGGTGCCTAAATTTCAAAGAAAAATAGGCATTGACTGCACTTGGTTGTGCCTTGTATATTCTCGCCCTATGCAAACGTCTATCCTCTCCGCTGACTTCATCATCGCCCAACGACTGTGGCTGATTCTACTGAATCACTGCCGCAGCGCGCGCCTGTTTTAACGTTTTTCAATTAAACCAAGCAACTGCGGGTCTTCCGCGTTGCTCCTGCCCAAGACCCGTATTCGCTCATTATTCGGGATCTCAATTATGGCAAATCAAACTCGCAGCACTTTTTCGCAACACAATGTTTTTATGGGTGTTATTTTCGCATTGCTTGCGGCTGTCGGCTTTTCTGCCAAGGCGATACTGGTGAAGCTGGCGTATCTCGATAGCGTGGATGCAATCACGTTATTGGCCTTGCGGATGATGTTCTCGGTACCTTTCTTTATTGGGATAGCGTTCTGGGCAAAACGCCAGCATGCTGCGCCATTGAATACGCATGACCGCTTATTGGTGCTTGGCTTGGGGCTGATCGGTTACTACTGCTCTAGCTTCCTTGATTTTCTCGGACTGCAATATATCTCAGCTGGGTTAGAGCGTCTGATTCTGTTCCTCTATCCGACCATGACCGTGATCCTCTCCGCCCTGCTCTACAAACGCGCCATCGGCAGGAAGGTCATTGCCGCCATGCTGTTGAGTTATGCAGGTATCGCGCTGGTATTCTTGCACGACGTAGCGTTGAATCAGGGGGATGCGGTATTGATCGGCTCAACGCTGGTGTTCGCCAGCACCTTGTCGTACTCCATCTATCTCGTTGGCGCAGGACACGCCATCGCACGCATTGGTGCTATGCGTTTCACGGCCTATGCAATGGTGGTGGCAAGCGTCATCTGCGTGCTGCAATTCGTGGTAACGCACCCCATGAGCGCGCTTAACTTGCCCATACGGGTGTACGAACTTTCTATCGTCATGGCAATTTTCTCTACGGTGCTGCCTGTGTTTATGCTGTCATTTGCCATCCGTCGCATCGGCTCTGGAAACGCTTCGCTCATCGGCACTATCGGTCCTGTCAGCACCATTTACATGGCTTACGTGTTCTTGGGTGAGCACATCTCGCTGTTGCAAATCGCAGGTTCCGTGCTGGTACTCTGCGGCGTGCTGATCATCAGCTTGAATCGTAAACGCGAAGATAACTAACCAGAAAGAAGCGTCAAAAGCCCGCGTAGGGCGCATTCATTAATACGCCGTATGTAAACTTGTCGTGTAATCAAGTAATTGGTGCAATACGCTGCGCTTATTGACACCCTACCTCAGGCGAGTAGTTGTAGGGTGGGCACGTTTTTGTGCCCACGCGGATGTTAAACCGCGTGGGCAGACGATAAAGCCGTCAGCCCACCCTACGATTGGCATAAGCCTATTCGCTTTCTAGCTTATCCGATTTGGTGCAATGCGCTGCGCTTATTGACACCCTACCTCAGGCGAGTAGTTGTAGGGTGGACACGTTTTTGTGCCCACGCGGAGGTCAAACCGCGTGGGCAGATGATAAAGCCATCAGCCCACCCTACGATTGGCATAAGCCTATTCGCTTTCCAGCTTATCCGATTTGGTGCAATACGCTGCGCTTATTGACACCCTACCTCAGGCGAGTAGTTGTAGGGTGGGCACGTTTTTGTGCCCACGCGGAGGTCAAATCGCGTGGGCAGACGATAAAGCCGTCAGCCCACCCTACGATTGGCATAAGCCTATTCGCTTTCCAGCTTATCCGATGAGGTAAACGTCCACGTGCGGGTGATGGTGAGGATGTCGGTGTCTTTGCGGATGTCGGGCGACAAGGGGGAATAAGGGGCGGCGAGTTTGACGATATGTACCGCTGCGGCATCCAGTATCGACTTGCCAGAAGAACGCTCAATTTCGACTTTTTCCAAAGTACCATCGGCAAGTATCGACACGCTCAACGTGAGCTTGCCAAAAATCTGATCACGGCGCGCTTGGGCGGGGTAATTGAGGTTGCCGACGCGCTCGACTTTGATACGCCAATCTTCAATGTATTGGGCAAAACGGTATTCTTGCGTGCGCGCACCGATGAATTTACGCCGTGGCAACTTTTGGTAGGCTTCGGTGTTGCGACTGATTTGTGCTTCTAGGCGGGCGATTTCCAAACTGCGTTGCACCAAATCTTCGCCACTGAGCACCGTGGGCGTGGGTTGCTTCTGGAGAGCGGGTTGTGCGACTTGGTGAATGCTGTGTGCTTGGGTCAATAAACGTCGCGTCTCTTGCTCGTTGGTACTTTGACGTTTCACGGCTTGCTCTGGCGTGAGTTGTTTGTCATCGCGTAAATTGGGCAAAGCGGTTTGCGCTTGGCGATCTTCGCTGGTGTTGCCGCCGCCATCCAAATTATTTTGCGCAAGCGCATCGGCATTCAGTGGTTTGGAGTTTGATTTACTGTTGACCAGTACGACCTTCAACGGCTGCATTTTGCTAAACATATTTTTGCGCGGATCAGGCAGTACAAAGCCCACGCCAAAGAGCGCGAAGCTATGGAAGGCAATGGAAAAAGCCATTGCCCCCGCCAACATGACCGATGACTTAACCGACCAAAATGCCGTGAATCGCGCCAAAATTTGTTTTAACAAGCGACATCCTCCGTGGCGACTGCCGCATCCGCATTGCTTTCTGCCGTTATCAGGTCTTCTTCCTGAACAGGTTCCACCACTGCGTCAACGATTGCTTCGACAAAGCGCGTTTTCATGTCTACCTCTATCAAATCAATCTCGCCCACCGCCAAGCGTACGCGTGTCCCGACAGGTTGTTCAGGCAAACCATGTGCGCGGAACACCAGCGGGATATTGGATACTCGCACCAGATTTTCACGAATCACCGTGGCGGTAATCACGACTTCTTCGGCTTTTATTCCCTCTCCCTCTGGGAGAGGGCTAGGGTGAGGGTGCGCCGCCAGCGCATCTTTCTCTTGCTGCAACCAACGCAAACACCAATAGCGTTCCATGCCGCGCTGGAAGTCGTTATACACGCCATACGTCACCTCAAAATCGCGCAGCACCGCGTACAAGCCCGTGTCATTTTTGGGATAAATCGGTTCGGCATCTTTCAGCATGGCGATAATTTGCCGTTGATTGACCAAATCCACATAGCGGCGCAGCGGCGAACTTGACCACATATATTGCGCCACGCCCAAGCCTTGATGCGGTGCGGCGACGGTGCTCATTTTGACTTTGCCGTTGTTTTGCGTGCGGTAAATGCCAGGGAAACCGTGTTCGTCCAGTTGTTTACCCCACGTGCTATTGACCAAAATCATCAGCTCCGCCACCACTTTGTCGATAGGTGAACCGCGTCGCCGCGTGCTAATGGTCACAAAATCGTTGTCAATATGGAAATTGTAATCAAGCTGATTTTGGTTCTCGCCCGCCTTACCGCGCAAGGCTTCCAGCTTTTGCGCAAACGCCCACAGCCAAGTTAATTCCGTGGCGTATGCGTAATCCAATTTTCCCGCTGCCAAGGTTTCTTCATTGAACAAAGGCTCTAAGGTGTCATGGCGCAAATTTGCGGCGATGTGAATGCGCTCCACGCGGCTGCTGTGTGCGGTAATCAGCAAAGTTTCCGCATCGACTTCCAGATACATCGACAACGCGGGACACACGCGATCCGCTTCCAAAGTAAACGCCTGCACCACGCTGTCAGGCAACATGGTAATTTTCTGCCCTGGCATATACACCGTGGATAAACGCGTCGCCGCAATTTTGTCGCCATCCGAATCACGGGTCAGCCCCAAGGCGGGTGCGGCAATATGCACGCCAATCCGATAATGCCCGTTGTCCAATTTTTCCCACGAAAACGCATCGTCAATTTCGGTGGTACTGGCATCGTCGATACTAAATGCCGTCGCGCTCGCCAAGGGTAGTTCCTCCCAAGGGCTTAATGCCACAGGCGGGAAGTCCACGCCTTTGGGGAATTGTTCAAACAGAAATTTACCCAGATGAAAATCCTCTGTCGAAGGCAACGCGCCGCAACGATGCAGCAAATGCGCGGACGACAAATGCGTCGCGGCACAGGCGGCTTCCAAAGCTTTGACTTCCAAGGTATTGCGATCAGGTTGGTACAACAAATGGGTGAGCTGCGCGCTAAATTCAGCGGGCAATTCAAAAGCTATCAGTTGCTCGGTAAAGCGCGCTTGCAACGCCAATTGCTGACGCTTTTTCTCCGCGCCTGCCAGTGCGGCTTTTAAAACCTCAGGCGGGGCAGCGCGATAACGCCCTTTGCCTTTTTTGTGGAAATAAATTGGCGCGCCATGCAATCGCAACAATACCGCCGCCGCTTCTAACGCCGACGGGGTATGCCCAACATAATCCGCTGCGATTTGTTCAAAACCGAATTCGTCAGGCGGGCAACATTCCCATAGGAATTCCACATCAATATCCGCTGCCAACGGTTCAGCTTGCAGTAAAAAATCCCCCAACTCAGGCTGGGTAAAGCGCAACATCACACTCGTCGCTTTGATTTTGCTGCGCTTGCCCGACAGGCTTTCCACCTGCAAAGAGGTGATCGAATCGGTCATCACATGACCCACTTTAAAACTGCCGTCTTCTTCGTAAAGGATATTCATAGACATGGACTTAAAAATTTGACCTAGATTATAGCAGTCATGGCAACTTCTCTTCATCTCGACTCAACGCCTAATCTGTTGCACATGCGAATTAAGCGCATCTCGCGTTGCATGATTCGCTTTACTTGCGTACTATCCGCACGCGATTGTGAGGCATTTAAAATGATAAGCACCTGCGCCTAAATTTTTGGGTATTCTGAGCTGTTAGTCGTTAGCCACTAGTCGCTAGTTAATACGGGGAATCTGCCAGATACTGTGTTTTTTATCCTATATTCAAGTGGATGAGAAAGGCATTTTACCCCGCCAGCTAAAAACTAACGACTAGCGACTAACAACTCAATACCCAGTTATTTGTAGACAACCACTTACCTACTTTAATATCCGCACCGTTTAGCACCCCATTTTTTATACACACCCATTGGGTTTTAACAAGCTCAACCTATATGCCAGACTTTTTCGCACCTTGCCCGCGTGGGCTAGAAGCCATTTTGCAACAAGACCTGATTCAAATGAACGCCCAAAATGTGCGCAGCACCGAAGGCGGGGTGCATTTTTCAGGCGAATGGGCGTTGTGTTATCGCGTCAATTTGGAAAGCCGCGTCGCCAGCCGTATTTTGTGGCGGGTGAAAGAAACGCGCTATCGCAGCGAGCAAGACATTTACCAAGCGGCGTTTCAATTGCCTTGGCAACGCTGGTTTGACGTGCATAACACCTTGCGCGTGCATGTGACCGCAATTCGTTGCCCGCTGAAAAGCCTTGAATTTATTACGCTTTTGATTAAAGACGCGGTATGTGACCGCTTCCGCGCCCATTGCAACGAACGTCCCAGCATCGACACGCTCAACCCCGATATGCGCATCCACGCCTTTATCGAGGATGATTTGCTGATGCTGTATGTCGATACGTCGGGCGATCCACTGTTCAAACGCGGTGTCCGTCAACACACCAATATCGCGCCGATCCGTGAAAATTTAGCCGCTGGGATTTTGCGTTTGAGCGGCTGGCAAGTCGGCACACCGTTGCTCGACCCGATGTGCGGCAGCGGCACGTTTTTGATTGAAGCCGTGCAAATGTCGCTGAAAATCCAACCTGGGATTGCGCGCCATTTTGGCTTTGAAAAGTTGCTGAATTTTGATGCGGAGCTGTGGCAGGGAATGCGCGAAAAAGCCATTGCCGCCCAAGTCGCCCCTTATCCTATGGAAATTTATGGCAGCGATTTGTATGGCGATGCGCTCAAAACCGCATCGCGGAATTTGGAAGAAGCAGGGCTGCTGGAATGCGTATCCTTGAAACAAGCCAATATTCTGGAAATTACCGCGCCAGCAGAACACGGCACGATGGTGGCAAACTTGCCTTACGGCGAGCGCATGGGGGAACTCGATGAGCTTGCTGAACTCTATCCGCTGCTTGGCGATGCGCTAAAACGCAAATTTGGTGGCTGGACAGCCTATTTATTCACCGCCGATAAAGCGATTTTAAAGCTGATGCGCTTGTCGCCTTCACGCCGCACGCCCTTGTTTAATGGCGCGATTGAATGTCGTTTATTGCAATACAAGCTGGTGTCGGGCAGCAATCGAAAAGAAGCAAAGTAAGCTTATTGGAAGCAATCTGGAGAAAAATTTATGTGTGGAATTGTTGGGGCAGTGGCGCAACGCAATGTTGTGCCTATCTTGCTGGAAGGTTTGCAACGCTTAGAGTATCGCGGTTATGACTCGGCGGGATTGGTGGTTGTCAATGACCGTCAATTGTTGCGGGTGCGTAGCACGGGACGGGTGCGGGATTTAAGCGAAAAGAGTGTGCATACCCAAGGGCAGATTGGTATTGCGCATACCCGCTGGGCGACGCATGGTGCGCCCAGTGAGCGCAACGCCCATCCCCATCTCAGCCGCGATCTGATTGCCGTGGTGCATAATGGCATCATTGAGAATTACGAATTATTGCGCAGCCGCTTAATCGCCGCAGGCTATGAATTTACCTCGGACACCGATACCGAAGTCATCACCCATCTGGTGCATTCCCATTATGTGCAGGGCAGGTCGTTATTGGCAGCAACCCAAGCCGCGATTGTTGAACTGGTCGGGGCGTTTGCCATTGGGGTGGTTGCGGCGGATAACCCCGATCAACTTATTTGTGCGCGACGTGGCAGTCCGCTGTTATTGGGCGTGGGTATCGAAGAGCATTTTATTGCTTCGGATGTCTCGGCTTTGTTACCTGTTACCCGTCGCGTGGTGTATTTGGAAGAAGGCGATGTGGTGCAAGTGGAACGCTTGGGCTATCAAATTTTTGACACATTAGGCAACCCCGTCCAACGCGTGGTGCAAACCAGTGAAATGAGCAACGAAAGCGTGTCGCTGGGTAAGTATCGTCACTACATGCAGAAGGAAATCCACGAACAGCCGCAAGCTTTGGCGGACACACTGGAAGTGGCGTGTCACGGTCACTCCTTGTCCACAGGGCTATTTGGTGCTGACGCGGCAGCCGTGTTTGCCGAAGTCGATAGTGTGTTAATTCTGGCGTGTGGCACGAGCTATCACGCAGGTTTGGTCTCACGTTATTGGTTAGAAGAAATCGCAGGCATTGCGTGTACCGTAGAAGTCGCCAGCGAATATCGTTATCGCACCAGTGTGGCGAATCCTCGTGCGCTGGTGATCGTGATTTCCCAATCGGGCGAAACAGCGGATACCCAAGCCGCGTTGAATCACGCGAAATCGTTGGGTCATGCCCACACGTTGGCAATTTGCAATGTGGCGGAAAGTGCGTTGGTACGTTTATGTAAACTACGCTTCTTAACCCGTGCTGGACCTGAAATTGGTGTGGCTTCTACCAAAGCCTTTACCACGCAACTGGTGGCATTGTTCTTACTGACTTTGGTGTTGGCAAAACAACGCGGTCGTTTAAGCGCGGAACAAGAGCAACAACAGTTACACGCCTTGCGTCATTTGCCCTTGGCCGCCCAGCAAGTCTTGGCATTGGAGCCGCACATTGCTAAGTTGGCAGAACAGTTTGCCAACAAGCATCACGCGCTGTTTTTGGGGCGTGGGATGCACTATCCGATTGCCTTGGAAGGCGCGCTCAAGCTCAAGGAAATTTCCTATATTCACGCCGAAGCCTATCCTGCGGGTGAATTGAAACATGGTCCTTTGGCGTTGGTCGATAGCGACATGCCCGTGATTTCGGTTGCGCCCAACGATGCCTTGCTGGAAAAGCTCAAATCCAATTTGCAAGAAGTGCGCGCCCGTGGCGGGGAGTTATATGTATTTGCCGATGCCGACACGCATATCAGCCCCGCCGATGGCATACACGTATTACAAATGGCGGAACACGCAGGGTATTTAAGCCCCATTCTGCACACCATTCCGTTGCAACTCTTGGCTTATTACGTCGCGTTGCAAAAAGGCACCGATGTGGATAAGCCCCGTAATCTCGCTAAATCTGTCACCGTGGAGTGATTATCATGTTTCCTGTACAACGTGTTTTAATGAGCTTAACGGTGTTGCTGACGGGCTGTTTGGGGTCGGGTGCAGGATCCGTTTCCAGTGTGCTTCCTGCTCCCCAACCCGCTGTGCCAACGGTTGCACCTACGCCTACGCCTACACCTACACCTACACCTACACCTACACCTACACCTACACCTACACCTACACCTACACCTACACCTACACCTACACCTACACCTACACCTACACCTACACCTACACCTACACCTACGCCTACGCCAACGCCCACACCAGCAGCGGCTATCACCACGTACCCAACCATTTCGACTGCGCTACTGACCAATCCCTTTCATGGTTTCGTGCGCTATGTCGGCGTGTTGCCCACGACATCCACCTTGCCACAAACGCTGGCGTATAACAACCTGACATGGAAAACGTTAGAACCATTGGCGCAAGGCACATTTGACTGGGCGGCTTTTGAAACAGGTTGGGCAGGGGAAGTTGCACAAGGCAGGCGTATCGGTTTCCGTTTCAACATGTCGTTCCCTAACGCCACCGCGCATGATGACGTTCCCGCTTGGTTGATTGCAGCGGGGGTACCTGTTACCGCCTATAACAATGCTGGCTCTTTTGGCAGCGTACCTGATTGGAATAACGCCGTCTTTTTAGCGCAACATAAGCGTGTGATTACTGCGCTAGGCGCAAGGTATAACAACGATCCACGCATTGCGTGGGTCGATGTAGGCAGTTATGGAATATGGGGAGAGTGGCATCAAAATAACATCGCGGGTCTGCCTGTTGCCACCCCTGTCACCAAAAAGAGCATGTTGGATGACTATCTACTGGCATTTCCCAACAAGCGTTTAGTGTTGCCTTATGGCGATGCCTATGCCACGCAGTATTTCACGCAAATGAGCGGCGGGTTGCGTAATGATTGCTTAGGGCCTGTTGCCAGCAATGCCGCCTACTACAGCCTGACTAACGCCATTCCAACTGCTGCCAGTGGCGTGCTTTACCAAACTGCGCCTGTATCGGGTGAATTTTGTAATGGTTCGACTGGGGTTGCCGCCAGTATGACCACGGATTACGCGACCACATTGGTATTTATCCAAAACACCCATTGGAGCTGGATAGGGCCAACTGGTTGGGAGCTACTCAACCCAGCCGCTGCGCCGCTCAACAATGCCGTATCGTTAGCCAATATCCAACAATTGCACCGCACGCTCGGTTATCGCCTTCGTGTGGCAAGCGTCTCGCATTTACCGAGCATTGCCCGCAATGTCGCCGCAACGATCAATGCGCAAATTCGCAATGAGGGGGTCGCACCTTTTTATGAGGCATGGCCCGTGGAATTGTCACTGATCAATGCGACGGGTGCGGTGGTGTGGTCGCGTACTATTCCTGCTTGGGATGTGCGTACTTGGCGACCTGGGGCGAGCAATCTCTCAACTGCTGTCGTGATTCCGTCTAGCGTCCCCGTAGGCACTTACACTTTGGCGATGGCGATCCTGGATCCTGCCCCTATTCCCCCTAAAGCCGCCAATTTACCCGCCATCGAGCTGGCACAAACAGGTAAACGCCTAGACGGACGCTACCCCCTTTCCACGCTAATACTCAACTAATTGATGTGGTGGCAGTTTTTAACGGCGTAGCACATTCACCCTGCCGAAAACACCCCGCCACATGGTCATTCACCATCCCCGTGGCTTGCATAAAGGCGTAGCAAATGGTGGTGCCGATGAATTTAAAGCCGCGCTTTTTGAGGGCGAGGCTGAGAGCATCGGATTCGGGGGTGCGGGCGGGGACTTGGGATAAATCTTGCCAGTGGTTTTGGATGGGTTGGTCGCCGACGAATGACCAGATAAATTTCGCGAAGCTGCCGAATTCTTGTTGTATGGCGAGAAAGCCTTGCGCGTTGAGCACTAAAGATTGAATTTTCAAGCGGTTGCGCACAATGCCTGCGTTTTGCATCAATTCGGCGAATTTGTCCGCGTCGTATTGGGCGATTTTGTGCGCGTCGAATCCATCCAGCGCGGCGCGGTAATTTTCGCGTTTGCGCAAAATGGTAATCCAGCTCAATCCCGCTTGCGCGCCTTCTAAAATCAGCAATTCAAACAAACGGTTATCGTCAAACAGCGGCACACCCCACTCAACGTCGTGGTAATGTTGATACAGCGGGTCATCCCCCGCCCAAGGGCAACGGTTGCACATAACTTAAGCTCCTCAAAGGTCGTCTATGAAATGTGTAGATATTAACGTAAGCGCGGCAGGATGCGATTCAGAAGTGTTGTTTTATACCTGCTTGGTGGGGTGCTTAGCATAGCTGTGTTTGTTTTTGATTAAATTGTCAACCAAACCATTCAACTTTGCGTTAATATCTGGCTGCCAGTGTTCGGTAGCGGAGATTGACGAAACTGAGCAGCAGTGTTATCAATCCCCAGCGGAGGCTCTGCCTCTATTGAATAATGTGTTAAATCACTCACGGAGATAAATATGAAATCTATTATTGTTAGCGTAGCAGTCGCAGCAGGTTTGATGGTGGCAGGTAGTGCAATGGCTGCTGATGCAGTGAAAATGCCAGCTGATGCGGGCAAATGTTTGGCTTGTCACAAGATTGACGGCAAGCAAGTTGGTCCAGGTTGGAAGCAAGTTTCTGAAAAATACAAAGGTCAAGCGGATGCAGAAGCAACCCTGATCAAACACATCACTGACGGCGGCAAGTTTGACTGGAAGATGGGTGTGATGCCTGCACGTGGCACGATTGGCGTGGGTGCTGCGGGCGATGCACAAATTGCTAGTTTAGCAAAGTTTATCGTTGGTATCGCTAAGTAATCTAGCCTTGCTCAACTAAGAAGCCGACGAAAGTCGGCTTTTTTACGTTGATAATGCAAGAAATTTGTGCGCTCCTGCCGCAAGTATGCCTATTTTTATAGTACAAGACGAAGCTAAAAAATACACGAAAACTTAGGGGTGACTACTTACCAGCTACCAGCTACCAACTACCAACTACCAACTACCAACTACCAACTACCAACTACCAACTACCAACTACCAACTACCAACTACCAACTACCAACTACCAACTACCAACTACCAACTACCAACTACCAACTACCAACTACCAACTACCAACTACCAACTAACGACTACCGACTACCGACTACCGACTACCGACAAAATACCCAACCACTTAATTCCCCTTCTTTCCCGATCTTATGCGTCCAGCCCTGCTGATTACCGTTTTCCTGATTGCCTCTTGTGGGTTGGCTTACGAGCTGATCGCGGGGACGTTGGCGAGTTATTTGTTGGGCGATTCGGTGATGCAATTTTCCACCGTCATCGGGACGTATTTATTCGCCATGGGCATCGGTTCGTGGCTATCGAAATACATCACAGGGCGGTTGGCGTTGCGTTTTGTGCAAATTGAATTGCTGGTCGGACTGTTGGGCGGCGCGTCGGCGGCGACGTTGTTTTTGCTGTACGCGTGGGTGGAAGGACCGTTTCGCTTGGCGTTGTATGTATTGGTGTTGTTGATCGGCACACTGGTAGGGCTGGAAATTCCCTTGGTGATGCGCATTTTGCAGCAACACATCGGTTTTCGCGATTTGGTGTCGCAGGTATTGACCTTCGATTATTTGGGCGCGTTGGTGGTGTCGCTGTTGTTCCCCATGGTACTCGCGCCACAACTCGGCGTGGTGCGCAGCGCGTTTTTGTTTGGCTTGTTGAATGTGCTGGTGTCGCTGTGGACAATACGGCTGTTCCGCGATGAGTTGCCCGTGCGCGCCTTGCATTTGCAATGTGGTCTGGCGGTGATTTTATTGGGCGCGGGGTTTATCGGCTCGGAGCGCATCACCACCTTAGCAGAAGAAAATCTATACGCCGACCGCATTGTTTACACCGAAACCACGCCCTATCAGCGCATGGTGGTCACCCGATGGCGCGATGACATTCGCTTGTTTTTGAACAATAATTTGCAATTTAGCTCGCGGGATGAATATCGCTACCACGAAGCCTTGATTCATCCCGCACTGGCAACGTTGCCGCATCCCGCCCGCGTGTTGGTGTTGGGCGGCGGCGACGGGCTGGCAGTGCGCGAAGTGCTGAAATATCCCAGCATACACAGCATTACCTTGGTTGATCTCGACCCCGCCATGACCAAGCTGTTTTCGCAACATCCGCAATTGACGCAGCTCAATCAACACGCGCTGACCTCGCCCAAAGTGCAAGTCGTGAACGCCGACGCGCTGGTATGGTTAGAACAAGATGCGGGACGCTATGACTTTATCGTGGTGGATTTTCCTGATCCGTCCAACTATTCCGTCGGCAAACTTTACACCGAGGCGTTTTACCGCCTGATGGATCGCCATCTCAAAGAAGACGGGCTGGCGGTGATTCAATCCACCTCGCCCATGTATGCCCGCCGCGCCTATTGGACAATTGTGACGACACTGGAAGCCGCTGGCTTTCAAGCCACCCCGTATCACGCCCTCGTGCCCTCGTTTGGCGAATGGGGCTATATCATCGCGTCTCACCATTCTTATCAACCGCCGCGCCAATTTAGTGTTCCCCTGCGCTTTCTGTCGCCTGAATCACTGCCCCCGTTGTTCAACTTTCCGCCCGACATGGCACGCGTCCCCGCTGAGGTTAATCGTTTGAATAATCAAAGCTTAGTGCGATTATTTGAGGAAGAATGGCGCGAGGTGATTCGCTAATGCTCCGTCGTGATTTCCTCAAGATACTAGGTGCGGGCTGTTTGTCTGGCTGCACGCAATCTGCGCCGCCATTTCCCAAAGGGGAATTGTTGGGCGTGTCGCACGACTTAGGGCATAGGTTGCGCGATGGCACCTTGCCCGCGCCGACTTCAACACGGCGCGCTCGTGTGGTGATTGTGGGCGCGGGGGTGGCGGGCTTGTCGGCGGCGTGGGCATTGCGGCGCGCTGGGGTGAATGATTTTGTGCTGTTGGAACTGGAAAAAGAAGCTGGCGGCAATGCGCGGGCGGGGGAAAACGCGGTGTCGGCGTATCCTTGGGGCGCGCATTATTTGCCGATTCCGACGATGGAATCGCGGGCGGTGCGGGTGTTGTTGGCGGAATTGGGCGTGCTACAGGGCAACCCTTTCGCGCTGCGTCCGCGTTATGACGAACGCCATTTGTGCCACGCGCCGCATGAGCGTTTGTTTTGGAATGGGCGTTGGCAAGAGGGTTTGATGCCGCAGTTTGGCGCGAGTCGAGAAGATTTAGCGCATATTCAGCAATTTGATGAATTGATTGCGCATTATCGCCAACGGCGCGATGCCCATGGGTGCAAGGCGTTTGCTTTGCCGATGGCGCACAGCGCGCAAGATGCGGATTTATTGGCGTTGGATAAGGTGTCTTTCCGCGATTTTTTGTTAAGCCACGGGCTGACTGCCGCGCCGCTGCTTTGGTATGTGGATTACTGTTGTCGCGATGACTTTGGTTGCACCGCCGCACAAACGTCGGCGTGGGCAGGGCTACAATATTTTTGTTGTCGCGATGGCGAAGCCAGCAATGCCGCGACGGACAGCGTGTTGACGTGGGCGGAGGGCAATGCGTGGTTGACGCGCCGTTTAGCCGCACCGTTGGGGCAGCGGCTGCACACGCGGGCAGCGGTGTTTCGGGTGGAAGAACAGGCGCGCAAAGTGGTGTTGGATGTGTATCACGCGGGCGAAAATCGCAGCGAGCGGTTAATCGCTGACCACGTGATTTGGGCAGCCCCGCTGTTTGCTTTGCCGCATATTCTGGCGGATTGCCCGCCCGATTTAGCAGCCGCCATTGCCCAAACCAGTCACGCGCCGTGGCTGACCGCCAATCTCACGTTGCGCCAACCGCCCACGGGCAAAGGCGGCGCGCCGTTGTCGTGGGACAATGTGCTGTATGGCACGCCGTCTTTGGGCTATGTGGTCGCCACGCACCAACGCTTGCGCATTACCCCCGCGCCCACGGTGTTGACCTACTACCGTGCGCTTGCCGAAGACACCCCCGCGCAAGGTCGGCAACGCTTGTTGAACACCCCGTGGCGGGTATGGGCGGAAGACATTTTGCGCGAACTGGGCGTGCCGCATCCTGATATTGCCCAACAGGTTCAACGCATCGACATCTGGCGCAACGGACACGCCATGATCCGCCCCACGGTGGGGTTTATTTGGGGTAATGCCCGTGCCAGATTGCAGCAAACAGGGCAACGGCTGCACCTCGCCCACGCCGATTTAAGCGGATTTTCGCTCTTTGAAGAAGCCCAATATCGCGGCATTGTGGCGGCGGAACAGGTAATGGAAAGGGAGGGGATCAGGTATGCAAGTTTGCTGGCGTAATGGCGTAGGTGCGAATTTATTCGCACGCCTTGGTTTGAAAAACGTGCGAATAAATTCGCACCTACATCACTCCCCTCGCCCGTTTACGGGAGAGGGGGCGGAGGAGAGGGCGTTTTTGCATTTGATGTTCAAGCCTCAACGCCCATGAACGGCACCCAACGCCTCGCTGATTTTGACCAATGCGAGTGCGATGACGCATTGTTGCAACACGTCGCCGCCTTGCAAACCCTGTGCCTCGCCGCCTGCCAACACGCGGGGGTCACCGTGGTCGCCCACGCCTTCCACCAATTCCCCGACGGCGGCGCGACAGGCGCGGTGGTGTTAGCCGAATCCCACCTCGCCGTCCACACCTGGCCCGAATTACGCGCCGTCACCTTGGATATTTACGTTTGCAACTACCAACAAGACAACAGCGAACGCGTGCAAATGCTGTATGAATTTTTGCACGCAGCGTTTATGCCGCAACGGGTTGAAACACAAAGGATATTGCGGGGACAGCACGGGGTGCGCCTGTGTTAGCTTGCCCTAAAGTCACCCCCTTACCCGAATGGCACTTACTTAAGCTCAAAATCCCCGATGCGGCACGGATTAACATTCCTGTAAAAGCGGGCTGAACTACCGTCCCTTCCCTTTCAGAGGGGGAGAGCGAAGCGAGGGGGCAATTAGGATGGGGATGGGTTCGTTCTCTGCACACCCCCCATCCCCACCCCAACCCTCCCCTTGAAGGGGAGGGGGTTTGCCGATGATTTGGCTTAAGTAAGTGCCATTCACCCCCTTACCCTGTTGAATGGCGTTTAAATCTGCCCAAACAGGTGACGATTATTTCAACAAATCATAATCCTTCAAGCTAAACCATTTGCGTGACCAGATAAACCCAGTCACAGGTTCTGGGGAGAGGCTCGTCACTTCTTCGCTCATGTTCTTACGGTAGAAGGCGGTGACCGTGGCATTTTGCCAGACTGTTTTTTGCATCTTGGCGCGCATTTTGGCGACGTATTCATCCTGAAGCTGCTGTTTAGGATGGATGGCTTTGATGCTTTTATCCCGTTTCACGGCAGTGATGGCTTGAACAATGTAATCGGTCGCCACCTGCATATAAGACATTTGCGAGCTGTGTCCAGAGCCTGTATTCGGGCCGTTCACTTTGAAATAGTTGGGATAACCTGCAACGGTGATGCCTTTGTAAGAGACCGCCGCCTTTTCCCATTCGCGATTGAGGTTCCGCCCGCCTAAACCATAAACCTGAAACGTCAGAGCTCTTTTCATATTGGAATAGGCAAAATATCCCGTGGCATAGACGATCACGTCTAGGGGAATCTCCTTGCCATCCTTGGTTTGAATGCCTAGTCGCGTGATACTTTCTATCCCGCTAATATCCACATCGACATTATCACGCGACAGCGCGGGCAGGTAGGCGCTGGTCGGGATGACGCGCCGACTGCCCAATTCGTAATCGGGCAGCATGTGCTGACGCAGCTTGTCGTCTTGGATATATTTTTCGAGCTGCTGTTTCAGCACGTGCTTGTAATAGCTTTTCATGTACGGCGCAATGCTTGAGATCAGCGGATAGCGGCGGAAGGCAATAAATCGGAGGTCGTAAAAAGCAAACACGGCAAAACGGATGAGGTGGCGAATGACGGGTAACGTTCTCAGCTGACGCTCCAGCGCACCGTATTGTCGATCTGAACGTGGCATGATCCACTGCGCCCGCCCCATAAACAGGGTCAATCTGGCAACCTTGTCGGCAATGGCGGGCACGATCTGCGCCCCCGAACAGCCCGAACCAATTACGCCGACCCGTTTTCCTGCATACGCGACCGTGTGATCCCAATGTCCCGCGTGGAAGATAGCCCCTGCAAAAGTGTCTGCGCCTTGGATATGAGGAATATGCGGATTTGCCAGCACCCCACTGGTGTCGATAATAAAGCGGGCATGGTATGTCTCGCCCGATGCAGTCTCCACCTGCCACAAAGCCGTGTGTTCATCATAAGTTAGCTGGGTGACGGTCTGGTTGGTTCTAGCTTGTTTTTTTAAGCTGAACTTCTCAATGATATGGTGGGTATAGGCGAGCAATTCGCTTTGCGGCGCAAAGGTTTTGCTGAATGGGTAGGGAACAAAGGAGATGGAATACAGGCTGGTGGGAATATCCACCTCAGCCCCTGGATAGGAGTTGACCTGCCAAGTTCCCCCTAACTCAGCACTTCTTTCCAACAACACAAAATCATGGCAGCCCTTTTTTTGCAAACGAATCGCCGCCAGCAACCCCGAAAACCCAGAACCAATGATCACAGTCTCAAAATATTGAACATCCTTTGGTGCTTGAGCATCCTGTGTGGCTTCTTTGGTTGATGTGTTCATTTTTAAGATTGTGGGGATTTCAATGGGTACAATAACGATTGCGTCCTAGCGCATTGGGTTGGTAGGGTGCGCCGTGCGCACGACTTTTTGATAGGTGTCGCGCACCCTACGACATTTTACAATGCGCTGTTTTTAGGCTGCACTTAAAATCCATTTTTTTGCCGCTTCTCTGGTGTCGAAGTACTTCGTCGTATGCCTTAGACCTTCCGTTTCACCCATTAACTGTTCAGTTGATAACTGCGCAAAGAAGTCCTTGCTGATGACAAAAGCGACCTTGTTTACACCTACGTCTAATGCGGGGGCAAAAATGGTATGGTTTATCCAGTCTTGCATTTCAATGCCAAACGTAAAGAGCATATTGCTCGAATCCACGATCATGCTCGATGGTCGTCGTTTGCGGATAACATCTAGGTAATTCAAGAATTCCTGTTTGCACTCATCCGTATTCATCATTTTGGTTTCACTCAACCACGTCGCTTCGAGTAAGCGCTGTTCTGCGAAAAATGCGACGTGCAGGTATTTGCTGTTATAAACTTCCACGGTATTAACCCTTATTAAAAATTGGTTGTTTGAAAATGCGCATCAAATTTGATCAGTTTGTAGGGTGCGCCGTGCGCACGACTTTTTGATAGGTGTGCTGCGCGCACCCTACTTGGCTGTACTTTAGTCAGCACTTAAAGCCCATGCTTTCGCCGTTTCTTTGCTGTCGAAATAGCCATTCATAAATTTTACGCCATTCAATTCGCCCATCATTTGTTTCGTCGATAAGGTTGCGAAGAAGTCCTTACTGACAACAAAAGCGATCCGACGCAAACCTAAGCTTAGCAAAGAAGGGAAGATAGCAAGGTCTATCCAAGCTTGTACTTCAGGGTTGTAGGTAAAGAACATCGTCCTCATATCGACGACCAGTCGCGTATGTTGGTGTTTGCTGACGGTATCAAGATAGTCCAAGTATTCCTTTTTGCAATCCGCCGTATCCATCATCTTGGTTTCGCTTAGCCAAGTCCCTTCTATTAAGCTCTGTTCTGCAAAATATGCCATGTGCAGATATTTGCTTTTATAAATTTCCACTGTACTAACCCCTTGTTTAAAATTTGTTATTTGGAAATGCGCATCAAGTTTGATCAGTTTGTAGGGTGCGCCGTGCGCACGACTTTTTGATAGGTGTGCTGCGCGCACCCTACGGTATGGTTTTTAGCCCACACTTAAAACCCATTTTTTGGCGGCTTCTTTGCTATCAAAGTATTGTGTGGTAATGACACTATTCTGTTCTGCCATCACTTGTTTAGTCGATAGTGTGACGAAAAGATCTTCGCCGACGACAAAAGCGTGCCAATGTAAACCTGAAGCCAACAAAGAGGGCGTGGTCGTCTGATCCATCCAATTTTGTAGATGAGCGGAAAATGTAAAGAACATCGTGCGCAAATCCAGTACGATTCGCTTGGGTCGTAGTTTGCTGACGACATCAATGAAATTTAAAAGCTCTTGTTTACAATCCTGCGTATCCATCATCTTGCTCGTGCTTAGCCAAGTGACTTCTATTAAAAACTGTTCTGCAAAATAGATGATGCGTAGGTATTTGCTGTTATAAACTTCCACCGTACTAACCCCCGTGTTTAAAATTGGTTATTTGGACACGTAGGGTGCATTTTATGCACCAGGGTGCGTACGGCGCACGCTACGATATTTTACACTGCGCTGTTTTTAGGAGGCACTTAAAATCCATTGTTTTGCCGCTTCTTTGCTATCAAAGTATTTCGTTACAAATTTTAGACCTTCTTTTTCATCCATCGTCTGTTTGGTCGATAACTGTGCAAAGAAGTCTTGGCTAATGACAAAAGCGATTTTATTGACGCTCATACTTAACAGGGGCGTTAAAATGGTCTCGTTTATCCAATCTTGTACGGCAGGATTGAAGGTAAAGCACATATTGCTAGTATCGACAACGACACCGCTGGGTTGTTGTTTGCGAACAACGTCCAGGTAATTTAAAAATTCTTGTTTGCATTCGATGGTATCCATCTTCCTGGTTTCACTTAACCAAGTCGCTTCGATTAAGCGTTGTTCTGCAAAAAATGCGATGTGCAGGTATGTACTTTTATAAACTTCCATCGTACCCCCTTGTTTAAAAATCGTTATTTGGCAATGCGTATTCAAATCTGGCGTGTCGTAAAGGTGATAATCATCACGTAGGGTGCATTTTATGCGCCATGGTGCGCACGGCGCACCCTACGGTATTTTACAATGCTCTGATTTTTAAGCGGCACTTAAAACCCATTGTTTTGCAGCTTCTTTATTATCGAAGTATCGTGAGTTAAAATTTAGACCGCCCTTTTCATTCATTAACTGTTCGCCCGATAACTTCGCAAAAAAGTCGTTGCTGATGACAAAAGCGATTTTTTGTCCGTGCAGACTGGACAGTGGCATCAAAATATTCTGGTTTACCCAAGTTTGCATTTCAGCACTCAAGGTAAAGTACATATTGCTGCTATCTACGATGAGTCGGAAGGGTTTTTGTATGTGGACAACGCTCAGGTAATTCAAAAATTCTTGTTTGCATTCATCGGTATTCATCGTCTTGGTTGCACTTAACCAAGTTGCTTCGATTAAGCGTTGTTCTGCGAAAAATGCCATATGCAGGTATTTGCTGTTATAAACTTCCACCGTACTCATCCTTATTTAAAACTGGTTATTTGGTCATGCGCATCAAGTTTGATGCGTTGTAAAGGTGATCATCATCACGTAGGTAGGGTGCGCACGGCGCACCCTACGGTATTTTACAATGCGCTGTTTTAGGCAGCACTTAAAAGCCATTTTTTTGCGGCTTCTTTATTATCGAAGTATTCCCTCGTATGTTTTAGAGCTTCCTTTTCGTTCATGGCCTGTTTAGTCGATAACTGCGCAAAGAAATCCTTGCTAATGACAATAGCAACTTTATTTATACCCATGTTTAAGAATTGCGTGAAAATGGTTTGGTTGATCCAGTCTTGCATTTCAAGACCAAATGTGAAGTACATTTCACTCGTGTCCACGAGCATCCGCATCGCTCGTTGTTTGCGGACGACATCAAGGTAATTCAAAAATTCCTGTTTACAATCATCGGTATCCATCATCTTGGTTTCACTCAGCCACGTCGCTTCGAGTAAGTGCTGTTCTGCAAAAAATGCGATGTGCAGATATTTACTTTTATAGACTTCCATCGTACTCACCCTTGTTTAAAATTGGTCGTTTGAAAATGCGCGTCAAGTTTGACGCGTCGTAAATGCGGTACACTTTAATTTTGAAGGATACCGCGAGTAGGGTTTTGAAGCAATGGCGTTGCGCTCTAATCCCCTACCCATGCACCGCCGCTGCGACAATAATTGCAATGCCTAAGCACATGGCGGCAACCACGGTGGCGAGGGCTTGGTTTTTTTCTTTGACGATTTCGCCCCAAAGGTCATAAGGGGTGAGCTTGTCGATGAGGATAAAGGCGGCCCAGAAGATGCTGATGCCGAGTAGGGCGAAAATAAAAGCGTTGACGATCCAGTCGATTCTAATCATGTCCATGTTGTACTCCTATTTGTGTGAGGCGTTATGTTGTCCGTTGGGTTGCTGTTTTTCGTTGTCTGATCCAAAAATACTGGCACCTTGGTATTGTAAATACACAAAAAATGCCAATAAGGCGGCTTGGCTGAGTAGGGCAAATTGTTTAAACATGGTGGTTAATCATCCGTTCCTGACGTAATCATTTCCGAAGGGCTGGCTTTGGGGTGATCGCTGTCTGCCCAGCGCAGGGCTTCAAACGAAGTGCGCCGCCACCAATAGATGATGGGGAAGAGCAGTAACAGCAATTCGATGAGGAATACATTGTGCCAATTGCTGACGTTGCGGCGAATTTCAATTTGGGTGGTGAGCGGATGCTGACTTTCGGCTGCTAGGCTCAACACATAGTTGCCCGACGGTACATTGGCGACCAGCGCGTCGTCCGTGGTGCTGCCTTCCGACCAATAGCCATCTTCATCGCTGCCGTGATAAAAGCTGATTTCCCGATTGATTTCATACACTTCACCCGTGTCACGGTTGACCAATTCCATGCTAATCGCCGACCAGTCATTGTCGAGATTGGTGTGGTTAATCAGGTGCAAATTACCCGTGTGTCCCGTGAGGGCGAAGACGGGGGAGGTGATGGCAGGGGCGTTGCCCGCTGGAAATTGAAATGTGCCGCTTAAGGTGGTGCGGTCATCGGATTGCCATACGCTGATGAGTTGGACGGCGATCATCAACACCGTGATGCCCCAAAACCATCGCCACACTTGGTGATAACCCGCTTCGCCCGCCCACACTTGATTGGCGGCGACACCGTGTTGCATGGGCAGATTGCGGGTTACGCCAAAGGCAGTTTTGACGATGGCTGCGTCTAGGTATTCACTGTGTGTCCACGTGATTTCGTTATTGGTTTTTTCTTGTGACAGTGAATAGGGCGGGGCAATGTAGTCGCTGACCGTGGCTTTTTCACCCACCGCCACCCGCCAGTAAAATTCGCCCAACACATAGTCAACGGCCACATTGCCTTTGCTAAAGTGTTGATAATCTTGATGTTGATATAGCGCAATGCCGCCTAAGCCAATGGCAGGCGGGGCTTTGCAGGGGTGGGCAAAGCTCCAATGTCCTTGATATTCCACCAACCAGAAAAACCCTTGCTGCGGATGGTGCAGCAGATATTCGTCCCAGTGATACAAAATGCCATCGCTTTTGCCTTCGCGTCTGAGAAACCCTAACACCCGATAATTCACATCATTCAGTTTGCCCTCACTGCCCAAGGGAATGACGGGTTCAATTTTGATTTGTTCTTTGAATTTTTGAAGTAATTTGAGTTGTGGATGTTCCGCATCTAGCAACGCAAAACAACTGGGACAGGTGACACGCGCAATGCCTGCGGCATGGATTTCAATCGGGGCGGCGCAGTTGGGACATTGAAAGGCATTCAGTTTGATTTTGCCTACGCCAACCTGAGCAGGGTCACGCAAGCGACTAAAGTTCAGCTCGGCAAAATCCACCGATGCGCCAAAGAACAACAGCGGCGTGGCTTCGCTGTAATCAATCGAGGCAAATTGCCGCTCAAAACGCAAATCCACCGAGGGTGCGGCAAACCCCGCCCCCACTTTAAACGGCAATTCCCCTGCGCCCGCCACGCACTGGCTGTTTTCAATATCCATCACCACAAACGGGTCGCCATTGAGCTTGATGGTCATGCCCGCTGTTAGGGCATTCCAGTCAGGCAACGGGGTGTTGATGTCCATCACAAAGGTCATGGTGTAATCGCCGTTGGCATCGCTCAACCAACCGCCGCGCTGGTTATCGAACAGCACATACCATTCGTTCCACACCCCTTGCTGGTACTGCATTTGGATCCGCCCAATGACGGTGAAATTCATGCCACGGTAACGACCTTCTGTGCCTAATTGAATCAACGACGCATCGTCCAGCAAGTCCGCCATTTTGCCGATGTTTTCAATGTCTTCCGCGCGACGTAATAGCGTGCTTTGGCAGTATTCACATACCGCCATGATGGACGCGGTTGAGCGAAACACCACGCGTGCGCCACAACTTGGGCAATTGGAGATTTTCATTAACAGGCTGTGGTTCGGATTAACGGAAATTTTATCAAGTGTTGCATACAAATTCCCCCGCTTGTCGAATGCTGTGCGGGGGAAGGGGTAAAAACTCACACGCCCATACAAACCACATAGGGCGCACTTTCATCTATGGCAGCGGTGGCGGTGGCACTGGTGCTGACGGGAGAG
>FZPZ01000172.1_pt1 | contig 37191 bp, 29 predicted proteins | sample 1534811 | NCBI WGS metagenome assembly FZPZ01 (sample SAMEA104161953, study PRJEB21768) | metagenome | biome: subterrestrial habitat; feature: phreatic zone; material: underground water | place: France | collected 2016-06-01 | depth 60 m | reverse complement strand
ATGACGTAAGTTGCAGGATCTTCTGCCCACAAAATTATATCAACGCGCTCACCACACAATTCATTGGTCACACTTTGCACACGTGAACCACGCATCCCCACACAAGTGCCAATCGGATCAATGCGTTGGTCATGTGAACGCACGGCAATTTTGGCGCGAGATCCAGGATCACGCGCGGCATTGATGATTTCTAAAATATTTTCTTCGATTTCAGGCACTTCCAGCTCGAACAACTTCACCACCAATTCAGGGGATGTGCGAGACAGAATGACCTGAGGGCCTCGTTGACCGCGATCCACACGCAACAAATGCGCTTTGACGCGATCCCCTACCCGCAAATTTTCCTTAGGAATCATTTGATCGCGCGGCAAGAACGCTTCAATTTTGCCAAATTCCACAATTGCGTTACCACGCTCGACACGCTTCACCGTACCCGACACCAGATGCTCTTTACGCGCCATAAAGTCGCTGAGAATCTGCTCGCGTTCAGCATCGCGGATTTTTTGGAAAATTACTTGTTTTGCGGCTTGTGCGCCAATGCGACCAAAGTCGATTGATTCTAGCGGCTCTTCGATAAAACCGCCCAATTCGACACTGGGATCATGTTTTTGCGCTTCTTCCAACTTGATATGCAAATCAGGGGTTTCAAACGTTTCGTCGTCCATCACTTCCCAGCAACGGAATGATTCATATTCGCCCGTATTACGGTCAATTGCCACCCGCACATCTGCCTCGTCGTCAAAACGCTTTTTGGTTGCAGAGGCTAAGGCCGACTCCAGCGCAGCAAACACCACTTCTTTGTCCACGTTCTTTTCACGCGACAACGCATCGACCAGCAACAAAACTTCACGACTCATACCATTCTCCGACTAATGACTTGTTTGCAACAAGCCCTAAAAACTAAAAGGTCGGCACTAAACGTGCCTTATCTACATTGGATAGATCAATGGCAACCTGCACACCATCCACATCCAGTTGCACGATGCCCTCGGACAACGCACCTAGCACCCCGACAAAAACTTTGCTGCCATTCAACGGCTTACGCAGCTTAAAACGCGCTTTTTCGCCTGCGAAACGCACAAAATCACTTTCTTTCTTGAGCGGACGATCCAAACCTGGGGAAGAAATTTCCAGACGCTCAAAGTCGATATTCTCAACGGTAAACAAGCGAGTCAACTGATTACTCACCAGCTGACAGTCCTCAACCGAAATACCTTCAGGCTTGTCAATAAAGACTTGTAACGCCCCACCACCATGACGTTCAAACGCAACCAGCTCATAGCCTAAGCCAGCAACCGTTGTTTCAACCAGACTCACGACATCCATAATTATCATTCCACAAATAAAAAACGGGCTTAAAGCCCATCTGAAAACGCACGCATTATAGCAAAATCTGCCGCCAAAGGGAATGAGTATTATTGAACAACTGCAATGCGCATTTTGAGCGTGGGTACGCACACCTGCCTACCCACAACAGCCTTGGTATTAAAAACCATCCTCATAGCGCATGGTAATGGGATAACGCCAATCTTTGCCATAGCTGCGCTCGGTGATGCGGATGCCAACGGCGGATTGACGGCGTTTGTATTCGCTGAGTTGAATCAGGCGCACCACGCGGCGCACGTCTTTTTCGGCGTAGCCCACTGCGATGATGTCGAGTATGGACATGTTTTGTTCCACATAGTATTCGACGATGGCATCTAAAATTTCGTAAGTCGGTAAATTGTCTTGGTCGGTTTGATCGGGCCGCAGTTCGGCACTGGGCGGGCGGGTGATGATGCGCTCAGGGATGACCTCGCCCAAGGTGTTACGGTAGCGCGAGAGGCGATAGACCCACATTTTGCTGACATCTTTTAACACGGCAAAACCGCCTGCCATGTCGCCGTACAGGGTGGCGTAGCCCACGCTCATTTCGGATTTATTGCCTGTTGTCAGCACCAACGAGCCGAATTTATTCGACATTGCCATCAACAACGTGCCGCGTATGCGGGCTTGTAGATTTTCTTCGGTGGTGTCGGCGGCCCGCCCCGCGAAAGTCGGTTGCAAGGTGCTTAAAAAATCTTCAAACATCGGCACGATGGAAAATTCGTCATAGCGCACGCCCAATCGTTTGACCATATCACGCGAGTCGTCAATGCTGATTGCGGCGGTATAAGGCGACGGCATCATCACGGCGTGGACTTTGTCCGCGCCCAAAGCATCTACCGCAATCGCCATGGTCAGCGCGGAATCAATCCCGCCCGACAAACCCAGCAATACCCCTGGGAAACGGTTTTTGACTATGTAGTCTTGCACCCCTAAACACAAGGCGCGATAGATGCGTGCCTCGGTGCTAGGCAAGGGCGTAATCGTTCCACTAGGTTGTCCGTCTGCGGCAATCTCCAACATCAATAAATCAGTTGCAAAACAATCACTTTGCGCGGTGATTTCGCCCAAGCTATTCATGGCAAATGAACCCCCATCAAACACCAATTCATCTTGCCCGCCCAGCAAATTGGCATACACCACCGCCATGCCTGTTTGGGCGATGCGATCTCGAATCACCGCGTAGCGGGCTGCTTGCTTGTCCATGGCAAAAGGCGAGGCATTCAGCACCAACAACACCTGCGCACCTGCGGCACGGGCAAGTTGAGCGGTATGTGGCTGCCAAATATCGGCGCAAATATTGACCCCAAACTGGATGCCGTCTAATTCAAACACGCAAGCAGCATCGCCCGCCTCAAAATAGCGTTTTTCATCAAACACGGCGTAATTAGGGAGTTCGTGCTTGTGATAAGTCGCTACGATTTTACCGTCACGCAACAAAGACGCGGCGTTGTAATGTTTGCCATTGACTTCGTGTGGATGCCCCACTAATACGCTGACACCTGAAATAGCGGTCGCCAATTTAGCCAATGCCTCCGCACAGGCGTGATAAAACCCATCGCGCAGCAATAAATCTTCGGGCGGGTAACCACACAAAGCCAATTCAGGTGTGAGTAGCAGTTGCGCCCCGTGTTGTTTCGCCTGTGCAGCAGCCTGCAAAATTTGAGCAGCATTGCCTGTCAGGTCACCAAGGATGCAATTGAGTTGAGCAATAGCGAGTTTCATAACAAAAAATAATTGGACAAGGCTCTACATTTTACCTTGTCACTTATCAATCAGGGGTAACAAAAAAAGCGGGCTGTCTCCAGCCCGCTTGATGCTACAAAACAATCAGTCAATGCTTATTTTGCAATCACTTGTTTAGCTTGTTTTTCAACATAATTCACTTCAACACGGCGATTCAAAGCACGACCCGCCTTAGTTTTGTTATCACCAACTGGGTTTTCCATACCTTTGCCCGTTGCAGTCAAGCGTTTAGCGTCAACACCCTTCTTAACCAACAACGCTTTAACGGCATTCGCACGTTTTTCAGACAACTTCTTGTTCAGTTTGGCTGAACCAACGCTGTCAGTGAAACCAGTCACCGTAAATTGCGCTTCTGGATTTTGTTTTGCGAAATCAACTACAGGCGCTAATTTAGCCGTTGCAGCTGGTTTTAACTTAGCAGAACCTGTCGCAAAGTTAGCACCTTCGATCGTAACAGGCTTGTCAGTAAAGATGGTTCTGGTCTTAACAGGTTCTTGTTTCACAACAGGTGCGACAACAGGAGCCACTACGGGTGCAACAGGTGCGACTACTGGCTTCTGAACCACAGGAGCCACAACGACGGGGGCAGCCGCTGCCGCAGCAACCGCAACCGCTTTAGGTGCGGAACCAAAATAGTAGTTCAAACCAATGGTGAAATTATCATTATTCAATGTGGCGACATTCGCTTTGCTGCCTGTACGAGTGTATTCACCAGTCACACTCCAGTTTGGCGCAAACTTATATTCCAAACCTAAACCCAAGTGCAAATGATTGGTATATTTGAAAGAAGCACTGGTATAAGCAACAGTACCTGTAGTGCGATCCAAACCTACTTTAGCGTAAGGCATCCAGCTTCCAGTTGGCAAACCCAATTTCAAATCCAAGCCCATGGCAGAACTACCATAATTAGCTTGTGCAGTTGCAGGGTTCGTCATAACGTGCGTCGCTTTTTGATTTAAATCAACGAAAAAATCAGCACCTAACAGGAAACTACCCATATCCCAGTTATAACCTTCTTCAAAGCCAAAGGTGGTTGAATTTTTACTCGCAGCCGCAGGTGTACCCGTAATATTCGAGTTATTCACACCCACTTTACCGCCCATATACAAACCATCAAATTCGCTAGCTTGTGCCGCAGTGACGCTAAACAGTGCCGCCGCAATTGCGATACTCATCGTACTTTTCTTCATTTCTTTCTCCACTAATTTATTATAAAAAAGTTATAAACCACAAAAACAACAGCTCAAAGGGAGCCGCATTCTATCCGAACTAACGGTTTCCCACCAAGAGATAAATCCCGAATAGGCAAAAAAACAACACCCCATCAAAGGACTTGCACCTCTTGTGCGTCCATTTCAACCAGATACGATGAAGCGCATTGCCTACGTCCCATTATGCCGCGCAATGGCAACAACATTCCAAAGCTTACCTTTAAGCATTATCGTACCTCATTCTCATTTTGACCAATGCTACGACACATTCGCAAGGTAGCCACATATAAATCACTTAACGAATTGATTTTAAAGAGCATTGTAAATTCCAGTTATTTTAAAAATTACAGTATAATCAGCAAGTTAAGACACCGATCTCAAATGACAACATGATACAGGACACACCAAGCGCGCCTTCTCTCACCACATCGCCCAATAACTTCCGATTACTACGATTGATACTTATCGACTCGTTGAGTGCAGGGCGGGTAGTGGAATTGCCCTTGGAGGGCGGCGCGGTGCTGACGGGGCGCAACGGGCGCGGCAAAACGTCGATGCTGCAATTGTTGCCCTTGTTTTATGGGGAAAGTGCCAATCGCATTGTCACCAAAGAGGGCAACAAAAAATCCTTTATCGACTATTACCTGCCGAATGCCACCTCCTATATCGTTTTTGAATACCAACGCCCAGCGGGACAAAAACGTCTGGTAGCGATTTATGCCGACCCCAGTGCAGAAAACTTGCGCTACCGTTTTGTGCGGCACGGTTTTGCGTTGGGGCAATTTGTCACGGTCGGCGATGAATTAGTCGAATCCGCCAATTTGGTGAAACATCTCAAAATGGGCGGCTATCAGTGCAGCGAACTGCAAATAAATTCGTTGGCAGAATATCGGGCGATTATTCAAGGGGTTGCCAGTGGGACGCGAGACCGTGATCGGCAAAAACAGTTAAGCAATTTAACCCGCGACTATGCTTGCACCCCGATTAACAAGCCCTTGGGACAAATTGAAAAAATCGTCAGCGGGATGTTTAAGCGCAAAACCAACTTTGAAGATTTGCAAAGCATGGTGGTGGATTGCATTTCTGAGCAAGAAGGCAGCGTGTCGCTGTCGGGGGATCGCAGCAAAATCGAAGATTGGCCACGTCATTACCGCGCTTATCGTGAAGTGATGGCACTCGCGCCCACGATGGAAGCGGCGGATGAAACCGATCAGCAATGGCAAGCTGCGGAGCAAGTATTGGGGGGTATTAGGGCGCAATATCAAAGTTTGCAAGGCTATCTGGATGAAACTTATCGTGAAAAAGATGCCGAAAAAAGCACTTTAGAAACAAAAGGCAACCGTGCATTAAGCACATACAACACCGAACGCAGCAGCCTATCTCAAGCCCAAACAGATGCCCGCAAAGAAGCAGAGTTTGACGAGAAAAAAGCCGAACAATTGCAGCAACAGCACGATGAGTATGAACGCAACGGCATGGCGCAAAAGGCAGAGCAGGTTGCGCGTGAGGCGCAATTCAAAGATGACTTTGAATCATCGCAAAAGCGCAAAGCCGCTTTGCTGGGCGAGCAAGCCGATATTTCCAATCGTTACCATGAGCTAAAACAAAACGAGCGGGATATATTCGGTAATCTGCGTGACGATTTACAGGTGCGGCGCACCACGATTGCAGCCGAAAATGAAAAAGCCGTACAGGGCTTGGAAGCGGATTTTCAGCACACTGAAAATGAAATTGCCGCAAACAATGCGGCGGCACGTCAGCCGTTACAAAAAGCCGTTGAAGATGCCCATGCAAACTATGGACGATGTGAATATATCGCCAAAAATGCCTTGCCTGATCCCGCCGTCACCACACGTTGGGAAGAAAAGCGTGAACAGTTGGATAAAGCGCGCCAAGAAAAAGAGGTGCATAGCCAACAACAAGCTGCGTTGAATGCGACATATCGCCAAGCCAAGCAAGCCTTTGAGGCGCAAGAGCGGTATGTTGCGACGGCGCAAGTTGCGGTTGGAAAGGCGGAAGCAAGCCTCGCCGAAATTCAAAAATTTTACGCGCCCGAAGCGGGGACATTGCTGCATTACTTGCGCCATGCGCACCCAGACTGGACGTTGGATATTGCCAAAGTCATCCGCCACGATATTTTTGAGCGCAAAGATTTAACCCCCAGTATGTTGGAAAATAATGCCAGTTTGTACGGATTGCGGCTGAATTTGGATAAGTTGGAAGCCCATCCTTTGGCGAATCAACAAGACGCATTGCGGGAAATTGGACAGGCAGAAGCGCGCTTACAAACCGCGCAGGCAAAGCTGAAAGCGGATGAAGAGCAGTTGTTGAAGCTGGAGAACAAACGTCAAGAAGCAGATGCGGCTCGGCTTGCCCAAGACCAGCAAGTACAGCGCGCACAAAATCATGTGCAGCAGATTGAAAACGAAGTTAAAGAAGCCAAACGTCAAGCTGAACACAGTAAAAATCAAGCAAAAGTCCAAGCCGATCAGGCGAAGACAACAGCCGCGCAACAGCTTGAAACCCAAAAACAGGCATTAAAACAGTTGGATGCAGCAATCAAACTTGCCAGCGATGAACGCCAGCAAAGCCTCCAGCGTTCGCGCAAAAACTTGTTGGCAAAACGAGATGCCGATTTGCACAATTTGGATGAGCAACAAGCAACAGCCAAAAGCAATTTGGATGCCAAGCTCCGCGAGTACGACCAAGAGCGCGATGCGGCGTTGCAACACAAGGGCGTGGACACGGCACGATTGAAGCAAATTGAGGACGAAATCAATGCGCTCAATAAGACGCTGGCAACGATTCGACAAGACCGAGAAGCCGTCAGCCGTTGGCAAAATTGGTGTGAAAATGATTGGCCGAATCACGGGCTATACCTCGAAACCGCCGCGCAACATCGTGATGAAGAGCAACAGCATAAACTTACCATCCAACGCTTGGATAACGATTGGAAAAAAAGCCAGCAGGATTTCAATCACGAGATTGCACGTTTAACCAAAGAACTCAACGCACTGGAAGCCCAACAAAAATCCGTGCAAAAACATCTGGATGGCTTGCTTGCGTATCCTGAGCTGCCCACGCCCGTATATGACCCAACATGGACGCTGGACAGTTTGACCGAGCGCACCAACGCACAATTGAAACAAGTGGCGGAGTTAGAAAAAACCATTAAAGAGCATATTGCGATATTGACCAAGCCTTTTAATCAGCATCCCAACACCGCGCCTTTTGATTATTTGCAAAACCATCGGCACGAATTGGCGATGTCGCCAGACCGCTCGTGGTTGCCGCTGTTCAAACGCTGGTTTAGCGCGGAACATCAGCAATATCAGCGTATTTTGCTGACCGAAGCTAAAACCATCGCGGGCAGTATTGTGTCGTTTTATCAAGAAATGGAAACCTTTCATCGCAAAGTGCAGCAATTTAACCGTGAGCTACAAAGCAACTTGGATACCAGTATGCTGTTTGAAAGCATCACTCACGTTAGCGTAGAAGTGGTTTCGACCATTAAGGAATTGAAATACTGGGACGCGATTCGGGACATGGCGGAAGCTAATCGCACTTGGTTGGACGGGCTGTCCAACGAGCTGCCGCCCAGTGAATTTGCAGAAACCTTGGGCAGGTTGTTGGCACATTGGGATGTTAAAGCGGGCATCCGTGCGGATTTAAAATCCCTGATTCAAATACGCGGCGAAGTGACCGAAAACGGCAATCTGCGGCGTTTCCGCAAAGCCTCGGATTTGGAAGCTGTCTCCTCCAACGGCTTGTCCTATTTGGTTCTGGTAACCATTTTTGTGGCTTTTATCAACCGCATCCGCCGCCAAGCCCCCGTGAATATCGTTTGGGCATTGGACGAATTAAAGGATTTGGACAGCGGTAATGTCCCCGCCTTGTTGGAATTGCTGCGCCGCAACAACATTACGCTGGTGTCGGCGTTTCCCGACCCCGATCCTGAAACCTTGGCGTTATTTCAACATCGCTTTACGGTTGACCCAGACCGCCGCCTTGCTGGAGTGAGCATTGATTTAACAGGGGAGCTTGAGCATGTTTAAACAATTGATACCCGACCTGTTGGCGGGCAAATTTATTTGCGCTTATACCGATCACGATGCCTTTCATTATCTAAGCGACGCACAGCATTTTGCCGAAGTGGATGATTATTTAGCTAAAATCGGCTTGAAATTATCCACCACCCGACATGGCGGGGCGTTTTTCTGTGCGCATATCGACATCAATAGCGAGGAGAAAAAAGCGGCGAAAGCGACGTTTAAAGACATTAAACACAACTTGCGCCCTTTGGTCGGTTTTCTGGATTTGCTGATGCGCACCATGCAGCGCGATGAGCTATTGGTGGCGGGCGCGCTGATTGAGGTGAATCAGATGATGACCGTCATTGATGGCAATCCCAGTTTTCGCAATGAATTGCAATCGCTTGCCAATCAAGCCTCCATTACCGACAGCACGGATCGCCGCCGCTTGGGCAAACTATTGGAAAAATTTAAAAGTAGCGGTTATCTCAATTTGGTAAATCCTGAACGGGAAATTTACTGCGTGACGGGCAAAATCGAATATATTCAGCAAGTCATTGAATTTTTAATGGAATATGGCGAAGTGCGCGAAGTGGAAGAAACCGACACGCCACAAACAGGTGGGCTATTTTGAATCCGAATACCGCGACCAGTGCCGAAGGGATTGCAAGCTATCTGGCGGTATTGCACAAACACCGCTTGCTGATTGCCGACGCGTATCATCACGACACGCTCACGCGCAGCGAAGAAAATCATCGCGCCATCAGTGAGTTGCAACAGCATCGGGCATTGATTCCGTATTTGCAGGATGAATTTCGTCTGTCGCCGAGTTTGAGTCGTCATCTGGATGAAGTGTCACAGCGGCAACGCAATTACGCCGTGAGCAGCAATTTTGCCGATCAAATTGAACGCTTAAAGAAATTAGCCGATGAGTGTTTAAAAGCCAGCCATGAAAATCGTCCTGAAGATCGTGATAACTACGAAGGGGACTTTGATTCAGGGGTGTTTGAGTTGGGGGAAAGCATCAGCGAGCATTTGTTGCTGCTGCGCACCCTGACGGATAACCGCTTTGCCAACGTCAACACGCTGGCGGAAAAGCAACGGCAAAACGAGTATTACATCAAGCAAGCCGAAAAACTGGGGGAGGCGTTGTCGCTATTGCAGACCGATGCCGCACTGTTGGAATTGCTGAATAGTTCCACTTTACTGGAACAACTTGCCGCGATTTATCAACGTCAGCTCCTTGCCAAACTGCCCGAATGGCGGGCGAATTTGTTGGACATTACCCAGACGCTGCGCAAGTATTTGTATCGCTTGCGAGAAGTTGCGCCCGAAGCACGGCGGTTGCGCAATTTTGCGCATTTCCTTAAACGCAATCCTGACTTTACCTTGCCAGAGCTAGAAGCATTGCCCCATTTACCTGATTGGGCGGGCTGTGTTGGGAACAGGACGATTCACGCGCACCCTGATCTTGCCACTAATGCCACACGCGAAGCCTTGATCGACGTTGCCGCCAGTTTGCCGCCTGCACCGCCGCATTTTGTACGCGAACGCAACGCGGGCAGTCGCTTTGTGACGCATGAAGCTCCCTTGGTGCAAGTGTTGCAAGCCAAACCCGTGCAACAGGCTTTTCAGCAGTATTTACAAGCCGCCCAACTCGCCGCCGCACCTTTATCCGCCTTGGATTGGAAGCGACAAACCACGCGTTTTGCGGCATTGGATGACGAAGCGTGGTTGTTATATGCCCTGCACGCGGTGCAAATGTTGCGCCAACATCGGGAAGAAGTGGTGCGGCGGTTGGAGGTGCAACGCAACGTTGCCCCCGTTCGCCATCGCTATGACGGCAATATTGTAGTGACAGACATTACACTATGGAAAAAGCCCTGATTAAAACCTTGTTGAGGATTTGCCAAAGCGAGGAAAATCGCTTTGCGCGCAGCAACATGCTGGCGGCATTTTCGCGGGAATACCATATCGGACAGGTGCACGGCACGGCGTTCACTTTCACCGCGCAAGACAAAGCCGAGATTGCAAGCCTGCTCGAAAAAACAGCGGGAATTGATGCCCAAACCACGTTACCCTCGCAATGGGATGGACTCAGCCGCACGGAAAGTTTGGCGTTCGGTAGCAATGAAAAACTCAGCACCGCTGCCGTGCGTGACCATCGTGTGGCGATTAAGTCTTTACCTAATCAGCCTTTATTGCTGGGTGGACAGCACATTTTTCTGCCCGATGGTTGCAATCTGGATATAGACAGGCGATGGGTATCGCAGCATTGCGAACATCAAACCGTGCTGGTGGTGGAAAACTGGGAAGCCTTTGAGCGTGTCCATCAAGTGAATTTCGATCTTGCCGCTGCGGGGGAAAATCCGTTGGTGGTTTTTCGCGGAAGCCATGTTTATCAACAAAATCATCTAGTTGCTTTATTGCAAGCATTGAAACGACCTGTTTTTGCCTTTGTAGATTTTGATCCTGCGGGGTTGTGGCTGGCACAAAGTTTGCCTTATTTCCAAACCTTGCTGATGCCACCGCGTGAAATTTTGCTCACTGCCTTAAAGCAATGCACTAACCATGCGCGCTATCAAGCGCAGTTGCCACCAGCCGCCCGTGTATTGGATCAATCCACTCACCCGACGATTGCTGAAATTTGGCGCACACTACAAACCGTAGGCACGGCACTGCCACAAGAATATTTTCTACGGCGAGAGAGGTAGGGTGGGCACGTTTTTATGCCCACGCGGATACCAAAGACCGCGTGGGCAGACGATAAAACCGTCAACCCACCCTACCCTTTACCCCTATCCCTTCGAGTACCTGTAGAATTCCCAACGCTCTTAATGTCAAAATATCAGGAAAATCCACAATCCTTTTTTCAACCTTTAACAGGATAAATAACCCGATGAAAAAACGTACCTACCTCCTTTCCGCTTGCATGGGTTTATTCAGCCTAAGCGCGCACGCCGCCAACCTCCCAGGAATTCCTGGCTTTATTGACGAAATGGTCAGCAAGCACCAGTTTAATCGCGCCGAACTGACCACCGTTTTTGACGCGGTGCAACACAAACCCAGCATTATTGATGCGATTACCATGCCTGCCACCAAAAAACCGTGGGGGGAATATCGTGCCGTGTTTGTCAATCCGCAACGGGTTCAAGCGGGGCTGGTGTTTTGGGAAGCTCACCGCGCCACGTTGCAGCGGGCAGAACAGCAATATGGCGTGCCACAGTCGGTAATTTTGGCGATTATCGGGGTGGAAACGTCTTATGGCAAAAACATGGGGAAATACCGTGTGGTCGATGCCTTGACCACCTTGGCATTTGACTATCACAAACGCGCGCCATTTTTCCGCAGTGAGCTGGAAAACTTCCTGTTATTGGCACGTGAACAACGCTTTGATTATTTAGAACCACTGGGTTCCTACGCGGGGGCGATTGGCATTCCGCAATTTATGCCCAGCAGTTATCGTAAACATGCGGTCGATTTCAACAACAATCGTGTGGTGGATTTACGCAACGAGTCTGAAGATGCCATCGGCAGTGTGGCGAATTATTTGAAAAACTATGGCTGGCAAGCCAATGAAGCCATCGCCCTGCCCGCTCAAGTCAGCGGTGAGCTAAATCCCACAGCGGATCCTAATGCCACGCAAAACCTAGTACATTGGGCAAAACAAGGCGTGCGCGCCACTGAACGGGTCGCGTTTGATCGCACGGCACGCTTAATGACCTTTACGCTCGCAGATAGGCAAGAATACTGGTTGGGATTTAACAACTTCGATGTGATTACGCGCTATAACAACAGTGACTTTTACGCTATGTCCGTGTTTCAATTAGCAAGCGCATTGGAGAACGCGGCGAAATAAGAGAAGGGTGAAAGGGGGAGGGATAAAAGTCTCTCCCTTCCCCAAGCTCACTAATTAAATGCCGCAATACGGCGCGCGCCATTCCAGCGGGGTTGCCAGTAAGCGGTGTGCAAACTATCGACGCGCACGCCACCGTGTGAGGCAGCATGAATAAAACGCCCATTGCCTAAGTAAATGCCGATGTGTGAGAGCTTGCGACGCAAGGTGTTGAAAAACACCAAGTCGCCAGGGTTAAGTTGCTTAACCGTGACTTTTTCACCTTCGGTCCAAATGCTTTTCGCGCTATGCGGCAACTTAATTCCCAAGGTCTCACCAAACACATGGCTGACGAATCCGCTGCAATCAAACCCTGTCACCTCGCTGATGCCACTGTACTTGTAGCGCGTATTCGACAAGCTCAAGGCATAATCAATCATCTTATTCAAAGTGCTTTTTTCTGATGCACTTAACAAACTATCCGCAATCACCAAGCTCGGTTTCACACTTTCATCAGCGGATAAAAGCGGGGAATTCAACGTCAGTGTTTTCAAAGCGGGAGAGGAAATTTGAGCAGAAAGCTGTAGTTGCACGCCATCGTCAGCGTAAACTTGCCCAGAGCAAAAGCATAAAACGAGTAAAAGTGATATTGTCTTCATCTGTATGATTAACGGGTAGGCTAGCAAAAAGTGTCGCGATTATAAAATAGATACACGATTTATGGTAACACTTTTTTAGCGATGGATTATTGCCACACTAAAACGATCAACCTATTGAATTTTAAATAAATGTTAAGCAAACTCAACGAAGCACAGCGCGAAGCGGCGCGCTATTTAGACGGTCCGCTGTTGGTTTTAGCGGGGGCAGGCAGCGGCAAAACCCGCGTCATCACGCATAAAATCAGCTATCTGATCGAACGTTGCGGCTATCAAGCCCGCAATATCGCCGCAATCACTTTTACCAATAAAGCCGCCAATGAAATGCGCGAACGGGTGGCAACCTTGCTGCCAGGCAACCAAAGTAAAGACCTGATCGTCAGCACATTTCACTCGCTGGGCATGACTATTTTGCGTTCAGAAGCTAAATTATTAGGCTATAAGCCCAAATTCTCTATTTTTGATAGCAGCGACAGCGCGAAAATTTTGGCTGAACTCGGCAACGCCGATGACAAACAAATGTTGCGCGCCCTGCAAAGCCAATTGTCCAACTGGAAATCCGATTTTATCTCGCCAGACGTGGCGATTTTGAATGCAGAAGATAACGAAACCCTGCTCAATGCCCGCATTTACGCCCGTTATCAGGAAACCTTAAAAGCCTATCAAGCGGTGGATTTTGATGACTTGATTCATCTGCCCGTGCGCTTATTTAACGAACACCCCGAAGCCTTGTTGCGCTGGCAAAAGCGGCTGCACTATTTGCTGATTGACGAATATCAAGACACCAACGCCTGCCAATACCAATTGACTAAATTATTGGCGGGACAGCGCGCGGCGTTCACAGCGGTGGGCGATGACGATCAGGCGATTTATGCGTGGCGCGGGGCGAGTGTGGAAAATCTGCACCAATTACGCCACGATTTCGCCAATCTGCGGGTCATCAAGCTGGAGCAAAACTACCGTTCCTCGCAACGCATTTTGACCGTCGCCAATCAGCTGATTAACCGCAACACCAAAGTATTTGAAAAAAAACTCTGGAGCGATCACGGCATCGGCGACCCAATACGGATTTACGCCGCACGCGATGACGATAACGAGGCGGAGTCAGTGGTGATGCGGCTGATGTCGCACAAATTTGAACGCCGCACTCAATTTTCCGATTACGCGATTTTGTACCGCAGCAACCACTTGTCGCGGGTGATTGAAACCCATTTGCGGGATCAGCGCGTGCCTTACACCGTTAGCGGCGGCACCTCGTTTTTTGACCGCGCCGAAATCAAAGACATCATCGCCTACCTACGCCTCATCGCCAATCCAGACGATGATCCCGCCTTTATCCGCGCCATCACCACGCCCAAACGCGGCATCGGCAACGTCACACTGGAAAAACTGGGCAGCTATGCAGGCACGCGCCATATCAGCTTATTTGAAGCAGCATTTGAAACCCATATCGAACACCAATTGCCGCCCGCGCAATATACAGAATTGATAACTTTCTGTAAATTTATCAATCGCTTGCAAGACCGCGCCGAAATCGAATCGTGCAGCGAATTGTTAGACGAATTGCTGCGCGCCATCGCTTATGAAACCTGGTTATACGACAGCAACGAAGCGCGTCAAGCCGAGGGCAAATGGAAAAATGTCAGCGACTTTATCGACTGGCTAAAGCGCAAATCCGAAGCGGATGGCAAAAACTTACTCGACATGGTGCAAACCATCGCCCTGATTACCATGTTAGACGGCAAAGACGAAGAACCCGATGCGGTCGCCCTTTCCACCTTACACGCCGCCAAAGGACTGGAATTCCCGCACGTGTTTATCATCGGCGCGGAAGAAGACATCTTGCCCTTCCGCGACAGCGACGAACGCGGTATCGAAGAAGAACGCCGCCTGATGTACGTCGGCATCACCCGCGCCGAACGCAGCCTACAAATCAGCTACTGCAACCGCCGCCGACGCGGCAAAGACTGGCACGCCTGCGAACCCAGCCGATTTTTAGACGAAATGCCCGCCAGCGAATTAGTCTATGCAGGCGCGCACAAAGAAGCCGTGACCACCGTCACCAAAAGTGAAGGAATGGATAGGCTGGCAAATATCAAAGCCATGCTAAATCGCGGCGCGTGAAAGAAACCAAGCCGCAACACCCCTTTGCTCTACATCTTGGGCGTAGCCCGTATGCAATACGGGATTTATGCGTGGCGCATCAGCCTACTCCCGCAAGCGACAAACTCCTTCCCCCTAGCAGGAGGAGGGCTGGGATGGGGGTTGAATGGTTCGAGACAAGTGAACGTTCCTACCCCCACCCTAACCCTCCCCCTGCGTAGGACGGCAATAAGCGAAGCGCATTGCGCCGAAGGGTTGATTTCAAGACGAATCACATACGGCGCAATAACGATTGCGCCCTACGAGCTATTGCCACCCTGTCGTAAAGCTCCAGGTGTAGTTTGTCGCCACACCCCCATCCAAGCTGTAATTAACGGTCATGGTGTAATTGGTTTGTTGCTTCAATGGTAGGCGGGGAATAAAAAACACCGTATCCGTGCCAAGTCGCCGATTGGGATCAGTTGCTGAATTCAACGTCAGCAGCCCCAATGCGGTGCCACTGCTCGTTTCTGTTAGCGTCGCCGTGTTCACCGTTAATACATGTCCTGGCGCATATAGGCTAATGGGCGAGCCAACGGGATACGTCAATCCGCTATTTAACAAAGGGTCTGGCATCTCCCCCGCAAAAAACTGGGCAAACACATCTTGCTGCCCATTCGCGGGATAAACATAAAGTGACCTCGCAACAGCTGGAAAACCAATCCCCATATTGAGTGTTACACTACCCGTAGTGCCTAGGTAATAACGCCCCAACCCTGCGTAAAGCAGCATGTTATTCATCATAGGAACCTGGTGATAAACCGAATTCATCCACCAATCTACCGCCCCAATACTAGAAGCAGCCCACCAAACCATATCTTCGTTGACATACCATGTTGTAGGGGATACGCCTGCCACAAAAGCATACCTATTTTGCGGTCCAACGCCCGTAAACCCAGCAAACCCCACCGTTTCGTTATGCGCCCCTAACCCCGCCATAGAAGGATCATTGTGGTTGATATACCAATAATTAGAGTGATTTAATGCCGCTTGCCGCAAATTAACATCCTCAATCACAGGACTTAAGCCAACCAGTGCGCGGTAATAGTTCATCCGTTGCACCGCAAGAACGGACATTTGGACATCGGTCATTTGCGCGGCGGTAAAAGTGGCAACATAAACTTGCCCCGCTGACACGGTAATGGGACGCGAGGCACTGGGGTCAAAAGTTTGCGCTGCACCATTCCAAAACAAAGGATCAGGATAACCAGACGCTTGATAGCGCAGACTATAATTCCCCGCAGGCACCACCACATCCGCCGTCGTTGCCACCCCCGCCATCTCCTGCGAGGTATTGTTAAACAGTGTGATTGTGCCAGATTGCGCAGCAGGCACATTCACCCGCACAATCGCACCCAATGACATGACCATTTGCGCATTGATATAGCTCGGTGCGGTTGCCAACAGTATTTGGCTAGCTTGACTGAGGGCTGAAACAGAACCAGACACGCTATTAAACCAAACGGATGCCAAGGAACGACTGGCAACACCAGCAACGCCCAGTGCCACACTACTTGCAGTTTGAGTACCAAAATAGGCATTGAAATTCCCATTTACATCCGATGGAACACCCCACGAAAACCAGCCCGCGCTTATCATCGGCATCGCACCACTCACCACCCCGCCCGACGCATCCTTCACGTTACCTGAAAAGACGATTGAACCCACAGGCACAACATAAATCCAGCCATATTGAATGGTGGCATTCCCCGCTGCATCTCGTGCCGTAAACGCGACGACTGTACCTTGATTGACAGGCAAAATAGCGGGGCTGTTATTCGTTACCGCTACCACGCCATCTACATTGTCAATCGCCGACACGCTCTTTAACAACGCTTGCACTTGTAGCTGCGTATTGGCAACGCCTGTTGCATCCGTTGCCACCACAAAAGTCGGTTGCAGAGACGCGTTATTCCCCACAATGATGTTCCCCATACTCATCACAGGCGGGACTTGATCGGTCACCCCTGGTGTTGGTGTTGGCGTTGGCGTTGGCGTTGGCGTTGGCGTTGGTGTTGGTGTTGGTGTTGGTGTTGGCGTTGGAGTCGGTGTCGGTGTCGGTGGTGCAGGTGGTGTCGCTGGCGGATTGGGCGCGGGAACGCTAGGAGCAGGTGGAATAGTCATGGACGCATTCTGTCCACCGCCCCCTCCCCCGCCGCCACAAGATACCAGCAATAACGCCAAGCCAATCGCGCCGCATATACGCAACGATTTTCCCCCAAAATGAACGATGCTTTTCATAACAACCCTTTCAGATTAAAAATACAATGTGTCAGACGGGTTCGCCACAAGCAATCCGCCCTCCCTCAACTCCTTACCGCTTCTTATTTATCGCCACAGGAAACCCTTGCCCCGCCAAGTGGCGTAGGGTGGATAAGCTGCGCGCACCCACCATTTTTATGCCTTCCAATCGGCGGGTTGCGGCGCGAACCCGCCCTATGCTATCCCTACACCACCTGTTTGCGTGAATTCCGTTTGGACTGAACGGCGAATTCCTGTGTTTCTTGGGCGAAAAGCAGCATACTCGCCAAGGCTTTATTGACGGCTTCCGAGGTGGGAAAGGCTTTTTGAATTTCGGGTTGCAAAACAACGACATTGCTGCCTTGGCTAATATGTTTGAGATACTTTCCTCGCACGCCCACGCCGAGTTGCTCGCGCTTTAATTCAGGAATATCTAGCTCAGATTGAGTGGTAGATGCTTTTTTCATATTGAGTTGCCTTTCGGTACGGCTTCGATCTTCGGTTTCAAAGTGATCGGTGTCTGCAAAAGTCAATGCCATTTCGTCCGAAAATACGGTGACCGCTTCGTCAAATGAGACACCATGTTTCTGAATGTTACTCGCCGCCTTTTGATTATCCCATTCAAATTTGAACATACCCGCTTGCCTTCAATGCTTAAATTAAAATTGGTTAGATGGACTTGCCGTGAGGCAATCCACCATTTTTATCGTTAAATCAGGCGGATGCGCTACGCTTATCCACCCTACAGACTCCTTCCCCCTAGCAGAGGGGGAGAGCGAAGCGAGGGGGCAACTGGGTTGGGGGTTGAAAGTTTACATCCGTGCGGCGATTTCAACCCCCACCCTAACCCTCCCCCTGCTAGGGGGAGGGAATAAACATTAGAACGCCATCCGTTGTCTTGTGACCAGAACCAACGGCGGGTGTTGGTTGTGCGGGCAGGATTGTCGGCTTGACACTCAAATTTGTCCAGCTTTTGTGCAGGGAGTTTTTACATCTACCTAATACAACGGTCATTTTTTAGCCCGTAGCCCGTATGCAATACGGGAATCCTGTTCGATAAAATTCCGTATTGCATACGGGCTACGGTTGGTTTCCCTAATTCCATTTTCATTTCAATACAGCAAGAATGACGTAATGTAGGTTGGGTTGAGCGCAGTGAAGCCCAACATTTTTCGCGAGAGTTGGTTGGGCTTCGCTGACGCTCAACCCAACCTACGCGCCATACTGACTGATTTCTCATGTATCAATGACAACTTTAAAGCAGGCTTGGTCCTTCTTGTCAAAACCTACAACAAGGAAAACACTGATCCCTACGTTCCAGAAAAATGCTTTTTCAACACCCGTATCAATCAACTCCCCATAATTTTCACCCCCTCAAAACATATCACTTTCCCTTGAAACCAATACCTTTTCGGTTCAATGCACTTCGCTTATTAACACCCTACACCAACCGCCCGTTTTTCATTCTTCTCCCCGCCAACGCGCCACTATGTGCATGACAAATCGCGCAGGCTAAGGCATCGGCGGCATCGGAGCTGGGCACGCCAGACAAATTCAACAGGCGTTGCACCATCAATTGCACTTGCATTTTTTCGGCGTGACCGTGTCCTACCACGGCTTGTTTGACTTGCAGGGCGGTGTATTCGGCGACGGGGAGTTGTGCCAAGACGGCGGCGCAAATCGCCGCACCACGGGCTTGTCCGAGCAATAAAGTCGATTGGGGATTGACGTTGACGAAGACTTTTTCGACGGCAACTTGGTTGGGGGAGTGCTGGGCGATGACTTCGCCCAAGCCTTGCAAAATCACACTCAAACGCGCTGGCAATTCACCAGCGGGGGTTTTGATACAGCCACTGGCAACATAGAAAATCTGCTGCCCGACTTTATCAATGACCCCAAAACCCGTGATGCGCAAGCCAGGGTCGATGCCTAAGATACGTTGGGAAGGGGGAAGGGAGAAGGGAGAAGGGACGGGGGGCGCGGCGAGTACCCCATTTTTCGCGCCTCCCAAGTGAGAAACGGAAAGCGAAGCCGCATCACTAGGCACACCCGCGTTTTTCCCCTTCCCCCTTCCCGCTTCTCCCTTCTCAGCCATTACTCTTCAATCACCGCCGTGGTATAGACTTCTTGCACGTCGTCCAAGTCTTCTAGCGCGTCGAGCAGTTTTTGCATTTTGACGGCATCATCGCCTGTGAATACGACTTCGCTTTCGGGTTTCATAATCACTTCCGCGAAAGCGGCTTTGTAGCCTGCGGCTTCTAGGGCTTGTTTGATTTTGGCAAAGTCGTGAGGGGGGGTGATGACTTCAATGCTGCCGTCGTCGTGATTGATGATGTCATCCGCGCCTGCGTCCAAGGCGGCTTCCATCAGCGCGTCTTCGTTTGTTCCTGGGGCAAACAACATTTGTCCGCAGTGGTTGAACATAAACGCCACCGAACCATCCGTGCCGAGGTTGCCGCCGTATTTGCTAAAGGCATGGCGCACATCGGCGACGGTGCGGGTTTTGTTGTCGGTCATGCAATCGACCATCACCGCCGCGCCGTTGATGCCGTAGCCTTCGTAGCGCAATTCCAGATAAACCACCCCCTCCAACTCGCCGCTGCCGCGTTTGACGGCGCGTTCCACGTTGTCTTTGGGCATATTGTTGTCATACGCCTTGTCCATCGCCAAGCGCAGACGCGGGTTGCCCGTGGGGTCGCCGCCGCCCATACGCGCTGCGACGGTGATTTCTTTAATCAGTCGGGTGAAAATTTTGCCGCGTTTGGCATCTTGTTTGCCTTTGCGATGTTGAATGTTTGCCCATTTGCTATGTCCTGCCATGATGTTCTCCCAAAAAGTTTGCGCGATGGTATCATTTTCGCCCCTTTAACCCAAGGTATGCCGCCATGTCTCACCCTTTACTGATTGCTAAAAATACTGAACACGACGTTTTTCTCTTGCCCCAAATGGCGAATCGCCACGGTCTTATCACGGGGGCGACGGGGACGGGCAAAACCGTCACGCTGCAAACCCTCGCCGAAGGGTTTAGCCGCAGCGGTGTGCCCGTGTTTATGTCTGACATCAAAGGCGATTTGTCGGGCATCAGCCAAGTTGGCGGCAACAATGCCAAAGTGACTGCCCGCGTGGAAAAATTGGGCTTAGAAGACTTCACTCATCGCGCCTATCCTGTGACGTTGTGGGACGTATTTGGCAAACAAGGTCATCCGCTACGCGCCACCATTTCGGACATGGGGCCGTTGTTGTTGGGACGGATGTTGAATTTGAACGAAGTGCAACAAGGCGTGCTGGCGTTGGTGTTTAAAATCGCCGATGACAACGGGCTATTGTTGTTAGATTTGAAAGACTTGCGCGCCATGGTGCAAATGGTGGGTGAAAATGCGGGCGACTTCACCAGCGAATACGGCAACATCTCCACCGCCAGCGTAGGCGCGATTCAGCGCGGGCTATTGCAAATTGAGATGCAAGGCGGCGACAACTTGTTCGGCGAACCCATGCTCAACATCGCCGATTTGATGCAAACCGACAGCAACGGTTACGGCATGGTCAACATCCTCGCCGCCGACGCGCTGATGACTTCGCCCAAAGTGTATTCCACCTTGTTGTTGTGGCTGTTGTCCGAGTTATATGAAAATCTGCCCGAAGCAGGCGATTTGGATAAACCCAAGCTGGTGTTTTTCTTCGATGAAGCGCATTTGCTATTCACTGACGCGCCCGCCGTGTTGTTGGAAAAAATCGAACAAGTGGTGCGCCTGATTCGCTCCAAAGGCGTGGGCGTGTATTTCGTCACCCAAAACCCCGCCGACGTACCCGACAAAGTGTTAGGGCAACTCGGCAACCGCGTGCAACACGCCCTGCGCGCCTTCTCGCCGCGCGACCAAAAAGCCGTCAAAGCCGCAGCGGAAACCATGCGCGACAACCCCGATTTAGACGAAGCCAACGTCATCACCCACTTGGGCGTAGGCGAAGCACTGGTTTCTTGTCTCGACGAACATGGCACGCCCAGCGTCGTGCAACGCGCCTTTATCGTGCCGCCACAAGCCCAACTCGGCCCAATATCCCCCGAACAACGCCGCCAATTGCTCGCCGAATCGCTAATTGCGGGTTATTACGAAAAAGTCGTTGATCGCGAATCCGCTTATGAATTGCTCAAAGGGCGCACCGAACCCGCTGAAACACAAGCCGAACCGCCCGCGCCCAGCGGATTTACCCCCGCCGCCACGCCAAGCAGCTATCGCCCCAATGCACGCGAAACTGCACCTGAAGCGGAAAAATCAGGCTTCTTCGACAATCTACTCGGCGGCTCAGGCGGATTATTGGGCGGTGGCAACCGCAGCAACCGCCAAGGACTAGGCGAAACCCTCGCCAAAAGTGCCGCCCGCTCCATTGGCTCCGCCGTCGGACGCGAGATTATTCGCGGGGTGTTGGGGTCGTTGTTGGGGGGGAAAAGGTAGAAAACCACACAAATACCCAGCCCCCGCTGCTTCGCTTAAAATTTACAAGCCATGCGGGGGGCTACATTGGCGTTGACGCAGACGCTTGAGAGTTTATGGGGGCAAAATCAAAGGGACTTAGAGATGTATTAGCCTTAACTTTGCTTTTGGAAGCTCTCTATTTTGAAAAGTTTATCTGTTTGGGATAGCTTCACTACAAACCAATCCTCCCGCTTCAACTCATCAGGAAGCTTGTCTTTCAAAATTGAAGCCACAAACTGAATATTCTGTTCGTTGGCTAATTGGGCAATTTTGACGAGCTGATTGTCGTGCATTAACTCTTTTTTGTCATTAAGTAAAAAGTGTAGGCAAGGTATATTTTCCGCATCGGCAAATAGCGTATAAGCAATGTCGAAACACGATATTTCCCCTTGTTTTTTACCAGAACTAAAATTAGTGTTGAAGGCACTAAACTTGTAAACGCGCTGCCCATTTCTGTTCTTCACGGGGTCAAATTTCAAAGCATATTGCTCACCGTAGAGTGAGTTTGAAATAGAAGCAAAGAATTTGTTAAGTTTGTTAATTTTGTCTTTTATCTTATATTCAATTTCTGGTGAAAACAGGGTGTCGTCGATGCGATCAAGCTTACTCGTTAATTTTACTAGACTAGATTCAACTTCAGCTAATTGGGCGATGATGCTCTCATACTCACCCTTCTTCCTATATTTTTCATTAAGTTCAGCAATAAGAATCTCAAGGTCTTCAAAAGATTCGCTACGGGAAATCGCTCTGCTCAATTCAGACTCTTGTTGTAATAGCCGCCCCAAATGACCAGATTTCATTTCTATCTCATTAGTTAGTTTGGGCAAATCCTTTGAAATGTACCTAACTTTTTCCGTGATCATCTTGTTATGAAAATGGTAAAGATCATCAAATGACTTCTGAATACCGTCAATTTTATCAGTTGCTTGTCGGTAAATAAGGTGAAGCTGCTGTAAATCTATCGCCGAAACACTGGAACTCACTTCCTCTTTTGCTTCTAAAATCAGACTTTGGCGAAGCTCCAGCCTACCAAGCTCTGAGCTTGTTAAGTTTATTTGATATTTAATCCGATTTAGCTTCGCCAAGTCAGATTCAAAATCTTCATTCAAGTTGAAATTTGATTTTTTATTGTTTAGCTCGCCAATTTCACGTTCCAGAATCGAAAGAGCTGTTTCATAAGCTGATTTTGTCTGGTCTTTTTCCAGTCTAAGTTTAAAGGTTTGCTCCAGTTTAATTTGTGCAAGTAACTCTTGCTTTTCATCACTCTGCTCAAAACCGCACCCAAATAAAAACAAATAAAGAGCCTCATATTCAGCATCGGAGGTGTAAGCATCCAATGTTTTTAACGTATTATTAATAGAAAGGTCTTTGTAGCGAAAATTATGAGAAATGATTTGTCTATATGTTGGTTTTTTCCCAAAGTGTCCAGGAAAGAGAAGGTTGGTTAATGTTTTGTCAAATTCATCCTCTGTCAGCGGTTCACCATTGATTTTTTGTATTTTTCTATTGCGGGGCAGAAAGTTTCGCTCGATTATGATTTCTTGAGAATCTTCCCTTGACAAATCCTCTTTAAGAATTAAAGAAATAACAATCTCGTTGTTAATCAGAAAATCCTTTACTATTCTGTACTCTTCTTTTTTGTTTTCAGGGTCTGTGTAGATAGGCTTTGCTTTTGCTCCAAGACAAAAGTCAATCAGCATCAAAACGGTAGTTTTTCCAACGTTATTGCCTGTCTCTTTGCCATCCAAAATGGGGGTTTCATCCACAATTAGGTTGATGCCCTTGTGAAAATTGATTTCTCGAATAACGCGAGTACCCGACGTGATAATCAGAGATTTTAGGAACATAACTCAACCCTTCCTTTCTGGTTCACTGATACCTGTCCGATCAAAAATAACCAATCCAAACAAAGCACAAACACTGGAATGGACATTTCGCAGACTTGGCGGGTTTCCATATATAGCTCGAGAAAATCTACAACGGGATATTTTCTGACTGTTTGCAGAACAAATGCACCGTTATAGTAAATACTCAACTCTGGATGAAGATTGTCAGGAAGTAGCATCTGTGTATCCAACAGGATTTTCAAAAATTTTGCATCGAATAAAGGAGTCCACTATGAGAATGCCAACGCAAAGTTCTAATTCTTCGAGTGGAATGGGTTCGTAATTACTACTTTTTTCTGAAATTAGCTCTTTCACGTCATCAAAAACTTTAAAAAACAATTCGCCGCCGTTGCAGAAAGTCTTGTTTTGGTGATAGAAATTTCTGATGGCGAGCAACACTGAATGACTTTTGTTGACACCTTCCCTGCTAAATTCAGCATAGATACCCTCCATGCGCCCATGGTATATCTTATAGTCCTCGATCATTCCCTTAGCCGCGTCTTGGAGTTCGTTTACCTCAATCTTTTTGTCAATGTCAAATCCTCTGATTTCCAAAGGCGCGTCCGCTTGATCCCAAGCTTCCTTTGCAAGAATGTTGACAATTCGTGCAAGATTGGTTTCTATTGCTAGAGGTGTGACATCCCCTCCTAATTCATCCTTGACAAGTTCATATATTCGCTTGGAATGGGATGCCTTAAGACACCTAATTTCATTGAGAAGCGAGATTACATCCAAAATATCCTGTTCAGGATCAAATTTTAACTGGTGAGGATTTCTGAAGCTATCGCCCCTTAACTTGCTTGCATCTTTGGAGATGGAAAGAAACTTGAACCTGTAATCTCTGTACTTGGAAAGGTCTTTGGATAAAGACTTCTCAATTTTGTCTTTAGTGGCAGTTGCAGAAACTTGGATAACTATTTTATTTCGACGATCAATCAGATCGATTGCCTCGACATTTTGTTTTGAGCCATTTAGGTTTTCAGACTGCCAGTCGAATAGTTCATTCAGAAAGTGAAGATAAAAATCTTCACTGTGCCCGTGGGTATCTAAGATATTTAGTTTTCCACGCACCTCAATACTATATGCTAAAGTGGAAAGCTTACCTTCAATATAGTTAAAATAATCACGCCTATTCATTGTGTTGTGCTTGGAAACTTAAAATGGTTGCTCTGCTTTGCGATGAAGATGCTTCATATTGCGCGAGTGGGAATTTTCGCATTATATGCCAATAAATCACAATAACTTATTTCATAAAACCATCCTGATTACGGACTCGTAATGTGGATCACCGTCAGGCAATTCACCTTTTTATTTACCCTCCCGTCACCCATCATAATGAAACCGACAAGCAATCACGGTCAGTTCGCTATCCGTGGCTTGATAAACCAGTCGATTGGTTTCGTCTATGCGTCTTGAGTAAAAACCTGAGAGGTCGTTGCGCAGGGGTTCGGGTTTGCCGATCCCATTGAAGGGATCGCGTAGGGATACCGTGATTAGACTGTTGATTCTGCGCAAAGTTTTGATGGTTAAGGTTCCACCACCCATTGCGGATGCCGTTCCACCAATTGCAGCAACACCATTGCCGTGCCGCGAGGTTGGCGGTCGCCGCGTTCCCAGTGGCGCAAGGTGCTGATGCTGACGCGGCAGCGGGCGGCAAATTGGGCTTGGGTCATGCCTGTTTTTTCACGAATGCTTTTTACATTTTGAACGCGTGGGCGATGAATTACGACATCGACAGAGTCGCCCGCCGCGTGGTTAATCGCTTGTTCTAGTCCTACTCGAATACGATCAAATGCTTTCATGGTCTTTTCTCCATAGCCGTGGCGATGAGCGTATCAACCAAGGTGGCAAGTAGGTTGCGCTCTTTCATCGTCAAATTGGCTTGCTCATTTTTGGCAAATAAGGTCAATAAATACAACGGCAAGCGTTCGTCATGGAAGTAATAAATCACCCGCACACCACCACTTTTGCCGCGACCGCCTTTTCCCCAGCGCAACTTGCGCACCCCGCCTGTGCCGCGCATGACATCTCCCGCCTTGGGATATTCGGCGAGATAATTTAACATGAGGGAGATTATAGTTTACCTTGTCAATCCGTAACGTGGATTCGCCATCAAGTAACAGCAATTCTCATTTTGGCTAAACAGCGGGGTTTTGTGGGTACGAATTCATTCGTACATCGCCCGAAAGGGCGAAAAACGCGACTAAACTTGCCTTATTCACGAAAAGCCGTACGAATGAATTCGTACCTACGGTCAAAATGAGAATTACTGGTTGCGCGCATGAAAAATAGCTGACCACTTTCTTCGCCTCAGTGAAGGTTCCGTCCCCCATTGCGGATGCTGCTCAACTACTTAGCCACTTCCACAAAGCGATAAGTCGCATGACAGGCGATGCAATTGTTCATTGCCTCGCTCAATTGGGTCACAACGAGGTTGCTGTCTTGGCTTTTGGCTGCGTCAGCGGCAATTTGGTCAAATTTTTGGCGGGTATCAAAGCCCAGTTTTTTCATTTCTACAGGCAGTTTTCTAAATAAAGAACCAGGCGTTCCCGCTTCCGCGCCCATGCCTGAGGCTTTGGCGGCAAGGCTTACAGCGGCAAAATCTTTCTGGGCTGCCGCCGCCAAAATACCTTGCGAACTTTGCAGCCAAGTACGCATTTCCAGCAACACCATATTGCGCTCATCTTTGCTCAACATCACCGCCGTGCGCCCATCATCAGAAGGCTCGACCTCGCCGACGGTAAATTTATAGCCCAACAACGCGACAACAATGGATAACACGGCGACTAAACTCCAGCTTAATTTACAGTTTTTCATGATGAATGTCTTTCAGGGTGGTTAAAAATCAAAGATCGTCCTGACGTTTTTTAATACCGTGCAGGTAAATCGGGAAGGTTTTTTGGGCTTCTGCTAACATCGTGCGCTTACCGCCAAAAATGGAAATTTGGATAAACAAGCCTTGAATCATGCCGATATACAGCACAGCGGCATGTTGGCTATCGAGATCGGCGGCGACTAAGGCTTGCTGCTTTGCACTTTCCAGTAAATTACTCACTTTGTTTTCATAGCCTGAGATAATTTCTTGAATCAAATCACGCAACTTGCTGTTTTTTCTATGCAACATCTCAGAAAACAACAAACGCGGAATGGCGGGATGTTTGCTGATAAAAGCAATGTGCGCGAAAAACATGCACTCAATGGCGTGCAGCGGGTCTGTCGCCTCGGATGCCGCTTTGTCTAGCACCGTCATCAGCCGCCCGCGTATCCAATGAATCACGGCAAACCAGATGTCGTCTTTAGTCGGGAAATGCTTAAAAATCGCCCCTTGCGAGACATTCATCGCGTCTGCCATATCTTGCGTGGTCACACTGTCGATGCCTTTGTCCGCCGCCAAATGCACCGCGACACGGATAATTTCGCTTTGTCGTTCTTCGGTTGATAAACGACGTTTGATGACTGCTTGATTCATACTTCCCTCCAAAATAGGTGATTAAACCGAGCGACCTTCGCCTGCTTTAGCTCGCACAAGTAAGTAATCAATTACTATCTTATCGCCATTTTTAACGTCGCGCAAGCAGAATCCTGCGCGCGCATTTTGTGAGGGGATCATGCACGAAAACACCAGATCAGCGACTTAAGCGCAAGGTATTTGTTTTAGACAACGCTGCGAGTGCGGGCTAGGACGGTGTCAGCGTGTATAATCCGCTTCGCGTGGGCAGTCCACGCTTCAAAAGGTTATTTCTTTCAATATGATCAAAAGATTTCTGAAACGCGTCTTTCGTCGATCCAACAAAGCTAAAAACGTGGGGAATGCGCGCATTATCCCGTTTGCTTCGCATGGTGTGGCACGCGACCAAATTAGTTATGGCTCACAAAAAGTGACCGATGGTTTACAAGCAGCGGGTTATCAAGCCTTTGTGGTGGGCGGCGCGGTGCGGGATTTGTTGTTGCACAAAAAGCCTAAGGATTTTGATGTAGCGACCAATGCCACGCCTGAAGAAGTGCGCCGCGTGTTTCGCCGTGCGCGCATCATTGGGCGACGTTTTCGCTTGGTACACGTGATGTTTGGCGAAGAAGTGGTGGAAGTTTCCACCTTCCGCCGCATGGTCGATGCCGAAGATGCTCAAGCGGATGAACATGGTCGTTTGCTGCGCGATAACGAATTTGGCGATCAGGAACAAGATGCGGCGCGGCGTGACTTCACCGCCAACGCGCTGTATTACGACCCCGCGACGCAAGAAATTCACGATTATCACCACGGTTATGCCGATACCGAAAAACTGATTTTGCGCATGATTGGGCTGCCTAACGTGCGCTATCGTGAAGACCCTGTGCGGATGTTGCGCGCCGTGCGCTTGTCCGCCAAATTGGGCATGAAAATAGAAGCCAAAACCGCCGCGCCGATTGATGAAATGAAGGGCTTGTTGGACAACGTGCCGCAAGCGCGTTTGTTGGACGAAGTGTTGAAAATGTTGCTGTCTGGGCATTCCGTGGCGTGCATACAACAACTGCGCAATATGAATTTACATCATGGTTTGTTGCCGCTGTTGGATGTGATTTGGGCGCAACCCACGGGCGAAAAATTCATCATGTTGGCATTGCGCAACACCGACGAACGCCTTGCCCAAGACAAACCCGTTTCCCCTGCTTTCCTGTTTGCTGCACTGTTGTGGCACGAAGTCTTGTCCGCATGGAATCTACGCGTCAAACGCGGCGACCGCCCCATCGGCGCAATGCACGAAGCGATGGATGAAGTTTTAGCCAAACAAAAACAACAACTTGCTATTCCCCATCGCCACGATGCGGTGATGAAAGAAATCTGGTTATTGCAACAACGCTTTGACCAACGCGCAGGACAACGCCCGTTCCGCTTATTAGAACAACCGCGTTTCCGCGCAGGATTCGACTTTTTATTATTGCGCTGCGCCAGCGGTGAAGTGTCGGATGATTTGGGGCTATGGTGGGATGAATTCCAAGATGCCACCGCAGAACGGCAAAAAGAAATGTTGCAACCTGAAGGGGCTGCCGACAAAAAACGTCGCCGCAAACCGCGTAAAAAACCCGCTGCGGCAGGAGCGACTGAATAATGCCCATCGCGTTTATCGGACTGGGCAGCAACCAAGCCCAGCCGCAACAGCAATTGCAGCAAGCCTTGCTGCAAATTGACCAATTGCCGCATAGCTGCTTATTGTCATTTTCTTCGTTCTACCGCAGCGCGCCCGTCGGCTATTTAGACCAACCTGATTTCGTGAATGCCGTGGCAAAAATCGCCACCGATTTAGCCCCGCACGATTTGCTCAACGCCCTGCTAGACATCGAACACCAACACGGGCGCGAACGCACCTTCCGCAACGCCCCGCGCACCTTGGATTTAGACGTGTTGTTGTATGACCATTTACAGATGCACGAACACGGCTTGACCATCCCCCATCCCCAAATGCACTTGCGCGCTTTTGTGCTGCAACCGCTATTGGAAATTCAACCCGATTGCATCATTCCCCTGGTCGGGGCTGCCTGCGACGCGCTGGAAAACTGCGTGGGGCAAAAGCTGGAAAAGCTCGCGACTTGAGGCAGCCGTTTTATAAAACCACCTCGTCATCCTGTCCGCTATAAAACACGCTGACATTAAGTGGTTGCTTCTAAGTTTTCGTGTGTTTTCGATTCGTCAGTGAGTGCAAAAATGAATGTGTAGGGTGGATAAAGCTGCGCGCATCCACCATTTTTTACCATATATTCAGGTGGATGCGCTACGCTTATCCACCCTACCGACTACCGACTCTACCCCATCCCCACCCCAGCCCTCCCCTTGAAGGGGAGGGAGATTGCTCACTTGTGCCACGATGACCCACGATGATTCACATAGAGCCATTTATAATCAGATGCTTATTTGCAACCGTCGCGCCATGACGATGCCTAATCAAGCCAATTCACCTTATGCAGCTTGATGGGCGGCGCAAAATTTCAATATGTCGGCTAAGTCCATGGGGCGGGCGATAAAGTAGCCTTGCGCGACACCACAACCCATATTTTTAAGCATATCCCAATCACTTTGCGACTCCACGCCCTCGGCAACGCTTTCCACTTTTAGCTTGTGCGCCATGTCGATGCTAGACTCAACGATGATGCGTAGTGCTCTGTTTTTAGCAATATCTTTGACAAACGATGCGTCTATTTTCAATTCGGTAAACGCGATACGCGAGAGTTGCTGCATATTGGAATACCCCGTGCCATAGTCATCAATAGACAAGCCGAAGCCGCGCATTCTTAACCGTGCTAAATTTTCCAGCGCGTGTGCCGCATCGGTCATCGCGGCGGATTCAGTGACTTCCAGCGTGATTTGCTTAGGCTCAACGCCTGCTTGATGCACGGTTTCGGCAATTTTATCAATCAAGGCGGTATCGCTCAGTGAAGTCAACGATAGATTAACGGACACGGTAATGCCACTCCCCTGCTCATACAGCAAACGGCTGGCAATTGCTGCCTTTTCCAGGATCAAAAAGGTCAGCTCGTCCATCTTATGCGCTTTTTCCAATACCCCAATAAAATGATAGGGGCCGATTAAGCCATACTGAGGATGTCGCCAACGTGCCAGTGCTTCTACACCAACGATTTGTCCTGTTTTAAAAGAGACTTTAGGCTGAAAAAAGGGTTCAAACTGCCGCAGATGTACGCCCTCTAAAATCTCTTCCACGCTGTACAAATTGGGGGCAAACGCAGACACGCAGAGCTGCACCGCTTCTCGTGGTTGCGCGTGCAATGCCAATAAAGCCCCTAGCTTTGCCAATGACAAGGGTTTTTCAATTGCGCCAAGCACGCGCAAGCCATAAGCCGCAGTCATGGTTTCCACCGAACTAATCAACGCAGCATCCAGCCCGCTGACCAGCACAATGGATAAGGAATAGGCACGATTGATGGACAGATGACGGATAAATTCCATGCCATCCATCCCTGGCATATCCAAATCGCACAACACCACATCCACGATTTTGGCATTTTCGCTTTGTAAAATCGCCAAAGCATGTTGACCGTCATGTGCCTGCAAAATGTCTTTCACGCCCAAGGACAGCAACATGCGCTGCGCCGCTGTGCGCAAGAAGGGATGGTCATCCACAATCAGTACGCGTAATGTGCTGTTATAGCTTGCGTTATCAGTATCTATTGTCATTTCGAGAACCCTTTGGCGATAATGGTTAAGTCAAACTTTGAGTACACGATTCACTTGCCCTATTTTGCCACAATTGTCTCCGTAAAATGCCCAATTTGACCAAATAGCTTGCGTGACATCTTCCCTGTTTGCCAGCGCGCAAACGGTATAATCGGCGCATCAGATTCACACGCAAAGGACTTTAAAAATGGCGATGCAGGCGAATTCATTGATTCAAAGCACCATGACGCATTTAGGGCGTTTTTCGCCTTTCGACCAAATGACACGGCAAGATCTGCAATGGATGGCGGAGCGGTTGCGGGTGGCGTATTACGCCAAAGGCGAAGTCATCCTTGAACCAAAACATGGGGAAGTGAGTCAATTTTTATTGATTAAACAAGGCATCGTGCAAGGCGAGCAAGACGTGGCACGCACGCAAGAAGATACCGCTTGGCTGGAATTACACGAGGGCGAGTGCTTCCCGCTCGGCGCATTATTGGCACGACGACCTGTCAACAGCGTGTATCGGGCGCGGGAAGATGTGTTTTGCTACGAATTACCTGCCCATGATTTTCATCAACTTACCCATCTTAGCGTGCCTTTCCATGATTTTTGCACGCGGCGCATCGCCAATTTGTTGGAGCAATCCAAGCACGTGATTCAGGCGCAATACGCGCAATCCAGTGTTGAACAGCAATCTATGTCCAGCCCCTTGTCGGATCTGATTCGTCATCCGCCTGTGACCTGCGCACCCAATACGCCAATACGGACGGTGTTGCACACCATGCAAGCACAGGGAATCGGTTCGATGATTGCGGTTGAAAACGGGCGCGCCGTGGGGATTTTCACCTTGCACGATGTACTCAAACGCGTGGTGTTGGCAGAATACGACTTAAATCTGCCCATTATTGACGTGATGAGTACCGAACTCACCACCCTCCCCCCGCAAGCCCTAGCCTACGAAGCGGCGTTAACCATGGTGAAACAAGGCATACGCCATGTACTCATCAGCGATCACGACCAGCTGCTCGGCATTATTTCCGAAAAGGATTTGTTCAGTTTGCAACGCGTAGGCTTGCGGCAAATTGGCATGTCGCTACGCGCAGCGAGTACCTCGGCACACTTTAAACAGGCCGCTGATGATATACGCCAACTCGGACAAAATATGCTGGCGCAAGGCGTGGGCGCGGAACAGCTGACCCAAATTATTTCCACCTTAAACGATCTATTGACCCAACGCATTGTGGAAGTGGAATGGGCGCGGGCGCAGCAGCAAGCAAACTGGCAACAGGTGGATTTTTGCTGGTTGGCAATGGGCAGCGAAGGGCGTTATGAGCAAACGCTCAACACCGACCAAGATAACGGCATTATTTTCCAAACGCCCGAAGGCAGCACACCCGATGCGGTGCGCGCGCAATTGCTACCTTTTGCACAGGCAGTCAATGCGGTGCTGGATGATTGCGGATTTCCCTTGTGCAAGGGCAATATCATGGCATCCAATCCGCAATGGTGTTTGAGTTTGGCGGAATGGCAAAACGTGTTTTCCGACTGGATATTTCGTGGCGACGGCGCGGTGTTGCTCAATGCCGCTATCTTTTTTGACTTCCGCGCCTTGTCGGGCAAGCGTGAATTAGCGCAAACATTGCGCCTGTGGTTACACAGCAAGATCAAAGAAAATAGGCTATTTTTAAAGAAGATGGTCGCCAATGCGCTGGATAATCGCCCCCCTTTGGGATTATTACGCGACTTTCTGCTGACCAAAGGGGCGGATAACACCGCCGCCCTAGACCTGAAACTCAATGGCATCACCCCCTTTGTCGATGCGGCGCGTATTTTTGCTTTGGCTGCGGGTACGAATGAAACCAACACCGCCCAGCGGCTCAGGGCGGCGGGGCATTTGTGGCAATTAGACGCAGGCGAAATCGAAGCATGGGCAAACGCCTTTCATTACATCCAACTGCTACGCTTGCGCCTACAACACGAACAAGCCAAACGCGCCGTCGCCCTGTCCAATCGCGTGGATCCCAATACCCTAAATGACTTGGATAGACGGATTTTGAAAGAAGCTTTCCGTCAAGGACGGAAATTGCAAGCCATACTGGAAAAGTATTTTACGTTTTAAACCTGCAAGAAACAGGGCAAATTTATGCACTCAAAAATCGTAGGGTGGGCTGACAGTGCTATCGTCTGCCCACGCGGTTGAGCATCCGCGTGGGCATAAAAACGTGCCCACCCTACTCATTAGACATGCGCATGACAACGGGTAAACACCAAATCCCACACCCCATGCCCTAAGTTCAGCCCGCGCTTTTCAAACTTGGTCAGCGGGCGGTAATCGGGGCGGGGGGCGTAGTCGGGGCAGGTGTTTTGCAACAAGGGTTCAGCGGACAACACCGCCAGCACTTGCACGGCGTAATCCTCCCAATCGGTGGCGACGTGAATATAGCCGCCGATTTTCAGCTTTTGCACCAGTTGCGCGATAAACGGCGATTGAATCAGCCGACGTTTGTTGTGGCGCGCCTTGTGCCACGGGTCGGGGAAGAAAATATGTATCCCGTCCAAACTGCCGTCGTCCAGCATATCGCGCATCACCTCCACCGCATCGTGCTGAATAATGCGGATGTTAGTCAGTTGCTCGCTGTCGATCAGCTTCAACAAATTTCCCACCCCAGGGGTATGCACTTCCAAACACAAATAATCCAGCTCAGGATGCGCGGCTGCAATGGTCGCGGTGCTGTCGCCCATGCCAAAACCAATTTCTAAAATTTTCTGCGCGGGACGGGCAAAGGCAGTTTCAAGATTAAGTCGTTCAGCTTGGTAAGCGATGCCAAATTGCGGCAATAAAGTCTCACAAGCGCGTTGCTGTGCAGGCGAAACCCGCCCTTGGCGGCGCACAAAACTGCGGATGTGAGGGTGTTCTGTCGTAACTGATTCGGTCATGGTTTAAGTCTTGGTGGGTTGTTCGGGGAATCCGACGATTTTAAGTTGGGTTAAGTGAGCGAGCGCACTGACATCGTTTACGGCAGTTTCGCTGAGGTTAAGTCCCCTCAAATTGGTTAATTCCGATAATGTACTGACATCTGATATAGCAGTTTGACTAAGGTCGAGTTCCCGCAAATTGGTCAATCCCGATAGTGCGCTGACATCTGACACAGAGGTTTGGCGAAGACTAAGCCCCCACAAATGGGTTAGTCCTGATAGTGCGCTAATATCTGATACTGCGGTTTGGCTAAGGTTAATCCAATCCAAATTGGTCAACCCCGATAACGCGCTAATATCCGTTACCGCAGTTTGACTGAGATCAAGTCCTTCCAATTTCGTTAATCCTGATAGCGCACTAACATCTGACACCGAAGTTTTGCTAAGGTCAAGTCCTCGCAAACAAAGGCTTGAAGAAGGTGGAATAATCTCGGACAGGGTTGGGTTCATCACTCGCGCCAAGCGTAAGCGAGTCAACGCAGAGAACTCTGTAATACTGCTGACATTAGCAGCGTATCCTTGATCCAGCAAAGCCGACCATATCTTTCCGTCTTGACGATGTCGATCCCACCATGCGGCGGAGCCACACCGTTCAGCCAATCTTTCTTGCCATACCTCACTGAGTCGAATATGTTTATCTTGGATTAAACGCACTGCCAATTCTGCTTGCGGACGTGAGAAGTCGGTTATTTCGGCATATTCACCAAATAAAATCTCTGTTAAGTCCACTATCCAATCCACGTCTTGCTCGGCAGAAATGAGTTCAAACAGATTAACCAGTGTTTCGCGCCAAACAGTCGATTTTGCCCAGTTTACGAGGGCAGCTTTGGTGACGGCTTCATCGTCTTTGAGTTTGTCTTTGACAAAGGCGGGGCTGACAATGCGAGTAGCCAAGTGGCAAGCGCAAAAATACTCTTGAAAACTCAGGTGGACAAAAGCATAGCGTTTTTCACCTCGTGGCAATAACAAGCCACTGCGGCGAGCGACCCAACGTAAGTACTCTTGTGCAGTGGCTTCGGGCTGCGCCACGCCCGACACACGCATCGCTGTGCTTAACCATTCTAATACATCTTGTTCATCGACTAACAACCCGTCATCTTGCTGCTCATCACTACGACGTAGCTGCATTTGAAAGGCGATATATGCTAACCAGCCTTTACGTGCTTTCCATGGATAGGGAGCAAGGGCATCGTTGGGTAAAATCTTGCGTTGCTGGTCGATGGTATTGATATAGGCATTGGCGATTTCCTCGTATAACAAGGCTTTTCCGTCGGGTAAATGGGCATGTTCGCGGTGAACCATCGCCATCATACTGAGCAAATTTGGCGTGCGTGCCAGTTGTCGCGTGGTAGGAGATTGGGCAATAGCAGTCAACAAATCGTTGGTTTTTTGCCGCGCCCCTTGCTCCGTGCCGCAGCGTTGACGATACCAATTTTCGGCAAAAGCAGCGACGCGTTGTTGATCGAAGGGTAAGAGATAACGGCGTTCTGCCCAATGCAGTTGCTCTTCTGCGGGCTGTTCTTGCCCCTGAGCGGATCGAATAAATTCTTTCCAACTTATCCCTGCTTCAAATTTGAGGGGTAGTTCAACCATGGGTTGGTCAATCACCCAATCTTCATACCCCACAATACGTGAAGTCGCTAACACGCACGCATCTTGCTCATGCGCTTGCTTCATCCAATCCGCAATGACTTTGCGATGACTGACGGCGATTTCATCTACACCGTCCAGAATCAGCACATAACGCCCCGCTGCCACTCTTGCTTGCAAACTAGCGATCAGCGCGGTATCTGCTTTGTCAGCCAATAAATGCTGGGCGATTTTGACTGCTAAATCTGACACCGTGGGCGCGTCGGCAAATAAACCTGATGACATATCGCGCAGCACACAGGGTAAAGGGATGCGTTCGGTCAAGACTTCAGGCAATGGGGCAGTCAGCCCCGCCGACAATCGCCACGCCAACCAATTGCTCAAGGTGGTTTTGCCGCCGCCAGGATCGCCCAAGACCACTAAGCGTGGATTAGCGTCCAGAGTGTCGAACAAACTCAACCCTGCTGACCATGTTTTAGGATCATTTTCTACATTCACGGCATTTTCTGCCAACAAGGGCGAGACAAACAAAGTTTCAATCCGCGATGGCGGCAAGTCGTGTACAGATGGCATTGCCAAAGTTTCGATAATGCCATGACGGCGGTTGATTTCGCCAAGGTAGGGGCGCAAACAGGAATCGCTCCAGAGCTTGGGGGGGGAAGAAGGTGCGAGACCTACACTTGCATCTTCCGAAACATACGACCTCATGGACATTTTTTTACCCTCATTTTCCGCATAATACTTCCTCGTCTACATTTATTGTCGGAACATTACGTTCTCACGGCGCACTCCCAGCCCATTGCCCTCCCAGCAGCTGCATAAAATCGTCGGGGACGAAGCTGTCGCGATAATGTCGGATCAGCCCATCGACCCAGAAAATATCAATGTCACCAGGGTTGGGGAAGTTGGTTTGCCATGTTCCGTTCACTTCTTTTTGCGTCAGTTTCAGCGCGCTTGCCCATGCGGGGGGCGGAAGCAATTTTCCATCAAGGTCACGAAGAGACGTGGTGCTGCACCATGTCTTCACTTCGAGGATAAAGTCGGGCGTGAAGTACCAACGTTCCCATAAATCCCGATGGAATTGATGAATGTATGCGGCAATCAACACACGCACTGCCCAAATTTCCTGATCTGATTGGCTGGCAGGAAAAGCAACGCAACCTGCAAAGCGATCCCATTGATTCGCCAAGGCTTTTAAGCGGCGCGGATTGGGTGGCAAGCAAATCGTATTGCCCAGCGCAGCAGTCAAGGCGTTGCGCTGTTCGGTGTTTTCTATCCACAGCCCTAAGAGAACTCCCGCATCTTTGGGCAATGGCAGACGGTAAATGTCGGTACAAATTTTTTCCAAATAGTGCGCGGCACGCAGCTTTAATTCTTCTGGGGCAATTTCTTTTGGGGCGGAAATCTCTTCCCGAATCGCATCCACCAAAATCCGTTCATTCATCCCCAAGACAAACACACAGTTGGGAATGCTGAGATAGATTTTCAGCCCTTCCAATAGGCGAATTGCGGCTTTGGGATTGCAGCGATCAAGGTCGTCGATAAATACCACGACGCGGGGAGAATGGTCACTGCCTTTTTCTTTTTCAGGCAACAGGGCTTGAATGGTGGCTTGTAAGTGACAGCGTAAAGAATCGCTGGTCAACGTTTGCGCGTGGTGTGCCGCTTCCCAGTCATTGCCTAGTTTTTCGATTTTCTCGGCAGTGGGCAGACCTTCTACACCGATGGATTTAGCCACGTCCGCTAGGCTATTGAGGGTATAACGCAGCGCGATTTCGCCTAGCTTCTTAAATTTTGCCTTGATCGCGGGCATGATTGCCATTTGCCGCCGCATTTCATGGAGCAAAGCAACCACAGGCACGGCTTCATTTTGATAACGCCATGCGTCGAACC
>FZPZ01000061.1_pt1 | contig 37777 bp, 37 predicted proteins | sample 1534811 | NCBI WGS metagenome assembly FZPZ01 (sample SAMEA104161953, study PRJEB21768) | metagenome | biome: subterrestrial habitat; feature: phreatic zone; material: underground water | place: France | collected 2016-06-01 | depth 60 m | reverse complement strand
ACGCCAACAGGTGCTAACTGAGCAGCACAGCGAGCTAACCAACGCTCGGCAGCACGCAGCTCACAATCTTGTTTTAACCTAGAAAAAGCAGTCTCACGCGGAGAACGCTGCGAACGCGGAGAAAAATCAATACGTTACGCTGAACAGGTAGTCACCGAACGGGTGAAAAATAAATCAACGCTATCTTTTTGTTTTTCTTAGCATCTTTGCGCCTTAACGCGATCAAATGAGGTTTTTAGGTTTAATTGACCATCTTGTGGTTGGATAAATTCAGGCGACAAAGGAATGACTTTGTCCTCGCCTGGTTTAACCAATACGGGCGTGAGTACACTGTGGCTATAGTGCGTCGTACCATCGGCAGATTGCCGCGTGGAGCAGTTTGGACAATGCAGGGCTTGCGAGGAAAAATAGGTCGTGCCATCTATGGCTAACAAGACCGTTTTATTCAACGAACGGTATGCTTCAATGATGCCAGATTGATTCAACCTATTGAAAACAAGATTAAATATAGGATCAAGACAGCGCGGACTCACCACATCCAATAAATGCCGAATTTGATTGTCGCAAGGAACACGATGCACGCCAAACAAAGTCTGCACATTGTTTTTATCCAGTGAACGATGCTCCAGCATCATGCGCTGATAATCCAAAAATGACGGGCTTTGCATAAAAAACACCGAAAATGCACTCAGTGCCGCATCCAGCATCTTGATTTGACGATTCTGTCCAACCCGTCGATCAGGCAACGATGCAAAGGTTTGCTTCACACCATGAATAATGTCTCCAAAATGCAGCTCCTCACGAGGAGCAATCAGAGGTTTCATAGCCAACTCCTTTTCAAAATACCACCAAACCCGCCATTAGTTTACTCCCTTTGGGCATAATGAGAATTGCTGCTGCCGCGCTGACCGCAGCACTAGACTCCAACATCCTGAGCAATCTCGTTGGTAACACGGCAGGTGTTACCGTCAACCTCGCCGACCTAGCAGGTGCCGCCGTCGGTCAAACTACAGGCACCGCCATCACCCTAGACACCACCGCCGCAGGCAACGGCTGGTTTGTGGACAGCACTCCGTCTGATAACTCAGAATTCCTCCCCACCTCCAACCCCAACGAATGGATAGCCAAAGCAGGCACCGCCGCCGCAGGTAAAATGGACATGCTGTCGGTATTGCTGCACGAATATGGCCATGCGCTGGGGATCGACCACAGCAGCAACCCCAACGATTTTATGGCAACCACGCTGACCGCAGGCGTGCGCCGTTTGCCTTCTGCCGCTGAAATGGCGTTGATGCAACAACTCATCGCCCAAGCTAAAACAGGCGTGCTGGCAGCACAAACGGGCAATGCTGCGACTGACCAACCCAATAACACCCCGTTGCCAATTATCCCCCTCAGCGGCTTCGGCATCGCCTTCGCAGGACTGCTGCAACGCAACCGCTACGGCGGCTTGTCTATCGCCGTAGACCCTAGCAGCGTGGTCACCCAATACGCCATCGCCGCCAACACCACCCTCACCAACGGCAGCCTCACCGCTGCCGACGGCTGGAGCACCCAAGGCAGCGTGGAGTTCGGGAATCAGGGATCAGGAATCGGGAATCAGGGGGTGGCGACACTCCGTGAGGTATCCAACACCCAAACCCGCCTGAATCAGGTCTTCATGCTCGGCGCGAATGACCACTATTTGAGCTTTACGCTTTCTGGTGCGGCTCTGGACGCACCCCATCCCCTCCCTAACCCTCTTGGAGAACCCCATCCCCACCCCAACCCTCCCCTTGAAGGGGAGGGAGCAAACGTTCCTCCCCCTTCAAGGGGGAGGATAGGAGGGGGATGGGGCGAAGGGGCGAAGGGGCGAAGGGGCGGGGGCAAACGCCGCGCTTCGCGCATCTGAACCGTCCGACGCATTTGAAGTCGCCTTGCTCAACGCCAACACAGGCGCATCCCTGCTCGACAACAACGGCCTGACCCACAGCGATGCCTTCCTCAACCTGCAAGCCGACGGTACAGAACACACCTCATCGGGTGTCACCCGCATCCTCAACGCCGACGGCAGTCGTACCTATCGTGCGGCAAAGGGGGCGGTAGGTCTTTCGTGATCACATTTCTTTCATTTCTGCTGCTGATTTTAGGGTGTTTTTCTCCTTAACCTGAACGCTAAACCCTAACTTCAACCCTAATGCCACCACCCCGCCGACCAGCGTCATGCTCCACACAATGGCGGCTCCTGACGGCAAGTCCATCCATTCGGATAAATACAATCCGATGGCGTAGCCAACTATACCAATGAGGTAAGCATAGGCGAGGCGATGTCGGGTGACGTGATGGGTGGTGAGTGCGGGGACGATCAGGCTGGCGAACACCAGATATACGCCGACTAATTGCACGGACGCGGTGACCGCCAAGGCAAACATAGCATAAAACCCCATGCGTCCTAAGGTCGCGCGTTGCCATTGCCAAAAGAGCAGGAGTGCGGCACTCAAGGCGGCGGTGGCGATCAATTGCTGGGTACTGACCCAAAGAATTTGCCCAACCAGTAAGTCCTTGAGATGTTCGTCCCCATGCACGTCATGGCTCAATAACAAAATTCCCGCGCACGCAGCCAACACGAAGGTCAGACCAATACAGGCTTCTTTCACGTCATCAAAATAATGCTCGATACCACTGAGCAAGGCAGCACCCCCTATTGCACTGGTGGCGGCAGTCAATTGCACCAACAAAGGATAGGCGGTGAAGTTCAGTAAAGACGCGATAATCACGCCTAAGCCTGCAATTTGGGCGATGGCAATATCGGCAAAAATCACCCCGCGCGCCAACACTTTCATGCCCAAGGGAATATGGGTGGTGAGTACCAATAAGCCTGCGATAAAGGCGGGCATGAGAATGTCGAGTTCCATGTTATTTCAACCCTGCGAGCAGTTGCGCAATCGTGTCGTCAAATAGGCTAAATAAATCAATCGCTTGATCCGAGCCCCCCACCGTATAAGGCAGCACAACCGTGTGAATATGGGCGCGTTCGGCGATCCATTCACTGGGCCTAGGGTCTTGATAAGCCGCCCGCAATACCATTTTGACAGGGTGTTGTTGCAAGGTGGTCAGCACGCTGCTCAAGTAAGACGCACTGGGTTCCATGCCAGGCTTAGGTTCTAACGAGGCGATTTGTTTCAGACCTAGCCACTGATTGAGATAAGGGAAACCTTCGTGCTGCACCAGAATAGACACGCCTTGCAAGGGTGCTGCTTGTTTTTCCCACTTCACCAACGCGGCACGCCATTGTTGGTTAAAGGTAGCGAGTTGTTGTTGGTAATACGCACTTTTGGCGGGATCAAGTTGCATCAAGCGTTTGCTGAGCGCGTCGGCGATGGGCAAAAAGTTGCGCGCATCGGTTTGAATATGCGGATTACCACCCGCGTGAACATCGCCATTGGCGCGATCCAAATGGGTGGGAACATCCAACATTTTCACCGCTTGAGCAGCCGAGAAATAGCCTGCACTGCCCAATTGCACTGCGCTGTTGCCTGATTCGCGCAAAATCACAGGCAGCCAAGCCACCTCAAGTTCGGCACCAGTACAAACAACCAAATTGGCACGACGCGCTTTAGCGATTAAGCTGGGACGGGCTTCCACGCGGTGCGGGTCTTGCAACGCCCCCGTCGCGGTGTAAATCGTGGCTTGTTTCCCCGCCAATAATTGGGTGAGTGCCGCCCATTCGGGTTCACAAGCGAAGACATTGACCGCCGCATGGGCAGTGTGGCTGGTGGATAACAATAGCAATAAGGTAATGATTTTTTTCATGATTTTTCCTTTGAATTCTGTGCGTCGAATTTGTTGCTTCAATTTATACGCGATGTCATAAAACTCCCCTCGCCCACTTGTGGGAGAGGGGCTGGGGGAGAGGGAACTAATACTGATGCGCGCCATGCGCCCCCAAACTCATAATGTATTGCACAAATAACTGATTGTCCGTTAAGCCCTGACGCGATTGGTCTGTTGCCAGTTGCAGGCGTAAACGTGAAAATTCGCTGGGACTGTAATCCAGCATCACACTGGTTCGCGTCGGTTTGAAAGCATAGTTGCTGATCACATTGCCCACATTCAACGCCCCCACCGTTGCCGTGCCAGGACTCAGTTGGTCATAACGCATCCCTGCACGCCAATGTGGCATAAATTGATAGACACTTTGCACATACCAGCCGCTCTGGGTATGGCTAAACGTGTCCGTCACAGCGGCGTTGTAAGTCAGCATCCCCGTTTCACGACGGCTAAAATACTCCCCTTGTACCTTGAGATAACGATTCGCGGTATTACCATTCGGGCTGTATTTCCACACAAAATCCAATCCCATGGTGCGACTGTCACCGCTGAATTGAGTATTCACGCCACCCACGGTACCCAGTAAATCAGGCACGCCCGCACTCGCCGCATTCACGCGCTTGGTTTCATACAACGATGCACCCGCCCGCCAACTATGCTCGAAGCCAATGTCATCGCCGATATGCGCGAAAATCGTCCCCGCACCTGTGCCATTGCGATTTTGTCTATCCGTGGCAGGAAAGCTGCGCCCGCGCCCGATTTCACCGCCCAATTCGATAAACATATCCGTGGGCGCGAGCCATTTCAGTTGCACGCCATCTTCGCCAATTTGGTTATTCCACAACGTCGCATACACCAGCGGCTGGTCGGCAAAATCCCACGCGTGGGCATGTTGTTCATTCAAATAGCCCAAGCCCGAAAAGAACCGCCCAAATTTCAAATTTAGTCCATTGCCTAGGCTGCTATTCTGAATAAAGGCATTTTCCACCGTGACACCCCCCGCCGCCGCCAATGCCATGGTCGCCACGCCGCGAAATTGCGGGTCGATATTGGCGGAAATACCCAATTCCGACTCGCCCAAGTTAAACCCTTGCTGATGCCCAGGATTGCTATTCATGGCAAAACCCGTGGCGGGAATGGCAGGGTCTTGTTTCATTTGCCCGTAAGTCCCTGCCAAAATCAGCGACATCGCAGGGTTAAACGCGCTTTCCGATGACGTGGTTGGGGGCGGCGCAGCTTGATCGCGTGTCACTTCAACGGCTTGTTGACTGGCGACAACCGCTTGCTGGCTGCTCACCTGTGCTTGTTGCGCATTGACTTCTGCCTGTTGCAGCCGTTTTTCTAGCTGTTCATAGTGCAGTTTTAGTTGCGCCATTTCGGCTCGCAAGGCTTGTAAATCCGCACTTTCAGCGGCGAAGGTATAAAAAGGCTGCGACAACAGCGTGGTCAATGCCACGCTTAAGATGGTTTTTTTGAACATCATGCACTCCACAAATTCACTATTTGACATCACGTCGTAGGCGACGGATGTAAAGGAAAATACTGATTGATTCTTCATCGCCGCGAAGGCGGGGAACCCGTGTTTTGACGTGGTTCATGCTTTCGCAGGCACGACGAAATCTAAATAATCAGCGTTTGCTTAGGCGAAATAAGGCGGGGCGCGAGCGGAGAAGGGAACGAAATGAGCAGCGGCACGTTGCCGCAATACCACCGCATGCGGGATGCCCAGCACACGTTGTAGATCAAAGGTGGAAGAGCTGCTATGAACCACACCGCCAATTTGGGCATAAACTTCGCACAAGTCGCAGTGTTGATCGTTGGGGAGACTTTGTTCGGCGCGTTGGGTGGGGTCGCCGAACAAATGGGAAATACCATGCGTCACACTCCCTAGCTGCGCGAACAGCAAAGCCAGTATCAGCAGTATTTGAGGGAATAGGCGAGGAAACATGGCGCGCAGTTTAACCAACCCATTTTGATAACGCAATGACATCTCAAGGAAAAATACGTCGAGCCGTCATTTTAGAGGGCGGTCGAACTTTTATCATCAAAAATGCTTTCTCCCTTACCCGAGGTATTTCCCCATTCTTGCCAGCACGGTTTCACGCGGGAACAAAGCAATGACGGCATCGACTGATGGGGTATGCGTTTGTCCGACCAACATCACGCGAATGGGCATGGCGAGCTTGGGTATTTTTAGGGTGTGGTTTGCCAGTTTCATAGAATGTAAGGTTAGCCTTTAAAGAGACTTGCCTTTGATATAACGAAACTCTTGGGTTTGTCCCTGATAACCCCAAGAGTCACCACGAACATCGTGAATGACAATGTAACTAGCAGGTGCTACTGAACCAATGATGCTTTCAATGGCAGAGAAAACTTGACTGACGTAGGCTGCTTTTTCGTCTTTGGTATTCGTTCCTTCAGTCACCTTAATGTCTAGATAGAATGTGCTGTGAGATTGACCATCAAGAGCAGAACCTGCAATAAACCATTCGGATGGCGAGACATACTCAATTGCCACTGCGGTAAGCTCCCGCTTCTTTTTCAGAATATCAACGGTCAAATCAGTGAGTGCGGCAGCAACTTTCGTCGAAGTATCCTGCGAGGGATGGGTGCATAACTTGACATTCAATATTGGCATTCAAATCTCCTTATGGTGAGGGCTAACGTAAAACAGACATACAAATGTGCTGATATGTTGGGTTGATCTTGAGGAGCAGTTTCGTAGGGGGCACCATGTGCACGATTTATTCGCCGCGTGCGCACAGCGCACCCTACTGGGCTCTATCGCGCTGAATTTAGAATGGTTCGGTTAAATATTCATCTTCAATATTTTGTTCCACACAAAATCTTTGCCCTGAATGACTCGTTGAATAATGCACGGGTGGCAACAAATTTTTGAGGTTAATTAAGTTGAATATCCGTAAATCAGCTTCAATTTTCTTCGCTAAATGATATGCAAAATTTACGGCTACGGCATTCCCAACCATTTTGTAGCCATCCGCAACATTTTCGTACTTGAAAATAAAGTCGTCAGGAAAGGTTTGAATTCTGGCGCACTCTCTTACCGTTAGGCGACGGTATAAATGTTCCTGTTCAGGCACAAAAACACGTTTGTCTTTCTCCACAAAAAGCATTTTAGGTGCTTGCGGATGAATGGGCGCATGTCTCCCGCCCGCTTGTATGGTAAAGGACGGTTCGTTCCAACTTCTCACTCGATTGCGTGACATATATACCCATTCAACTTGAAAACCCCGTGACGTAGGTGCGAATTTATTCGTACGGTTTTCGCCTCATCAATCATTGCCCAAAAAGCGTGCGAATAAATTCGCACCTACGGGAGTGGGCTGCGTTACACCTGTTCTTCAAAGGCGATGGATATACATGGTGGAAAAGCCGCCAATCATGTATTCGTGGTTGGCAATCCCGCCATCTGATTTAATAGCCAATTAACGCAATTCCCCGTAAAGGTAAATGAAGGCGATTTGAAATATACAAGGTTTCCAAAAATGTATGCACAATTTGAAAGTCTTGATGTTTTCGATACTCATTGCGAACGACAATAACGAGGTATTCAACTTCGCACATCATGCAAGCCTGAAAAATATCCTTCAAAAATTGGTTATTTTCTGTCGCTCTACCCGCCTCTACCTCAATGACAATTTTTCCGTCATGGCTGATCGCATCGGCATTAAATGACTTATCAATCTGATTGTTATATCCAAACAAAACAGGCACATTGATTTTCTTATTCGCCGTTTTCCCTGTCTCGACTTTAAAATCAATTTTCTCAAGGTGCGGGCGAATGACTTCTAACACCTCGTTGCTAGACAAATTATTTTCGGGTGATTTTATCCGTTCGACCTCCAACTCAAAACAATCAACAATCGCTTGAATTTCTTTGGAAATGCCTTTGGAGCGCGGAAATAGTTGGAAGTTAATCATTTTGGATAATGATACGAAATAAATTTTGCATTCAACATCATGGATGATTCGTTCGGTGAATGGATCAGGCAATCACAAATCGACAAACCGTTCTCAGCCAAGTTTTCCAAAGCCTGACGATCCGCCAACGGAAACGATTCGTATTTTTGTTTCAACATCAGCACATTGAGAAATGGGCTAGAGGTATCAAGTGCAACAGATTTTTCAATGAGCTTTTCGGGAGAAATAACGTAGCATTGGTCAAAAGGAATCAGACGTTCTTTCAATAAGTTGAACGAGGTTACTGCCAAAGGATCGGTAATATTCAGTAATTTTTGATAAAAGTCTTTACTCGCAAAATAACAATCACCATACACAAACCACAGCGATTGCAACACGCCTTGCGGTGCAACGCCCACGGTATATAGCAAGTCCTTTTCAGTCCACGTTTCGGCAGATTTGCATGCTTCGGTGAGCATTGGGCTATCCGCATACAGTTTGTCTTTGGGATAAGAACTATTTAGCGCAATGCCTGAACCGTTGCCCTCCATTTTCTTGACTTCAATCGCATCACCACCGCGAATCATCATATCGGGGGGATTATTCTGGTTGCCTAAATAGGAAAAATGCAGTGAGAAAAATTGGTTGCGCGAGCTTTCATCTACCGTATCCAGCGTGCCACAAAACACATCTTTGATGTAATTTTCCAATGCTTCGCCCGCACTGTTTGCCCGATTAGTAGAACGATTGTAGTGTTGCGTCAAATTCTGAACGGGATGCTCGACGATATTTTTTAATGCAACAAGTAAGTTAGTAACGCGCATAAGTATTTATTTCAGTTAAGAAACTTCCCCATCCTTGCCAACACCACTTCCCGCGCAAACAAGCTAATTACGGCATCGACCGACGGGGTATGGGTTTGTCCGACCAGCATGACGCGGACGGGCATGGCGAGTTTGGGCATTTTTAAGCCGTGGTTTGCCAGCACTTGTTTAATCAGCGCGGCGATGGCGGGGGCTTGCCATTCGACTTGGGCGAAGCCTGTTGCCAGTTCTTTTAACGCGGGCAATACGTCGGGGGTGAGGTGCGTGTCGAGCAATTCTTGCGCGGGGTGGAGGTCGAGGTAGAACACTTCGGCTTCGTCGGCGAGCTGATTGAGGTTGCTGATGCGGCCTTTGTACAACGCCATGATGCTGCTCAAGGCGGGGGAATCTGTGACCGTCACGCCGCGTTTTTCCAGTCGCGTGCGCACCATTGCCGCCAATTCGGCATCGTCGGTTTGTTTCAGATAATGCGCGTTTAGCCAGTTGAGTTTTTCGGTATTGAACTGCGCCGCCGAGGGGGTGATGTGGTCGAGGTCGAACCATTGCGTAAATTGCGCCATGTCGAACACTTCGTCATCGCCGTGCGACCAGCCTAAGCGCGCCAAATAATTCAGTACCGCTGCGGGCAAATAGCCGTCGTCGTCGTATTGCATCACGCTCACTGCGCCGTGGCGTTTGGAGAGTTTTTGCCCGTCGTCGCCCAAAATCATCGACAAATGCGCGTATTGCGGTAAGGTTGCGCCCAAGGCTTTGAGGATGTTGATTTGGCGCGGGGTGTTGTTGACGTGGTCGTCGCCGCGAATGACGTGGGTGATGCCCATGTCCCAATCATCCACCACCACGCAGAAATTGTACGTCGGCGTGCCGTCGGTGCGGGCGATAATCAAATCGTCCAACTCGCTATTTTCAAAAGTAATCGTGCCTTTGACTTGGTCGTTCCACGCCACCATGCCATCTTGCGGATTTTTAAAGCGAATCACGGGTTTCACGTCGGCGGGCGGCGCGGGCAGCACTTTGCCCGCTTCGGGTCGCCACTGGCCGTCATAACGCGGTTTTTCGCCACGCGCCCGTTGGGCTTCACGCAGCGCGTCCAATTCGGCGGGCGAGGTGTAGCAGTAATAGGCTTGTCCCGCGTCCAGCAATTGTTGCAACACCACGCGATAGCGATCCATGCGCTGCATTTGGTAAAACGGACCTTCGTCGTAGCCCAGTCCCAACCAGTTCATGCCGTCCAAAATCGCCTGCACCGCTGCGGGTGTGGAGCGTTCCACATCGGTATCTTCGATGCGCAAAATAAACGTGCCGCCGTGGTGGCGCGCAAACGCCCAAGAAAACAGTGCGGTGCGTGCGCCGCCAATGTGAAGATAACCAGTCGGGCTGGGGGCAAAACGGGTGCGTACAGTCATGATGTCAAAAGCGAGTAAAAATCAGGCTCGCATTTTACGGGCTTTGAGGAGTCGTGGGTACGACAAATTGTCCCTTGCGCCAAAATCAGCCTTGCAGGCATTGCTTAACACCGACACAAACCCTGCATTTCGCAATACGCGCACGCTACGCCATTGGCGGGCAACGGTGTGCCTGTACGCATTTGTTCAAACACGCTTTGCAAGCGCGCCAAGTTTAATTCCGCTAAATCGGGGATGGCTTCAGCGGGGGCGACGCTGCTGACTTTTTCGCCGTCTAGGCTGACGAAGGCGGCGTGGGTGGCAGATTTGGCAAGCGCGTAGCAGGCGAGTTGTACGTCTTCGCCCGCCAATGCCAGCTTGGCTTTTAAGCCCGTGGCGGATTGGGTTTTGTAATCCAACACGCAGATTGCGCCGTTGGCGTTGATGTCAAAACGGTCGATGCGACCTTTTAAAACCAGTTGCGCATCGACCGTGAACTCCATGCCTTGTTCTGCTGCGGTGTATCGCCAACCTGCGGTTTCTAGTTCGCGTTGCCAGTCCAAATAGGCGGGAATGAGCTTTTGCCAGCGCAACAGCCACGCGTGGGCGAGGTAGTCGGATTCCAAGGCTTGCGCGAAAACTTCGCGGCTGATGCGTTGCAAGGTGGCTTCGACAATGTCGGCTGGAACATTGATTAACAAGGGAATTTCGGCGTGGAATAGTTGCAAAATCCGATGCACCCAAGTGCCATAGTCGCGCTTGTCTAAAGTTTCGCGCACTTCTTCTAAGTCGTTGAGATGCAGCACATAGCGGGCGTAAAACTGATACGGGCAGGCAACGAGGCTGTTGTAGCCCGAAGGCGAAATGCGCTTGGGCAAGCGGTCGGCTGGGACGCGGGGATTCGCCGTCAACGCTTCGGGCAAGGTCGCATCGGCGACGCGCACGCGGGCGTGGGGCAACAGACGGGCTAATTGTGGGTCGATTAAATCGCCACCATTCGCCAAGACGCTGAGGGTGCGCAGCATTTCCAGATAGGGACTGAGCAAATTGATGTCGCCGTTTTGCGTGCTTTGCCACGTCGCCAACACGGTGTCGTTCATCGCCAACAGCCCGAATAAATCATCGCGCACTTGGTGTTGTTGCGCCGCCGACACGGGCAAACCGAGCGTGGCGCGCACGCCGTCGTTGAACCATTGCCCGACATTCAGCGGCGCGGGCAAATGCGTGGCATCGCAGCCGAGCAACAGCACCGCGTCAAATTGTCGCCAGCGCGTCGCCGCCAGATGGGTAAAACGAACGGGACTTTCCACCGTCATGTCGCGGAAAGTATTGGCATCCAATTGTTGCGACAACCAGCGTCGCCATTCGCCAAAACTCACCCGCGTGCCGTTGTCTTTCAGGTCGTCCGCCCATTGTTTCAACAATTGCAATAACTGTTGCCCTGCGGCATCGCGTGCCCAACCCGCGCCCAAGCCCAATGCAAACGCGCTGTCATGCACGCCGCGCAGCCAATCGACCAAGGGCAATTTTTGATTCCGCCCGTGCGTGACGGCAGTTTTTAAGCGTTGTAAAGCGGGCACTAACTCTGGCGATTCGCGTTGCGCCAGTTTGATAAACGAAGCGATATGCGCGACTACACCGTGTTTGCGCACCAACTGTTCAAACAAAAATGCCGCGTGTTTGCGGTCGCTGGGCGGTTCGTCGGCGAATAAAAACGGCGACTTGAGCAAGTCCAGCACATCTTGGTAATAAAAATCGTTTTGCAACACGTCCAGCCACACTTTTAGCGGCGTGCTGACCGCCAAGGTGGAAAACGTCCAACCCGATTCGTCCTGCACGCGGACTTCGGCGCGCTCCAACAACGCCCGCACCCGCCGCGCTACCAGCCGATCTTGCACCACCACCGCGATGTTGGTTTTGCCCGCCAACAACCACTGCCGAATTTGCACCTCGGCGGCTTCGGCTTCTTGCTCCAGCCCAAGTGCTGGGAACAAGCGCAAGTTGGGCAAGGGGGCGACTTTGGGCAATTGCCGCGCCAAAGTTTGCAAATCATCGCTTGCAAGTAGGTCGGGTTTTAACCCGACTTGTCGGGCTGAAGCCTGACCTACGGCGAGGCTGCGGCTTAACCACGCATATTGATCTTTTGCCCGCGCCATGTCGCGCAAGTCAAATACCGTCACGGGGATGTTTTCACGGCACAAGTCCAAAAACCGCGTTTCGGCAATGCTCGCATCCGAGGTGCGCAGCACATACAACGGCGTGTCGAGCTGCGCCGCCCATGCCTCCAGCCGATGCTGCTCCGCCTTGACCGTGTGCCAACTGGCATCATGGTTCATGGCAAACCACAGCTCATGCACCACACGGGCTTCAAACTGCATCGCTTCGCCGCATTTGGCTTGATACGCCGCCGTCAATTGCTCGGCAAATTCCGCCTCGGACAACGGCAACACCACCGCATAGCGCGTCAGCTCGTCAATCAACGCCAACAACTCACTCGCTACCCCCCACAAATCCGCGTCGCCAAACCAGCCCTGATCGCGCAACACTTGGTACAACTGCGCCACGCGCTGCATATCGGATTGGATTTTTTGTGGCAAGGGGATTTTTTGCAGCGCATCCGCCAAAGTCGTCATATTTGGCAACAACAACGGCACGCCCGCCGCCGCACTCAACGCTTGTGCCAACGGCTGCGCGGCATAACGATTCGGCAACAACACCGTCAACCCGCGTAAATCAGGCAGTTCAGCGGCGTGGTGCGTCAGCAGATGATGGGCGATTTGGGGGTAGAAGGGCATGGGAGACGGTGAGCAGGTAAGAGCGAAGGGGGAAGGGAGAATGGGCTTGCCCCGTGCTTTGAAAAAAGAGCGCGTAGGGTGGATAAGCGTAGCGTATCCACATTTTTTAATTAAATCAGGTGGATGCGCTACACTTATCCACCCTACCTACTTTTCACCCTTCTCCCTTCTCAGCCCTTATCGTTCCAACAAATGCAATTTGTCTTTCACCCCGCGCCACTCATCGGCATCCGCAGGTGCGTCTTGTTTTTCCACTATCACCTGCCACACTTTTGATAGTTCCGCATTTAACGCTAAGAAATGCGCTTGTTCCTTTGGCAAATCATCCTCGGCAAAGATCGCTTCGGCGGGGCATTCTGCCACGCACAAGGTGCAGTCGATACATTCATCAGGGTCAATTACCAAGAAGTTAGGTCCCGCACGGAAGCAATCCACAGGACACACATCTACACAATCGGTGTAGCGGCATTTAATACAATTTTCAGATACAACGTAAGTCATCACATACTCCAGTTACAAAAGTGAACACATTTTAGCAGAGGCGGGGGCGAAACCGTAAAAGCATAGACATTAAATTCGTGAATCAGTCACATTATCGTCATGATAACGCCAATTATCTCTCGCCTGAATCGCGTAAAATGCGCGTTTTCGATTTTTAGGCGATGACCATGCTATCCAAACTCACTGCACTTTCCCCTCTTGATGGACGTTACCACGACAAAGTTTCCGCCTTGCGCGGCTATTTCAGCGAATTTGGGCTGATTCGTTATCGCGTGTTGATCGAAATTGAATGGTTAAAAGCCTTGAGCGCGCAGCCCGATATTTTGGAAATCGCACCGTTTTCGGCGGAAACCATTGCCCGCTTGGATGCACTGAACGCAAACTTTTCCGAGGCGGATGCAGCGGCAATTAAGCAAATCGAACGCACCACCAACCATGATGTGAAGGCGGTCGAATACTGGTTGCGCGAGCAATTGGGCGCGCATCCCGACACCGCTGGCGTATTGGAATTTATCCATTTCGCGTGTACTTCAGAAGACATCAACAACTTAAGCCACGCGCTGATGTTGCAGCACGCCCGCGCAGCGGTGATGTTGCCCGCGCTGCAAAAAGTCATCGCCCGCTTGACCGATTTGGCGCATCAACACGCCGACTTGCCCATGTTGTGCCGCACCCACGGCCAAACCGCCACGCCCAGCACCTTGGGCAAAGAAATGGCGAACGTGGTGTATCGCTTGCAACGCGCCGAAAAACGTCTGGCACAAACTGAGGTGCTGGGCAAAATCAACGGCGCGGTGGGCAACTACAACGCACACTTATCCGCCTATCCTAATGTCGATTGGGCGGCGTTTGCGCAACGCTTTGTCGAAGCACGCGGCATCACCTTCAACCCCTACACCATTCAAATTGAACCCCATGATTACATGGCGGAATTGTTCGATGCGTATGCGCGCATCAACACCATTCTGATCGACTTGGAACGCGACATTTGGGGCTATATCTCGCTGGGCTTCTTCAAACAAAAAGTGGTCGCGGGCGAAGTGGGCTCTTCCACCATGCCGCATAAAGTCAATCCGATTGATTTTGAAAACGCCGAAGGCAACGCGGGCATGGCAAACGCGCTGTTGAAACATCTGTCCGAAAAATTGCCAATTTCCCGCTGGCAGCGCGATTTGACCGACTCCACCGTATTGCGCAACATGGGCGTGGCGTTGGGCTATACCTTGTTGGGCTATGAATCGTTGTTGAAAGGGCTGAACAAACTGGAAGCCAATCCGCAACGCTTAGAGGATGACTTGAACAATAGCTGGGAAGTGTTAGCCGAGCCGATCCAAACCGTGATGCGTCGCTATCAAATAGAAAACGCCTACGACAAACTCAAAGCCCTGACCCGTGGACAAAGCGGCATCAACCGTGACTCGCTGCGCGAATTTATCCTCACCTTGGATATTCCCGACAGCGAAAAACAACGCTTGATGCAATTGTCCCCCAATACCTACATTGGCACAGCAGCGGTGTTGGCGAAGGCGATTTAGGGGCGGTTGGAAAATTCTGAGCTTATTCCCCCCCAAAAAAAGTATGCGAATTGGTCGTATTTATGGGGTGTGAATGAGCATTTTGAGCCGTTATCCGAGCTTCACCTAGCCTGACTGCCTACTGAATCACCCAAGGTTTAGCCGCAATTTCGGTTAAACTGCGCACCTTATTTTTAGGTGAACTTTGCCATGCTGATTACTGAATACCGACTTGAACTTGCTATCCTCGCGTTGAAGCGCATTTTGCCGTTGGCGCATCCTGCGGACACGACTTTGCGCTATTTTTTCAAAGAGGAGAAGTTGGGTTCAAATGAGCGCGAGTTTGTGGCGGAGGCGGTGTTTGGCGTGTTGCGCCATCGCTTGTTGTTGGAGGCGGCGTGTGGGGAGCGGATTACCACGCGGCGTTTAGCCTTGGGGTTTTTGGTTCGTTTTGGCGGCTATAACTTGCGCGAACTCGCGCCGCTAATGCAACGGGATGAAAAAGAGTGGCTGGCAACGGTCAAGGGCTACCAGTCTGAATCGTTGTCGGTGCAAGCGGAATTGCCCGATTGGATTATTGAAAAGCTACGTGCCAGCTATAGCGATGAAGATATTTTGACCCTTGGCATGTCGATGCAGCAAGGCGCGCCGCTGGATATTCGGGTCAACACGCTGTTGGCGAAACGCGATGAGGTGTTGGCCGAATTGGTGCGCCAACAAATTTCTGCCACGTTGATGACGTATTCACCTGTGGGCATCCGCTTGCGTGACAAAATTCCGTTGAATAAAGACGCTTTGTTCACTGAAGGCAAAGTGGAAGTACAAGACGAAGGCAGCCAATTGTTGGGCTTGATGCTGGCACCTAAGCGCAGCGACATGGTAGTCGATTTCTGTGCGGGCGCGGGCGGCAAAACCTTGATGCTGGCGGCATTGATGAATTCACAAGGTCGCTTGTACGCGTTGGATGTGTCAGAAAAACGCCTCGCTAACCTCAAGCCGCGTTTGAAACGTTCAGGTGCCAGCAACATCCAACCGACTTTGATCGACAATGAAAACGACCTGAAAGTGAAACGCTTGGCAGGCAAAATCGACCGCGTGTTGGTGGATGCGCCGTGTAGTGGCTTAGGCACATTGCGCCGCAATCCTGATTTGAAATTCCGCCAATCTGCGCAAAGCGTTGCTGAACTGAATCAAAAACAAGCCAATATCCTGAACGCCGCCGCACGTTTGCTGAAAAAAGGCGGGCGACTGGTGTATGCAACGTGCAGTATTTTGCCCGAAGAAAATCAGCACATCGTGCAAACTTTCCTCGCCTCGCATCCCGACTTTGTGCTGCGCCCCGCAGGTGAAGTGTTGGCACAACAAAAAGTGGCGATGGAAATGGGCGATTATTTAGAATTACGCCCGCATCTGCACAATACCGATGGCTTCTTTGCGGCGGTGCTGGAACGGATTTAAGTTGCCCCAAGATAGCTGATTCAGGCAAAAGAATTAAGGGAGCGGGGTAAACCAGAATGGCACTTACTTAAGCCAAATCATCGGCAAACTCCCTCCACTTCAAGGGGAGGGTTGGGGTGGGGATGGGGGTGTGTGCAGAGAACGAACCCATCCCCATCCTAGCCTTCCCCTTGAAGGCATAGCTATCTACACATCTTAATTTATTTAAAATCATAGTGTTATGTAATAAGTATCTGATTTTCATGGTGGCATTTACCTTTGCAAGCCTAAATTTCTCGGCTTAAAGGGACTGAAGCCTAACCAAAAACCATACTTTTTGATATATAACATATTGTTTTTAAATGTTTTAAAGTTGTGTAGATACCTATGCCTTGAAGGGGAAGGAACGGTAGTTCAGCCCGCTTTAGAGGATGGCGAAAAAATGTTAATCCGTGCTGCATCGGGGGTTTTGAGCTTAAGTAAGTGCCATTCGGGTAAACCCCAGCTCTTCTAACATAGGATGCAAGGCTTCTCCCTTCCCTCTTCTCCCTCAATGCCCATAGGGTAGCGTGATAGTGACGCGATAAAAGTCTTTGCCTCGTTCCACTTCGTACTGGGCTTCCACATCAAACAACAAAATTAAGCGTTCGCGGATGTTTTGCAAGGCCATTTTGTTGCCTGAGCGGGGGAAGTGCTGTTGTGGGCTACAGGTATTGTTGACTTGGAGCTGAAACGTCCCCCCTTGGTCACGCAGATTGATGTCAATGCTGCCGCCTGCAAGCAGCGGTTCTATGCCGTGATACACCGCATTTTCTAATAAAGGTTGTAGCAACAGCGGCGGAATCAGCGTGCTATCAGGTACGCCATCATTCAACCAATTCACTTGCAAGCGATCACACAGCCGCAGTTGTTCTAGGGCAAGATATTGTTTACTTAAGGTAATTTCTGCCGTGAGTGGTACCAGATCAGCAGTTTCACTCATGGCGGAGCGAAACAAATCTGCCATGTCTTCTAACGCAGTTTCGGCCTGCTTGGGTTGGCTGCGTACAATTGCCAACACCATGTTGAGGGTATTAAACAAAAAGTGCGGGCGAATACGGGCGCGCAACACTTGCAAGCGAGCATCATGCAGTGCGCGCGACAACACTTGATTGCGCAAACGGAAGTAAATCAACACGACATTGCACATCATGACGCTTAGCAAACTATAGCGAATGACATCAAAGAGATTGTCGTCGTTGCCGAGCGGGTGGTAGAGATCGCCACCCAAAAAATAGATCACTAGCATAAACGACAGGACTAAGCCATTGACCGTTAGCACGCCGTAGCGATAGTTTAATTGGCTCAATTGCGGTTGCATGACCCATAGCAGTAACAAGCTAAAGAGCAAAATGGGGGTAAATAAAGGGAATATCTGCAATAGAATGACGGGATAGTTGTCCCAGCTACTGGCCAGGGCAAGGGCATAAAATCCAATCAATACATTGCTTAATAGCATGACTTTTAACACGATCCCTAAGTTGCGGAAATTGGGGAGCGAGTCGGACAGGGCGTTTTGTTTTATACTGCTCGACTTATTCATGGCGTGGGTGGGTGAACGATGCACGCCGCATTTTGGGACATAGAGGGATAACGATGCAAGATAAACATATTTGGTCTGGACGTTTTAGTGAGCCTGTGGCGGAATTGGTCAAGCGTTATACCGCCTCGGTGGGCTTTGATTACAAGTTAGCGTTGTTTGATATTCAAGGTTCATTGGCACACGCGGAAATGCTGGCAAATTGCAAAATTATCGGCGCGGAAGATTTTGGCGATATTCAGCGCGGCTTAGCACAGATTAAGGAAGAAATTCTCAAAGGCGAATTTGAGTGGTCTTTGGATTTTGAAGATGTTCATCTCAATATCGAAAAGCGTCTCACCACCTTGGTGGGCGATGCGGGCAAACGCCTGCACACAGGGCGGTCACGCAATGACCAAGTGGCGACCGATGTGCGCTTGTATTTGCGCAGTGCGATTGATGAGCTGATTGAGTTGGTAAAAGCCCTGCAAAGTGCATTGTTGGATTTGGCAGAGCATCACACCCACACCATCATGCCAGGCTTCACCCATTTGCAAGTGGCGCAGCCGATTAGCTTTGCCCATCATCTGATGGCGTATTTTGAAATGCTCAAACGCGATGCCGAACGTCTGCATGATTGCCGTAAACGCGTCAATCGTTTGCCCTTGGGTGCGGCGGCATTAGCGGGGACGAGCTACCCGATTCAACGGGAAATGGTGGCGGATTTATTGGACTTTGATTCAGTGTGTGAAAATTCGCTAGATGCGGTGTCTGACCGTGATTTTGCCATTGAATTTACCGCTTGTGCCGCATTGATTATGACCCATTTGTCGCGCTTTTCAGAAGAGCTGATTTTGTGGATGAGCCCGCGTTTTGGCTTTATCGACCTCGCAGATCGCTTTTGTACAGGCTCGTCCATCATGCCGCAAAAGAAAAATCCCGACGTGCCAGAGCTGGTGCGCGGTAAAACAGGGCGGGTCAATGGGCATCTGATTGCGCTGCTCACCCTGATGAAAGGTCAGCCACTGGCGTATAACAAAGACAACCAAGAAGACAAAGAGCCGCTGTTTGATACCGTGGAAACCTTGACCCAAACCTTACGCATCTATGCCGACATGATTACGGGCATCAAGGTTAAGCCCGACGCGATGCGCAATGCCGCGTTGCAAGGTTATGCCACGGCAACGGATTTAGCAGATTATTTGGTCAAAAAAGGGCTGCCCTTCCGCGATGCACATGAAGTAGTGGCGCGAGCCGTGCGCTTTGCCGAGCAAAAGGGCTGTGATTTGGCGGAAATTCCTTTGGCAGAGCTGCAACAATTCTCCGCTGATATTGCCAATGATGTGTATAGCGTGTTGTCCCTAGAAGGCTCGCTCGCCAGCCGTAACCATGTCGGTGGCACCGCACCTGGCCAAGTCATCATGGCAATTGCGCGCGCAAGGATTAACTTGATGCACTAAGAAAAGGACGTAGGTCTCCGCACAAATTACGCGATTAACCTCTCGCAACACCTTGCACGCAATTTGTGCGCGTCCACGGCATATTTTTGGTCGCATCGTGGTTGAGTTGAGCGTTAGCGAAGCCCTCGTAGCCCGTATGCAATACGGGATTTATGTGATGAATGTTCCTCACATAATATCCCCATCACCTTTGAAGAACAGGTGCGACCCCGTAGGGTGGATAAGCTGCGCGCATCCACCCGCACGCCAAGGAAAACGGTGGATGCGCATGCGCTTATCCACCCTTGTATCTACAGAAAACACGGAATTTTCAGATGGGATGGGCATATACAATATGCGTAGTGTGATTGATGATATTTATCATTTAGGCTTTTAACCGAAATTGGAATTAAGTTTGTAGATTGAAGCGCAAACCACCCTGTTCAGTGCGTAGCGCGAGTACGCGGTCAACGTTGGATTTCGTGCTGTAGCCCAAGCCTCATCTGCATAAGCACCCGCGCCTAAATTTTCGGGTATTTTAAGCTGTTAGTCGTTTGTTATTAGGGTTCTATGTGATTTACAGTGGGTGAAACAAGACTCCCTCCCCTTCAAGGGGAGGGTTGGGATGGGGTGGGGATGGGGTAGAGATGAAGGCTCAAACAAATAGCACCATCATCGGCAGGCAGCTTCAGCGAACACTGCGCTGTCACATGACCGATGCGGAAATTCGGTTATGGCAACGACTACGCAGTCGGCAACTTGCTGGCTGTAAATTCCGCCGCCAACATCCATACTTGGATTACGTGCTGGACTTTGTCTGTCTGGAAAGGAGTTTGATTGTTGAGGTCGATGGCGGGCAACACTTGGAAAACCAGCGCGATCAGGCACGAGACTGGCGTTTACAGCAAGCAGGATTTCGGGTGTTGCGATTCTGGAACAACCAGGTTTTGCAAGAAACGGATGCAGTGGTAGAGGCTATCTGGATAGCTTTACAGAACGCGGCGGATATACCCCATCCCCACCCCAACCCTCCCCTTGAAGGGGAGGGAGATTGTGCACTTGTGCCGCAATGACCCACTATGATTCACATAGAGCCGTTATTAGTTGCTAGTTAATGCTGTGAGTCTGCTTGATGCTATATTTTTCACAATATATTCAAGCGGATGAGAAAAATCTTTCACTCCGCCAACTAAAAATTAACGACTAGCGACTAACAACTCAATACCCAATTATTTGTATGCAACCACTTAATTAAAAGTTGAACCTTGCATGGATTTCGGATAGAATTATCCTTGTTATTCGAGTGTGTTTTATATCTCTACTTCATTTAATTCCAACCCACTAAACCATGGCTCAATTTATCGCTTTTGAAAAAGATGCAGAAGTCGCAGGACTCGCGGTTCTGATCTGTTTAGATTGTTTTCCTGAGTATTTTCGTGCCGATGTAGAAAACTTGCTGAAAGAAAAGAATATTGTTGCTATCACACCAGACAAATGGTTTAACTTGCAAAACTATTTGGATGTACTCAAAGCAGTTTCAACGCGCTATGGTGCCAATACACTGTTTAATGTGGGACTCGCGATAGGGAATAGTATGCCTGCTTCGCCTGAAACCACTTTGGACGAAGCATACGCGGCTTGGGACGCGCTATATCGCGCGCATCACCGCAATGCGGTTCTTGGATATATCAAGTTGCTCTCTTGTGATTATCAAGCCAAAACAGCACTGGTTGAATGCAAATCCCCCTATCCTTGTCATTTTGCACGCGGCATCGCGATGGGGATAGCGCGTAAGTTTAAGCCCCAAGACGCGGGTTTTATTGATGTTCAACTCGATAAAAACAAGCCATCACTTTTAGATGGAGCAGATTCGAGCTTTTATGCCATTACTTGGCTCTAAGCCGCGCCGCTTTGGGGGTGATGCACGCAGACCCCGTATTGAATTGGGCTTCGCTGATACTCAACCAATCTACGAATGGTGACATGCAAATTTGCAAGGCAAACAACTGGTTTTAAACGGGGGGTCACGGTGGATGTTTATAACAGCAAATACTTGCACATCGCATTTTTTGCAGGACAGCTCTTACTCGAAGCGACGTGGCTGAGTGAAAGCAAGATGATGAACACCGAGGAATGTAAGCAGGAATTTTTGAATTACCGTGATGTTGTCCTCAAACGACGACCCATGCGCGTCATCGTGGACACGAGCAATATGCTCTTTACGCTCGCCCCTACAATACAAGACTGGATCAACCAGAATATTTTCCCGTCTTTATTAAATGTAGGGGTAAAGAAGACCGCCTTTGTCATCAGCAAGGACTTCTTTGCGCAGTTATCGACTAAACAGGTGTTGACCGAAATCGAAAGTCGAAAACTAACGGGACACTTCGATACCAAAGACGCTGCAAAAAAATGGGTTTTAAGCCTGTAAATTGAACGCGTAGCTTGGGTTGAACGCAGTGAAGCCCAACGGTTACTGCGTGAATGGGTTGGGCTTCGCTGACGCTCAACCCAACCTACAAACGCGACCCTTCCCTCTTCTCCCTTTACCTTTCCCTTTCCCTGCCCTTACTCCCACTCAATCGTCGCAGGCGGTTTGCCTGAAATGTCATACACTACGCGGTTGATGCCTCGGACTTCGTTGATGATGCGGTTGCTGACTTTGCCGAGCAGGCTGTGCGGCAATTCTGCCCAGTGCGCGGTCATAAAGTCTTGGGTTTGGACGGCGCGCAGGGCGACGACCCATTCGTAAGTGCGACCATCGCCCATTACGCCGACGGATTTGACGGGCAGGAACACGGCGAAGGCTTGGGAGGTGAGTTCGTACCAGCTTTTGCCGTTGGCATCACGGGTGTTGCGCAGTTCTTCGATGAAAATTGCGTCAGCGCGGCGCAATAAGTCGGCGTATTCGCGTTTGACTTCGCCCAAGATGCGCACGCCTAGACCTGGGCCTGGGAAGGGGTGGCGATAGACCATTTCAGGCGCAAGCCCAAGAGCCACGCCCAGTTCACGCACTTCGTCTTTGAACAATTCGCGCAGTGGTTCGAGCAATTTCAAATGCAAGGATTCGGGCAAGCCGCCGACGTTGTGGTGCGATTTGATGGTGTGGGCTTTTTTGTTTTTGCCGCCAGCGGATTCGATCACGTCGGGGTAAATCGTGCCTTGCGCCAACCATTTGGCTTGTGGCAATTTTTTGGCTTCGCGTTGGAACACTTCGACGAATTCACGCCCGATGATTTTGCGTTTTTGTTCGGGGTCGGAAATACCTTTCAAGAAGCCTAAAAATTCGCCGCTGGCATCAACGTGAATCACTTTTACGCCCAAGTGATCGGCAAAAGTTTGCATGACTTGCTCGGCTTCGTTCAGGCGCAGCAAGCCGTTATCGACAAACACGCAGGTCAGTTGGTCGCCAATGGCGCGGTGCAACAACACCGCCGCGACGGAGGAATCCACCCCGCCCGACAAGCCCAAAATCACTTCATCCGTGCCGACTTGGGCGCGGATTTTAGCCACGGCGACGTCGATGTAATTCGGCATATTCCAATCTTGTCCGCAGCCGCAAATTTCATGCACAAAGCGGCTCAATATCGCTTTGCCTTGGTGGGTGTGGGTCACTTCGGGATGGAATTGCACGGCGTAAAAGCGGCGCGCTTCGTCCGCCATCGCGGCGATGGGCGTGGTGGGGTTGCTGGCGATGACGCTAAAACCCGCAGGCAGCGCAGTCACTTTGTCGCCGTGGCTCATCCATACATCCATCAAGCCATGACCTTGTTCATTGCTGCGATCTTGGATGTCTCGGAACAGCGCGGAATGCCCTTGAGCGCGCACTTCGGCATAGCCAAATTCACGCACCGTGCCTGTTTCCACTGCACCGCCCAATTGCGCCGCCATGGTTTGCATCCCGTAGCACACGCCTAAAACAGGCACGCCGAGTTCAAACACGATCTGCGGCGCACGCGGGGTATCGCCTTCTGTCACAGAATTCGGGCCGCCCGACAAAATGATGCCGCTGGGTTGGAAGTCGCGAATAAAGTCGGCATCGACATCGCACGGATGCAGTTCGCAGTAAACCTGCGCCTCGCGCACACGGCGAGCAATCAGTTGCGTGTATTGAGAACCGAAGTCTAGGATGAGAATTTTGCTGGAGGTAGTCATGGTTTTGGTCGTTAGTTACTAGTCGTTAGTCGTTAGTTTCTAGTTGATGTTGAGGGATTTTTGCAGGTTTTTGAGCATTTTGCCTAATTCGTCTGATTTGTGTAGCACGGGGATCAATTCGGTTTCGGTGAGGTAATTCAATCGTTGCGCTAACATGATTTGCGTTTCTAATTCAGCTAAAGAACCTAAGGCAATTCCTAAAAAATGATAGAACTCTCTGTTGGAATTCCGCCCGTGACCTTCGGCGATATTCGATGGCACAGACACAGCCGAGCGTTGTAACTGACTCGCGAGACCATAAACTTCGTGCTTAGGAAAGCTAGCAGTCAGGCGATAGGCTTCTTCAGTCAACCACATCGCCGTTTACCAAACCTTCAGATCACGATAGCCTGCCATTTTTGGTTGTTAGTTCTTGGTCGTTAGTCGTTAGTTAAAAGCCAAAACCCGCACGCCTTAACTAACGACTAGCGACCAGCAGCTAACGACTAATCTATATGATAATTCGGTGCTTCCTTAGTAATCTGCACATCATGCACATGCGATTCGCGGATGCCTGAGGAGGTGATTTCGACGAATTCGGCTTTTTCGTGGGTGTCGGCGATGGTGGCGCAACCTAAGTAGCCCATGCTGGCGCGCAGTCCGCCCATGAGTTGGTGAATCACGGCTAACACGCTGCCTTTGTAGGGGACGCGACCTTCAACACCTTCGGGGACGAGTTTGTCGTGATTGACTTCGTTTTCTTGGAAGTAGCGGTCACTAGAGCCTTGTTGCATCGCGCCCAAGCTGCCCATGCCGCGATAGGATTTGTACGAACGCCCTTGATACAACTCAATTTCGCCAGGAGCTTCTTCTGTACCCGCAAACAAGCCGCCCAACATCACCGCGTGCGCGCCAGAGGCAATGGCTTTGGCGATGTCGCCCGAATAACGAATCCCGCCGTCGGCAATCAACGGCACGCCTGTCCCCGCCAAAGCATTCGCCACATTTTGAATCGCGGCAATTTGCGGCACGCCTACGCCCGCCACAATGCGGGTGGTGCAAATTGAACCAGGGCCGATGCCGACTTTTACCCCATCTGCGCCGTGATCGACCAATGCCAACGCCGCCGCCGCCGTGGCAATATTGCCGCCGATGACTTCAATGTGGGGGTAATTGTGCTTGACCCATTTGACGCGATCTAACACACCTTGGGAATGGCCGTGCGCGGTATCGACCACGATGACATCCACACCCGCTTCTGCCAAAAACGCCACGCGTTCTTCGGTACCTTCGCCCACGCCCACTGCCGCGCCGACGCGCAGATGCCCCAGCACATCTTTGCACGCCAAGGGATGTTCATTGGATTTCAAAATATCTTTGACGGTCATCAGACCACGCAGCTCAAATTCGTCATTGACCACTAACACGCGCTCAATGCGATGCTGGTGCATCAAGTTGCGCGCATCTTCACGGCTGGTGTTTTCTTTGACCGTAATCAGCTGTTCAGCGGAGGTCATGATGTTGCGCACGGGTTGATCCAAATTGCTTTCAAAACGCAAATCACGGTTGGTGACTATCCCGATCAGTTTTTTACCTTGTACCACGGGTAAGCCTGAAATTTTATGCTGGCGGGTCAAGCTCAGTACATTGCGCACCGACATGTCAGGCGAAATGGTGATGGGGTCTTTCAACACACCGCTTTCAAAGCGTTTGACCTTCGCCACTTGTGCCGCTTGCGCATGAGAGGTCATGTTTTTGTGGATAATCCCAATACCGCCTTCTTGCGCCAAGGCAATCGCCAAGCGCGCTTCCGTGACAGTGTCCATCGCCGCAGAGATGACGGGGATGTTCAGTTTGATGTTGCGCGTGAGCTGTGTGCGCAGCGTGACGTCGCGTGGCAATACATTGGAATAAGCAGGGACGAGCAAAACGTCGTCAAAGGTTAATGCTTTTTGAATAATGCGCATGTTGAACCACCTCGGCAAAGCGCGGATTATACGCATCCACGCGGGGCTGGTAAATCGTCCATTGTATCTAAGCGGTTCAATTAGCCAAACTTAAGGAGAAAGGAATGACTAACAGACCTTTTATGAAGAAGGGAGAAGAGGGAAGGGAGAAGAGGGAAAACCACTATTTCTAACATAGAGAGGCGAGGCTTTACCCTTCTCCCTTCCTTCTTCTTTAATACTTCACCAACACCCGATAACTCAAGGTGGTGCTGCTTTCGGCGGGGACGCTGATGCGCCAAACGGCTGTGTGGCTGGTGGCTTTTTCGTAAGGGTGGCTGTGGCGTAGCATTTTCCAATCCGCAGGAATCGGTTCTTGCACCGTCACCATCACCGCTTCTGATTTGGCATTTTTCAGCACGATTTCATACGCGGTTTCGTAAATTCCATTGTTTTTGCTGTCTATTTTTTTAAAGTCGGTTTGTTTCTTATCGGCGGTCACATCAAACGCTTCGCCCAATTTCAGTCTCACCTTTTCATTTTTGGGGGTGTGATCTATGCTGTCTTCGCCGACAAATTGCGCATTGCCACTGCCATCTTTTTTATAAACCCGCACCACCCCTTTGGGCAACGGCATCCCTAAGCGGCTGGCTTCGCGGTTATCGAATTCAACAAATACGCCCAGCTTCATTTTTTGCCCCAAGTCACCGTAGCTACTTTGGTAGTAATAATCCGAACCTTGCAACAGCAATTCTTTGCGCACAGGCACGGAAGATGCAGACAATAAAGCGACTTGCTTGGTTTGCTGCTCCGCAATCGTGGTGGGACGATCTAAGGTGTACAAATGGTATTCCAACAAACTTTCTTCGCTCATTTTTTGCTTGCCGCCATCTCGCACCGCCATCGCCATCATCGGTGCGGGGGCAAAGCGTTCTTGGCGTACTTCATTGACATCGCCCGCCACCAATTGCAATTTGGCATTACGGTAAGCCGCGCCGCTAGCATTGGTCAGCGTCACCCAGCCCGACAAATCCAACTTGTCATCCGTGGCATTCAGTTCCGCCACATAATCCGCCCGCCAGCTCAAGCCACTGGTCAGATAACTCAATTCCACATCCTGTTGTTTCGCGCCTTGGTTATCCAGTTGCATTACCAAAGTAGGGCGGTCGCGTAGATTTTTTGGCACATCGCCATACACAATTCGCCCTGGAATACCCGTTTCGATACGGTTCCCGATCTGCAACACCACGCCATTATTTGCCGCCAAGACGTTTGCTGTTTCGCTGGATTCCGCGCCCGTGGTGGGATGCGTGCGTATCACGGTCACGGTTTTACCCACATATTTTTCCAGCAATGCTTGTGGCGTGAGCAAATCAAAATCAAAATTTTGTTCCACCACCTTCAACGCTCCCACCGAAGTTAAACTGCGCAACAACGCCGTTTCGGGGCGGATGCGCGCACTCACATCGCGAAACGCCAGCAAATTCGCCCCGCTATTGAGCGAAATCCTGCGTTGATCTTTTACCAGCGCGAGATTAGCGTTGTAAATGGTCACCGCCACCTGTTGTTGGTCTTGCAAGGTGCTGCGCACCTCCTCCGTTTCCGCCGCAACGGTATGATTCAACGCCAGCAACAAGCTGGTCAGCACGACTCGACGTTTAAACGACATGATGTTCTCCTGTATAGGGTGGGGACAAAAGCTGCGGGTATTCTTGCATTGCACGGGCAACTTTGCAAACCGAATACTCAACGCAAAACAAACACCTACCTTCTTCTACTCTCGCACCGCCAACCCCGCTATAATCCGCGCCACTTTTATAGACAGACTCATTATGTACATCACTCGCCGCCTAGAATTTGATGCGGGGCATCGCATTCCCAATCACACCAGCCAATGCAAACACCTGCACGGGCATCGCTACGCCATTGAAATTACCTTGTCTGGCGAAGTTATCCGCACCGAAGGTCAATCCGAGCAAGGCATGGTCATGGATTTTTCCGATGTCAAACACATCGCCAAAGCCCATATTGTCGATGTGTGGGATCACGCTTTTTTGGTTTATCGCGGCGATCAGGTCGTATGCGATTTTCTGGCAAGCTTGCCGAATCACAAAACCGTCATCCTCGATGTCATTCCCACCGCCGAAAACCTCGCCCAACAAGCCTTTGACATCCTCAACCCCGCCTATCAGGATTTATACGGCAATCAATTGCGTTTAGAACGCGTTCGACTGTACGAAACGCCTAATAATTGGGCAGATTGTGCGCGTGATGGCGTAAAAATAGACTAAATCATCCCGTCTCGTTAAAAAATTGCGCATAGTAGTTGACCAAAGTGCCTCTCATGCCTATAATGGCGGCTTGTCAATTCCCTGATAGCTCAGTCGGTAGAGCGACGGACTGTTAATCCGCAGGTCCCTGGTTCGAGTCCAGGTCGGGGAGCCAAGAATTCAAGCACTTAGTCAGAAATGACTAGGTGCTTTTTCTTTTTCAGGTGAGCTAATATCGAAAGTCAGCAGGTCAGCATTGAAAGCCTTGCTGCATAAGGCATCGGGGCACGATATACTTGGAAAGATACCAAACGCAAGGCGAACATCGTTAAGCATGGTCTCGATTTCTTGGATGCTGACTTGGTGCTTGAAAGCGAATACCGCTACGAGATAGATAGCCCACGCGGGCGAGAGTTGCGCAAGCAGGTTTTTGCCTACGTGTTTGATGAATTGGCAGTGCTGACGTTAGTTTATCAACCAAGTGAGGTGCCTCACATCATCAGTTTTAGGCATGCACACCGAGATGAACGGGAGATATATTATGAATGGCTCGAAAATGACTACGATGACGCTTGAAGAAATGCGCGCTGCTCGCGAGCGCGGTGAAAGCCAAAGCGACTGGAAGCGTGTACACCGTATGGTGCAGGATGGCGTTGAGCCAGCCGAAGATGATGCTTCCCCTAATGCAGCGGCACTGATGCGCGCTGATCTGAAAACGCGTCGTCGTGGGCGTCCAGTTGGCACAGACAATAAGGTGCAGGTCTCCATTCGTTACCACCGTGAAGTTCTGGATTATTTCAAGGCTAAGGGTAATGGCTGGCAGGCACAGATGGACAAGGTCTTATTAGACTGGGTGCGGACGCACTCAACCAAAGAGTCTTAAAATGGGGGCGGGAAGAGTATAGAAAACTTTGCAATATAATCAATATGATATATACTTTTGTCGTTCTCAAAAAGGAACAAAAATTAGGAAGGGGCAAAAACTCCCAAGAAAAATCCCCCAAACTGCTAGGCTGGGGGATTTTTCTTGCCAAACTTTCCCTTTTGATCCAAATGCGAAGCTGACCCCTTTTGATCCTTTTGATCCGCTTTTGATCCGTTCTTGAAACCGCGAGTGATTAGTAATTTATTTTGTGTGCATATTGAATCCAAACCAACCTGTGATGCCGATCGCAAGTCTTTCACCATTACGGTAGTAATTCGTCCATAATAAACTCTGGAATGTCTCTGGATTTGAACGACTGGTTTTTGTAAACAGTCAGTTAGTGATTGAAATCGCTCGGCTGGTCACAGTTGCGCATACATAAAACACACATGACTGCGCCCAATGAATCGTAATCTGGTACGAATTGTTTTAATTACTTCGATGAACACACATACCCAAAATATCATCTAGCCTTTGCGGAGCAATTTGAATGATAGATACAAAAATACCAAGAGAGCAAAATGGCAGAGACACATTTGCTCGCTATCGTGCGCAAGCAAGATCAGCTGCAATAGCTGCTCTATCAATACTCAAAGGGCAAGAAATTGATCGAATTTACTGTGACTTACACGATGATTTTGTCGTTCGAAAAAAAGGTGAGCATGGAAATATCAGCTACATCTTTTATCAGGTCAAAACCCACGGTAAACAGAATCACAATTGGACACTCAATGAAGTTTTTGGCCTTAAAACCACCATCAAAGACCAGAGCAAACAGTCCGCCGACGGCATCAAAATAAGCTTCGTTGGAAAACTATTGCTTCATACGGTTATTTTCGACGGGTACTGCAACCAAGTTGTTTTCCAAACCAATATTCACAACGACGACAACGTGCTTGAACTGCTCGATGACATTGAGTCAGGGCATTATGAGAGTAAATATTCAAAAGTGTTGATTGATAGTTTTAACTCTCTATTTTCAGATCAAATACCCAATGAACTTACACCTGACGACATCAAGAATCGACTTGCAAAGCTTAGATTTGAGTCAGACGTGCAGTATTTAAAGGATGGGAATGATAACTTCGAGCCCATAGCTAGAGAAAATATTCACACATTTAGTGAAGTTGATTTAGGTCATGATGAAACCAAAGAGATACTAATGAAACTTCTAGAATTGGTTGAGAAAAAATCGAGTGGCATCATCACCAAGTTGACCAAAGAATCCATTGAGCAACAAGCGGGAATTGCAATTGATGATTTGCTTTCAATACTAAGCATTTCTAGAGATGCCTACGCTATCTTGATTAAAGGCGGCGATATGAAAGCCATCCGCAGTGCCTCCATTATTCAGCGAACACTATTAGCCACTGGTGCCAGTCTGGATCATGTTGAATATTGTTCAAAATGCAAAACGGAATGGGACATGTGGCTACGAAAAAATAGACACGTGCTGCCGCCACTTGATCTCAATACCATTACCAGCAAAGTGCTCCTGTTGCTGCTAAATGCAACGCAATTGGGCAATGCAGTTAGCCTTATAAATCTTCGTTTGCCCATCAAACAGTTATTGGACGACCTGCGCAACCAAAATCTCTTGCATGACCTAACGGATGACTTGATATTGGGAGGAATATTTTCCGAATTGGTAAGGGGAAAAGCATGAACTTTGATTCATTTTTCGACCAAATGGAAAAGTCTGATGTAATAGTTCGTTTTGATCGCTCACTTAATTCATCTCAACACCTATTAGACAACGAGGCTTTGTTTCAGCTACCACTGATAAGCCTAATTGTTTTGCTTATGGCGAAAGATAGAAGAAAGCCTCGCGTCTCAGAAGTTGGGCAGATGGTTGGTGAAAGCTTGGAATCGAGTATGCCTGGATTCAAAGGTTCAGCACAGCATGTAGGCTGGTCTGCCAATTTGAGGGTTCGAACTGTTAAAGCAATCACATTTTTGGAGCATGCTCAATTGATCGAAATTCTTAATAGGAAGGGACGGCTGGAAATAACAGAATTGGGCAAGAAGGTAATAAATAACGCATTGAGTAGGGACGACAACTTGTCATACAACCTCGCTCAAATTGCTCGCGCGTATAGAAATATCTGCGTATCAAAACAGTTAGATTTAGAGTTGGAGTTAGGATGAAACTACACAGCATTCAGATGTACCCCAATGGTCAGCTAGGATGGCAATCTGATTTACTTACGTTTGGACAAAATATTACTCAACTGTTTGGTCCCAATGGATGCGGGAAAACGCCCATTGTCCAATCAATTGCATACTGTTTAGGTTATCCGTGTGTATTCAGAAATGACATATACGAACGATGTGGGCACGTAGTCCTAACCGTTGATACTCACATTGGCCGCCTAAGTATTAAGCGCACCTACAGCCGCGATACCGACATAGAAGTTACCGAGCCAAGTGGTAATGTGCAAAGGTTCTTTGACGAAAAAGAATACTCAATGTATCTATTCGAATGGTTGGGTATGCCCGTCTCAAATTTGGTTACAAATAGCAATAAAATTACCGCCCCATATTTAGCAACGATTCTTCCGCTTTTTTATCTAGATCAAGATGATGGCTACAGTGAAATTTATTGCCCGCCAAGCAACTTCATCAAAGATCAATTCTCCGAAATGATGCGGATGATTTTTAACCTTCCAGTTAAAAATTCATTCGATGAAAAGAAAGACAAGATAAGAGCCAAAGAAAGGCTTGACTACTTAGACAAGCAAGTTGAATTGCATTCTCGACAGGTTCAAGCCGCAAACCAAACTGCAACAACCATCTCAAAGACTTCACATGAATTATCAGCAGAAATAAAGTCACTTGAAGAAGAGCTAGATCAACTTAAAGGCTCTGGAGCCAGTCATGACGACTCAATAACCGTATTAGATCGTTTGATTTCATCTCATAAAACAACTGTTAGAGAGATTTCATCAGAGATTGCAGAGATCAATAAGCGAAGCAACAGTATCGGCCGAATTATTAGCGAAATTGATACGGAAATTGAAACCCTAAATCTGAATGAGGAGGCTAGGCGAGTATTTCTGTCATTTAACGAAATTTGTAGCTCGCCGAATTGCCAACTATTCTCGCGCAGCTCGGATTTGTACAGTAAAAATTTGCTTTATTTGAAAGATCAAATAAAGGATCTAGAGAGAAATTCTGAAATAGACAGAATTAAGTCTGCGCATTTGAACTTGCAAAAGTCACAACTTGACGAGCTTATTGCGTCAACAACCAACGCAAGAAATATGGCTTTGGAAAAGAGTGAGATTTCCGCGCTAGTTGATGCAATATCTGAACTTAAAAACCAGATATTTGAACTTCAAAGCCAACGTAGTGATGTCGAAAAAGCTGAAACATTAAAGACCAGACACTACGTAATACTTGCCGAGAGAGAATCAGCACTAAACACATATCAATCATTCTCTACCGACAGAACCTCCATACCAGAACTCATCAGACTACGCTCCGATCTAAGGCAGTATTTTCTTGGTTGGCTAGAGAAGCTACACACTAGCAATATTAGTCGAGACATCACATTCAAAGATGAATTCGTACCTATTCTTGGCCTAGAAACCATATCGCAACTTAAGGGGAGTACACGCATAAGAGCCGTATTAGCCTATCACGCAGCACTGCTAGAGTTAATTGCCACACAAAAGAAATCTGGCTTTCAATTTCTTATACTAGACACACCAAAACAACATGAAATCCATAACGATGATTTAGATCGTTACTTAAAAGCGCTTAAGAAGCTTGCGATTGACCATGGAATCCAAATTGTATTTTCAACGACCGAATACCACTATCAAGGCGATGATCTTGATACAGAATGGAATCCAAAATACCTAGGAAAGGAACAAAAAATGTTCCTAACCAGCAAGTAACGATAAGGATCAGACTGGCTCAGTAGTAGTTCCTGTGAACATTTAGTGATAAATATCAGATGTTGAAAATATTTTCGTTCCTCAAAACACCCTAGGTCATCCCGATCAAGGGTGTTTTTATTTCCGCCACACACCATCGCAGCACACACCAGCCCCTTTGGGGGACTTTTTTAAGTCTATAGAAAGGAAAAAGCATTATTACCTATCGCCACCGACCGCATCGTCTCAGCAACGGAATTTCATTATCAATAATTGTCTGATACAAAGCAGATATTCAAAGTAATGCTTTTTCAATTCAGGACTTGACGCTATGCGCCAATGGCGTATATTTTGCGCATGCTATTCATTGAAACTCCCACTTTTACACGATTGATTGCTTCCTTGCTGGAAGACGATGAGTATTCCAAGCTACAGGAGGAATTGGTAAAACGACCCGATGCGGGAGATTTGATTAAAGATGGCGGCGGAATCCGTAAGCTGAGGTGGAAGCGAGCAGGAACTGGCAAAAGTGGCGGGATTCGGGTTATCTACTATTGGATAACTGAAGATGAACAAATACTGTTGCTGGTGGCTTATCTGAAGAGCACGAAGGACAACCTGACGGATAAAGAAACCGCCGTGTTGCGAAAACTTGTGAAGGAGTTATAACGATGGACAATTCACTATTTGATGATTTGAAACAAAGCTTAAAAGAGGCGGCGGCTATTCGTCGTAATGAGCTTGCACCAAGTCGAGTAACGGAAGTTCATGCGCCAGATGCAAAAGCTATTCGCGCCAAGGTCGGATTGAGTCAGAGCGAGTTTGCTCAATTGATAGGCGTAAAATTGGCAACCCTTAAAAACTGGGAACAGAACCGCCGTACCCCTTCTGGTGCTGCCGCTGCCTTATTGACTATCGTAGAAAAAGAACCTGATGCAGCTTTGAGAGCACTTCACTAAATCAGTGTTGCAGAGTTCTTTTCCTATATTTATGACTGTACCAACCGATTAAATTGCAATGGTGGTTATCCTGTTCCCTACATCGTTTGATAATCCCTCCTGAAATTAGCCACGATTAAAAGTAGGACTTTCTCACTCCGAGCGAGAAGATCAAGATCGCTCCAACCCGCACCGTTACTGTCAGTCATCGCCGTTGCGGTACGCCAGCGCACAGACCTTTGTGTCTTTCCAAGTTAGCCTGAGGTACAAAGTTATGTACTGAAGGGTTAAGTGATGCAAACAAAAATACTCGTGGCAATCTTCTTCGCTGGTGCGGTTGGCACGTCTTCACAAGCCGCTGAATTACGCACCCCTGATACACCCAGCCCATCGCAAGCTGTCGAATTACGCAGCCCTGATACGCCCAGTCCACCGCAAGTCGCCGAATTACTTTCCCCTGATACGCTCAGCGAAACCGAGCGCGTCGGTTCAGTGGAGGCTGAGATGAAGGGGGCTTTGGTATTGCGCGGTCAAGTGCTGTTGGATCGGGCGCATTTTTCATCAGGGGAGATCGATGCTGCTTATGGGCAGAATTTGCGTATGGCGATACAGGGCTACCAAAAATCGCAAGGGTTGACGGTGACAGGCAATATCGACGCGCCAACCGCGTTCCTGAACACTGGTGTGATGAGGTCGAAATGGCCAAAATCCTCGCCTTTATGGCATTCTCCAAAACCGTCAAATGCGGAAAAATGAAATTCAACTACCGCTGTATGTCACATAGCGCAAACAAAGCGGCGCAAAGATTGTGGACAAAAACGCGGCGACAACAAATTTAGCCATAAAAATCACCATCTAACACGCAATTGTGATGAGGAATAAACGCAGGGCTGATTGAAATTGACGTGATCATTGAGTTTGACGTGGTTCTGGATTTCACACAGTCACGCGATTTGACCTTGCGACTGTAACCCAATTAGAAATTAAACTAAAAAACGAGGCGGCGTCGTCCCGCTGCAAACATCAAGCGACCATCTTAAATTCGATGTTAAATTGTCTTGACGGAGGAGTTCACTTTAACGGTCAAAATGAGCATTGCGGATCCGTAGGGTTACAGGGCGGGTTTGCCACGCCTAATTCCCGTATTGCATACGGGCTACGTGGTAGGGGCGCGTTGCACGCACCCTTGGGCTGCTGCAATCCGCCTACACTGACACCGTTTTGCCGTAGAGCGTAGCAGCACTTGCTTCCATCCATCTTTTGATGCGTCTGGCATCTTCAATACGAGCGGTTTTTCCTTGAGAATCTAGCAATACAATAATCACGGGACGTTTGTTGATACGCGCTTCCATCACTAAACAACGCCCTGCTTCGTTGATAAAGCCTGTTTTACTCACGCCGATGTCCCAAGAATCACTACGCACCAGCGGGTTGGTATTGTTAAACATCAGCTCTTTGCCCGCTTTCGCATTGACAATGTGGCTAGACGTGGTGGTGAATCGACGTATCGTCGCATATCTACGGGCGGCGGCAACCATTTTGACTAAATCTCGCGCAGTGGACACGTTATTGCTATTTAACCCCGTGGGGTCACGAAAATAAGTATTTTGCATCCCCAGTGCTTTGGCTTTGGCATTCATCGCTGCGATAGCGGCTTTTCTGCCCCCAGGATAGGTGCGTGCTAACGCGGCGGCGGCGCGATTTTCCGAAGACATTAAAGCGAGCTTTAAGAGTTCACTGCGCTGAAAAGTCATGCCCACGCTAAGACGGGAACGCGTCCCTTTGAGGACATCCATATCGGCTGTTTCCACACTCACAGCTTTGTTCATGGGCAAATTCGCATCCAACACCACCATCGCGGTCATCAACTTGGTAATCGACGCAATCGGTGCCACCATCCGCGCATTTTTTTGATACAACAGTTTTTGGGTTTTTTCGTCGAAAATCAAGGCGATATTAGAATCCAATTGCGGCAGCTTATCGTCAAATTGCGGCAGCTGAGCCACCTGCTCGACCTGTTTTTTCGTCCGCTGTGGCGATTTAAAAACCAATTGCGGCGACTTCCCCGCTAATTTGACCGTTTTAGACACGACCTTAATCCGTAGTGGCGGGGCTTTTCTATCCAATCCCAGTTTTTTGAGGGTGACAGGATCGGGTGCGGGACCATCATTCCCTATGAATCGAATTTTGTCGGCATACACGCTGGTGATGCACATGGATAAGGCTAAGCAACCCAAAGCTTGTTTTATTATTTTTTTCATTGTGATTCTCCCTAAAATTCACGACTTACACCATGTGCGGTGGCACACATGAATCAACCTATTGTTTACAGCTCGCCCTGCTGCTGAAGATTCCATAATTGCGCGTAACTGCCTGCTTTTTCTAACAATTCTCGATGTGTGCCGCGTTCAATAATCTGTCCATGTCCCATCACCAAAATCTGATCCGCTTCCACCACCGTGGATAAACGATGCGCGATGACCAGCGTGGTGCGATTACGGGCAATTTGAAACAATTCAGCTTGGATGGCTTTTTCAGATTTTGAATCCAACGCTGAAGTTGCTTCATCAAAGATCAATATAGCAGGATTTTTCAAAATCGCACGTGCAATCGCGACCCTTTGCTTTTCGCCACCTGATAATTTCAAGCCACGTTCGCCCACGGTAGCATCATAACCTTGTGGCAAAGACTCAATAAAATCATGAATATGCGCCGCTTGAGCTGCTGCAATCACTTCGTCCCGCGAAGCACTGGGGCGACCATAGGCGATATTGTAATAAATTGTGTCATTAAACAACACGGTATCTTGCGGCACGATGCCAATCGCGGCACGCAAACTGCTTTGGCTGACCTGGCGAATATCTTGTCCGTTAATCTGAATACTACCCGTGCCGACATCGTAAAAACGGAACAGCAAACGTGACAAAGTGGATTTCCCCGCTCCGCTCGCCCCGACCACCGCGATAGTATGCCCCGCAGGAATATCAAAACTCACGCCTTTGAGAATCTCACGATCAGGATTATAGCCAAAATCAACCTGATCAAATCGCACCGAAGCCTGACCGACGTGCAACGTTTTGGCATCCGCCGCATCCGCGATTTCACGGTGTTCATGCAGCAAACGGAACATCTTTTCCATATCCGCCAAGGAGTGGCGAATTTCCCGATACACAAACCCCAAAAAATGCAGCGGCATATACAGTTGCAACATAAACACATTGACCAGTACCAAGTCGCCCAAGGTCATCTTGCCCGCCACCACTTGTTGCGCCGCCAACAACATCAAGCCCGTGATACCAATGGCGATAATCACACTTTGTCCCGCATTCAACATCGCCAGCGAGGTTTGATTTTGCACCGCCGCAGTTTCCCACTTCTCCATATTGCGGTCATAGCGACGGGCTTCAAACTGCTCATTGCCGAAATACTTGACCGTTTCGTAATTCAACAAACTATCAATCGCCCGCGTATTCGCCTTGGAATCCAAATCGTTCATGGTACGCCGCACCACCATACGCCATTCGGTGATAAACAAGGTAAAGGCTATATAAATCACCAAGGTAATAAAGGTGATGATGGCAAACCACATATCGTATTTTTTCAGCAAAATCAACGCGACCAAGCCAATTTCCAGCAAAGTCGGCAAAATATTGAACAAGGTAAAATTCAACAAAAAGCTGATCCCGCGTGTACCGCGCTCAATGTCTCGCGACACCCCGCCTGTTTGCCTGTCCAAATGAAAGCGCAAACTCAAGCTATGCAAATGTTCAAACACCTGCAACGCCACGCGGCGGATGGCGCGCTGGGTTACTTTAGCAAATACTGCATCGCGCAACTCACCAAACAAGGTGCTAAACAGCCGCAGCAAGCCATAGCCCACAATCAAAAAGATCGGCACCACCAATACCGCGTGGGTTTTATCTAACGCATCAATGATCTGCTTTAACACCAACGGCACGGCAACGTTCGCCAATTTTGCCGCCACCAGCAACACCATCGCAATAACGACTCGCCCTTTAAACTCCCACAAATACGGCAGCAACGACCGTATCGTTTGCCAATCATTAGGCTTTTCAGAAGGAGGATGAGTGGCAGGACGCATAAAAAATAAGCTTAAAACAAGGGGGCAGATTATAGCCGTCCTAGGCGATTGCGTCGGACTAATCTTTGCGGGGGTGCGATTCAAACTGATGTGGCAAATTTAAACATCATGGAATTTGCAGCTAAAGCATCAAAATTCCTACCGTAGGTTGGGTTGAGCGAAAGCTGCGCCCAACAAATGCCACGCAACCACGCGGTAAACGTTGGGCTTCGCTGACGCTCAACCCAACCTACGAGCCGCATCCATTTCCGCCACGCTATATGCCTTGCCCTTATAACCCACACAGCCGATGACATCGTCCAATGTGGTGCGAGGAGGCGGCAACGGGCGTAACAAAATACCGTCACGCGTGGACTCAATCGAAAACTCCAAGCCCGCTTTCCATTGATGCACCGCG